>Ga0209829_10000323_pt1 | contig 44906 bp, 38 predicted proteins | sample C_140205_EF_Meta_FD_187311 | JGI IMG/M metagenome (GOLD analysis project Ga0209829, IMG submission 187311) | Freshwater microbial communities from Lake Croche, Canada to study carbon cycling - C_140205_EF_MetaG (SPAdes) (version 2) | ecosystem: Environmental > Aquatic > Freshwater > Lake...
GACGGACTACTGACGACGGATGACGGACTACGGACCGATGACCCATGCCCCATGACCTCTGACCGATGACCCATGACCTCTGACTCTTGCTCCGAAGCGTCTGCCTGCTGACTGCTGATCGCTGACGGCTGAACGTTATTTTTCCGCTCCAAGAGGAGAGCGAGTCCCCCGAGCAGCGCGGCCGTCACGCCGAGAACGGCAAAGCCGGTGAGGTCGTGCCAGAAGCCCTCGATTTTGATGCCGGAGTTGGCGAGCAGGGTGAGCGTGAGGGAGCGGATGAAATTCATCACCAGTGCAAGCGGGGCGGCGAGACCGATGAGCAGCCCGCGGGACCACGGGTGGCGGACGAGGCTGGCGGAGAAGAGCAGGCCGGCGAAGACGCAGGAGATGAGGCTGCGGACGCCGCTGCACGCCTCCTCGATGCCGACGGAGGCGGAGGCGAGCTCGAGGATGTTGCCATGGCGGACGGCGGCGATGCCGAGCAGATGCAGGGCGCGCAGGACGTTCTCCGTGACCATGAGCTGCAGGCCGAGCGTGAGCCGCGAGTAGGTGCCGGGAGGGAGGGGGGCGCAGAGCAGCCACAACGCGATCGCCGTGACGGCGCTCCAGTTGAAAGGAATGAAACGGATTGAGGCGGTGGAAAATACGAGCAGCCCCGCGACCAGTAGGAGCACGAAGGCGAACGTCAGGGTGAAGCCGACCAGGTCGTGCGACCAGCCGAGGGAGGCGGCATAGAGTCCGCCGGCGGCGAGGGCGAAGAGACCGAGGGCCAGGCAGGCGAGCTGGGAAGTCAGGGCTTCCCAATTGACGCGTTTCGCTTGCTCAGGGTGATCGATCCTTGAAGTTCGATCAGCGCCAAGAAAACGGAGGGTGCCGGTGCGGCTTTCGCGCAGGAGCAGCAGGAAGATCACGGGCATGAAGTACCCGTGGGAGAGGTCGGGGTTTTGCTGCCAGTGCGGCCAGAGGAGCAGGCAGAGGCCGACCGTCAGCGCGGCGAGCAGGACGACGCTGAGCTTGGCCGCGAGGGGGAGGCGCGTGAAGGGAGTGAGGGCGCTCGTGCTGCTCATGACTTTTGGGGCAGGCGCACCTCAACGGTCGGTGATGAAGGCCCGTTCGGCGCTCCCGCCTGGGCGGGCTTGCTCAGGGCGGGTCCGCTCTGTGGGAGCGGACTCGGATACCGTGCGATCAGGGCGTAGTTGACCTCGAGGGGCACGGGCAGGGCGGGGAGGAAGGCGGTGATGCGCGTCGCGCCGCTGCGGCCGCGAAAGAACGCCTCGACGGCGGAGAGGAACGCGCTACTGGAGCTGGAGTGACCGGTGATGAGCGCGCGCAGGTCGCTGAACTTGGGCCAGTCGGCGTTCACGCCGGCGGCGCACAGCAGGGAAAAGACGGCGCCGGCGGTGTCGGTGTTGAAGGGAATGTGCTCAGCGCGGAAGTGGGCGTGGAGCTGGTCGAGCACGATCTGGTCGGGATAGCGGATCAGCTGCGCGGAAAGGATCTTGATGACGGGCAGACTGAGTTTTTGCCCGAGCAACTGACTCGCGAGACGCTGGACCGGCCCGTGCGCGCCTTGGCGGGCGTAGGCGGCGAGCAACAGCGTGACGCGGGTCTCGTCGTCCAAGGCGGCGCCGTTGCGCCCGAGCAGGTCGAGGGCGGTGTAGACTTCACCCAGCTCGGTGAGTTGGCTGACCTGGTAGTAGAGGCCGTACGGCGGCACGTGGGACCAATCGGCGGCGGTCAGGAGTGCGCGCGCCTCGGCGGTGCGGCCGGCGAAGAACAAGAGTTCGGTTTCGAGCAAGGGACGCCAGATCTGGGCGGAGGGGGCCGGGGAATCGCGCAGCGCGCGGAGGGAGTCAGAGCGATGACTCTGGCGCGCAGCGAAGACGAGGGCACGCATCCAGACGGAAGAGTGCGGACCGGCAGCGAGGACCTCGTCGTGGGCGAGGGTGGAGAGGGGCTCAAAGTCACCCCGGGCCAGCAAGGCGCGGAACCATTCCTGGGCGGTGTCCTCGCGGCGGGCGGGGTGTTCATGGAGCAGACGCTCGTAGAGGCGGTTGGAGAGGACGGGCTGGCCGGACTGGAGAGTCTTAGCGAGGGTGAGGCCGGCGGTGTAGTTGGACGGGTCGAACTCGTAGGCGTTGGAAAGATAGAGGATGGCCTCGGAGGTGTGGTTGACGGCGAAGGCCTTCCGGGCCTTCTCCATGAAAAACCAGCCGCGGGCCTCACCGAGCCGGTGCCACGCGGGCGGCCAGGCGACATGAAAGACGTTCACCGGGTAGCCGACGACCCGAAGGAAAATGAAGAGGGTGAGGACGGCGGTCAGGTAGAGGGTGGCGCCGGCGCCGCCGTAGTAGCCGAAGGCGCGGCCCCAGAACGGACGGACGTCAGCGGTGTTGGCCGAACAGCGCCAGCCCTGTGGGGTTTTGACGAGGAGCGGGCAGACCCGGCGGAAGCGGGCGGCGGAGGCCCAGTGCAGACAGGCCTCGCACTGGGTTTCGAGGGCGCGGCCGGAATCGCTGGGACTCTGGCACGGGCAGGGAGAACGACCGCGGCGCAGCTGGAACCAGGATTTCCGGGTGTTCCAGTAAAGGAGGCCGCCAGCGAGGCGGAAGAAGTCGGAGAACCAACCAATCACGCGAACAGGGTACGGAGTCGGAAAGTAAGAAGGAAGAATTAAGAATTCAGGACCAAGCAGGATCGCGGAAGCGCGGAGGAGCGGAAAGACCGGGAGACGGAAGCCGGAGGTCGGAATATTTTTAAAGGGAAAGCCAGAAACCAGGAATCTGAGAACACCCCCAATCCGATGCCATGTTCCTGACTTCCCCCTTAAAAGCCTGCCTCCCGGTCTTTCCGCTCCTCCGCGTTTCCGCGATAACGAGTGGGAGCAGAGTTGCGCGCAGGCATGCAAACGGCATTTTTGGCCGGATGCCTCCGCTTTTCTCATTGTGCATCCCGGCCTACAACGAGGCGGCGCTGCTGCCGCGGTTGTTGGACAGCGTGGAGGTGGCGCGGAAGAACTATCGCGGTGGGGCGGGGGCGATTGAGGTGGTGATTGGCAACAACAGTTCGACGGATGCGACGGCGGAAATCGCCCGGGCCCGGGGCTGTGTGGTGGTGGACGTGGAGAAGCGGGCGATTGCGGCGGCGCGGAATGGGGCGGCGGCAGCGGCGCGCGGGGCGGTGCTGGGCTTCATTGATGCGGACTCGATCGTGCACCCGGACACGTTCAACCAGATCGCGGACTGCATGGCGACGGGACGCTGCGCGATCGGCGCGACGGGGGTGAGGATGGAGCGGATGTCACTGGGCATCGCGCTGACCTGGCTGATGATGGTGCCGATAACACGCGTCGTGGGCGTGGACACCGGCGTGGTGTTTTGCCGGCGCGAGGATTTCGCAGCGGTGGGCGGCTACCAGGAGGCGCTGCTCGTGGCGGAGGACGTGGATTTCCTGTGGCGGATGAAGCGGCTCGGCTGGAAGCGAAAGGCGAAGTTCATGCGCACGCCGACGGCGCGGGCGATCACCTCGACGCGGAAATTCGATAAATACGGCGACTGGCACTATTTCCGCATCATGTTCGGCTTCCCGTTCAAGGCGCTGTTCATGAAGGACGCCGCGCGGAAGCTGGCGATGGCGTACTGGTATAACGACCGGTGACGCTGAAGGGAGAAGGCAGAGGGATGAGGTAAGAAGGAAGAAGTCAGTCCCGATCAGCTCCAGTGTTGGAGCTCGATGATGTTGCCCTCGGGATCGCGGGCGTACACGACCCACAGCTGGCCGGCGCCGGCGACGGGGGCGGTCGCGACTTCGCCCAAGGCACTGCCGCCTGCGGCGATGACAGCTGTAAGGGCGGCGGGTACGTCATCCACGGCGAAGGCGAGGTGTCCATAGCCGGGCTCATTGGCGACGGGCTTGGGGCCGGGGATCATTTCATCGTAGGTAAAGATCTCGAGGGTGGGGCCATCCTTGCCGAACCCGGGCAAGACGAGGTGCATCCCGCGGAGACGCGCGTTATTCAGGCCGGCGACGCGACTGATCCAATCACCGGAGATATCGCGTTCGGGCGGTTTCGGGACGCAGCCAAAAACGTCGCAGTAGAACTGGACCAGTCGCCGCCAGTCCCGGGCCATGAGGTTCGTGTGAACGTAGCGGGCCTTGATCGGCATGGCAGACGAAGGTCGGATGGGACTACACCTTCACCAAAAACAGTTCCGGGTGCATCGTGCCCTCGGCGACTTTGTTCACGGTGCCGGTCATGAGGATCGAGAAGTCGGGGCCGATCTCGATGCCGATCTGGCCGCCGGGCATGTGGACGGTGACCTTGCGATCGATCAGGCCGAGCTTATGGGCGACGGCGGCGGAGGCACTGGAGCTGCTGCCGGACGCGAGGGTGTAGCCGGCGCCGCGCTCCCAGATCTCAATCTGGACGTTGCTGCGGTCGATGACCTTCAGGAACTGGACGTTGGTCTTGCGCGGGAAGTTGGCGTGGACCTCGAGATCGGGGCCGTACTTCCGGGCCATGGCCTCGGAGATTTCGGGGAGGACGATGACGCAGTGCGGGTTGCCGATGGTGGCGGCATTGAAGGTGAATTCACGGTCCTGGATTTTTATCTTCTCGTTCAAGACTTCGCGCGGGGCGCCCACGACCGGGATCTTGGCGCTGTCGAAGCTGACCTTGCCCATCTCGATGGTGAGGAGCTGGCCACCGTCCTTGATGACGGTCTTCACGTGTCCGCCGGGCGTCTCGACGGTGAAGGTCGGGTGCTTCACGAGGCCCTGGTCCCAGAGGAAGCGGGAGAAGATGCGCAGGCCGTTGCCGGACTTCTCGGCCTCGGAGCCGTCGGGGTTGAAGATGCGCAGGCCGAACTCGCTCTGCTGGGACGGGAGCGGGCCCCAGAGGATACCGTCGGAGCCGACGCCGAAGTTGCGGTGACAGACGACGCGGATCTGCTCGACCGTGGGGGCCGGCTTCCAGGTGGGGAAGTCAGCGGGATTGAGGACGATGTAGTCGTTGCCGAGGGCGTGGTATTTGTAAAACTTCATGCGAAGGAAGGGCAGCAAAGGGGAAAAAGGCGGATCGCGAAAGCGCGGAATTTGAAAAAATGCCGATCGCGGAAACGCGGAGGAGCGGAAAAGGCAGGGGATCCAAGGCAACTGATGGATTGCCGCGTCGTTCCTGCGGGACTCCTCGCAATGACAATCAGAGTTCCCGGTCTTTCCGCTTCTCGCGTTTCCGCGATTATAGAAAGGCGTAGGCGTCGCGGAGGAGTTCCTTGGCGCCGGTGTCCACGTTGCGGCCGTGGCTGAGGACGAGGCGATCGAAGTCCCAGGCGAAGATCCGGTCGAGGGACGTGCGGAGGGCGGCGCGGTCCTTGATCGTGGTGCGCAGGAGGCGCGAGGCGGCGAAGCAGTCGTAGCAGCCGTTGATTTTCAGCATCACGCGGCTGAGCCAGGGCATGTCGGTGCCGAGGTTGAAGGCGAGGTCGGTGAGGATGAGCGTGCGGCTGGCGCGGTGGAGGAAGACGACTTCGTTGAGCCGAGGCATGCCGCGGACCATGAGCTGGTCAAAGGTGCCGGTCCACGTGGCATCGGGCGTGTCACCGAGCGCGTCGGTGAACTTCAGGTCAGGGCGGAACTTGGAAAAACCGCGGGCACCGTGAAAGCGGGCCGATGGGTAGGCCTGAAACCAACCCTCGAGGTAGGTGTCGTGCACGGCGTTGGGCGCGACGATATGAGCGACGGGGCCGACCGCGGCGAGCTCGGCGGCGAGGGCGGGGGAGTAGGCGCAGGGCGAGTGGAGCCAGAGCGTGCCATCGGCGAGGCGGGCGACCGTCAGGCGGTGGCCGAGCTGCATGCCGATCACGGTGAGCGGAGCGTCGTAGTCCCAGAGATCAGGCGCAAGGGGGGTAAGCACGGCGGGAAGTAAGAAGGAGGAAGGACGAATTATGAAGTCCGGAAATGAGGATCGCGGAGACGCGGAGGAGCGGAAATACCGGGAAGCAAAATTCAGGCAGGTTTAAAGGGGAAGCCATGTAGCCATGAAACCCTACCTGATGCCTTTTTCCTGACTTCTTGGCTCCCTCTTAAATTTCCGGTCTCCGACTCCCGGCATTTCCGCTCCTCCGCGTCTCCGCGATAAAAGGGCTGGCTTAGGCCGGGGTGGCGATTTTCTCGATGTAGCCGAAGAGGTGGCGCTTCTTGATGGCGGTGGCGACGCGGGCGGGGACCATGGTTTCCCACGATGGGTCCTGGGCCTTGATGCGGGAGAGGACCTCGCGGGAGAAGATGTCGAGGATGTCGGGGTTGAAGCCCACGATGCACTCGAGGTAGTGATTCTCGAGCAGGTGGTCGTAGAGGTTGCGCAGGTGCCGGGCGACGCTGAGGTTTTTGGCCGTGATGAGCACGCTGGTGCCGAGCTCGGCGGTCGGGTCGAGGGACTTGTGGGCGGGCGGGGCGCCGTTCGACAGGTAGCGGTCAAACGCATCCTGCCGCATCGGGTAGATGTAGAGCTTCACGGACTGGCGGAAGAGCCGGCCGAAGTTTTCGAGGATGCCGCCCTCGAGATTCTCGTAGTACTTCTCGTTGAAGATTTCGAGGAGGTTGTTGATGCCCATTGTGGCGCCGATCATCTCGTTGGTATAGCGGCGGAAGTACGAGGTGAGGCGGTAGTACTCGGAGTAGTTGGAGATGAGGACGGTGAAGCCGATGTCGGCGAGCAGGTCCACGCGCGAGAGGAAGTCCTTCGGGTCGAGCTCCCCGGAGGAGAGCAGGTTGTGCATGGTGATTTCCATGAGCACGATGAAGTCCTTGCCCTTGACGAGCGGCTCCTGGACGAACTGGGCGCAGGCGCAGCGCAGCATGTCGACGTTGACGTGCGTGACCGGCCGGAAGCTGCCGCGCTCGACGAGGATGGCCTTGCGATGGAGGATCTCGGACGGTTGGAGGACGCCGCCGTCGGGGCCGAACATCACGGCGTTGGTGAGACCACACTGGACCAGGTGAAGGGAGGTGAGGCGGTTGTCCACGTTGGCGAACGCGGGGCCGGAGAACTGGCACATGTCCACCTCGATCCGGTCGGAGCTGAGGTTGTCGAGGAGCGACGTAATGAGCTGGCGGGGGTCGTCGCGGTAGTAGAACGCGCCATAGATGAGGCTGACGCCGATGATGCCGAGGGCCTGCTGCTGGAGGATGTTTTCCTTATCCCACATGCGAACATGGATCATGATGTCGCTGGGCGGCTCGTGGGGGTTGGCCTGGAAGCGGATGCCCATCCAACCGTGGGCCTCGTTGTTGCCCTTGAAATTCTTGGCAGCGACGGTGTCGGCGAAGGCGAAGAACGCGGTGCGGTCGCCGCGCTGGCCGTCGAGCCGCTCGACGAGGAGGGCGTACTCGTGGTCGAGCATCTTAACGAGGCGGTCGCTGGAAACGTAGCGCGGGGCCTTGCCGTAGATGGCGTCGCTGAAGGCCATGTCGTAGGCCGACATGCTCTTGGCGATGGTGCCGGACGCGCCGCCGGCCTGGAAGAAATGGCGGGCGACCTCCTGGCCGGCGCCGATCTCGGCGAACGTGCCGTACTTGGTGCCGTCGAGATTGATCGTGAGCGCCTTACGGTTGGTCGTCAGCAGGTCCTTGGGTTCGCTCATGGGAAGGGACGCTGGAGGGTTCTACGGATCACCGCAAACCGTTCCTGAGCCGCTTCCGTGACAAACGGGTGATAATCGTGGGAGTGGCCGGGTGGGCGGGCCCGTCCCGGTGCCCACAGGCCATGGCGGGTTGCCCGCTGACGGGCAACGGTGCGCACCCGCGCGCAACCCACGACTTGGCCGTTCAGCCCGACTTAGGACCGCTCGATGCGTTTCGACTGGAGGATGGGGAAAATGCGCGTAGCTTCGTAGGATACATGAAGAATTTCTTTACCTCGATGCTGGGGGCGCTGGTCGCGCTGATCATTTTCACCGGCGGCGGGCTGCTGCTCTTCATCGGCTTCATCGGCGCGATCGCGGCGATGAGCGGCGAAAACAAGCCGGTCGCGATGGAGCGCGGCTCGTACCTCGTCTTCAACCTCGACGCCAACATCACCGACGCGCCGCCGCGGGTGGATTTCAGCGCCCTCACGAATGACAACCGGCCGGAGACGCTGCAGCTGCGCAGCGTGACGCGCGCGCTGCGTGCGGCGGCGAAGGACGACCGCATCGCCGGCGTGCTGCTGACGGGTTCGCTCTCCTCGGGTGGCTACGGCAACGGTTATGCGGCGCTGAAGGAAGTGCGCAACGCGCTCGAGGATTTCAAGGCAGCCGGCAAGCCGGTGAAGGCCTACCTGACCTTTGCGGACAAGAAGGATTACTACCTGGCTTCGGTGGCCAACGACCTGGTGCTGGACCCGTACGGGATGATCCTGCTACCGGGCCTCGCGAGTGAGCCGATGTTCTACGCCGGGGCGTTCGAGAAATTCGGCATCGGCATCCAGGTCACGCGCGTGGGCAAATACAAATCCTACGTCGAGCCCTTCACCCGCAAGAACATGAGCCCGGAGAACCGCGAGGAAGTCCAGAAGCTGCTCGACGACGTCTGGGGCAGCCTGGTGGCGGACATTGCGCAGAGCCGCGGCCTCACGCCGGTGGCGCTGCAGGCGACGGTGGATGCCGAGGGGCTGGTCCGCGCCGAAGTTGCGAAGGCGGCCAAGCTCGTGGACCGGATCGCCTACCGCGACGAAGTGATTGACGAACTCAAGGCCAAGACCGGCCGCAAGGGCGCGAAGGAAACTTTCAAGCAGATCAGTCTCGCCGCGTACGCGAAGATCGCGCCGGACCGGATGGACACCAGTAAACATGGCGTGACGCCGACGCGCGGCCAGAACATCGCGCTGGTTTACGCCGAAGGCGCGATTGTGGATGGCGAGGGCCAGCCCGACGATATCGGCGGCACCAAGTTTGCACGTGAACTCCGCCAGCTCCGCCAGAACGACAGCATCAAGGCGATCGTCCTGCGGGTGAACAGTCCGGGTGGCAGCGCCACGGCCTCGGAGGCCATCCAGCGCGAAATCCGCCTGACCCGGAAGGTGAAGCCCGTGATCGTCTCGATGGGCAGTTATGCCGCGTCGGGCGGCTACTGGATCTCAGCCTACGGCGACCGCATCTTTGCCGAGCCGACGACCATCACCGGTTCCATCGGCGTGTTTGGCATCCAGTTCGACGTGCAGAAGCTCGCGAACAACCTCGGCTTCACCTTCGATAGCGTGAAGACGGGAAAATTCGCCGATGCGCTGACGATCTCCCGGCCGAAGACGGACGAGGAGCTCGCGGTGTTCCAGCGCATGGTGGACTGGATCTACGGGGAGTTCGTTGGCAAGGTCGCCGATGCGCGCCAGCTGAAGCTCGATTTTGTGAAGGAGATTGCGCAGGGCCGCGTCTGGTCCGGCACCGAGGCAAAGAAGCTCGGGCTGGTCGACGAGATCGGCGGGTTGGATGCCGCCGTGCGGTACGCCGCGGAGAAGGCCGGGCTTGGTTCGAACTACCGGCTCGTGGAATACCCGCGCAAGAAGGAGTTCGGTGAGGCGATCGCGGAGCTGATCGAGCGGTTCAACCCGCAGAATGCCCACGTGCAAAGCACGGGCATCGTCGCCGAGATCACGAAGCGGCTCGAGACCGAGCTGGGCGTGCTGAAGACCTTCAACGACCCGCAGGGCGTGTATGCGCGCCTGCCCATGGAACTCGCAATTCACTGACCCCACGCGCATGACCCACACACTGATTCGAGATTGTCCGGCCACAGCGATTCCGGCGGGGACCGCCGTCACGCTGCCAGCGGGGACGGAAGTTTTTGTCACCCAGACGCTGGGCGGCAATATCACGGTCCGGACGGACCACGGCCTGCTGCGCATCGCGGCGGAAAACGCCGGCGCCATTGGGGGTTATTTGCCGAAGGAGGCGGCCGCGGCGGTTGCGGTTGGTGAGTTCAGCGAGCCGGCCGTCTGGGCGGCGCTGAAGACCTGTTTTGATCCGGAAATCCCGGTGAACATCGTGGACCTGGGTCTCGTGTATGACCTCGCGGTGGAAAAAACCACGGGTGGCCACACGATCGAAGTGAAGATGACCTTGACGGCGCCAGGCTGCGGCATGGGGCCGACGATTGCGGAGGATGCGCGGCAGAAAATCGCCGCGCTGCCGACCGTCGAGTCGGCGAAGGTGCACATCGTCTGGGACCCGATCTGGACGCCGCAGATGATTTCGCCGGAAGGCCGGAAGGTTCTCGGCTTGGAGTAAGCCGAGAACAGAGAAGACAGCTGTCAGAGTTCAGAAGTCAGCTGACGGACACAGAAAGTCAGCGGCGCTTTTAGCATTCTGACATCTGACTTCTGATGTCTCTATTCCGGACCGGCTACGCCAGGTACGGGATCGTCAGCGGGCCCTCGGGGAGGATGGCGATGGGGGCGTCACGGCCGATGCGGGCAAGTTCGGCGTCGAGGGCGGCGCGGATGTCATGAACGGGTGTCAGGTGGGCGCGGTGCACGTCGGCGTCGGAGAGTTCGCTGAAGAGGGCGACCCGGGCCTTGACAAGAATCATGGCGAGATGCTGCGCCTGCCACTGGTCCAGCACGGAAAAGCCAGGAGTCAGGATGCGGTCGAGCATTTCCTGAGCGGACTTGGATTCCTCGATGAGCTTGCGGAAGTTTCCGTGGGCGGGGAAGCCATCGTTGCAGCGGGCGGCGGTGAGGATGAGCCCGCCGGGGGTCACGATGCGCGAGGCGGCGGCCATGCCCTTGACGGTCTGGTAGAGGCTCTGGTCGAGCGGGAAACCGCTGTTGGTCGTCACCACGATCGGAAAAGGATGCGGGCAGGCGGCCATGGCGGTGGCCTTGACGAAGGCGCAGCCGGCGCGGTGGGCCTCGAGGGTTTCGCCGCAAAAGAAGCGTGTGATCTGGCGGCGGGTGTTGAGGGTAACGTTGAGGCAGAAATCCACCGGGAGGAGTGAACCCCCGGCGCGGACGTGGCGCTGCGTGGGGTTGTCCTCGAGTTCTCCCCAGGTGCTGCGCGGGTCGCCGATGACACTGGCCCCGTGGTAGTGCATGATGGCGTCGAGCGAAGCAATGCCCGGAAAGACGGCTTTGTAGCCGCCCGAGAAGCCGGCCATAAAGTGCGGCTCGATGAAGCCGAGGAGAATGCGGCGGTCGGCGGCAACGTAGTCCTTGGCGAAGCGCACCTCGTAGCCTAGGGCGGAGCGGCCGGCGGAAGCTACGGTGGAGTCGTCGGTGGAACTGTGGTTCACGACCCGGTAGTTGCGCGCGACGGCGGGGCTGAGCATGGCATCGAGCTCGGCGGGGGTGTTGGGCCGATGCGAACCGGTGCCGACAATGATGGTAAAGTTTTCGCGCGGGACATGCGCGAGCTCTGCGAAGACCCAGGGCAGCAGGCGATCGCTGGGCAGCGGGCGCGTGCCGTCGGGGATGACGACCGCGACTTTGTCGGTGGCGGCGATCGAGTCGCGCAACGGCGGGCAGCCGATCGGGGCCCGGGCCGCCGCGGTGAAGGCGGCCTGCTCATCGGGGAGGCCCTCGAGAAATTTGGGCGCGAGAATGGTCGCGTTAAGGCCGGTGAGATCGAGTTCGAGGCCCGTCGTGCCGTAATCGAGATGCACCTTCATGCGGTAATCGTTTCGAGGGAACAGCCATCCGTCAGCACCGAAGGTGTTTCACAATTTGGCCGCGCGATGACCCCGGGATAGGGCTCGGGCGCGAATTCACGGGCCGGTTCGGCGAGTAAATGCCGGTCGCACACGGCGAAAAGCGCGGCCTCGCTCTCGGTGCGGCGCATGTCGTGCAGGAAGGCGCCGGTGGGGTCCACGCTCTGGCCGACGAAGTTGAGGTACTTCTTCATTTTATTCACGTGCAGCCGATCGGGCAGGCCGGGAACCGTGGTAGCGCGGTACAACCGCTCGATGTACTCGCGGACATCGGCGAGGGTCACGTGCGTGAGGGGTCGGCCTTCAAACTGCTCGCGGCACTGGCGGAAGATCCACGGGTTGCGGATGGCGTGGCGGCCGATCATGACGCCGGCCGCCTTGGTCTCGCCGAGGATGGCGGCGGCGCGGGGGGCGGAGAGGACGTTGCCGTTGGCGAGGACGGGGCAGCGAACGCGGGTGACGGCGCGGGCAATGGCGTCGTAGTGCACCTCGCTCCGGTACATTTCCTTTACCGTGCGGCCGTGGATGGTGAGGAGGTCGACGCGGTGCGCGTTCACCAGCTCAAGGATGCGATCGAAGTTGACGGTGTCATCGAAGCCGATGCGCATCTTGACGGTGAAGAGCCCGGGAACGGCGCCGCGGAGGGCGCCGAGGATCTCGTCGATCTTTGCCGGCTCGCGCAGGAGGCCGCCGCCGACGTTTTTCTTGTACACCTTGGGGGCGGGGCAGCCGAGGTTGAGGTCAATGCCGGCAACCTGGTGCCGCAGCAGCTCGGTGGCGGTGCGGGTCAGGTGCGTGATGTCCTCGCCGATGAGCTGCGCGAAGATGGGCCGGCCGGTGGCGTTCTCGTCGATGGAGCGGAGGATGTGCTTCTCCGGGTGGGACTGGGCATGGACGCGGAAGAACTCGGTGAAAAAATAGTCGGGGGCGCCGTAGTGGGAGATGACCGCCATGAACGCGTGGTCGGTCACGTCCTGCATCGGCGCGAGGGCGGTCAGCGGACGGCCGGGCTGCTGACCGGCGGGAAGGTGGGAGGCGGGTACCACCGGATCAGGCCTCATCCTCGGGGGATTCCTCGCCGGCTTCCTCCGCCTTCTTCCGGCGCATCTGCGTGAGGATCTCCGTGTAATCATCGGCTTCGTCGAAGACGGCGCGGGTCACGAACAGCGGCCGCTTATGCTGCAGGGCGAGGACGATCGAGTCGCTCGGCCGGGCGTCGAGCTCGACGATCTTCTTCCCCAGTTCGTTTTCCATCCGGAGAATGATGCGGGCGAAGAACGTGCCCGCGCGGGCGTCGTTGATGACGATGTGGTCGAGCTTGGTGTCGAGCCCAAGCATGATGCTGCCGATCAGGTCGTGCGTGAGCGGGCGCTCCTTTTTCACGCCGTCGAGGGTCATCTGGATGGCGTTGCCCACGGAGTGGTCGACGTAGATCACGAAGGTCTTGGACCCGTCGCCGAGGAACACGGCACAGCCGTTGGCGGTGGGCATCACGCCTTTCACGGTCACGGAGACAACTTCCGGTTTCATGCCGGGACCATGGGGAGCCGGGCCGTAAAGCGCAAGCGGGCATGGCCGCCGTGGGTGGCTCGCTGGCGCGCCATGTTGTGGGCCAACGCGTAACTCACAGGCGCCGGCAGCAATCCCGCCCGATGTCACTCAAACCCCAGCAGATTGAGGCCCCACGTCTTGGCCTGGGCGAGGACGGCGGGACGGTCGAGCAGGATGACGCGGCCGGCCTCGAGGGCGGCGGAGGTGATGCCGGCCTCGCGCATGGTCTCGAGGGTACGCGGGCCGAAGCACGGGACGTCGAAGCGGTAGTCTTGGCGCGCCTTGACGGTTTTGACGAAGAGCGTGTGGTCGGTCTTGAGGGTACCGGCGCGGCGGAGCATCTCGTCGGTGCCCTCGAAGGCCTCGACGGCGAGGACGGTGCCCTTGCGGACGACGCAGCCCTGGCCGATGTCGAGGCGGGCGCATTCGCGGGCGATGTGGATGCCGTGGTCAAGGTAGTCCTGCTCGATGGGAAAACTGCGGCCGGTCATGCTGCCGGGTGTGGCGAGATGGGCGTCGAGGAACGAGCGGGCATCGAGCAGGGTGACGCCGAGGTCGGTGATCTCCTGCGCAATGGCGCCGAAGATGGTCTCGGCGTTGCGGCGCTTCAGGGAGAGCAGAATTTTAGTGGCCTTGAGGTCGGGATGCAGGCCCTTGAACAGGCGCTTCGGGGTGATCTGGCCGGCCATGATCGCGTAGCCGGCGTCAAAGTCCTTGAGGGCCTTGAGCATCTTGCCGAGCTGGCCGACGAGGAGCGTGCGGCGGTCGGACTCGGGGAATGAGGCGATGAGCTCGGGACGGGTTTCCTCGTCAAAGGCAACGAGCCGCAGCGGGATGCCGGCGGCGCGGATGGCCTGGGCAACGAGGACCGGGTAGATGCCCTGGCCGGCGATGAGCGCCACGGGGCGCTGGGGATCGAAGCCGGGGGGGAGAAACGCGGAGAGCGAGGGCACGGGGAGAGCTTGGGGAGGATGGGCGCGGAATGAAGCCGGAAATGCGTGAGGGGGAATGTGGCCCCCGCGCCGCGTTTTGAGTCCAGTCGCGACGGGGCGCCGCGGCCCCATTTAAATCTACCCGTTAGGGAGAAAGCGTGCCACCGGCGGGACGGGGAAACACGGGACGGGTGGCCCGGGCCACGCCAGGTCAGCTCTGCGTCCCGTAGTATTTCTTGTAGCTCCGGTAATAGCGGTAATTCGAATAATATTCGATGCGGCGCGGGGAGAGGCCGTTGAGCACGACGCCGAGCACCTCGTTCTTGCCGTTGCGCAGAGTTTTCATGTACAGGCGGACATGCTTCTTGGCGGCGCGGTTGAAGCGGCAGACGTAGATGACCTCGTCGGTACGCTCGGCGATCAGGAGACTGTCGGTGACGGCGCCGAGCGGGGGTGAGTCCACGACCACGAGGTCGTAGTCCTTCTTCAGCTTCTCGAGCAGCTGGCCGAATGCGGGGTTCTCGAGCAGCTCGGTGGGGCTCTTGGCCCGGCCGCCGGAGCAGAGGAGGGAGAGGTTGTCGGCGAGCTTGATGATGCCGAGCGAGGGGTCGGTGGAGAGGTCGCCGTCGAGTTTCGCGCCGCCCTCGAACCAGGTGATGAGGCCGTGGAGGTTCTCCTGCTTGAAATTCCGGTGCAGCATGGGCCGGCGCAGGTCGCAGTCGATCAGCAGGGTCCGCTTGCCGTGGCGGGCGAAGCTGCCGGCGAGATTGCAGGCGATGAGGGTCTTGCCCTCGCCGGGGATCGTGCTGGTGATGAGAATGGACTTGGGGAAATCGAGCTTGGAGTGGATTTTAACCGAGCTGTAGACGCTGAGGAACGCCTCGGCGCCCGGGGTCTGCGGCCCCTTGAGCAGAAGGGAGTATTTGTCGTCGTCCGTGACGGCGGAGAGGTCGGGGATGATGCCGAGCAGGTTGGCGCCGATGTAAGACTCGACGTCCCACGCGCTCTTGATGCGGTCATCGAGGAAGGCCAGGCCGAGGCCGGCGGCGAAAAACACGAGGAGCCCGACACCCAGGCAGGTTCGGATGATGCGGGCCAGGTCGGGCTCGTACGGGCCGCCGGGCACGACGGCGGCATCGAGCGGGTGCAGCGGGATTTTCTCGAGGTTGCGGGTGGTGGTCGTCTCGTTGAGGCGATTGAGGATCTGGACGTAGTTGGACTTGGCGACGTTGGCCTGGTTCTCGAGGGAGTTGTATTCCACGCTCAGGTCGCCGAGGTGGAGCGATTCCTTCTCCGCGCGGTCGTACTCGGTCTGCAGGTTGGCCTCGCTTTGCCGGGCCTCGCTCAGCTGGGTGGCGAGGTCAGCCACGGCGAGATCAACGGCCTTCTCGAGCTGGTCCTGCACGACGGTGACCTGGTTGGCGAGGTCGACCATCTTGGGATGGCGCTCGAGGTACCGCTCACCGAGGACGGACTGGTTCTGGTGGAGGTTGGAAAGTTGGTTCTTGAGGGTGGGCACCGTCGCATGGCCGGCGATGTAGGCGATCTCCATCAGGTTGCGGCCCTCCTTCCGGTAGGCCTCGACCTGATGGTACTGCGTTTCGAGGTCGATGCGGGCGAGGCGGGCCTTGGTCAGCGCGTCGTTGACGGTGGTGAGGCGCGTGCCGACGATGTTGGTGCTGTTGCCGAGGGAGACGAGGTTGTGCTCCTTCTTGTAGGCCATGAGCTTTTGCTCGGCGTCCGCGGCATCCTTGCCCAGCCGGTCGGCTTGGGCGCGCAGGTATTCCACGCCGGTTTCGTTTTTTCCGCCGTAATAATCCATGAGGTAGCCGACGAACTGGTTGACATACTGGTTGGCCACGAGGGCGGCGGCGACGGGATCGGGGTGGCGGACGGTGATGCTGATGAGGAGGCTGTTGCGGGTGGAATCGATGGAGACCGCGCCGAGCGCCTCGCCGGCGGAGGGCACACCGGCGCCGGGCGGGAGATTTTTCAGGTAGGGGCGCTGGAGGATCTTCACCTCGTCCGGGGTGAAAGACTCGACGACCTTGGTGCGCAGGCGCTGGCTGTTCAGTTTTTCCAGGTTGGAGCGCAGTTCCAACTCGCTGCGGACGGAGGGGTCCACGACGCCCTGCGTCGTGACCACGGTATCGGCCTTCTCGAACTGCATCGTGGCGGTGGCCGCGTACATCTTGGGCCGGCTGGCCTCGTAATAGCCCAGGCTGAGGGAAACGAGGAGGGCGAGCGGGAGCGCGATCCAGAGTTTCTCGCGCAGGATGATATAGTAATCACGCAGCGACCGCCGCTCGACGGCAGGCTCCTCCTTGTCGTGGGCGGGCGGGAAGGGTCGGGCGGTGTGATCGGGCATCGGGGAGTCCTCAGATCATGCGTTCAGGCACATAGATGATGTCGCCGGGAAGGAGGAGCAGGGAGTTGTCCTCGGACTTGGCGCGGTCCTTGCCCTTGATGAGGCTGTCGATGTCCACGATGAAAACCTTCACCTTGCCGTCGGCATCGACGCGGGTGACGCGCACCTCGGTGCCCTTGGCGCTGTCGCTGAAGCCACCGCACTTGGTGATGGCCTCGAGCACGGTCATCGCGGACTCGGGGGGCAGCATGACGCGCTGGGGATTCTTGACCTGGCCCTGGACGGAAATTTCGCGGACGGCGTAGACCTCGACGGTCACCGTGACCTGGGGATTCCGCAGGAAGCGGCCGTCGCGGTAGGCGCGGGCGATCGCCTGTTCCGCGTCGCGGAGGGTCAGCGCAAAGACTTTCACTTCACCCACGAGCGGCAGGTTGATCAGGCCGCGGGCGTCGACGCGGGTAATGCGGGAGAGGTCCTCTTCGCCGAAAACGGACACCTGCAGGCTGTCGGTGATGGCGATGGTGTAGAGCAGGGCCTTGCGGGAGTCAGGCTTGAGCGGGGCGACCTGCGCGGAAGCGGGGAGGGCTCCGCCGGCGAGGCCGGCGATAAGGATCACCGGCAGCCAGCGGGAAAAAGACGGGAAGAAAGAGAGGTTCATGACCTTACCACCTTGAGGAAAGGCTGACGGTGATCATGTGCCGCGTGAAGTCTGAATAGCTGAACGTAGACCAGTTTTGGTCGAAAATATAATTCAGCGAGGTGTCGAGGTGCTCATTCATCTTATACTTCAGGCCCGCACCCCAAGTTAAATATTCGTCGTGCCGGCCGGCATCGATGGCATCGAGGAAGTGGCTTTGACCTCCGCCGGCGGTACCGGTGAGCGATAGATTGTCGCGCAGCGCGTAGTTGAGTCCGAGGCTGCCGGAGGTGGTGTTCACCGACTGGTTGTTGGCAGTGACGGAGACATCGCGTGAAACCTGCCCGTTCACGGTTAACGTGCGCGAGACCGACCAGGTCAGCGAGCCGGAGGCGGCGAGGCCGCGGTACGCGCCGTCGGTGGTGGCGCCGCGCGGGGAACGGACCTCGTAGCCGGCGCGGAGGGAGCCATTGAGCTTGGCCAGGATCCGACCGGAAACACCCGCGGTGAACGAGTGGTCGTCAAAGGAGGAGGCGGAGGAAGTCTCGCTGCGGCGGAATTGATAGCCGGCCACCAGGTCGCGCGCGGAGGTCAGGGCGTAAAGCAGGTCCGTGCCGGCGGTGTAGGTCTGGAGATCGGTCAACGCGGAGGGCTGGTCGTAAACGCGGTCGATGTAGTCGAGGTTGCCGGAGAAGGAGTAGCGCTCGATGACGGGGTACTTGAACTTGAAGCCGGCGTCATAGTTCCAGGACTCCGTGCGGATGCCGGCGACGACGTCGGCCTGGCTTTCCCGGGCGGCGAGGAGCTTGAGCGTACCCGTGGTGCGTCCGCCCGACTTGATGAATTCGGCGGTGAACGCGGGGTTGTTGAAATCCTGCGAGGGGTTGCGGCCGAAGCGCGAGGCAGTGATGGTGATGCTGGCGTTGACCCCGATCAGTCCGGCCCGCCGGGAATATTCCATCATCAGCCCGGCGCTGTAGATGTAGTCGCCCTCGCCACCGGCATGGGCGAAGATATTGGAGTCGTAAGCCAGGGACGCAGTGCCAGTGGCGTAGAGATGGTCCGAGCCCTCATTCAGGCTGATGAAGGCGTGCGCGGGCAAACTCGTCAGGACCGCCAGCAACAAATGCGCGCCGGCGAAACGAAATTTGGGCGGGAATGCCATGTCACACTTTGGGCAATGGGGCGGATCGCCGTTCAGCGGGGCAGTCGGGAGGGACTGATCGTGGTCTGAACCGGGAGAGCGACCGGCACCACCGGGGCGGCCGTGATTTCACCGGTCGCATCCTGCTCGAAAAACACCGTCTTACGCGCGGCGTAAGCTTGGGCGGCAGCGGCCTCGATCGCGGGGAGATCGGCGGCCGGGATTTCCCTGATCCGCGCACTGTTTGGCTGGCCGGGAGCGCCGGGCAGGAACACGGCCTGTTGGCCGGCGTGCAGCACATGCCCGCCAAAGTCGAGCGCCCCTCCCTGCACCGTGCCTTCGCCCGCGAGCAGGAAAATTTTCACCCCGAGTGAGTCGGACTCAACCACCAGGTTGCCGCCGTGGAGATTGATGGAGCCGAGCCAGGTGAGGAGGGTAAACGTGCTCCCGGACGCGAGCTTGCTAGTGCTGACGGCGACGGCGCCGCGCGCCAGGAAGACCACGGTGTGCGAAATCGAGGGCTCGATTTCCAAGTCGGTGCGGCTGGCGATAAAAGGTTCCTGAGTGAAGCCTCTCACCTCGAGGTGGGTGTCCGGATAGAGGAAGGCGCCGGTGCCGTTGGAGAACACCATCGTCAGGGTTCCCCTGGGCTTGGTCTCAATCTGCGCACCCTCGGCCAGAAAAATGGATTTGATCGGTCAGGGCCTCGACTTTTTCGCCGGTGGCGACCTGCGCACCGCCTTCGGTCCCGGCCACGTAGATTTTGCCGGTGGTCGCTTTACCTTTTGACTCCGCCAGCAATTGAGCCGGGCTGAAGGCGAGGAGGCTAACGCAGGCGAGGACACCCAATACAGAGAGGCTGCGGCCAAGCAATAGGCGGGGATTCATGGTGAGGGGTTGATTGAACGGAAACTGCCATGGGTGCGGTATAATGTAAAGTGGGGTATAATACCTACTCCGGAAAGTGCAGGCTGATAACAATTATGATTCCACGACAATATTCAAAATCCGTCCGGGAACGTAAATTACTCTCTTCAATGACTTACCAGTAAGGAACGGCGCGACGCGCGCGTTGGCGTGAGCCAGTTTTATGGCCTCAGATTCGGGCAAACCGACGGGTACGAGCTGATCTCCGCGGTGTTTACCATTCACTTGGAAGACAAGCTTAGCCTCGTTGGTGACGAGTTTGGCCGGGTCGAATTTCGGCCAAGCGGCCTGCATGACGGAACCGGTTCCGCCTAGGCGGGACCAGAGTTCCTCGCCGAGATGCGGCGCGAACGGCGCGAGCACCTGGAGAAAGGAAAGCACCGTGGCCCGGCTGACGGCCGGGGCTTTCTGGAGCGTGTTGGAGAAAACCATCATTTGGGAGATGGCCGTGTTGAAGTTCAGGCTCTCGATGTCATCGCCGACCTTCTTGATGGTTTCGTGCAGCAGGCGGAGGAGTTCCGCGGAATCCGCGGAGGCGTCGTCGGTAATCTTGGGGTTCACCTCGCCCTCGCGGCCGATGCATTCGCGCCAGACCTTGTAGAGGAAACGGTGTACGCCTTCGATGCCCTGGGCATTCCACGGCTTGGCCGCCTCGAGCGGGCCAAGGAACATTTCGTAGAGGCGCAGCGTATCCGCGCCGTGGCTCGCGACGAGCGCGTCGGGCGTGATGCCCTTGCCGCTGCTCTTGGACATTTTTTCGCCGTCCTCGCCAAGGATCATACCCTGGTGGAACAGCTTTTTGAACGGCTCGCTCTGTGGCACGACGCCGAGGTCGAACAGGACCTTGTGCCAGAAGCGCGCGTAGAGGAGGTGGAGCACGGCATGCTCGGCGCCGCCGATGTAGAGGTCGGGCGTACCCCAATATTCCAGCGCCGCGGGGGAGGCCAAGGCGGCGGCGTCCGTCGGATCGGTGAAACGCAGATAATACCAGCACGAACCCGCCCATTGCGGCATCGTGTTGGTCTCGCGGCGCCCACGCACCCAGGCGTCGCCGGCGGGTTTCGCGGAGGCGGCGGGCACGGCGGCGCCGGTCTCGACGTTCAACCAGATCTCGAGCCACGCGGTCTCGTTGGCGAGCGGGCTCTCGCCGTTGCCGCTCGGGAGGTAGGATTGGACGTCGGGCAGCGTGAGCGGCAGGGCGCTCGCGGGGAGGGGCAGGGCGTACTGCGTGACCCCGCCGCTGTTGAACATGACGGGGTTGGCGGGCACATCGCCGGCGCGGTGGGCGATGGCGCGGCGGTAGTCGGCCTCGTTCAGCCAGACGATCGGGAAGGGCTCGCCCCAGTAGCGCTGGCGTGAAAACAACCAGTCGCGGAGCTTGAAATTGACGGTGGCCTGGCCGGCGCCACGGGCGGTGAGGTCGGCGGTGATGTTCTTTTTCGCCTCGGGCCAGTCGAGGCCCGAGTAACCGGCGGAGCGGACGAGCTTGCCATCGCCCACATAGGGCAGCTCCACGTCGTGATCAGCCTTCGGCTCGATGACCTGGAGAATTGGCAGCGCGTACTTCACGGCGAACTCATGGTCGCGCTCGTCGTGCGCGGGCACGGCCATGATCGCACCGGTGCCGTAGCCCATGAGCACGTAGTCGGCGATCCAGATGGGGACCCGCTCCTGGTTGATGGGATTGAGGGCGAAGGAACCGCTGAACACGCCGGACTTGTCCTTGGCGAGGTCGGTGCGTTCGAGGTCGCTCTTGCCGGCGGTCTTTTTCTTGTACGCCTCGACCGCCGCCTTCTGGTCCGCGGTGGTGAGGGCCGCGACGAGCGGATGCTCGGGTGCGAGCACCATGTAGGTGCAGCCGAAGAGCGTGTCGGGGCGGGTGGTGAAAATCTTCAGCGGCCCGAGTGCCTTGTTCTCCAGGCCGAACAAAACCTCCGCGCCCTCGCTGCGGCCGATCCAGGCCTCCTGCATGCGCTTGGTGGACTCGGGCCAGTCCACGTCCTTCAGGTCCGCGAGCAGGCGCTCGGCGTAGGCGGTGATGCGCAGCACCCACTGGCGGAGATTGCGGCGCTCGACGGGGAAGCCGCCGACCTCGCTCTTGCCGTCCACGACTTCCTCATTGGCGAGGACGGTGCGCAGCTCGGGGCACCACCACACGGGGCGTTCATCCACGTAGGCCAGGCCCTTTTTGAAGAGCTGCAGGAAAATCCACTGCGTCCACTTGAAATACTTCGGGTCGGTCGTGTCGATTTCCCGGTCCCAGTCGTAGGAAAATCCCAGCGACTTGATCTGCCGCTTGATGTTGGTGATGTTGTTCTGGGTGTTGGACGACGGGTGCGTGCCGGTTTTGACGGCATGCTGTTCCGCGGGCAGGCCGAAAGCGTCCCAGCCCATTGGGTGGAGCACGCTGAAGCCCTTCGCGCGCTTGTAGCGGGCCATGATGTCGGTCGCGGTGTAGCCCTCCGGGTGGCCGATGTGGAGGCCGGCGCCGGAAGGGTAAGGAAACATGTCGAGCACGTAGTACTTCGGCTTCGCCGTGCCGGTTTCCGCCCGGAAAGAATGGTTTTTATCCCAGAAAGATTGCCAGTAGGGCTCGATTTCGAGGAAGTTGTAATCTTTGCAATTGGTAGACATCGCGTTGAATTTATCACTGTGAAGTTTTCATCCCCCCGGTCAATCATGCTCAAAGTATTCGTCACCGGCCTTTTGCTGACGGTATCAGCGTCGGCGGCAATGACCCGCGGGTTCAACCAGCTCTTTGATGCCGTGGTGCGGATCGACGTTCGGGAGGTGGCCTTCGAGGACGGTGCGAAACGCCTGTCCGCGAGCATCGGGTCGGGGGTGATCCTGACCAAGGACGGCCTGATCCTGACCAACGCCCACGTCGCCAGCCCCCGGGCCGTTGAGCTGTCCGTGACCCTGGCGAGCCTGGAGCGGGTGAGCGCGCGGCTGGTCGGCTGGGATCACTGGACCGACCTGGCCGTGTTGCAAATCGACCTGGCGGAGGTGAAGCGGCGCGGGTTGAAGTTCACCCACGCGGAGTTCGGCAACAGCGACGATCTTTTTGTCGGGCAGACTGTGTATGCGGTCGGCACGCCGTTCGGTCTGACCCGCACGGCCACGCGCGGAATCATCTCGAACAACCGGCGCTACTTTGAGGACAACCGCGGGGTGAACGGCTACGAGACCGGTTCCTTCAACACCTGGCTGCAAACCGACGCCGCGATCAATCCCGGCAACTCGGGCGGCCCGCTGGTCACGGAGGACGGCAAGGTCATCGGCATTTCGTCGCGCGGCTACCTCGGCGCGAACAACCTCGGCTTTGCGATCCCGGCCAGCACGGCCCGGCGCGTCATGGACGGACTCGTCCGGGACGGCACCCTTACGCGCAGCTACATTGGGCTCGTCCCGCGCGCGCTGCAGGACTTCGAGAATTTTTATTCCCTCGCGCTGAACACCGGCATGCTGGTCAACAACGTGGACCGGGGTTCGCCGGCCGACCGGGCCGGCCTGCGCGGCGGCGACATCCTCCTCGCGGTCAACGGGGTGAAGGTGGACGGACGTTTTCCTGAGCAGTTGCCGCCCATCCAGAACATGATCGCCAGCATGCCGGCCGGTTCCCCAGTGAAGCTCAGTGTCAAGCGTGGCGCCCAGACCACTGATTACACCGTCGTCACCGAGAAGTTGGAAAGCCGGGTGGGCGAGGAGTGGGTGCTGGAGAAATGGGGTCTCAGCGTGCGCAAGGTCACGCGCACCTATGCGCGGGACAACCAGCTCGACGACGCCAACGGCGTGCTGGTGATTGGCGTGCAGCCCGGGTTTCCGGCCGATGTCGCGGGGCTGTCGCGCGGTGACATCATCACCAAGATCAACCGGCAGGCCGTTACGAACCTCGGCATGGTCCAGGCGTTGCACACGGCCTATGTGGCCAAACCCGCGCCGGTGCTCGTGGAAGCCCAGCGCAACCGCGAAGTGTCCCTCTACGTCCTGAAGCCATGAATTACCGCCGCCTGCTCGCCCTGTTTCTCCTGACCCTGCTGACCGGACACGCCGCGGACCTGCCGACACTGTGGGCCGAGCGGGTGAAATCCGTCGCCGCCGTCGAGTACTACACGGAGACGGAAACGGACCGGCGGCCGAGCGTCTGCTACGGCACGGTCATTGACCGCAACGGCACCATCATCCTCCCGCCGGTCGCGATCAATCCGCGCATCACCCCGACGCAGCTGAAGGAATTCAAGGTCTACCGCGCCGGTAGTTCCACCAGTGTGCCGGCGGTCTATCTCGGGCAGGATGCGCTCACTGGCTGGCATTTTGTCCGTGCGGCGGAGTCGATCCGCGGCGAGCTCATCCCGATCACCACGTTTGCCGCGAAGACCGCCGCGGAGCCTGCGATCGCGGAGGAAGTCTGGGGAATCGGCCTGCGCAACAAGGACGAGGACTTCGCACCGTACCTGCTCGACAGCCGGATCGCGCTTATCCAATCGCTGCCGCAGCGCACCGCCGTCGCGCTACACGAGGTCGCGGGACCGGGCCTGCCGGTCTTCAACCTGGCGGGTGAGTTCCTCGGCCTCGCGGCAAGCTCGTTCGGGCAGAGTTTTGTGCAGTTCACCCGCATGGATCGGAACGGCACGCCGGTGATCCTCGTCAACGTCGAGGAGAGCAGCGTGTTTCAGGTTGCCGCCGAGGTGCTGCCGCACCTGGGCCGGGTGCCGGCGAATGTCTACGGCCGGCCGCTGGCCTGGCTGGGCGCTTCCGGCCTGCAGGCGGTGGATCCGGATGTGGGTCGATTCCTGAAACTGGAGAACCAATCGGGCGCGGTCGTCAGCGAGGTGCTCGAGGGCAGCCCGGCCGAAAAGGCCGGCATGAAGGCCCGCGATGTCATCCTAGCGGTTGACGGCGCGCCCCTCCCGCGACTCAAGCCCGACCGGGTCGTCGTGGGCTTCCTCGAGCGCGAAGTGGCGCGCCGGGCTCCGGGCCAGACCCTGAAACTTACGGTGTTGCGCGGCGAAACGCGGCTGGACCTGCCTGTCGTGCTGGGGGAGGAACCGCGGCTGACGACCGAGGCGGACCGGAAATATTTTGACCGGATCGGACTGACGGCGCGCGAATTTGTCTACGCCGACGCCGTGGCGCTGCGCGTGAAGACGAGCAGCCTGGCCGGCGTGATGGCACATTTTGTGAAGCCCAACGGTCCCGCCGCCATTGCCGGTTTGCGGACCGACGACTGGATCAAGGAAATCGACGGGACCGAGGTCGGCAATTTCGCCGCCGCGGCCCAGAAGCTCGGCGCGATCGAAGCCGACGCCCAGCGGGCGGAGTTTGTGCTGCTGGTCGGCCGCGGCAATGAAACGGCCGTGCTGCGGGTGAAATTGAAATAAGCCGCGACCTGTCCTCCATGCACGCCTCACTCCATGCCCTCACCGCCGAGCTAAAACGACTCAAGGCCAGCGGCGTGAAGTCGTTGCCCGTGTCCGACGCGAGCCTCGCGCAACTCCGCACGGCCCTGACTCGACGGGCGGGCATCCGGCCGGCGGCATCCACGCCGCCAGCGGTTGCGGCGGAGCCAGCGGTTGGACCGGAGCCAGTGGTGACAGCGGAGGCATCGGTCCCCTACAAGGCGCCGGAGCGCACCTTCACGGTCAAACCGGCGGCAACCCCGGTTCCGGCGATCCCGGCGCCGGTGCCGTTTACGCTGCCGGCCGGCGACAAGCCCACCCGTTGGGCCGCGCTGCGGACCCGGGTGCTCGCCGATGAGTTCTGCTGCGCGCAGGTGCGGCCGGGCAAGCAGGTCGTGTTTGGCGTGGGCAGCCTCGACGCAAAGATCATGTTTGTGGGCGATGCCCCCGGGGCGGAGGAGGAAGTGCAGGGCGAGCCGTTCGTCGGGCCGGCCGGCCAGTTGCTCAACAAGATGATTGGCGCCATGGGTCTGAAGCGCGCGGACGTTTACATTGGCAATGTCATGAACTGGCGCCCGCAAATGCCGGTGGATGTGAGTGGCGTGCAATATGGCAGCCGGCCGCCCAGTCCGCCGGAGCTGGCCTATTGCCTGCCGTATCTGCAGGCGCAGATCGCAGTGGTGAACCCGGCGCTGCTGGTCGCCCTCGGATCGGTCGCCGCCTCGGGGTTGCTGGGCCCGGGTACGTTCAAGACGCTCGGCGAGGTGCGCGGCCTCTGGAAGGAATTCGCCGGCAAGCCGCTCATGGTGACGTACCACCCGAGCTACATTCTCCGCAACCAGTCGAACCAGTCCAAGCGCCTGATTTGGGAGGACCTGCTCAAGGTGATGGAGCGCGCGGAACTGCCGATCGCGGAAAAGCAGCGCGGTTTTTTTCTGTAGGGTAGGGGGCGCCGGGCCACGCCCGCCGGCCGTCAGGTCTCGAGCAGTTTCTTCAATTCCGCCGTCGCGAGTTCGAACTGAACTTTAAGCTCGTTAAGCAGTTGGGCGACGTCACCGAGGCCCTCTTTTTGGGAGTGCTGCTCCAGTTTGCCGGCCACCTCCCGGAGCGCCATGGCCCCGAGATTGCCGGAGCTGCCCTTGATGCTGTGGGCCGCACGGGAAAATTTCGCGGCGTCGCCCGTGGCCAGGCTGGAGTCGAGCTCAGTCAGGCGTCGTGGCATGTCCTCAAGGAAGATTCCCACGATCTCACGGAGGAACTCGTCATGATCGCCCGGATTCAGGGCGCGCAGGCTGCGGATGCCTTCCGGGTCAATGACGGGTAGGGGCGACATGGGTGGCGGAGTCGGCACCGGCAGGGGCCCGGGCGAAGATCGCAATTAAGGGCGGAGGCGCGAGGGCGGCAAGCGCGTAATGAATTGATGCCAAGCAGGATGATAAGATGACGAAAAGACGCATCAGGAAATCGATATGCGTTGATATTGAGCTTGCTAGACCCGGCCTCGCGGGTTTCCTTCTGAAACTTCTTATGGCCAATAAATTCGTATTCTCCTCCGAATCCGTCGGTGAAGGACACCCCGACAAAGTCGCGGACCTGATTTCCGACAGCGTGCTTGACGCCTGCCTTGCGCAGGACCGTTTCAGCCGTGTCGCCTGCGAGACCATGGTGAAATCCAACATGGTGATCCTCGCGGGTGAAATCACCACGAAGGCCACGTTGAACTACGAGGCGATCGTGCGCGCGGCCATCCGCGACATCGGCTACGTGAACAGCGACGACGTGTTCCACGCCGACACCGTTTTCATCAACAACTACCTCACCAAGCAGTCGCCTGATATCTCGCAGGGCGTCGACGCCAAGAAGGCCAAGGGCAAGAAAAAGTCCGAGCAGGGCGCCGGCGACCAGGGCTTGATGTTCGGCTACGCATGCAACGAGACGCCCGAGCTCATGCCGACGCCGGTGATGTTCGCCCACCGCCTCGGCCGCCTGCTCACCAAGATCCGCAAGTCCGGCAAGGCCCCGTGGCTCCGCCCTGACGCGAAGTCCCAGGTTTCCATCCGCTACGAAAACGACAAGCCGGTTGAAGTGGTTAACGTCGTCATCTCCACGCAGCACACCGCCGACGTCGAGCATCGTCAGATCGAGAGCTACCTCATCGATCACGTCATCCGGAAGGTCATCCCGAAGCGGATGCTCACGAAGCGCACCCAGTTCCTGATCAACCCGACCGGCCGCTTTGTCATCGGCGGCCCGCAGGGCGACTCCGGCCTCACCGGCCGCAAGATCATCGTGGATACCTACGGTGGCTGGGGCCGCCACGGTGGCGGTGCGTTCTCGGGCAAGGATCCGTCGAAGGTGGATCGCTCGGCCGCCTACATGTGCCGCTGGGTCGCCAAGAACATCGTCGCCGCCGGCCTCGCCGAGCTCGCCGAGCTCCAGGTCGCCTACGCCATCGGCTATCCCGACCCGGTCAGTGTCTACGTGGACACGATGGGCACGGGCAAGGTCTCCGACGAGCGCATCGCCCGCGCGGTTACCCGGGTCTTCGGCTTCAAACCCGCCGAGATCGTCAGCCAACTCAATCTCCTCCGTCCGATTTACCGCCAGACGACCAATTACGGTCACTTCGGCAAAGCCGGCCTCCCCTGGGAACAGACCAACAAGATCGCCGCGCTCCAGGCCGCGGTGAAGTAAACTCTCAATCATCACTACCATGGCTACCGCATCCTCCGCGCCCAAAGCGCACGACTTCCACGTCAAGGACCTCTCACTCGCCGAGTGGGGGCGCAAAGAAATCACCATCGCCGAGCACGAAATGCCCGGCCTGGTCTCGGTCCGCAAAAAGTTCGGCCCGTCCAAGCCGCTCGCCGGCGTCCGCGTCACCGGCTCGCTGCACATGACCATCCAGACGGCCGTGCTGATCGAGACCCTCAAGGAACTCGGCGCCGATGTGCGCTGGTGTTCGTGCAACATCTTCTCGACCCAGGACCACGCCGCCGCCGCCATCGCCCAGTCCGGCGTGCCGGTGTTCGCCTGGAAGGGCGAGACGCTCGAGGAATACTGGGATCTCACCCTCAAGGCCATCAACTTCCCCGGTGGGAAGGGCCCGCAGCTCGTTGTCGATGACGGCGGCGACGTCACGCTCCTGATCCACAAGGGTTGCGAGCTCGAGGAGGGCAGCGACTGGGTCAACACGCCTTCCGACTCCCACGAGGAGCAGGTCATCAAGAACGTCCTCAAGCGCGTCCATCAAGAAGACCCGCTCCGCTGGACGACCATGGCCAAGGAATGGCGCGGCGTCTCCGAGGAGACCACCACCGGCGTCCACCGCCTCTACCAGATGCTCGAGAAGGGCAAACTCCGCGTGCCCGCCATCAACGTCAACGACTCGGTCACAAAGTCGAAGTTCGACAATCTCTACGGCTGCCGCGAGTCCCTCGCCGACGGCCTGAAGCGCGCCACCGACGTCATGATCGCCGGCAAGGTCGCCTGCGTCTGCGGCTACGGCGACGTGGGCAAGGGCTCGGCGTTCTCGCTCAAGGGCTTTGGCGCCCGCGTCGTCGTCACCGAGATCGACCCCATCAACGCCCTCCAGGCCGCGATGGAGGGCTTCGAGGTCAATACGATCGAGTCCACGCTCGGCACCGCCGACATCTACGTCACGACGACCGGCAACAAGGACATCATCACCCTGGAGCACATGCGCCAGATGAAGGACCAGGCCATTGTCTGCAACATCGGCCACTTCGACAACGAGATCCAGGTCGACAAGCTGAACACGTCCGACGCCAAGCGCATCAACGTGAAGCCGCAGTACGACCTCTACACGTTTCCCAAGGGCAACAGCATCTACCTGCTGGCCGAGGGCCGGCTGGTGAACCTTGGCTGCGCGACGGGCCATCCGTCGTTCGTCATGTCGAACAGCTTCACCAACCAGACACTCGCTGCGCTCGACCTCTGGAAGAACAAGGACACGTACAAGGTCGGCGTTTACCGCCTCCCGAAGCACCTCGACGAGGAAGTTGCCCGCCTGCACCTGGAGAAGATCGGCGCCAAGCTGACCACGCTTACCAAGGACCAGGCTTCCTACCTCGGCGTGCCCGTTGGCGGGCCGTACAAGCCCGAGCATTACCGGTACTGAGGTCAGTTCGGCAGTGATCGTCTCAAACAAAACCCGCGCCGAATCCGGCGCGGGTTTTGTGCAGAAACGAGGCAGCTATGCCACCAATGCGTGCTAGCCTTTCATCTTGGCGAGCATGTGATCCAGCACTTGGCAGTGCTCGTGCTGTGGGCTGAAAAGAATGACCTCGGCGTCCTTGACCACGCGCACGCTGTGACCGGGAGGCCAGTAAAAGAGATCGGCCTCCTTGCAGGTATCGATCTGGCCGTCGGTGTAGGTGACGACCAGTTCACCGGAGATCATATAGCCCCAATGGGGCGCATGGCAGGCATCATTTCTGAGCCCCGCCAGCAGCGGAGCAATGTCGGTGCCGGCACCAAGCGAGAAATACTCCGCCCCCATTTTACTGTAACCCGTGGCGTCGCCGAAATTGATTTGCTGACGGGCCACCGCGCCCGGGACGTTGATCTTGACCGGAATCTGGCTTTTGGGAATGCGCATGTGCATAAATATTGCGGGCGCGATTCGCAGTCAAATTATTAACCCGGACTGGGCCAATTAGTCGAAAATCTTATCTGATGACCGAGCCAGATTAGCTTTTTCGAGTGCTAGCGGGCGCAAAATACGGTGACCGCGGAATGGAGGCCGAGGCACGCCACGGGCAAAGGAACGTCGGTGGATGATTTAGCACTAGGTTTAGCACTCGGCCTAGTTTTAGCCCTCGTACAGAGGATGGCGGAGGGGGGGGGATTCGAACCCCCGATAGGGATTTAAACCCCTATAACGCTTTAGCAAAGCGCCGCTATCGACCACTCAGCCACCCCTCCGAAATCAGGTGGTCGAGGCAATCGCGGCGGCCTGAAAGTGCAAGGCGGATTTCACTTCGGGCGCGAGCAGAGCGTATCTGAGGGTAGGGCGCGACCGCCGGGCGCGCCAGTCTGGGTCGAAGTGGGCATGTTGCCCTTAACGCGCGGGTTTTCCGCGCTGAAAACGCAGTGGGACAATGGACTCAACCCGGAAAGCGGTCCCAGCAGCCCCGCCCTACCTCAAACAGCTGGTAACGCTCCGCTCAGTTTTCCTCGTCCACCGGGCGGTCCAGCTCCTCGCGGCACTCGTTGATGACGCGCAGCCAGATCTCGCGGAGGTCAAACAGCCGCGGGAGGGTGTCCTCGCGATAGGCCATCACCGCGCGATGGGCGGTGGCGCTGTCGGCGTTGAGCAGGCTCAGCGATTCGTTCAGGGCGCTCAAGGCCCGTTTGAAGAGGCTGACGGCCATGGCGAAATCGCCGAAATCGAGGGCGTGGATCGCCTGCACGGCCTGCTCCTCGCCGCGGTGCAGGGAGGCCAGTAGCGCGAGGGCGAGCGGGGCGGGGACCTTGGCGCTGTCGCCGGCGTTCAGCTCCCACTGGCGTTTGGCGCCGAGGTAGATGGCCTTGGTCGCGATGAAGATCGGGTTCTTGTGCAGCGTGTAGATCTCGGCCTCGCCGTAATCCGGCGCGTCGGCGGCCGGGTCTTCGTCGCCGGCAGGGGTGGCGTCATCGTCCTCCGCCTCGCTCCAGTTGCCCTGACCCCAGCCCATTTGCTCGGCGACGGCGTCGATGCGGTTGGGGTTGTGGCGGAATGCTTCATAGAAGCCCAGGTAGCGGTGAATGGTGTCGTCCTGCTCGCGGAGGTAGCGCTCCCAATCAAATTCATTCCACGCCAGTTCGCCGCGTTCCTCCCACTCGTTTTCCGGGCCGCTGTCAGGATCGTGATCGCTCATTCGGTTGCCCGAAACTGAGCGCGCCAAATTAGGGAAAGCAAATCAAAATCCCATTCTGCCGGTTACGGTTATTTTGCGAATTGAAGCCCGCGGCGGGCACGGGTATTCCGGCAAGCTCGCATGAGTGAGGTCCACCACGAAGCAGTCTATTTCACCGGTCGCGTCCAAGGCGTCGGCTTTCGCTACACGGCCCTGCAGGTGGCCAAGGAGTTCGAGGTGGCGGGCTTTGTCTGCAACCTGTCCGACGGCCGGGTACAGCTGGAGGTCGAGGGCCGCGCGGCGGAGGTGGCGGCGTTTGTGACGGCCCTGGAGGAGCGGATGCATGGTTACATTCGGAAAACTGAGCGCAGCGCCCGCGTCCGTCCGCCGGAGTTCCGCGGCTTTGGCCTCAAATGAGGCCGCCGTCGAACTGGCGCAACTGAGCAAGGATTTCTCCGTCGGCCTCGAGGGACTGCGACTGAGGGCGGTGGACAGTCTCAACCTGCGCATCGGGCGCGGCCAGGTGTACGGTTTGTTGGGCCCAAACGGTTCCGGAAAAAGCACCACCATCAAGCTCATCCTGGGCCTGTTGGAACCGACCGCGGGCCACTGCCGGGTCTTAGGCGTACCGTGTGGCCAGGTGGAGGCGCGGCGCTTGATCGGCTACCTGCCGGAGTCGCCGTATTTCTACAGCTACCTGACCGGAAGCGAGCTGGTGCGGTTTTATGGCCGCATGGCGGGATTGGAGGGCGCCCGACTGAACGCCCGGGTGGCCGAGGTCATGGCGTGGACCGGTTTGGCGACCGCGGCGGACCGGCGGGTGGAGACCTACTCGAAGGGCATGCTGCAGCTCATTGGTCTCGCCCAAATGCTCGTGCACGAGCCGGAGCTGGTGATCCTCGATGAGCCCGCCACGGGACTGGACCCGGCGAGCGTGGAGGCGGTGAACACCCTGATTTTAAACCTCAAGGATGAGGGTAAAACCGTTCTCATTACCTCTCACCTGACAGACCAGATTCAGGAGGTGTGTGATCGCATCGCGATTTTGGATCGCGGCCGGCTGATCGTGGAGTGCGCGGTGTCCGACCTCCCCGTGAACGACCGCAGGAGCTTGCTGGGCATCAGCCGCCGCTCGCATGGCCTGAGTGTTTAACGCCGCCGGGATGAACGATGAACCGGGTGCGCTTTTCCCTGCGTCGACTGCTGGCCATCGCCCACAATACCCTGCGCGAGGCGGTGCGCCAAAAGATCTTTCTCATCCTGCTGGTGCTGGCCCTCGGGTTGGTGGCGGGGGCGCAGTTTCTACGTGAGTTACACTTCGGGTCCCACGAACTGAAATTCCTCGCCGACGTCGGGTTTGGCGCGATTGCCGGCTTTGGGTCGGTGCTGGCGGTCGTGGCCACGGCCCAGCTGTTTTTCAGCGAAATTGAGCGCCGTACGATCCTGACGCTGTTGGCGAAGCCAGTGTGGAGGGCGGAGTTCGTGCTGGGGAAATTTGCCGGTGTGGCGGTGCTCACCGCGGTGTTCTGTGGTGGACTCACGGCGCTGCTGGCCGGTGCGCTCTGGGTGCGGGAATCCTCCCTGCTGCGGGAGCTGCCCGACGCGTTTACGGGTGACGGGATGATCAGCTATGCTCATGTGGCGGTGGTGGGTCTGCTGCAGTGGCTGAAGCTGCTGCTGCTGTCGGCGCTCACCCTGCTGGTGGCAAGTTATGCGCAAACGCAGCTGTTCACCGTGGTGATGGGCTTTGTGGTTTGGGTGATCTGCCATCTGCAGCACCTTGCGCAGGCGGCGAGTGCGCAGCCGGGAGCATCGGTTGTCAGGGTGATCATGGGCTGGGTGGCGCACGTGCTGCCCGATTTCCAGGTGTTCAATCTGGGGGAGATCCTGGGCGGCGACCGGGCCCTGCCGTGGAGTTATCTGGGGCGCGTGCTGCTCTATGCCGGTGCGTATGTCGTGGTGGGATGTGCGCTCGCGGTGTTCTGTTTTCGGCGCCGTGAGCTCTAGGGCCGTCACCGCGCTCGTGATCGGCGGAGGGTTGGCGGCGGCCGGTTGGGTGCTGCGGCCGGTCATGGCTCCGGTGTGGGCAACGATGGAGGCGGGGGTGCCGGCGCTGCGACTCGATCCCGGGCTCGCTTCGAGCGAACAGGCGGTCGTGTCCGGGTTGCTGGGCGGATTTCGCGCGGCAGTGGCCGATATCACCTGGTTGGAGATGGCGGAAGCGGCGGAAGCGCACGACCTTGCGGCGACGGAATCACTACTTCACCTAAGCACACGGATCGATCCCCGGCCGCTATATTTCTGGGTGAATGGCGCGCGGATCATGGCCTATGACATGCCGGTATGGCAGATAGAGGCGGCGGGCGGCGATGTGCGGGTGGCCGTGGCCGTGAGGAAAAGGATAGGCACAGGGCAGGCGAGGCGGGCGCTGGGCCTGTTGGCGGAGGCGAGGCGGTTTCATCCGGACAGCGCGGTGTTGTGGATCGAGCAGGCCAACATCGAGCTCAACCGCCTCGGTGACACCGCGGCAGCGGCGGAGAGCTACCGGCGGGCGTGGGAGCAGCCAAGGGCGCCGTATTATGCGGCCCGCCTGCATGCGGAACTGCTGCGGCGCCTCGACCGGAAGGCCGAGGCGCTGGCCTGGCTCGTGAAACTCCATCCCCACCTGCCACCCAGTGACGAAGCGGCGGGTGCAGACCTGGTGTTCGCGCGCATCCGGGACCTCGAGCGCGAACTCGGCGTTCCGACCGGGCAGGGGTATCGACCGCAGACGGGGCAGGGAGTAGGTCCGTCATGAGTTGCCGTGCCCGCCGTTGACCTCGTTCGCCGGGCGCTCTTTCGTGATGCGGTGGCGAACCATTTCACGGCAATTCCGGGAGCGACGGCATGAGTGAACCGCGCTGGAAAATCTGGGCCGCGGCGGCGCGGCCGCGGACGCTGCCGGCGGCCGTCGCGCCGGTGCTGGCGGGCTCGGGGCTGGCATGGCGGGACGGGCATTTTGACGGCCGCGCGGCGGGGCTGTGCCTCGGGTTTGGGCTCCTCGTGCAGATCGGCACGAACTTCGCCAACGACTACTATGATTTCATCAAGGGCGCGGACACGGCGGCCCGGGTCGGACCGCGCCGCGCGGTGGCGGCGGGACTGATTTCGCCCGGCACGATGCGGGTGGCGATGTGGGGCACATTTGCCGCCGCGTTTCTCTGTGGGTTGAGCCTGATCGCCTGGGGTGGACCGTGGCTGATTGTCGTCGGGGTGGTGAGCATCCTGTGTGGCGTGGCCTATACTGGCGGGCCCTGGCCGCTGGGGTATCACGGGCTGGGGGATGTCTTCGTGTTTATTTTTTTTGGGCTGGTCGCGGTGGGCACCACCTACTTTGTGCAAGCGGGGAGGGTGAGCCTGGATGCGATCCTGGTGGCGGTGCCCATCGGGTTGCTCACAGCCAATATTCTGGTGGTGAACAATTATCGGGACATGGAAACGGATGCGGCGGCCGGCAAGCGGACGCTGGTCGTGCGGTTCGGGCGCGGATTTGCCCGTCTGCAATTCATTGGGTCGCTCCTGATCGCGCTGATCGTCATCCCGGTCATCCTGACCTTGCGTGGCCATAACGCGTGGCGGTTGCTGCCGCTGGGAATGCTGCCGATGGCCTGGCGCCATCTCGATCGCCTGCGCCATCAGACCCAGCCCGGGGAGCAAATCGCACTCCTGGGTGACACCGGCAAACTGCTCGCGCTCTTCGCGCTGCTGCTGACGGCGGGGCTCGTGCTGAACTGCGGGCAGTAAAAAGGCGGGCTCCGCAGACCCCGCCTGAAATGCTGCGCGACTGCGCCGCCCTTAGATGTGGGCCGAAATCTTGGCCTTGAGCGCGGCCTTGGGCATCATGCCGACGATCTGCTCGGCGACCTTGCCGTCCTTGAAGAGCAGCATCGTGGGAATCGCGCGGATGCCATACTCGACGGCGATGGCGTCATTCTCGTCGATATTGACCTTTGTGACCTTCAGCTTGCCGTCGAGCTCCGTGGCGAGCTCCTCAAGGATCGGGGCGATGGCCTTGCACGGCCCGCACCAGGGCGCCCAGAAATCGACCAGCACCGGCGTGGTCGCGGCGGTGATAGTGGCTTTGAATGTATCAGTGGTCAGGTTGGTGATTTTATCGGACATGGTATTCAGCGGTTGAAGAGTAGGATAGTCAGGAAAGGGCCGGGGGCAAATCGTACGCCAAGGAAGGCAGTCAGCGGGGGGTGGAGCGATGCAAAATTTCCGCCAGCTCCTTGGGCTCGAGCTGCTCGAGCTGCTTGCCGCGGGTCTTCAGCACCTCGAAAGTCTTCACGACGGTTTCCGTCATGCGCCCGTGGGTTTCCGCGGAACCACCGACGATGGCGAAACGCTCTCCCGTGGTGATGCGCTTGTGGCCGTCGGCGTTGTCGAGGCCCACCCCGAGCAGGCCGGCGACGGCGGCGGGCTTTGGGTTCTGTTTCTTTTTGCTCACGCGGTCACCGTGCTTGGGTTTGTCACGGTTTCAAGTGGGATTTCCTCTTCCACGACAGAGCAGGCGATGTCGGAAAAGGCCTCGTCCTGGTGCAGCCGTAGCTTCCGCAGGCGGGTGAGCTCCAACACGGCCAGGAACGTCGCCACGAGTTTGCGCAGGGTGACCTTGTCGGGAAATATTGCGGAGAAGAGGAAGGATTTTTCGGTGCGGAGACGCTCCAGCAAGTATTCCATCTGGTCGGCGACGGTGACCTGTTCGTCGTGAATCTCGCCGATGACGAGTTTCTCGGCGAGGCGGCGGAGCACGATGTTGAAGGCGTTCCAGAGCTCGATGCGGTCCACGTTCTTCAGCGGCCGGTCCAGCGGGTCGCCGGACAGACTGGAGACATAGCGCTCCATCAAATCCTGACGCAGCGTCGCGAGTTCGCCGAGCTTGGCGGCCGCTTCCTTGAATTTCTTGTACTCGAGCAGCTGGTGGACGAGTTCCCAGCGCGGGTCGATTTCCTCGTCCTCGGCGTTGGGGTCGATGGCGTGCTGGCCCTTGGGCAGCAGCATGCGGCTCTTGATCTCCATCAGCGTGGCCGCCATGACGAAAAATTCACCCGCGAGGTCGAGGTCGAGCTCCTGCATCGCGTGGAGCGCATCGATGTACTGCCGCGTCACCGACTCGATCGGGATGTCGTAGATATCCAACTCATTCTTGCGGATGAGGAACAGCAGGAGGTCGAGCGGGCCTTCAAAGACCTGGAGCTTGATGCGATAATCGGAATCGGGAACCACGGTCCAATCGTTGGGGCGGAGCGGGGCGCGGCAAGGGAAAATCAGCGCCGTCGCAGTGCGGCGACGAAGAAGCCGTCCGTGTCCTGGCGGGCCGGCAGGAGGGTCAGGCCGGCGGGGCCCGGGGTGAATCCGAACGTCTGGGCGCAGGGCGCCACGGCAAAATCCCGGTGGGCCGCGAGGAAGTCCTGCACCACGGCTTCATTTTCCCGCTGGCTGAGGGAACACGTCGCGTAGACGAGTTGGCCGCCGACCCGGACCTGCGCGGCATACTGGGAGAGGAGTTTTTGCTGCAATTCGGCGCGGGTGGCGATGAGCGCGGGCGTGGTCACCCATTTTAAGTGGGGTGAACGCCGCCAGGTGCCGGAACCGCTGCAGGGGGCATCGACCAGCACGCCGTCGTACTCCCCGGTCGGGGTCTGCGCGAGGGTCCGGAGATTCCCTATCCGGGCCCGCACGGCGCGGGCCTGTAATTCCACCAGGGCGGCGGGGCGGATATCGTAGGCGTCCACCTGACCCTCGGAGCCGAGCAGGCGGGCCAGCTGCAGGGATTTTCCGCCGGCACCGGCGCAGGCGTCGAGCCAGCGGCTGCCGGGTGCGACGCCCACGGTCTCGAGGACCAATTGGGAACCGAGATCCTGAATCTCCAGGTGACCGTTTGCGTACGACGACGACTTGGTGACATCGACTTCGCCGAGCACCTGCCAGGCGGAGGGGAGCAGGGACGACGGGGCGACGCGCCAGCCGTTCACATCAAAATCGGCCGCGACCTCCGCGGGGTCGTCGGTCTGCAGCCGCAGCCAGAGTGGGGCGCGGGCGAGTTGGGCCTCGAGTTCGGCCGGGGCAAAAACTGCCGGGCACTCGTCGCGAAACCACGCGGGCAGCAGGGCGCTGGCGTCCGCCTCAAGGAACTGGGCGCGTTCGGCGAGCGAGGTGACCACCGGCCAGTCGGCGCAGAGTTCGGCGCGGTAGGCCCGGGTGTCGCGCGTTTCGGCGGCGAGCCAGGCCGTGATTTTGGCCGCGCGGGCGGGGTCGCGTTCCAGTGCTGGCTCAATCCAAGGCAGGTATCGCAGCGTGGTGTAGATGAGTTCGCGGTACAGGCGCCGGTCGCGGGAGCCGAAGGCCCGGTCCCGGGCGAGCAGGTGCTGGATGCGCTGGGGCAGGTTGAAGTCGCGGCGCCAGTCCGGCTGCAAGAGCCGGAGCAGGCGCAGGAAAACCTGCTGCTGGCTGCGAACGACACTCATGGGCGCGGCTTAGAAACCGATCGCCTGCACCTGGACATTGAAACCAAACCGGCTCTCGCGCCGCGGGCCGTCGTAGAGGGTGACGGCGTATTCGACGAGCCAGAGGTTGGACAGATTCTGGCGGATGCCGTAGAACTGCTCGTTGAAGCGGCGCGTGCGGAAGTCATAGTGCACGCGGGCGATGGCTTCGTAGGCCTCATTGATCCGGCGGCGGCCCTCGATGAAGTAGTCATCCAGCTGGTGTCGGAGGAAATTGCTCGAAAGGCGCACCGACCACTGGTCGCCATCGTGGATGGTCACTCCCGTGTTGATTTCCTTCATCGTGAAGGTCTGCGGGGCGAAACTGTTGTAGAGATCAAACTGCAGCCACCGCGCGGGCATCAGGGCGATCTCGTTGTGGAGCTCCGACACGTCGCTCTCGCCCACCGCGCGGCGGAGGTGGAGGTCGGCGGCCAGGTTGAAGACCATCAAGTCCCGCGACCCGTAGACGGAATCCCGCGTCTGGATCGTATTGTCGAGTTCGAGACGCACGGTGTTGGTCGCGTGGAGCTGGTCCACATTGCGCAGGTCGCCAAGGCCCAGTGGCTGGAGGTACGTGGTAAATGTCTGCCGGTCGATCGGCGGGATGTAGGCCTGGCCCTTGTCCGCCTCCGGGATGTAGCGGTAAAGGAGACGCGGGGTCATCAGGTGGCGGAGGCCGTCAATCCCCCAGGCCTCGTTCTTATAGTCGTAGGTCGCGCTGGTGCGGAGCGCGGCATCGAAGCCCACCTCACCGAGGGCCCGGGTGTACGTGCTGCGTCCGCCGGCGGCCTGGTCGTAGTAGGTCAGGCGGCCGCCCGCGACGGGTGTGAAGGTCAGCCAGGGCTGGGGGGCGAACGTGCGGCTGAGCGAGTAATAGGTGTCGAAGCGGGTGCTCTCCAGGGTCGGCCCACCCGAGGGCGGATCCTCGTGCAGGGACACCAGACTGGCGTTAAAGCGCTCGGTGAAGCCATGGCCGACCGCAAGCGGCAGGAGATCGAAGCGCAGTTCCGGGAGCCGTTCCTGGACGGGATGAAAGGAGTTGGGCTGGAACCGGCCGAATGCGGAGATGAAGTAATTGTTTCCGTTGTAAACTGACTCGAGGAAGCTGTCCGGCTCCTGCACCGTGAAGAATTCCTTCGGCCGGAAGTCGCGCAGGATCTCGGAGTCCTTCCAGTAGTTCAATTCCCCCACGAGGGTGAGGTTGCTCGTGACCTGCTGCTGGTGCTGCCACTCGACGTAACCCCGGTTTTTCGGGACCGGGTGGCCGCGAACGTCTGTGAGCCGGTCACCATGGTCACTGATGAAACCCGAGCGGACATAGCCCTGGAATGTGTTGTCGTCCTCCTTGCCGCCGTAACTGGCGGCGGGCCCGAACATGACGCCGCGGTTGGTATAAATACCGAGGTCGGCCCCGAAGCGGAAACCGTCGGCCACGGGCAGGTGGAGGCCGCTCTCGATGAAGGCGCCGAGCGACGCCCGGTAACCGCCGGTGAGCGAAACGTAGGACAGCAGGGGTTCCTTTAGGTTTTGCTGGAAGAGACTGAAGGTGATGGGCCGCATCCCGCCGATGCCCACGCTGGCGCTCTCGGCCTGGAGTTTCCGGCCAGGGGCATAGACCAACTTGTCGGCCCGCAGGGTGGGGACAAAGGCACCCGGCTCATGAAAGGTGGCCCGGGCCTCGTTCAGGGTGATGGTGTGCTTGTCGCCCGTGGCGCTCGTGCCGGTGATATTGAGCGGGTATTCCCCCATCCGCAGGTTTTCGACATGGTAGGTGCCGTCGACCAGGTTGAACGTGAGGGCGTCGGCCAGGAGCCGGCGCGCACCCTGCGTCAGGATCGCGTGGCCGTGGGCGATCGCGATCTTGGTCGAGGTGTTGTAGCGGATCTCGTCCGCGCTCAGCAGCAGGTCGCCGTAGGCCAGCTGGGCGTTGCCGATGCCCACCGCTTCCTTGGTGTTGCCGTCAAAATAGGTGGGCTGCTCGCTGGAAAAGACCATCTGCGGCCTGTCCGCCGCCCGCAGCAGGGGCAGGCAGGCGAGGAGAATGGCGGAGAGCGCTAGGAGCAGGCGACGGGTCACGGACCCGCAGCAAAGGCGGCGCGGTGCGGGCAAGCAAGCCTCGGCGTTGATGTGTGTCTTCACGTGTTTTTTGTCTTTTGCGGCAGCCGGGCGCATTCCATCGTTTGCGCGCGCCTATGACCCAACGCCGCCCACGCCGTTCCAGTGCCCTGCGGGAAATGAACCGCCTGGGCACGGATATCCGCGAACTGGGCAAGGCCCTGGGCCGGGTTATCGCCCGGATTGAGGGACCGGAGACCTTTGATACCGTGGAGTCACTCCGGCGCCTCGCCAAGGCCCGCCGGGCCGGCGACCCGTCGGCGGCGCGCCAGCTTGGAATGGTGGTGGCGGCGCTCAATCCGGCGGAGGCGTTCAACCAGGCCATGGCGTTCACGCTCTACTTCGAACTGGTGAACCTCGCGGAGGAAAATTTTCGGGTTACGCTGCTGCGCCGCCGCCGGGCGGATCGGTTGGGCGAAGCCACCGGGGAAGGCGCCCCGATCCGTGAATCCATCGAGGCCGCGGTGCTGGAGCTGAAACAGCGAGGCGTGGATTCGGCGGCGATGCAGGCGCTGGTGGGGCGGCTCGCGATCGAACTCGTTTTCACCGCCCATCCGACGGAATCAAAGCGCCGGACGCTGCTGACCAAGCTCCAGCGGCTCGGGGAAATCCTGCGCGAACGCGCCCAGCCGGAGCTGGTGGCTGACACCGCGGTGCTGGACCCGGACTGCGTGGAACGCGAGATCGCCTCGCTTTGGCTGACGGACCGCAACCGGGCGGCGCGACCCGAGGTGACGGACGAGGCCCGCACCGGCCTGTGGTATTTTGACACCACGCTTTACGCCACGCTGCCACGGTTGCAGGTGGACATGGAACGGGCGCTGGCCCGGCACTATCCCGCCGTCAAACCTCCCCACCGCTGGCTGTCCTTTGGCTCGTGGATCGGCGGCGATCGCGATGGCAACCCCAACGTCACCGCCCCCGTCACCGCGGAGGTACTGCTCCTGCACCGCCGGCTGGCCATCCAGAAGCTCCGGCTCGCGGCTCGCGAGCTGGCCCGCACGCTCAGCGTGAGCGACCGGCGGGACTCCGTGGTCCCCGGCTTGCGCAAGGAACTGAGCGACAACCTGCACCTTTCGCGTCACCTCGAGGAACTCGGCAGGCGTTATCCCCACGAACCCTACCGGCTGCTGTTGGGCATCCTGCGGGAACGCCTCACGCAGGCCGTGGGCGAGGTGCAGGACGGCAGCCTGCTGTCCGCGGAAGCCACCGTGGTGGCGTGTCTGGACCGCGCGACCGTTGAGGGCACGCTGGAGACGATCCGCTCGAGCCTGATCGCGGGCAAGGGTGCGCTGCTGACGGGAGGCGAGCTGAAGTCCATGTCCGACCAGCTGGAGATTTTCGGCCTGCACACCGCGCGGCTGGACTTGCGGCAGCATTCCTCGCTGCACGAGGCGGCCGTGGCCGAAGTGCTGGGGCAGCCGTTTTATCCGCGACTGGAGGAAGCGGAGAAGATCAAACTGCTACTCACCGCGATTGCGGACGCGGCCCCGCTGGCGCCGAAAGCCCGCGAGAAATTCTCGCCCGCCACGCGCCATGTGCTCGATCCGCTCGCGCTGGCCGCACGGGCCGGGGAGACGCTGGGACCCTCGGCGCTGGGCATTTACGTGATCAGCATGACCGACGGAGTGTCGGACATGTTGGAAGTGGAGCTGCTGCAAAAACTCACGGGCGCCGCGCTGCCGATCGCTCCGCTCTTCGAGACGCTGAGCGACCTGGAGCGGGCGCCCGAAGTCCTGGCCGCGCTCTTTGCGCTGCCCGGCCGGGTGCCGCCGGCGCACCAGCATGTCATGCTGGGCTACTCGGATTCCAACAAGGATTGCGGCTATCTCACTTCGAACTGGGCGCTGTACCGGGCGCAGGAATCCATTGCTCGGGTCTGCGCGGGTCAGGCGGTGCGCCTAACATTTTTCCACGGCCGTGGCGGCAGCATCGCCCGCGGGGGCGGTCCCGCGGCGAAGGCGATTCTCGCGCAGCCGGCCGGCCTGGCTGACGGCGGCATCCGGGTCACAGAGCAGGGGGAGGTACTTTCCACGCGTTACCACGAGCGTGACCTGGCGCATCGCATCCTCGAGCAGATGACGTATGGCGTCATGCTCGGCTCCCACGCCGCGGAGTCCAAGGTCACGGTGCCGGCGGACTGGCGCGAGGCGATGGAGGCCATGAGCGCGGCGGGTTTCGGGGCTTACAAGGCGCTGGTGCATGACGACCCGGAGTTTCTACAGTTCTGGCGGCAGGCCACGCCGATTGACGAAATCAGCAACCTTAAGCTGGGCTCGCGCCCAGCGTACCGAAAGGCGACGCAGAGCGTGGCGGACCTGCGGGCGATCCCGTGGGTATTTTCGTGGATGCAGAGCCGGTTTAACTTCCCGGGCTGGTTCGGTCTGGGTACCGCGCTGGACACCGTCTTGCGCCGCGGCGCCAAGGGCCGCCGCCTGTTGCGCACGATGCACGCGGACTGGCCGTTTTTCGCCACGCTGATCGACAATGCCCAGCTCACGATGCGGAAGGCCGACATGGGCATCGCCACGCTGTACACCGGGCTGGTGAACGATCCCAAGATCCGGCGCCGCATCGGCGCGCTGCTGGAGGCGGAGTTTGCCCGCACAGAGGCGGCGATTCTCGCTGTGACCGGCCAGCGCCAGCTGCTCGCGCGGGAGCCGGTGCTGCGGCAGTCGGTACAGCTGCGCAATCCCTACATTGACCCGCTGAACTACATCCAGGTGGAGATGCTCCGGCGGTTGCGGAACGAGAAGACCCTGTCCGCGAGCGAGACCGAGGCGGTGCGCGGCGTGATTGAGCTCACCATCAATGGCATCAGCGGCGGGTTGAAAAATACGGGCTAGACCGGTGGGAGCGACTGGGGCACGGTAACCCAACCCCGACCAGCGTGATCATCCCGAAGACTGACCTCCACGCGCTCCTGCAGGCTCGCCACGCCACGCCGCATGCGGTGCTGGGCATGCACCCCCAGGCCAAGGGCCGCAGCAAGGGCGTGGTCGTCCGCGCGCTGCTGCGGCAGGCCGGCGAGTGTGCGGTCGTAGACGTGGCGAGCGGGGTGGCCTGGCCGATGGAGTCGGTTTCACCCGACGGCCTGTTCGAGGTCTTCATTTCGAAGCGCCCGCAGGTGTTCCGCTACCAGCTGTGCGCCACCTATCCCGGCGGCGAGGTCCGCCAGTTTTACGACGCGTACTCGTTTCTGCCGACGCTGGGGGAGCAGGACCTTTACCTGTTCAACGAGGGCAACGAGCACCGCATCTACGAAAAGCTGGGCTCGCACCTGCGCGTGATCGACGGCGTCAGCGGTGCATCTTTCGCCGTGTGGGCGCCGGCGGCGAGCCAGGTCTCGCTCGTGGGGAATTTCAACCACTGGGACTCGCGCTACCACCCGATGCGCTCGCTGGGGGCGTCGGGGGTGTGGGAGATATTTGTCCCCGGGATCGCCGAGGGTGAGGTCTACAAATTCGCCATTCGCGACCAAGCGGGGAACGTGCGGCTGAAAAGCGATCCGTACGGCACCTATTTCGAGGCGCCGCCGAACAATGCCTCGGTCGTCTGTGACACGACCCAATTTCAGTGGAACGATGGGCCCTGGCTGGAGCGACGGCGGGCGGCCGCCGGGAAACTGGACCGTGCCGTGTCCATTTACGAAGTTCATCTGGGTTCCTGGCGGCGCAAACCCGAGGATGCGAACCGGCCGCTGAGTTACCGCGAACTGGCGCCCGAGCTGGCCGACTACGTGACGGAGATGGGCTTCACGCATGTCGAATTCATGCCGCTGGCGGAGCATCCCTTTGATGGCTCATGGGGCTACCAGGTCACGGGCTTTTTTGCGCCGACGCACCGCTACGGCCACCCGGTGGATTTTGCGTGGCTCGTCGATTACCTGCACCAGCGCGGCATCGGCGTGCTTCTCGACTGGGTGCCGGCCCACTTTCCCCGCGACAGCTTTGCGCTGGGCGAATTCGACGGCACGCATCTCTACGAACATGCCGACCCGCGGCTGGGCGCGCACATGGACTGGGGCACGCTCATCTTCAACTACGGCCGCAACGAGGTGCGCTGTTTCCTCGTGGCGAACGCGCTGTCGTGGATGGAGCGCTATCACCTCGACGGCCTGCGGGTGGATGCGGTGGCGTCGATGCTGTACCTCGACTACTCCCGCGAGGCGGGCCAGTGGATTCCGAACAAGCATGGCGGGCGGGAGAACCTCGAGGCGATCGCGTTCCTGCAGCAGGTGAACGAGCAGGTGCACCACTATCATCCGGGCGCGCTGATGATCGCGGAGGAGAGCACGTCGTTCGACGGCGTGACCAGGGCGGTGAAGGACGGCGGCCTGGGCTTCGACTACAAGTGGAACATGGGGTGGATGCACGACACGCTGCGCTATTTCGGCAAGGAGTCGGTCTACCGGAAGTGGCACCAGAACGACCTCACGTTTGGCATGCTGTACCAGTACGCGGAGAACTTCGTGACGGTCTTTTCCCACGATGAGGTGGTGCACGGCAAGGGCTCGATGCTCTACAAGATGGGCGCCTGGCACATTGCGGAAAAGGCGGCGAACCTGCGGGCGCTCTACGCGCACATGTGGGCCTACCCGGGCAAGAAACTCCTCTTCATGGGTGGCGAATTTGCGCAGTCGCGGGAGTGGAACCACGACGCGAGCCTCGACTGGCACCTCTGCCAGTATCCGGACCACGAGGGCGTGCGGCTGCTGGTTCGCGACCTGAACCGGCTGTACGTCAGCGAACCCGTGCTGAGCCAGAATGATTTCAATCCCCAGGGCTTCCGCTGGACGAACTGCCAGGATGGCGATGCGAGCCTGCTGGCGTACCTGCGTCACGATGCGGCGGAAAAAACCTTCTTCATCGTGGTCGGGCATTTTTCCGGGGCTACGCGCACCTGTCGCATCGGCGTGCCGCGGCGCGGCCGCTGGCTTGAGGTGATCAACAGCAACAGCGGGTTCTACGGCGGCACCGGCCTGGGCAACGAGGGTGGGCGCGAGACCGAGGACGTGGCCTGCGACGGGTTTGACCAGTCGATCGACTTCACGCTCCCGCCGCTCTGCACGCTGATCTTCAAGTGGCAGGCTTGAGGCCGCCGGGGATCTGCCTGGCCGTCTTAACCCGGATCGATGAATCCGCTCAGATCGGCCGCAGCAGCCGGTAGGTCTTCGTCATCCCGCGATTCTTGAGGTCGATGTCCCCGCGCTCCTCGAGCACGAAATGATCCTTCAGCAGGTCCGCGGTGACCTGGGACACCTGCGGAATGTCGGGTTCGCCGTGGGACTCGAGGCGGCTGGCGATATTCACGGTGTCGCCCCAGAGGTCGTAGGAAAACTTGATGGAGCCGATGATGCCGGCGACGAGCGGGCCGCTGTGCAGGCCGATGCGCAGCTGCCACTTGAACTGGTGGCGGAGGTTGAAATGGTGCATGGCGTTGAGCATTTCGAACGCCATCTTCGCACAGCGCACGGCATGGTTGGCCTGCGGCAGCGGCACGCCGCCGACGACCATGTAGGCATCGCCGATCGTCTTGATTTTCTCGAGGCCCTTCAACTCGCTGAGGGCGTCAAACTCGGAAAAGATTTCGTTGAGCAGGCTCACGGTGCGTGCCGCGGAAAAGGCCGCGGCGATGCGGGTGAAACCCACGATATCCGCGAACATGACGGTGGCCTCGGGGACGGCATCGACGATGGTCTGCTCGCCGGCCTTCAGCCGGTCGCCAATGGCCTTGGGGAGCACGTTGAGCAGCAGGCGCTCG
>Ga0209829_10000324_pt1 | contig 44870 bp, 48 predicted proteins | sample C_140205_EF_Meta_FD_187311 | JGI IMG/M metagenome (GOLD analysis project Ga0209829, IMG submission 187311) | Freshwater microbial communities from Lake Croche, Canada to study carbon cycling - C_140205_EF_MetaG (SPAdes) (version 2) | ecosystem: Environmental > Aquatic > Freshwater > Lake...
ACTCAATCTGTTTGGGCACTGAGCGATGCTCAATGCGCCCAATCACTCTGGCTTGCTCAACTAGGTTTTCTGATAATTTCACGTTGATAGACATGGCGGCTCTCAGTTAGGCTGTTCCAATATAGCGCCATAAGTTCCTTTTTGGAACCTTTATAAAAACACCCTATTTGCTAGTCTGAGTAGCGTCAGGTCTTAGTTTTTAGGCTCTAAGCCGTATTTTTCAACCCGCCCTTGGTGTTGTGCTTTTTCAAACAAAGGCATCACCTTGTTCAAATTGGCCTCAATGTCCTTGACCCGGTTGTTGCTGCTCGGATGCGTGCTCAGCCATTGGGGGGGTGCTTGTGCATTTTGAGCGCTCATTTTTTTCCACAAGCTGATGCCCGCTCTTGGATCAAACCCGGCCCTTGCAGCCAACTCCATGCCAACCAAGTCCGCCTCGGTTTCATCCTCTCTGGAAAATTTCAAACTGAGCAAACCCGCACCTTGCTTGGCCACATAGTCGGTGAACCTAGGGTCGATGCCAAAAATTCCCGCAATCAAGGCGCCGCCTAAGCGTGTCACACCTTCCGTGGCCATGCCTTTGCCCATTCTTTGTCTGGCATGCTCTCTGAGTGCGTGTGCTATTTCGTGACCCATGACCACGGCCAACTCGTCTTCCGTGAGTCCCAACTTATAAACCAAACCCGTGTACACCGCAATTTTTCCACCAGGCATACAAAATGCATTGACTTGAGGCGACTCAATCAAATTGACTTCCCAATTCCATTGCGAGGCGCGATCGTTCCAAACCGTTGACTGTTCAATCAATTTTTTAGCGATGTCTCTCAGACGAATGACCTGGGGCTGTTCTGAGGACTTCAACAAACCTTTGCTGTAGGCGTCTTGAATCAATCGACGGTATTCTTGCCCCGCTGTGTTTTCAACCTCTGCGGCTGGGACCAATTTGGCAAAGGCCGAGGTTTCTCCCACCTCCACCCCTTCTCTTGCTTGGAGTGGCACGTGGGCGCACAAGATAAACAGTAAAAACACACGAACCGCAGCACCAAAGTGCCGCATGGTCACTGCGCTTTTCCTATAGGCTTGATGCTTGATCATGAAAGACTTGCGCTTGAATTGAAAAAAATGAAGTGTACTTTTTCTAGGCCCTGACTTGGCGTGTGCCCCTAGTTTAGAGGACAATTGATCCAAAATGAAGAGCAATGACCCCACACCATGGCCGCCTCAAGAGGCCTCAGTGCCCAAGGCGCAAACCCGCTCATGGGCTGAAAGCTTGGCTTGGTACCTGAGCCCCTCAAGCCTCAGAATGGTCGCCCTCGGGTTTGCTGCTGGACTGCCGCTTTTGTTGGTGCTTGGGACCTTGAGTTTTCGTTTGCGCGAGGCAGGCATTGAGCGCACCACCATTGGATTTTTAAGTTGGGTCGGCCTGGCCTATGCCTTCAAATGGGCTTGGGCCCCCTTGGTGGATCAAGTTCGCCTGCCTGGATTGAGCGCCTACTTGGGGAGGCGTCGCGCGTGGCTTTTTTTGTCTCAATGGCTGATCATCACCGGATTGATCGGAATGGCTTACTGTGAGCCCCAAGAGCATCTTGATCGTTTGGTCATGTGGGCGGTTTGGGTGGCCTTTGGCTCTGCCACCCAAGACATTGCGCTTGATGCCTACAGGATAGAGTCGGAGTCTGTCGTGCATCAAGCAGCTTTGGCGTCCATGTACCAAACCGGTTACCGCCTTGGCATGATTTGGGCTGGCGCCGGTGCCCTTTGGATCGCTGCTCGAGCCGAAAGCACCGCCCTCTTGGGACACTACCAAAACGATGCCTGGAAAGTTTCTTATTTGGTGATGGCTGCCTCTATGGCGGTGGGCTTGTTGTCCGTGTTCGGATCCAAAGAAAACGTTCAAGCCGCCCCATCTCAGCCCAGAACGGCCCAACAATGGATTCAAGACGTCTTGGTGGCGCCGTTTGCAGAGTTTTTTTCACGTTTTGGTTGGCACGCTTGGGTGATCCTCAGCCTCATTGGCATTTACCGCATCAGTGACATTGTCATGGGCATCATGGCCAACCCGTTCTACATTGACATGGGTTACACCAAGGACGAAATCGCCATGGTCACCAAAGTCTTTGGTGTCTTCATGACCTTGCTGGGGGCCTTTTTAGGTGGACTGCTGAGCTCCAGGTGGGGCCATATGCGCGTGCTGATGTGGGGCGCCATCCTCAGCGCAGCCAGCAACCTCTTGTTTGCCTGGTTGGCAGGCGTGGGACACGCCTTTTGGGCTTTGGTGTGGGTGATCAGCGTTGACAATTTATCAGGCGGCATTGCCTCTGCAGCCTTCATTGCTTACCTCTCAAGTCTCACAAAAGTTCAATACTCCGCCTCTCAGTACGCGTTGCTGAGCTCCATCATGCTTTTGGCACCCAAGTGGTTGGCGGGCTTTTCAGGCTACTTTGTGGATCAATTTGGCTACCCCCTGTTCTTTTTCAGCACGGCGTTGATAGGTTTGCCCGTTTTGTTGCTGATTTTATGGCTCCACCGTATCGAGCCGAATTGATCAAAAACGCTTTGCATTTCAATGGGTTTACTTATCTTTACCCACCCTTTAACACAACTCCAAGTCTTAGGCGCATGCTATGAGCATGGAACAAGTACTCATCATCGAAGACGATCAACGGTTGGCGCAAATGGTTTGCGACTACCTTAAACAATTTGGTTACAGCTTAGAACACGCCCCCAATGGGGCTTCTGGTTTACGTCAAATTGAGAAAAATGAACATCTCAAATTGGTCATTTTAGATTTGATGCTCCCTGATATGGATGGCTTAGAGGTTTGTCGTCAAATTCGCCAATTGCCTAGCCCAACGTCGGCTTTATCGATCCTCATGCTGACCGCCAAAGGCGACCCCATGGACCGCGTCGTCGGCTTGGAGCTCGGTGCCGATGATTATTTGGCCAAGCCCTTTGAGCCCAGAGAGTTGTTGGCTCGCATGCGAGCCATTTTGAGGCGCCAATCCTCCACCCATGAAAACAAACAAAATGGCAAAGAGCTTTTGCCTGCCCTTCAATTTGGACGGCTCGAAATCGATCGAGATTCGAGAACGGTCAATGTGTCAGGCAAGGCCTGTGACTTGACCTCCTACCAATTTGATTTGCTGTTGGTGTTGGCAGAGCGCGCAGGCCGAGTCCTCAGTCGCGATCAAATCATGTCAGCCGTCAGGGGTCGAGAGCTCGAGGCCTTTGACCGATCCATAGATGTGCACATGGGCCGCATCAGGGCCGCCATCGAAGAGGATCTCAAAGCCCCCAAACGCATCCTCACCGTTCGAGGTGTGGGCTACGTTTTTGCCAAGCAACAAGATTAAAGCTAAGATCCACTGGATGGTCGACGTGAGCATTTTTGCGAGGAGGGCTGGATGATTCTTCAGGCGTTCATGAGCCGCCTTTATGTGCGCATTTGGTTGGCGGTGGTGGTGAGCATTGCCTCTTTGAGCTTGATCGCCACTTGGATCATGAAGGTCTATCGTGAGCCGCCTTTAAAAGAAGTGATTGTGCGCTCGGAGGATGGCGTCGTCTTGGGTCAAGGCTTGGTGCGCCTTCGCCCCTCCCCTGACGGCAGTCCCAACGCATTCAGCTCACCCGATGAGCCGCTTAAGTTGAACAAGCCAGGCTTGACACAACACCATGATGTTTTTGCCCAAAGCGTCCCCCAAGCAGAGGGTCGCCTTCCACCCCTTCCACAGGGTCAGTTCGGGCCAGGCCCAGAATTTTTGCTTCAATTGAGCGATGGACAGGTGTTGCACATCCACTTGCCAAGCCCCGTGGCGAGAGCTTCTTACTTTCCGCGGCTGGGATTTGTCGGCTCCATGTTCATTGTGGCCATCGCAGTTGCGCTGGCCACCTACCCCATCATTCGAAGACTGACCAGAAGACTGGAGTCGTTGAGAACCGGCGTAGAGCAATGGGGAAAGGGGGAGTTGTCCACGCGGGTCAATGCCGACGGAGATGATGAAATCGGCTACTTGGCACAACGCTTCAACCATGCCGCAAGTCAAATTGAAGCTTTGATCGTCGCCCACAAGTCTTTGCTGGCCAACGCCTCACACGAATTGAGAACGCCCTTGACACGCATTCGCATGAGTCTTGAGTTGATGGATCCCCAACAAAACCCCGACATGATCGATGAGGTCAAGCACAGCATCACGGAGCTGGACCAATTGATCGATGAAATCTTATTGGCATCTCGTCTTGAGACCAAAAATGTGGATGTAGGCCGCTTTGAGGAACTTGATTTGACCGGTCTGGCCAGCGAAGAATGCTCCAGGGCCAAAGTCTCGCTTGAATTGGGACCCCATCCTCACAGCATCGAAATCACCTGCATTCCTCGCTTGGTTCGTCGCTTGCTGCGCAACCTCATTGACAACGCCATTCGACACAGCGGTCAAATCGAGGGCGTAGAAGTTCGTCTAGAGGTCTTGGAGGGTGATCAGGTGTTGATCAGCGTCTGCGACTTGGGCCCGGGCGTGCCCATTGAACAAAGAGACCAGATTTTCAAGCCCTTTTTCCGCCTTCCAGGCAAAGACGAATCCGACAAAGGGGTGGGCTTGGGACTGGCTTTGGTGCAATCGATCGCCCAACGTCACAATGGGTTTGTTCAGCATGTGCCCAGAGACGGGGGCGGCAGTGTGTTTGAAGTCAAACTGCCCATGAACACCTCGGAGATGCAAGCTACAAGTTGATCTCTTGGCCTCAAGAGTTCATCACCTTCGGGTGGGCCAGCGCTCGATCAGATGGAGCACCCGCTGCGCGCTGATGTCTGACAAGCACCTCTTGTGCTGCAATGGACAGACCCGCTCATAGCAAGGTGCGCAGTCCAATGGAGGTTGATGGTCGAGATCCCATTTGAGCCAAACCATCTGGGCTTGCTTGGACAAGGCGGGGGTGTGCTCAGGCGACGAAGATCCAAACAAGGCCACTTGGGGCACATCCAGGGCTGCCGCCACATGCATCAGCCCTGAGTCGTTGGACACCAAGCCCGAAGCACCTTGGATCAATGCCATCGCTTGTATCAAATCCGTTTGACCACTCAAGTTTCGAACATTTGAAAACCCCAAGGCCGCGACCCCTTGCACAATCTCGTCGCCCAAAACCCGATCTGTTGGCGAGCCCAAGAGCACCACGGGTTGATCGATGCTTGCGATCAACTCACAAAATTTTTCTTTGGGCCAACGCTTGGCGTCCCCATACTCTGCACCAGGTGCCATGGCCACATACGTCTTCGCTGTGAGACCGAACACCTCCAAAGTGTCTTCACACAGCTCTGCGTTCATCTTCAATCTGGGTTGGGGCGCTTCATGGGCAATGCCACAAGGCTGGGCTAGAAGGTCTTGGGCCATGGCCAAATAAAACATCACCATGCTGCCCCTCGCCTCCTTGCTGGGGTTGGGCAGGCGTCGGTTCAACAAACCCCAGCGCATCTCGCCGCTGTAACCCACGCGCAAAGGAATCTTGGCCAAAAAGGGCAACAAGGCACTTTTAAAAGTGTTGGGGCACACATAGGCTTGGTCAAATTGGCCCTTGATGTTCTTGGCCCAGTCTCGCCTTTTTTGGAGCTCCAGCCTTCCCCTAGAAAAAGGCAAGACACGCACGCTTTGGCATTCTTGCATCGCCTCATAAACCGGTGCAACCCATGGGAGTGCCGCTACAGTGATCTCGTGCCCTTGGTGTTTTAGGGCTGCTAGCAAGGGTTGGCTCATGACCGCATCCCCTATCCATTGGGGCGCCATGATCAGCGTGCGAATCGCGCTCAAGCTCTGGGCTCGCTCAGTGCATCCAAGCCCATGGGCTTAGGCTTGTGCAGGGGCGCTTGCTTGAACGTCTTGCTTCAAGGTGTATTGGGTGGAGCAATAGGGACATTTGGCGTGACCCAGTTTCGCCACATCCAAAAAAACCTTTGGATGTGCATTCCAAATGGACATGTGCGCCAAGGGGCTGGGACAAAATAAACCGCCATGACCATTGAGGTCACTTTCTTGAACCACGATGGATGGAGTCATGTGTTGGATCTGCCTTGTACAAAAGGGTGAATGAGCGGGCTCAACGTCATCTTTGAAGCTTAAACATGCGTCAGCCAATGTGCGTACTTGGGATTTTTACCCATCACAATATCAAAGAAAGCACTTTGTACTTTTTCTGTGATCTCTCCTCTGTAGCCGCGTCCAATTTCAATGCGATCGAGTTCGCGAATGGGGGTGACTTCAGCGGCCGTGCCCGTAAAAAATGCCTCATCGCTGATGTAGACCTCGTCTCTGGTGATTCTCTTTTGAACGACTTTCAGGCCCAAGTCCTCTGCAATGTGCAGCACCGTGTTTCTGGTGATGCCGTTCAAGGCGCCTGCGGACAAGTCTGGGGTGTAAATCACGCCATCTTTGATGACAAAAATATTCTCACCCGCGCCCTCAGACACAAAGCCGCTGGGATCCAAAAGCAAAGCTTCATCGTACCCGTCCTCTGTGGCTTCCATGTTGGCCAAAATCGAATTGGTGTAGTTGCTCACCGCTTTGGCCTGGGTCATGGTGATGTTGACATGGTGGCGCGTGAAGCTGGAGGTTTTGACGCGAATGCCCTTGGCCAAACCTTCTTCGCCCAAATAAGCCCCCCAAGACCAGGCGGCCACCATCAAATGGATGGTGTTGCCTTTGGGAGAGACGCCCAACTTTTGCGAGCCAATCCACGACAAAGGCCTTAGGTAACAACTCTCCAAATGGTTTTCTCTGACCACCGTTTTATGCGCCTCATTGACCTCATCCTGGGTAAAGGGAATGTTCATGCGCAAAATCTTGGCACTGTTGAACAACCTTTGTGTGTGCTCTTGCAAGCGAAAAATGGCCGTTCCCTTGTCGGTCTTGTAGGCCCTCACACCCTCAAAGGCACCACACCCATAATGAAGCGTGTGCGTGAGCACATGGATCTTGGCGTCACGCCATTCGACCAAACGCCCATCCATCCAAATTTTTCCGTCGCGATCATCCATCGATTGGGGTATAGCACTCATCTTTGTCCTCTCAACTGTAAGGGTTCCATGGCGACTTTGGGCCGCTCAATTCTTTAGGCCGATTCTAAGGCGTTATGGCTGAGCTCTTCCTTGAGCTGAGGCCGATGCAACTCCCACACCGTCAAGCGTCCGCCAACAAACTCACATCGCACAAAGCTGTTGGAGCCGTCTGTCCACGTGTAGATTTCGGGGTCCACGGGAGGATTGGTCATCTCCCCTTGTTTTTGACCCAGGCTCTTGGTGAGCGCAATCACTTTCAGCAAGGGCATGCCCTTTTTGATTTTGACATGCATCATCACCGCACTGTCCACAAAGCCGATGGGTCGCTTGGAGGCGCGATTGAAGATATGAATCAACCGCGTGTAGTGAAGCAAGAACCAACTGACCATGGCCGTGAGCGCCATGCCAACGCCCATCCACTCCATGCTGTCGTAAGCCCACACGAGCACCACGATGGCCACGGCGGGAATCAAAATATTGTTAAAGCGCATCGAACAAGCGACTTGACGTCGTCTAAACAAAAAGATCCCATATTCTAGAGCCTAGGGGACTGTGTTTGAAGGCCTTTGCTGGTAAACCCCTTCCACCTTGGACCCAAGCCCCACCCAACTGCCCTTTTTGCGCGCTTAGAAATGCTCTCTCAACCAACTGACCGCTTGCTCCACGCGCTCAATCTCTACAATTTGCATGCCTTGAATGGCCGCCTTTGGTGCGTTGGCCTTGGGAATCAAAGCCAAGCTGAACCCCAATTTGGCAGCCTCCTTGAGCCTTTCTTGTCCTCTTGGCGCCGGTCGCACCTCACCGGCCAGACCAATTTCGCCAAACGTGATGAAACCTTGGGGCAGCGCTCGACCCTTTAAACTGCTGTGAATGGCCAAAAGAGCCGCCAAATCAGCGGCGGGCTCACTGATTCTGACCCCGCCCACCGCATTGACAAACACATCTTGGTCCATGCACGATACGCCCGCATGGCGATGCAACACCGCCAAAAGCATGGCCAAACGGTCGCGCTCCAACCCCACAGAAAGCCTTCTTGGGTTGGGCCCCCCAGAGTCCACCAGGGCTTGGATCTCCACGAGCAAGGGCCGCGTCCCCTCCAGGGTGACGAGCACGCAGCTACCAGCGACGGGTTCAGGATGCTGGGAGAGAAAAATGGCGCTGGGGTTGCTCACCCCTTTTAAGCCTTTTTCTGTCATCGCAAACACGCCAATTTCATTGACCGCACCAAATCGGTTTTTAATGGCCCTGACCAACCTGAAACTCGAATGGGTATCGCCTTCAAAGTAGAGCACCGTATCGACCATGTGCTCTAGCACTCTCGGGCCCGCAAGCGCGCCTTCCTTGGTCACATGTCCCACCAAAACAATGGTGATGTCACGGGATTTGGCCAAACGCGTCAAATGGGCCGCGCACTCGCGCACCTGGGCGACTGAACCCGGCGCGCTGGTGAGCTGCTCTGAGTAAACCGTTTGGATCGAATCGATCACGGCCACCTTGGGCCTGACAGCGTCCAAGGTCGAAAGGATGCGCTCGAGTTGGGTCTCCGCCATGATCTGCACCTGGCTTTCATGAAGCCCCAAGCGACGTGCTCTCAGTGCGACTTGAGAGGCAGACTCCTCGCCACTGACATACAAGGCCTGGGTGCCCTCTCTTTGAAGTCGATCCACGGCCTGTAAAAGCAAGGTTGACTTGCCAATGCCCGGGTCGCCTCCAATCAACACCACCCCACCTTGAACCAAACCGCCACCGAGCACACGGTCCAACTCCTCCAATCCGGTGGGCGTTCTGTCGACATCCGTGGCCTTGATGTCCGACAAGGTACTGAGCGGCGAGGCGGGGGCGAGAGCACCCATGCTTTGGTATCTGTTTTTTGACCCAGAAGCATGTTGCTCCACCGTCTCAACCAAGGTGTTCCAAGACTCGCAATGCGGGCATTTGCCTAGCCATTTGGGGCTGTTGCCACCACATTCGGAGCATGAGAAGAGGGTTTTTTCTTTGGCCATGCGCCAATCGTAACCCCAAGTCACGCTCTAAAGAGGTCAAAACACCTTTGGTTCTCAAAAAAGTGGTTCTCTCTTGACCCTCAATCTTTGAATATTTCAAAGATTGCATTGAACCAAAGATAAAATGATCTCCGTGGACTTCATGTCCCTGGCTTCTTTTCATCTCAATCGGCTTGGCTGATTTCTTTTTATTGAAGAAAATTATGACCCCTACTCAAAGCAAGATGGCCAATGCCATACGTGCACTTGCCATGGATGCAGTCCAACAAGCCAACTCAGGCCACCCAGGCGCTCCTTTGGGCATGGCAGACATGGCCGTGGCGCTTTGGGGCCACCATTTAAAACACAATCCCCTCAACCCCCATTGGCTCAATCGAGACCGCTTTGTTCTGTCCAACGGGCACGCATCGATGCTTTTGTATGCGGTGTTGCACCTGACGGGCTATGACTTGTCCATCACGGATCTGAAAAGTTTTCGTCAATTGCATTCAAAAACACCGGGCCATCCTGAGGTGGGCATCACGCCGGGTGTTGAAACCACCACAGGCCCCTTGGGCCAAGGTCTGAGCAACGCGGTTGGCATGGCCTTGGCTGAAAAGATGCTTGCCCATGAATTCAACCGCCCTGGCTTTAAAGTCGTTGATCACCACACCTTCACCTTTTTAGGCGATGGTTGTTTGATGGAAGGCATCAGCCACGAAGTCTGTTCCTTGGCTGGCGCATGGAAGTTGAACAAACTCATCGCACTTTACGATGACAATGGCATCTCCATCGATGGCGCGGTCAAGCCCTGGTTCAATGACAACACCGCCGAACGTTTCAAGGCCTACGGATGGCATGTTTTAGGGCCCATTGACGGTCACGACGTCAGTGCTTTGACGGATGCCATTTCTTTGGCCAAGAGCAACTTGGAAGCCCCCACCCTCATCATTTGCAAAACCACCATCGGTAAAGGCAGCCCCAACCGAGCCAACACCGCCAAAGCACACGGAGAACCCTTTGGTGAGCAAGAGATTGAACTGACCCGCGCGTCACTGGCTTGGAGTCACCCGCCCTTTGAAATCCCATCTGATGTCTACCAAAGTTGGGATGCAAAAGAAAAGGGCGCCGAGCTTGAGTCCGCTTGGAACACGCTTTTTGAAGAGTATCAAAAAAGCTACCGTGAACTTGCAACCCAACTGAAGCGACGAATGGACGGTGGACTGCCCCTGTCATTTGATGGCCAAGTCAAGGCGCTGATGGAGCACTTCGAACAAGAAGCACCGACGCTTGCCAGTCGCAAGGCCTCACAACTGGTCTTGGAGAAACTGACCGCCTCTTTGGGCGAATTGTTAGGCGGCAGTGCAGACCTCACCGGCTCCAACCTCACTCAAACCAGCTCCACGGGATCCTTTCGAATCACGCCAAGTGGCCTCATCGCCTCGGTAGGAGAAGAGCAACGCCCCAACCACATCAACTATGGGGTGCGTGAATTTGGCATGGCTGGGATCATGAACGGTGTGGCGTTGCACGGGGGCTATGTGCCTTATGGCGGTACCTTCTTGACCTTTAGCGACTACAGTCGCAATGCCATTCGCATGGCAGCTCTCATGAAGTTGCGCGTCATTCACGTCTTCACACACGACTCGATTGGCCTTGGAGAGGATGGACCCACTCACCAGTCCATCGAGCATGCAGCAAGTCTGCGGCTCATCCCTCAACTGAATGTTTGGCGTCCTTGTGACACCAGCGAAACGGCAGTGGCTTGGGGTCATGCCATTCGAACCAAGGACCGACCCGCAGCTTTGCTTTTGTCACGGCAAAATTTGAACCATGCTCCCAAACGCGATGCAAGCCTGATCATCAAGGGGGGCTATGTGGTCTCAGAGCCCCAAGATGCGGGCCTGGACCAACCCGCCCAAGCGGTGCTCATCGCCACTGGCTCCGAGGTCTCTTTGGCACTCAAAGCACAAACCCTCCTTGCCCAAGAGGGGCTGGCCATCCGAGTGGTCTCGATGCCTTGTACGCAAGTCTTTGATGCTCAGTCGCCAGACTACCGTCACGCGGTTTTACCCAAGCACATCCCACGGATCGCAGTAGAAATGGGCGCGAGTGACTTTTGGTGGAAGTACCGCGTCAGTGCCGTGGTCGGCATCGATCAATTTGGAGAGAGCGCCCCTGCGGCAGATCTCTTCAAGCACTTTGGCTTCACCCCAGAAAAGGTCGCGCAAACGGTGAAAGCCGCCATCCAAGAATCTAACCCTTCATAACCATCAAAAGAGGAACACAACATGGGTATCAAAATAGGCATCAACGGATTTGGTCGCATCGGTCGAATGGTCTTGAGAGCGGCCAGCGAAAACTTCCATGACATCGAAGTGGTGGGCATCAACGATTTGCTGGAGCCCGATTACTTGGCCTACATGCTCAAATACGACAGCGTTCACGGACGCTTCAAGGGCCACATTGAGGTCCAAGGCAACACCCTTATCGTCAATGGTCAAGCCATTCGCTTGACCGCCTTGAAAGATCCGAGCGAACTCGATTGGGGCAGCATTGGGGCAGACATCGTTGTTGAAGCAACCGGTCTTTTCCTGAGCCACGATGTCGCCTCCAAGCACCTGACGGCCGGCGCCAAAAAAGTCATCATGTCAGCCCCCTCCAAAGACGACACCCCGATGTTTGTGTACGGTGTGAATCACGAAACCTATGCGGGTCAAGCCATCATCTCTAACGCTTCGTGCACGACCAATTGCCTGGCGCCTATTGCCAAGGTCTTGCATCAAAAGTGGGGCATCAAACGGGGCTTGATGACCACGGTCCACGCCACCACCGCCACACAAAAGACGGTTGACGGCCCCTCCAACAAGGATTGGCGAGGTGGTCGTGGCATCTTAGAAAACATCATCCCAAGTTCAACGGGAGCCGCCAAAGCAGTGGGGGTGGTGATTCCTGAGCTCAATAAAAAACTGACCGGCATGTCCTTGCGTGTGCCCACCTCCGACGTGTCGGTGGTGGACTTGACCGTTGAGCTTCTTCAACCCGCCACCTATTCAGAGATCTGCGCAGAGATGAAGGCTCAAAGCGAAGGCGCTTTAAAAGGCATCCTCGGCTACACCGAAGACAAGGTGGTGGCAACCGACTTCCGCGGCGAACCTTGCACCAGTGTCTTTGATGCCGAAGCCGGCATTGCGTTGGACGACACCTTCATCAAAGTGATTTCTTGGTACGACAACGAGTGGGGTTATTCCAACAAAGTACTTGAAATGGTCAAAGTGATCGCCGCTCACCCATGACACCCCGCATGGTTGAACCCCTTGCGCCAGACGGCTTCAAGGCGATCCGATGACTGGGCTTGCCTATGCACGCGAGGCCTTGCAGGATCAAATTCTGCAGGCCAAGGCCCAATCACAAGTTTTAAGCATCCAGGGGCTAGGGAGCAAAGATTTTTACCGAGCCTTGCCCCTGGACAGAGAGATCAAGCCTTTGTCCACCTCTGAGCTCAAGGGTATCATCAATTACGAGCCCACAGAGTTATTTATCCAAGTCGCCAGCGGCACCTCTTTGCGCCAGGTTGAAGCCCTCCTTGACGCACAAGGCCAGTGCTTGCCATTTGAGCCTCCTAGGTTGAAGCTTCATGCTCCAGATGCGCTTGACCAGGGCGACGCCACCATCGGCGGCATGGTCGCCAGTGGGCTCAGTGGCCCAGCACGCGCCAGTGTAGGTGGCGTGCGTGACTTTATCCTTGGCGCCAACTTGATCAACGGCAAGGCAGAACACTTGGTCTTTGGCGGACAGGTGATGAAAAATGTGGCGGGTTACGATGTGTCTCGCCTCCTTGCTGGCTCCATGGGCACCTTGGGACTCATCACCGAGGTCACCTTGAAAGTACTCCCCAAAACCTTGGGCGAGTGCAGTTTGAAAACCCAACTGTCCTCGGACCAAGCTTTGGCTTTGATGCAAAAACTTGGGCAACGCCCCTTGCCTTTGAATGCAAGCTCTTGGCTGGCTAGCGGCTCCAGCACCGATGCACACGGTTCATCAGGGAAGGTCGACATGGTCCTCAGACTCAAAGGCGCCAAGGCCGCAACCCAATCGGCCTTGGCCAGCATTCAATCTGACTTGTTGGCCTCGGGCCTCAACTCAGAAGTGCTGAGCGCTCTTGAGGCCCAAGCCCATTGGGACAGCCTTCGCGATCAAACCCATTCTTTTTTAACCACGTCCACTCGCGTTGATGCATCTCTTTGGCGAATTTCTCTGCCCTTGAAGGCCTTGAAACAAGGCCCCCCATCCTTTGCCATCAAGGCCTTGAGCGAATGGTTTGGTGCCTTGCATTGGGTTTGGGCCGATGCGGTCCAAGCAAGCGCGATTCAAAAAGAGGTCTTGCGCCTGGGTGGCACCCTCACCCTTTGGCGTGCGGCCCAAGGCCATGAACACGACCCGGCCCTTAAAGGCTTGAGCTCTGGCGTTGAAGCCCATGTCATGCAACTGCAAAACCATCTTCAACGCGCTTTCGACCCAGGCGGTGTTTTTAACACCTCGCGCGCTCACGCTTGATCACCGACCCTCGACATGCTTTAATTTGGATGCCATGCAAACCCAACTTGCCCCCCAATTTCAATTCACGGCTCAAGGTCTATTGGGCGAGTCTATTCTTAGAAAATGTGTCCATTGTGGGTTTTGCACGGCCACTTGCCCAACCTATCAATTGCTGGGCGATGAGCTCGATGGCCCCAGAGGGCGCATCTACTTGATCAAAGAGGTCCTTGAAGGGGCCGTACCGACCCCCAAAACCCAGCTGCATCTTGATCGCTGCTTGACCTGTCGAAATTGTGAAAGCACTTGCCCAAGCGGCGTGGATTACGGCCACTTGCTTGATGTAGGACGGGACATTGTTGAAAAAGCCGTACCTCGCACGCGCATGGCGCAATTGACCCGTTGGCTGCTCACGCGTGGCTTGACGTCTCGTCTCTTTAAGCCCGCCTACCAATTGGCCCAAACCGTGCGCCCGCTTTTGCCCAAACTTTTAAGATCGAAAATCACCCCACACAAAAAACCCGGTCGGTGGCCCCAAAAGCAGCATCCCAAACAAGCCCTTTTGCTAGAGGGCTGCGTACAAGAGGCCATGATGCCCAACGTCAATGCGGCCACCGCAAGGGTGTTGAATGCCCTCTCGGTTCAGACCATCATGGCACCCAAGGCGCAGTGTTGTGGTGCGCTTGCACATCACTTGAACGATGCGCACCGCGCTCACGCACAAATCAAAGCCAACATCGATGCTTGGTGGCCTTGGATAGAAAAGGGCGTGGCCTACCTTGTGATGAACGCCTCTGGCTGCGGCGTCATGGTGAAAGACTACGGTCATCTTTTAAGAGACGATCCTTTGTACGCTGAAAAAGCCAAAAAGGTAAGCGCCTTGACGCTGGACATCGCCGAGGTGCTGGAGCACGAGCGTGAAGCCTTGAAGGAGCGCCTGAACCCCAAAGTCCTTGAAGCTCTTGGGCAAGCCGTGTTTCATCCGCCTTGCACTTTGCAGCATGGTCAAAAAATCAAGGGCCGCGTTGAGGACATGCTCAGCTCCCTTGGCTTTCAACTGAGCTTGCCCCCAAAGGACGCTCATCTGTGTTGCGGCTCAGCTGGCACCTACTCTGTCACACAAGCCACCCTGTCCAATGCGCTTAAACGCCAAAAACTTCAACACCTCTTGGACACACAATCTCAAGTGATTTTGAGCGCCAATGTCGGCTGCATCTCACACCTTCAAAGCGAGAGCCCCGTGCCTGTTGAACACTGGATCGAGTGGCTAGATGCCGCCTTGACGAAATCATTGGCCGTGGCGGCCTAAAAAAACAGGTGGCTTTAATGAGCGGCAGCAAGTGCTTGCTCGATCTCTTTGGTCAAAGAAGCGGGAGAGTCTTGCGGGGCGAAGCGTTTTAACACCTGCCCATTTCTGGCCACCAAAAATTTGGTGAAATTCCATTTGATCGCCTCCGTGTTCAAAAGCCCTGGAGCTTGGGCTTTCAGCCACTTGAAGAGGGAGTGTGCATGTTCGCCATTGACCTCTACTTTTTGCATCATTTGAAACTCAACCCCATATTGGGTTGTACAAAATTGCGCAATCTCCTCCTCGCTTTTAGGGTCTTGGCCCCCAAATTGGTTGCACGGAAAGCCCATCACCCGAAGGCCTTGTGCGGCATACGCTTGGTGCAACTCTTGCAGTCCCTTGAGCTGCGGCGTGAAACCACAGGCGCTCGCGGTGTTGACCAGCAACATGACTTGGCCTTTGAAACGACTGAACTCCATCTCTTGGCCTTGGATGTCTGTTGCTTTGAATTCGAAAATGTTTAGCGTATCCATGGCCATGACCCCTTTAACTTTTCATCTCTGCTTGTTTGACTTCATCGAGCAACCTGTTCATCTCGGCTGGGTGTTTTGACAAGTTGCTTTCGTGCCATTTTTTGATCATCCACATGACCGAGGCCACCAAAATGCTAAAGCCCGTCAAGGCTTCATAAGCATTCAAACCCAGCCCGGTGAGAAGGGCGTAACCACCACCCAAGACCAAGATGCAAGCTTGTTCGTTGAAGTTTTGCACCGCGATAGAACGACCAGCACCCATCAAAATATGACCTCGGTGCTGGAGCAAGGCATTCATGGGCACCACCAAAAAGCCACCCAAGCCACCCAGCAACACCAAAAAGGGCGCTGCCACCCAAGGATCTCTGATGAAGTTCATGCCCAAGACCATCAAACCCATGGCAATGCCCAGCGGAATCACCTTGGTCGCTTGCTCAAGTCGCATCTTGACCGACGCCAAAACCGCGCCAACGGCGGTTCCAATGGCAACCACACCCACCAAGGAAGAAGCTTGGGTGGTCGAGTAATGAAGTGCGGCAGCGCTCCATGCAAGAACGATGTAACGCAAGTTGCCAGAAACGCCCCAAAACAGCGTCGTCGTCGATAAAGAGATTTGCCCCAATTTGTCAACCCAAAGCTTTTGATTGCATGACCAAAAGTCTGGCGCCAAAGACCACAAATTGCCCAGTACAGAGCGCTCAGGGTCGCGAGGCAGTGGCCGCAATGGGACACCCGTTAAGGGAATGCGCGTGTTGAACCAAGCTGCCAGGGCATAAAACAAAATCAAGATGGCAATGGCTGCTTCCTCACGCGTGTCGATGCCGGTCTCTATCAGAGGAACATCAAACGCGAGCAACCATTCAGAAAATGAGTTCCCAACCAATTGCCCGCCCAATAAAACACCCAAAATGATGGATGCGATGGTCAAACCCTCAATCCATCCATTGGCTTTGACCAATTGAGAGGCGGGCAGCAGTTCCGTGAGGATACCGTATTTGGCAGGAGAGTAAGCCGCAGCACCCAAACCCACCAGGGCATAAGCGACCAAAGGATGCAGCCCAAAAAGCATCAACAAGCAGCCGAGCACCTTGATGGCGTTGCTGTTGAACATCACCTCGCCCTTGGGCTTGGCATCGGCATAGGCGCCAACAAAGGGCGCTAAAACCACATAGAAAAAAGCAAACATGGGCACCAAAGCCGCACGCTCCCATTCGGGGTAGCCTTTTGTGATGAGCAACTCGACTGCGCAAACAAACAATGCGTTGTCCGCCAAAGAGCTAAAAAACTGCGCCACCATGATGGTGTAGAAACCTTGCTTCATTTTTAAAAGCCCAAAACCGTTGGTTTCATCATGGTTTCTAACGAAATATCAAAAGGCAGCTCAATCAACGAATTTCTTTCTTAGAATGCAATCATCACAAGTTTTGCAGTTATAACACGAGAGTCCGACTTTTTGCAGCATGACCAGACCAATTAAAGCCTTTGTTGACACAAAAGCCCTCAAAGCCAATCTTTCTTGTGTCCGTCAAAAATCAGCTCAAAGTCAAATCCTCTCTGTGGTCAAAGCCAATGCTTACGGTCACGGCATTGATCGCGTCTTTGAAGGCCTAAAAGGCTCTGATGGTTTTGGGATTCTGCAAGTCGGTGAGGCTGAGGTGTTGCGTGGACTGGGGTTCAGAGGCCCGATCGTTTTGCTCGAAGGGGTCTTTGACCCTCGAGAACTTGAAGACTGCTCAAGGCTACAACTTTGGCACGCGGTTCATTGCATGGAACAAGTCGATTGGCTCAGTCGCCACAAAACACACAAAGCCCACCGAGTATTTTTGAAAATGAACACCGGCATGAATCGTTTGGGTTTTAGGCCGGAGCAATTCAAATCGGTTTGGAGTCGGCTCAATGCTTTGCCACAAATTGAAGAAATATCGCTCATGACGCATTTCAGCGACGCAGACCTTCCCGGCGGCGCCTTGTCCCAGCAGTCTAGGTTTGATCAGTTCACCCAAGATTTGATCGGTGAGCGATCTTTGTCCAACAGCGCTGCTTTGTTTTTAAATCCCTTGAACCATGCCCTGCACCAAGACTGGGTAAGAGCGGGACTTGCTTTGTACGGCGGCTCGGTCAACTATCCCCAGCAAACCTCTGCAGACTGGTCCTTGCAAGCCGTGATGTCTTTGCGCAGTAAAGTCATCGCCACTCAAGACCTCAAAGCAGGAGACACCGTGGGCTATGGGTCAACCTTCACCGCAAAGGAAGCCATGAAGATAGGGATCGTGGCTTGTGGCTACGCCGACGGGTACCCTAGATCGGCCGAGTCGGGCACCCCCATTTTGGTCAATGGACAAAGGACCCGGACCTTAGGCCGCGTGAGCATGGACATGCTCAGTGTCGATTTGAGCCCTTTGCATCTGCAAGGGCACATTGAATTTGTGGGCTCGGAGGTGACGCTATGGGGCACCGCTTCAACGGGTCAGACCCTAGACATCGATGAGGTTGCACATCACGCCAAGACCTTGTCCTATGAGCTCATGTGCGGCCTTGCCAACCGAGTGCCCTTTGAAGTGATCGAAGATGACGCTTGAGACAAAACACGCCATGTGTTTCCTCACCTGTGGCGCATTCAGTTAGGTTTTGGTTTTAAAGCGCTCGGCCAAGGCTTGTGTTTGTTGAGCCAACATCACCGCCTCCACACCCACGGCCATGAAAACGCCCCCCAAATCCAAATAGTGACGTGAGAGCTTTTCATCCAAGGTCAAAAAACCAGGCGCTTTGCCTGCCTTTAATATTTTTTCAAAGGCCCCTTCAATCGCAGCTCGCACCACCGGGTGATCTTGTTGTCCAACATAGCCCAATGAGGCGGACAAATCGGAGGGGCCAATGAACACCCCATCGACCCCTTCTACAGCGGCGATCTCCTCGATGTTGTCCAAGGACGCTTGGGTCTCCACTTGGACGAGCAAACAAATCTCTTGGTTGGCTTGGTGACCATAATCTTTGATGCGTCCCCAGCGTGAGGCCCGTGCACCACCCATGCCACGGATGCCTTCAGGCGGGTACCTGGTGGCCTTGACCAGGTCTCGCGCTTGTTGCGCATTGTCCACCATGGGCACCAAAATCGATTGCACGCCGATATCCAAATACTGCTTGATCAGCGTCACACCGATGTGCCCGTGCCCCACAGGAACTCTTGCCACCGCATGGGTATGGGGGTGCCCGGCAATGACTTGCAACTGGGCCAAAATGGAGTTGATGTCGTTGGGTGAATGTTCCCCATCGATGAGCAACCAATCAAAGCCCGCGCCCGCACAGATGTCTGTCGTGTAGGGGTTGGCCAGGCCTAGCCACAAACCAATTTGCGGGGTTTTGTCTTTTAATGCTTGTTTAAACGTGTTTTTAAGGTTGTTCATAAGGTTACAAAATGGATCCGAGCCAAAGCGTTGGAGAAACAAATCAGGTGACGCTCACGGTTTCACCGCTTATCATAGAGCATTCCCATTGCTTTTTTCGTGGGCGTTTTCAGCTGAAGATGGCGCCAGACGATCAGCCAAGGATCAAGCCTGTTTTTTTCATCCATTTTCTTTAAAATGGGCATTGAATGGGCTCATTTCGTGTTCATTGTTCAACACCTTTGCGCTTTAACTGACTCAAAAAATGGCCAACTTGATGGATTCTGACTCCTTGAAAGCACAAGCGATGGTGTTGGCTGCGGGACGAGGCGAGCGCATGCGCCCTTTGACAGACCACACCCCCAAGCCGCTTTTAAAAGTCAAAGACACCTGTCTCATTGAGTGGACTTTGCAAGGCCTTCAAAAGCACGGCTACACCAAAGTGTTGATCAACACCGCATGGCTTGGGCAGAGCATCCGGCGCCAATTGGGCGCTACTTACTCGGCATCCACGTCGCATGTGCACGCGCCCATGCAATTGGTTTATTCATCAGAAGAGTTGGACTTTGGCGCCGCTCTCGAAACAGCGGGCGGCATCGTGCGAGCACTGCCCCTTTTGAGCGACCCCTTTTGGGTGGTTGCGGCAGATGTCTATTGTCCAAGCTTTGATTTTGACCCGGTCCATTTGACTGCCCTGCAAAACTCGCCTTTTTTAGGGCAGATTTGGCTGGTCAAGAACCCCCCTCACCACCCACAAGGAGACTTTTGCAAAGATGCCAACGGTCTGGCGGCGCTTCCTAGATCCCTTGAGGCGCTTGAGGCGTTTGAGCCAACTGAGACGCTCACCTTCAGCACCATCGGGATTTATAAACACTCTTTTTTCCAAACCTTTGCAAGCGAGCTTGCTGTAGGTAATCCCTTGGGCATCAAGGCGCCCCTAGGCCCTGTCTTAAAACGGGGCATCCAAGCCCAATCCCTCTTGGCCTCTTACTTTCGCGAAGCATGGACGGATGTGGGTACGCCTGAGCGTTTGGCCATGCTGAATTCTTAAACCTACCCTCCTTATTTCATGACTTCTTTTCAAAATCGCCGACAACATTTGGCGTCCCTTTTGGGACAAGGTGATGTGGCCGTGGTTCCAACTGCACCGGAACAAAGCCGAAACCGGGATTCAAATTATCCCTACCGCTTTGACAGTTATTTTTACTATTTGACGGGCTTTGAAGAACCCAATGCGCTGCTGCTGCTCAACCATCTGGGAGAAAGCATCCTCTTTTGTCAACCCAAAGATTTAGAGAAAGAGATTTGGGAGGGTTACCGCTTGGGGCCAGAGCAAGCCCCCCAGAGGCTGGGTGTCACCAAGTCCTTTTCTGTTGAAGACTTGGATAAAATCGCACCCGCTTTTTTAAGCAACCACACCTCGATTTGGTATCCCTTTGGCGTGAACCCTTTGATGAAAGAGCATCTTGAGCGTTGGATCGATGAGCTGTCTAAAAAGGTGAGGACTGGTGTGCGTGCGCCGAACAGCATCAAGAATGCCTGTCATCTTCTTGATGAGATGCGATTGATCAAAGACGCCCAAGAAGTTCAAACCATGCAACAAGCGTGTGACATTTCTTCTTTGGCCCATATCAAAGCCATGCAATTTTGCGCACAAGCCCTTCAAAACAAGAAGGAGCTCAAAGAGTACCATCTAGAGGCTGAGCTGCTGCACGAGTTCAGGCGTCATGGATCAGAATTTCCTGCATACTCCTCGATCGTGGCTGCGGGTGCCAACGCCTGTGTTCTTCACTACAGAGCCGATCAAGCTCCCATTTTGTCAGGAGATTTGGTCCTCATTGATGCAGGGTGTGAGCTCCATGGCTATGCGAGCGACATCACGCGAACCTTTCCTGCCAACGGACGCTTCACCTCACCTCAAAGAGATGTTTATGAGTGCGTTTTGAGCGCCCAAGAGGCGGCCATCGCCGTCACCAAGCCTGGTGCGAAGTTCAACGACCCGCATGAGGCCAGCGTGCGGGTTTTATGTGAAGGTCTCCTGTCTATGGGGATTCTTAACAAAAGTGTCCACGGCACCATAGAAGATGTCATTGAGCATCGAAAATACACGCCCTTTTATATGCATCGAACCAGCCATTGGCTAGGCATGGATGTTCACGACTGTGGCTCTTATGTTCAGACGCCTAGCTCAGACAACTCTACCCTCGCCACGCCTTGGTCTGAGCTAGACCCCTTAAAGCCCTGGTCTTCAAGCGCACCGACGAGCCGAACACTTGAAGCGGGGATGGTGCTCACGATCGAGCCCGGACTCTACATCCGACCCAGCCCCGATGTGCCCGAAAAGTACTGGAACATAGGTGTTCGAATTGAAGACGATGCACTGATCACACCCCATGGCGTTCAACTCCTCAGCAGAGGCGTGCCAGTCAATGTCTCTGACATAGAGCAACTGATGTCTTGAAACTTCACCCCTCATCGTTTCAATCGCGCAGTTAGTTTATTTCAATTGGCCTTTCTAATTAATCTTCTCTATCATTACATCTGTTCTGATTGTTTTTATTAATCCAGGAGATGTCCATGTCACACACCCACGCCCCTAGCATCAAAACCATGGCCAATTTGGAGTCCGCTTTCGCTGGAGAATCCATGGCACATATCAAGTACCGTTATTTTGCGAAATTATGTCGTGAGTGGGGCGACCTTACAACGGCTGAAGTCTTTGAAGCAACGGCCAATCAAGAAGTCATGCATGCTTTTGGACATTTGGATTTGCTTTATCCCAAAAGCACACTCACACCTGCTAAAGTATTACAAATGGCCATTGATGGCGAAACTTACGAGTACACGGAGATGTACCCCAGTTTCAAGAACGTTGCCATCGAGGAGGGCCGGCTTTTGGCCGCCAAAGAAATGGACGACCAAATGGCTGAATCTCAAGAACATGCCGCCACGTTTGCCAAAACCCTTGAAAAAGCCCAAAAACGCTTTTCTGCATTGGCCAAGGTTGAAGAAAAACATGCCCAGCATTACCAAGCACATCTCGAAAGCTTGACGTCTGTATGACTCAATGAGAACCCATTTTTTTACCTTTCAGGAGCCCTTTTTTTTATGAGCACTTCTTTTAAAACCTACATCTGCATTGTCTGTGGCTTTATTTATGATGAAGCCGCGGGACTGCCCGCAGAAGGCATTGCACCCGGCACGCTTTGGAACGATGTACCCCCCGATTGGGCCTGTCCTGAATGCGGCGTCTCCAAATCGGACTTTGAGCTCGTTGAACTTTGATGAGCATCAACTGAACCCAAGCACCCTGCCCGCTGGTGCGGGCAACACAAGGAGCACAAGCTTGAACTTTGTGCTCCTTTTGTTTTTTTGATGCTTCTAACACCTACAATGAAGTTTCTATCAAATTTTTGTTTTGCTCCACGGGTTGACTTGACCAATTGCATCTCCCAACAGCATTTGATTGCTAGGACCTATTTTCATGACTCAAAATAAAAGCCAACCCTCAGATCTGTCCGTTGATCAAGAACGTGAACGCGCGCGTCAAGAACTTGGCCGCGCCGCCTTGAAATACCATGAATTTCCAACACCAGGCAAAATAAGCGTTCGTGCGACAAAACAACTGAGCAACCAAAGAGACTTGGCTCTTGCCTATTCGCCTGGTGTGGCTGCCCCTTGCGAAGAAATTGTCAAAGACCCCAATGCAGCCTTCAAATACACCGCTCGTGGCAACTTGGTGGCCGTCATCACCAATGGCACTGCAGTGCTCGGTTTAGGAGACATTGGACCTTTGGCGGCCAAGCCCGTCATGGAAGGCAAGGGCGTTTTATTTCAAAAGTTCGCAGGCATTGATGTCTTTGATATTGAAATCAATGAGAAAAATGTCGACAAACTGGTCGACATCATCGCCTCTTTGGAGCCTACATTTGGTGGCATCAATTTAGAAGACATCAAAGCCCCGGACTGCTTTGTTGTCGAGCGCAAACTTCGTGAGCGCATGAAAATACCGGTCTTTCACGACGACCAACACGGCACGGCCATCGTGGTGGGTGCGGCGATTTTGAATGGCCTGAAAATCGTCAACAAAGAACTAAAGGACGTGAAGATTGTGACGTCTGGCGCTGGCGCAGCAGCCTTGGCTTGCCTAGGCCTGCTCTTGAAGTTGGGCGTGCCTAAGCACAACATCTTTGTCACCGATTTGGCTGGCGTGGTCTATCAAGGCCGCACCGAGCTCATGGACGAGGACAAAATTCAATTCGCCCAAGCAACGTCCGCAAGAAGCTTGGCCGAGGTCATTGTGGACGCGGATGTTTTCATGGGTCTCTCAGCTGGCGGCGTACTTAAAAAAGACATGGTCAAAACCATGGCCAAGAACCCCATCATTTTGGCCTTGGCCAACCCAAGTCCAGAGATCCTTCCCGAAGATGTCAAGTCTGTTCGCGATGATGCCATCATCGCCACAGGCAGAACCGACTACCCCAACCAAGTCAACAACGTCTTGTGCTTTCCCTACATCTTTCGCGGCGCCTTGGACGCGGGGGCCTCGACGATCACCACCGAGATGGAAATAGCCGCCGTTTATGCCATTGCTGAACTCGCGCAAGCCGAACAAAGTGAGGTGGTTGCTGCAGCTTACTCCGGTGAAGAGCTGGCCTTTGGCCCAGAATACCTCATCCCCAAGCCTTTCGATCCTCGTTTGATGATCAAAATCGCCCCGGCTGTTGCTCAGGCCGCCGCCGACAGCGGTGTGGCTTTGCGCCCCATTGCAGACATGGATGCCTACCGAGAAAAACTCCAAAGTTTTGTCTACGCATCAGGTCAGGCCATGAAGCCCATTTATGCATCAGCCAAAAAAGCCATCAACAAACGTGTCGCCTACGCTGAGGGCGAGGAAGAGCGCGTGCTAAGAGCCGTTCAAGTGGTCGTTGATGAGCATTTGGCTTTCCCAACCCTGATTGGACGACCCGCCGTGATTCAACGACGCATCGAACAATTTGGTCTTCGTTTGAAAGAGGACGTCGACTATCAAGTTGTCAATGTAGAACACGACCACCGCTACAAAGATTTTTGGCAAACCTATTGGCGAATGACCGCCAGAAAGGGCGTGACCGAACAATTGGCCAAAATCGATATGCGACGTCGACTCTCCCTCATTGGGACCATGCTGCTGCACAAAGGCGAGGTCGACGGCCTGATCTGTGGCACATGGAGCACACCAGAGCTGCATTTGAACTACATTGACCAAGTGATTGGCCACCGAGCAGGCATTAGCACCTACGCCTGCATGAACGGTCTGCTTTTGCCAGATCGACAAATTTTTCTGGTCGATACGCACATCAACTACGATCCAAGCGCCGAGCAGTTGACCGAAATCACCATCATGGCAGCACAAGAAATGATGCGTTTTGGCATTCGCCCCAAAGCGGCACTGTTATCTCATTCCAGCTTCGGAAGCGCTGACACGCCCAGTGCCATCAAAATGCGAGAGACCTTGGCCCAGGTCAAGTCAAAAGCGCCTTGGCTTGAAATTGACGGCGAGATGCATGGAGACATGGCCTTGGATGGCGTCCACCGCGAAGCCATCATGCCGGACTCAAGCCTCAAAGGCAACGCCAACCTGTTGGTGCTGCCCAATTTAGATGCAGCCAACATCGCCTACAACCTCTTAAAAACAGCCGCGGGTGGCAATATCGCCATAGGTCCCGTTTTGCTTGGCGCAGCAAAACCGGTCCATATTTTAACCGCCAGCACCACCGTCAGACGAATTGTAAATATGACAGCTTTGACGGTTGCCGACGCAAATGCAGTAAGGTAATCTTTTCACTGATAGTAAGCACTAACTTTTAATGGGTCAAAGACCCTTCTAATTGCTGAATTATTGAGCAGGCTCTTGCATTCAAACGTCAATTCTGTGACAATCTCTTTTGAGATTTGGGGTTGTCTCAGGTTCGCCAAATGCAACCAACCCTTTCGTTTTTCAAGGAAGTCTAACGGAGATGGATACGCCACTTCGTACAGTTAAATCTAATATTGTTCAGTCCATTCGAGCATTCACCGTGAATGACTTGCAATCGGCTGCGCAAGAACTTAGTCACCACTTTTTGTACGCCAATCTAGCCCAAGCACTGAGCAAACAAGATGTCTTGGACACCATCGTTCAACAATTCACCTTTCCTGCTCAAACGAGCAAGAGTTTTGATGCCTTGTACGACAGCATGACCGACCCCTTGCACAAATCTGGCCCTCAGCCAGGTTTTGTGGTTGTTTTGGAGCACATTCCTTCTCATTCGAAGTTCGATAAAGAGGCTCGCGAACAACTGCTTGATATTTTTCGTGAGACCTCCGACTACTGGTCAGATCGAAAAGTGCCCTTTCGTTGCTTTTACTCTTTTTCAGTGGCTCGCGTGCCATCGGTCCTTGATTTCGAACGTCCACCCATCACGACCACCGACGTGTCTGGCATCGATATCATTGAAGAGGTTGAGAAAATGCCCACGGACAAGCTGGTTGATATCTCCCCCTTGGCACTTCGTATGAGCAGCCCTTTCAACGCAGGCTATTGGTTAACCGCTGCCTAAGAAAAGGTCAACAAAACCCATCAAAGCCGCAGCAATGCGGCTTTTTTCTTTGGAGGGGCTTGTCTGCGCGAGCCTACTCAAGTTCTTGGACAAGCGCCATGAACTCTTGGACAGAGACCTCTTGGGCTCTTCGCTTAAAGTCAAAGTCTCCATTGAAGTTTCTCTGGGCCAGCCAAGGCTCTAGGGTATGCCTGAGGATCTTGCGTCTTTGACTAAAGGCAACTTGAACCATCTCAGAGAATTGAGACACATCCAAAGAAACGGGTTCCTTTTTGGGCACCATTTTGACCACGGCACTCAAGACTCGAGGTGGTGGGTCAAAGGCCTCCATGCCCACATCAAGCACACGTGTCATGTCGTAGCGCCACTGAAGCATGACACTCAAGCGACCATAGTCGGAGGTGTTGGGCATGGCCAACATGCGGTCGATCACCTCTTTTTGAAGCATGAAGTGCTGATCTTCAATCATTGCCACAAACTTGAGCAAGTGAAAAAGAATCGGCGTAGAAATGTTGTAGGGCAAATTGCCCACCACACGAAGAGCTTTGCTCCCCAAGTCTGCATACAATTGGCCAAAATCAACCGTTAATACATCCGCTTGGATGACCCTTAGTTTGGGATTGGCCTTTAACGTATGCGCCAAATCTCGGTCCAACTCCACCACACACAAACGATCCAAACCCTTTAAAAGTGGACGTGTGATGGCCGATTGACCCGGACCAATCTCCACCATGGATTGCCCCAACTGAGGGTTGATGGCCATGACGATTTGATCAATGACCCCGGCGTCGACCAAAAAATGTTGTCCAAATCTTTTTTTTGCAATGTGTTTCAAAACGCTTCGAACTTGAGTTCAACTCCCCAGAAGTTGTCGATGGATCGGTGCATTACTTGGTCAAGGTCTGAGGATCATCGCGGTATTCAATAAAAACTCGCCCTCTGATTTCCCGGGCCCAGTCGTTGAATGCTTGCTCAAATTTACCCTCTCTAAGAGCATTTCTCGCAACATCTCTTTGTTCCTTGGGTGTCATGGGGTTTTTTCTTCTCTCTAGGACCTCAATCAAATGAACGCCAAATCGAGAAATCACGGGGTCAGAAACTTCCCCCACCTTGAGTCGGTTCATGGTGTCTTCAAATTCAGGCACAAACATCCCTGCACTCGCCCAACCCAAGTCCCCACCGCTTGGGGCAGAACCATCTTGTGAAATGTCCCGAGCAACTTTTGCAAAATCAGCCAAGCCACTGTCGATTTGGTTTTTGACATTGAAGAGTCGCACCCGAATCGAGTTGATGCTGTCTTGCCCAGACGCGCGTACCAAAATGTGCCTGACATGCGTTTGATTGGATGTCAATTCGTTGCTCAGTGAAGACTTCTCAACGAGCTTGAGCAAATGCAGACCCGCTCCAGAACGAATGGGGCCGACCACCTCGCCAACTTTCACCCCTTGCAAGCTGTTGACAAAGAGCTCAGGGTATTTGTCAACGGGGCGCAATCCCATTCGACCTCCAAGGGCCTTGTCCGGTGCTTGAGAAAACTGTTGGGCCAAAGTGAAAAACTCTGCTTTGGCAAGCAGCTTGTCTTTGACAACTTTGATGTCCTCCTCAGCTTTTTTCTCTTGCTCTGGGGTGAACCCCTCAGGTAGTCGAATCAATATTTGTGCGATTTCAATTTGAATTTGATCCTCACTGACCGAGCTCTTCAAATCCTTCAAATATTGATCGATTTCGTTTTCTGTGATCTTGATCCTGGAATTGACTTCTTTTTCTCGTAGTTTTTGCAAGACCAGCTGGTTTTGTAATTCCATCTTGAATTGTTTCAAACTGATGCCGGTGGTTTTTAATTTGCCCCTGAACTCCTCGATGTTCAGATTGTTTCGTGCGGCCAAGCTGGTCTCGGCCTGATCAATTTCAGCGTCCTGCACCTTGATGCCTTGCTGCAAGGCCCACTGAAGTTGTGATTTCTCACTGATCACTTTTTCCATGAGCTCTTTAAGGAGCACCGAGGGGGGTGGAACTTGAACACGCTGATTGCTCATTTGTGAAAGCCATTGCTGCATTTGAATCAATATTTCTTGATTCGTGACAGGCTCACTGTCCACCAATGCAACGATATAGTCTGATGACTGTCGCCTCGCATCCGTTGGTGCAGGCTCTGAAAGGCTTTTAAAGCTGGTGGGGTCTGAGCTGTTAGACGCCCCAGAAAGCTCAGGCAAGGCAGTGGATGACAGTCCTGAACGACCTGCAGGGGCACGAAGAACTTGAGCTTGGGCAGCCGATCCCAACATAAGAAACACCCATACCATCAAGAGGGCGTTTGATACTTTGAGTTTTTTCTTTTTAATCATATCAATCATAATTTCCAAACCGACTGGGTGCATTCATGGTTTCTCTAAGATTTTGGTATCGCGGTATATTGTCTTTTAAGGTCTGCAGTGGGTTGATGCCGACCTTGGTAAAGCCCACAAACTCCAATTGAAACATGATACGCTGATTGGATTGATTGGTCGCGACTTGAAGTCGCTCAAAGACCACCCGGCCCAGCCAGCACCCTGCATCGTACTCCATTCCGACGATGGCATTGACCAAGGCATGGTTTTGTGCATCAAAATTCAAGCGCCCAACGCTGAACCATTGATCTTCGCCCAGGCCCCTACCCGGGCCTAGATCTTTGCCCTTTTTGCCCCACAAGTCATTGAGTGGCCATTGCCAAGCCAAATCAATCATTTCACTGTTGACGTCTCGCTGAAAGCTGTATGCCGCGCTCAACAAACGGTAATTGGAAGGATAAAATCGTCCCCCAACCTTGGTTTGCATGGACTCTTTGGTCGAAGGGTTGTACTGAAGGGTAGAGTCAAGGGTGAAGCTCGAGGCCATGTTCACTGAGGCCCCTAAAAGCATGTCGCTCAAACGCTCCTTGGAGACGCCCACATCAGATGGCAAGGCCACCAAGTTGTCGGCAAATCTAAAGCGTTGCGCAACGCCAAATCTTGCTCGCTCCTCACCTGAAGACTGTGAAATGAGTCGAGTACTTGCTCCCAAAGTCATCAATCGATCATCCGAAACACGGTCATACCCGGAAAAAGCGTTCTCGGTATAAACGGTGGCAAAGTTGAAATCATTTCTTCCTGTGTCATACACAGGTAAAAAGTTTTGTTTTCTGTAAGGTGTGTTCACATAAAACATCCGTGGCTCAAGGGTTTGGGTGTAATTTTGTCCGGCCCAAGAGATGGGTCTTTCAAAGACCGTTGTTGCATCCAAACTGAAGGTGGGGACCGACACACTGGCCTGTGTCTGACCATTGCTGAGAGAACGATCAAATTCATAGGTTCTGTTGAGTAAACTCAACTTCGGTGTGATCGTTGCAAAACTCAAATGAATGGGGTAGCTCAATTTACTGGCCAAGAGAGCCCTTTGGCCATTGGGTTGACAATCTAAACTGCCCGCTTGACAGGCCAGACTTCGATCCGCTTGGAATTTTGTGATGTCTGTTTGCATTGAAAATTGCCAATTGCCTAGAGACGGTCGGTACTTGGTCGTCCATTGTGGAACCCGATCAAATGGCGGCGTGATGGGTGCCGTCAAATCCTGTAAGGTCTGCCAGCGCAAACTCCTCAAGTTCGAGTTCCAATCCCCAGCAGCCCAATTCAGAGACACATCTCCAGGCAACAACCTTTCGGTCAAAGGATTTGTCGCTCTTGGGAAATCTCTCCAATAATAGTCATCACTGACTCGCTTGACGTTCAAGTTCAAGCCCAAGTGCTGGTTCAACACCTCCAAGCCACCCTGATGGGTTTGTGAATACCCCCACCTGGCTTTATCTCTCAATAGGTCGTGCTGCATGTAGTCCAACCTCACCAAACCTCGCACATCCGGGCCTTGTTGCTCCAAATATCGAAACTCACTTCCAAAATTGAGACCTCTTTTGCTCCACGTCGTTGCTTGAAAAGTTGCATCTCGATTCGGTGCGATGTTCCAATAATACGGTTGCGTGTACTCCACACCACCAATGCTGTCCAAGCCAATCGTTGGAGGTAAAAATCCAGACTTTCTGTCCGAACTCAGCGGAAAACTCAGTGAAGGAATTGGCAAAATGGGTATGCCTTTGAATTGCAAGGAAGCTCCATTGGCTTGTCCCTCATTGCTCTCGTTGTTGATATCGATCGATTGCGCTTTCAGTATCCAGTCGGGCAACCAACTGGGCCCTGGCTTGACCTGGCAAGTTGTAAACGTCGTTTGATGCACCTTGGCATGCTGGGCATCCAAGAACTCTATGCGCGAGGCTTGGCCGTAGGCGCCGTTTCTCAAGAAGCTGAAAGATGGGTCAAGGAACTCTCCTTCAAAAGTCTCTATCTTGAGGTTCAATTGGGGGCCTTGATAAACATTGCCCGCTTTGTTGACTCTCACGTTGCCCTGCGCACGCAGCAAGTCTTTGCTTGAATCATAATCAAGTTGATCGGCACGAATGACCGTATCGGACCTTCGCATTGAAACTGCACCTTCAAAATGCGTCTGGATGTCAGTTTGCCCAGACATCACGTCGGCTTCAAAAAATGAGGGCGCTTGATTTTTATGTTTCGCTGAGACTCGCTCACTCAGCAAAGCGCTTGGCTTTAACACCAAGTCACTTCTCAATGGCTTGTCTGCCACAGTTTGCGCTGAACTGCAGACATGCAAGAAGATCCAAAAAACAACAAGCGGTAATTTCAACACAAGAAATTCATGAGATTTAAGTTCAATTGAAATAAGACAACTTTGATGGGCCCTCAAAGTACGCTCAAGATTTGTACAATGAGATTATCCATGAGTACAAGGTCCCCTTCAAATGCAATTTAATACGAATCCCATTGCCTGGAACGACCCCAAGCGACAAGACGCTTTCCAAGACTGGTTCGCTCACCTTTGCATCAAGCACGATTTAAATCCTTCTACCTTGACATTGGCTTCGGCCGACGCCAGTTTCAGGAGGTATTTCCGCGTTAACAGAGCCCTAAATCCTGGCCAGTCCCTCATTATCATGGATGCGCCCCCCAATCTTGAAAATTCTCATGCCTTTGTCAAGATCTGTCACATGATGCAGGCCGCTGGACTTTTGGTGCCCGACGTTTTGGAATGGCAAGAAAGTCTTGGGTTTTTGCTCTTGTCCGACCTGGGTCACCAAACCATGATGCAAGCCCTCACCGCACCGACTGGTCTTTGGGGAGGTTTGGCATCGATGGGGGACGAGCACAGCCATGTGCTTGTGCCCACTGAGAACACGCTTGAACTGTTCAAAGACGCCACCAATGCTTTGATCACCTGGCAATTGGCGAGCCAACCCCATGTTTTACCCAATTACGATGCCACATTGCTCCATCAAGAGCTTGCTTTTTTTCCGACCTGGTACCTCGCTCAAAACAAAAACTTCAATCTACAAGCACCAGGTCAAAATTGGACCGAATTGTTGGACGCCGTCTTTGCGCAAATTGTGAAACACAACCTGAGCACACCCAGTGTCTTTGTGCATCGAGACTTCATGCCCAGAAACCTCATGCTTGCGCTTGACGAGAATGAAAAAAGACTGGGTGTCCTTGATTTTCAAGACAGCGTTTATGGACCTATCACCTACGACATTGCCAGCTTGATGCGAGATGCGTTTGTCTCTTGGCCTGAGGAGTTTGCTCTTGATGTCACCATCAGGTATTGGGAAAACGCCAAAAAGCATGGGCTTTTAGATTCCAATGGTTTATGGAATGATTTTGGAGCCTTTTACAGAGAGGTCGAGTGGATGGGACTGCAAAGACACCTCAAGATAGCAGGCATCTTCTCAAGGCTGTCCCTTCGTGATCAAAAACATCACTACGCAAAAGATATCCCTAGATTCATCAACTACATCCGTAGCACATGTTATCGATACCGAGAATTAGGACCCTTTCTCAAATTCATCGACGAAGTTGAACATATACAAACCCAAGACGGTTTTGCCTTTGGCAGAGTTTGACGTGTTCAATCTCATGCTCCCGTTCACCGCCTAAACACGCCATGCCAAGAATTTATTGCGAATTGCCCCTGAATTCGAATTCCACCATAGAGCTGCCCGAAAGGGCGGTTAAACATATCCAAGTTCTTAGACTTCAACCTGGAGATGAGGTGACACTGTTCAACGGTAGAGGTGGTGAATACATCAGTACCGTTGAAGAAATGGGTAGACAAAAAGTTCTTGCTACGACGCATGAGCATTTAGCGGTTGAGCGTGAATGCGCACAAGCCGTTCACTTGATGGTTGGCATGCCCGCCAATGAACGCATGGATTGGTTGGTTGAAAAAGCCACTGAGCTTGGCGTACAACGCATCACGCCGCTGATGACCCAAAGGTCCGTGCTCAAGCTTCAAGGCGAGCGTGCAATCAAAAAGACCCAACACTGGCAACTCATCGCGATTGGTGCTTGTGAACAGTCTGGCAGAAACCGCATTCCCGTGATTGAAACCCCCGTCTCTTTGAACCATTTGCTTCAAACGATGCCAACAGACATGCACCCATTTGTTTTATCCACCAAGACGCTGAAGAGCCACGCCAATTTCCGCCCGCTTGACGGCAAAACAATTCAAGTGCTGAGTGGCCCCGAAGGAGGACTTGACCCCAAAGAGGAAGACGCCCTAATTTCTAGAGGCTTTCAGCCTTGGTCTTTGGGTTCGCGCATCTTAAGAGCAGAAACAGCTGCACTTAAAGCCCTGATGGTTTTCTCCCAAGACGTTTGACTTTCAGTCTTGCCAATTCACAGAGGTTTTTAACCAAGACAAGCCCCTAGAGGTTCCCCCAGGTTGAGCGCCGTCTTGTGGCCGATACTCTAGTCCCACATATCCTTGCCATTGACAGGACAACGCAAGCTCATCCAACACTTGAAAGATGTCAACATAGTTGAGCTCTCCCAAATGCAATTCCTGACGTGACGGGACGCCTGCGACTTGAATATGTGCAACGCGACCGGTGGGCAAATAGTGCTTTATTTTCTGAATCAAATCGCCCTCCACGATTTGACAATGGTACAAATCCATCTGTACCTTTAAATTGGACAAACCCAAGGTCTCTACAATGGCGTGGGCTTGGGATTGACGATTCAAGAAATAATTCGGAATATCTCTTGTATTGATCGGCTCAATCAACACATCTATCCCCTCTTGAGCGGCCATGTTTGCAGCCTTGAACAAGTTATCCAAATAAGTGTCTAAAAGGGGGCCCTGGTGTTCTGAGATGTCTGAGCTTGTTAAAGCACCTTGATGCTTTTGAGGCGCAGCTTGCAATGCTTGAGGGACACAACCTGCCATCGCATGAATTTGCCCACAGCCCAGTGCAGTTGCATAACGAAGTGCCAACTCAAAACCCTCTTTAAATTCAAGCTCATGACCGGGTAAACAAGCCACCCCTCGCATGCCAGCATTCCACATTTTGCTCACCATCGCGCCATCACAACCCGCTGGTGGTGTATTGATCAATACTTGTTCGAGTCGATTTTGTGCAAGCCTTTTTTTTAATTCGCTAGAGTCATGCTCATAAGGAAACAAGCATTCTACAAACTTGAACCCATCTTCATGCGCCGCTTCAAAGCGATCCAGAAAAGGCATGTCTGTGTACATCAAAGATACGTTGGCAGCAAAACGAGGCATTTTTAACCCAGATCTTGTAGATGAATCAATGTCTCGTCAATGCACGAGCTTTGCGGGATCATCGGACATCATGATGTCATGAACCCACGCTTTGAGCTTGCTGATATCTGTTCTTAGTATTTCTTGCTTGACCGTCAAAATCTGTGTCGGGTGCATGGAGAAACTTCTCAAGCCCATGCCAAGCAAGAGTTTGGTATGCGTAGGATCTCCTGCCATCTCACCACAAACACTGACACCCTTGCCCATTTCTTGAGCTGCCTTGATGGTACTTAAAATCAAGTTCAAAACAGCAGGGTGCAAGGGATCGTACAAATGAGCAACGGACTCATCCGCTCGATCAATCGCCAAAGTATATTGAATCAAATCGTTCGTGCCAATGGATAAAAAGTCAAAATACTTTAGAAACAAAGGCAAGCTCAATGCCGCTGCCGGAATTTCAATCATGGCACCCAACTTGACTGGGCCGTAGACCACGCCCTTTTGATCAAGTTCGCGGCGGGCTTGCTCTATCAATTGAAGGGTTTGTTTGATCTCTTTCGCGTGGGCAAGCATGGGTATGAGCAAATGCACTTGACCGTGAGCCGCCGCTCTCAAAATGGCTCTTAACTGCGTCAAGAACATTTCTGGGTCTGCCAAGCTCCAGCGTATGGCTCTCAGTCCCAAAGCCGGATTGAGGTAGTTGTCCTCCTTGGTGCTTCTCTCCGTGGGCTTGTCCAAAGGCTTGTCAGCACCAATATCGACCGTTCGTATGGTGACCGGCAAACCTTTCATACCATGCACGGCTTTAAGATAAGCTTGAAACTGCTGCTCTTCGTCGGGCAACTGTCCATCGCGCCCCATGAATAAAAACTCACTGCGAAACAAGCCCACACCCACGGCACCTACAGCAATCGCCGACGCCGTGTCTTCTGGCAACTCAATGTTGGCCAATAACTCAACTTTTTGACCATCCAAGCTGATGGCTGGAGTATGCCGCAACCGAGATAAACGCTCGCGCTCCAAAGCGGCTTGTCTTTGCTTGAATCCGTATTCAGCCAAAATAAAGGCCGAGGGGTCAACGATCATCACCCCTTGATCACCATCAATGATCACCCAATCGTCTTGTTTTACCCAGTGGCTTGCCCCTCTAGCGCCAACGACGGCTGGAATGTCCAAGCTTCTGGCCACAATTGCCGTGTGTGAGGTTTTGCCACCAACATCGGTGACAAAGCCTGCAAATACACTCTGTTTGAATTGCAACATATCGGCAGGGGACAAATCGTGTGCCACCAGCACCAAAGGGACATCCACATTGTCTTCTAACAACAAGTCTTGTTGCCTGCTGCTGCCTGGTCTTGGCGAGTGCTCCATCGGCAAGGTATTGGGCAAACCCTTCATATGGCGCAAAATGCGCTCCACTACTTGCTCGAGATCGGCTTTTCTTTCTCGCAAATAAGGGTCTTCCATTTCATCAAACTGCCTTGCAACCACCTCCAATTGAGAAGTCAATGCCCACTCAGCGTTGTAGAGTCTCTCCCCAATCCAATGTTTGATGCCATCAGACAACAGCTCATCTTCTAAAAGCATCAAATGAACGTCCAAGACGGCCGCCAGTTCAGTGGGGGCGTCTTTGGGCATATTTTCTTGTATGCTTTGAACATCTCTGACGACGGCATCTCTGGCCATAGAGAGTCGTTTGATCTCGCTCTCAATTTGTTCTGGCTTTATAAAGTAATGCGCCACATCCACGCGGCTTGAGGCCACCACAACGACTCGCCCAATGGCGATACCGCGAGCAACAGCTAGACCGTGGATGGAAAAAGTCATCTTATTCACCTTCTCCGAATTTGTCGGCAATCAATGCCAACAACGCTGTCATCGCTTCCCCTTCACGTTCTCCATCGCACTCAATGCTGACCTCACTGCCAATCCCAGCAGCCAGCATCATCACGCCCATGATGCTTTTTGCATTGATTCGCCGCTCTCCCCTGCTCATCCACACGTCGCAAGGAAAGCTTCCAGCAAGTTTGGTCAACTTTGCGGAGGCTCTTGCATGCAGGCCTAATTTATTGATGATGGTTGTGTTGGTTTGAATCATTTGTTTTTTCTGATTGATATTGTGGGGCTGAACTTGTAAGTTGCATGACACCCTTTACGCCGCCTGACAATGCTCTTTGCACTAAATTATCTAAACTTTCACCCAAATAACAAACTGTACGAATGAGCATGGGTAAATTCACTCCTACGACCAGTCGATGATCTGTTCCGTGCGTTAATTTTTGGGCGACGTTTGACGGCGTCGCACCATAAATGTCGGTCAGCACCAACAAACTGTTTTGACCCAAATCATGTACAAATTTCTTTGCACGGCTCAAGGTCTCTTCTGGCAATTCATGAGCAGGCACGTCTAGCGCTGTTACATGCTCAGCACATTCTGGATAGACATGCAGTGCACACTCTTTCAACGCTGAGGCCAACGGCGCATGTGCAATGATCAACAATTGGTTACTCATGAGCATTACCTTTTATTTGCCTTATATTATGCCCGCTTCGTAGAAAGAAGAATGCGTATGCTGTGATGCAACAACAACAAAATACAGCCATCGAGGCTTGATAGGACTGCGTCAAATCAAAGTGCTTGTTGACCCAAAAATCAATGCTGGCCCCAAACCCCCATTGAAAGATAAAAACACCAGTAAAAATCACCAGATTAAAAGCCGACAATGCCCTTCCAGCTATTTGTGATGGGTACGACATGCCAACGGCCACTTGCGACAAAGCAACGCATGAACAACACAAAGTAAACAACACCCAAGTCCATGCACCGGTCAGTGTTGGATAAAAAATAAACATGCCTTGAACCACAAGATTCAAGGGATAAAACGCTTTGATGATCTTTCTCGGCGACCAGCCCAATGCATTGAGTTTTGGATTGAAAAATCCCCAAGCCCAAAAGGCAACCAACATGCCAAGGTTGATGGCAAATAAACCAGTTGCGGCATCTTGTGATGAATAGGCGCTAATGTTTCTCATCCAGGGTCCGGCCCATAAGGTTTGCATGGCCAACATACCGCCATAACCAATGAATCCTAAGGGAGCAATTGATAAAAAATCAGGGTGCCTGAACAAATGCCAATAGCTTGTCAATCCCTTTGTGCTCAATATAAGCTCAATATCCTTTGAGTACAAGATGTCTTTTTGATCTTTGTTTTGATGCTCTAGTTGATGCCACTTAGGTACGACCCAGGCAATAGCGATCATGGCCATCACTAGAAAGATGGCCAACAAGATAAATATCACCCTCCATCCATATTGGGGAAGTATCCACTGGACGGGCAAGGTAGAACTTAACATGCCCAATGACCCTGTCATTAACATCCATGAATTAGCACGCATTTGAATGGAGACATCCAGCCACCTTCTATACCCCGTCAGCGGCGCCATCAAGCAAGCGCTCAAACCCACACCGGTCAAGACCCTTGCAGCCCAAAGTTGTTCAAAGCTGTGGGCCATTGCAAATGCCAAGCAGCCCAACACCGCTAAACCCAAAAAACCCAGTTCCACTTTTTTAGGGCCATATTGATCTAACCAAAACCCCATGGGCAGTTGCGTGATAGAAAATCCCAAAAAGTAACTACCTGCCAACAAACCCAAATCGCTAGAGCTCAGTAAAAATTCTTCGGTCAATGTGGGCGAAAGGGTTGCCGTGATTGCTCTTAACAGGGTTGAGAGAAAATAACAGCTTGCAAACGTGAGAAACACAAGCCTTGCTTTTTTTTGATTCAATTGTTCTAGGTCCAAGGTGGGGCTTTCTTAGCGAATTGACTCAAAAAACATATTTTGAACTTCCTGATCAACCTTGTTTTTCTCTTGTTTTTTTCTTGAGTAGATGCCCAATTGATAGACCCATTGCCCTTGCTGAAACCACTGCCATTTGGCTTGGATCCCTTCTCGGGCCGTCAAACCATGAGCTAGGACTTCTTTGTTTTGAATTTTAATTTTTTTCGTACTCTCATCTGACTCTTGAACGTGATCTGAACCCGTCAAGGCGAATAAACTTGCCTTTTGCCACAAAGCAATCAGGGTTTCATCACTTATATTTTTTTGCCGTGCGAGCCTACTGATTGTGAAGTTCACATCGCCCACATTGCATACAGCCATGGTCAACACTTGTTTTTCTAGGGCAATGGGAACCTCTTTGCTTTCTTCAACGGCTTTGCATGGCATTAAAAATGTCAACTCATCTCCTTCAAATCTGTATTCTCTCCAATTCATACTAGGCGCACATGAGGCCATCATGAGCAACAAAGCCGCAAAGGATTTTCTTTTAAGCTTGAACTTGTACAACATACCAATAGCCCTTAAATAGCAAAGCGGAGCTCAACTTTAAGTTGCGCTCCGCTTACTAAGTGTGTTTATTTTGAACGCGTCCTCAATCAATCACACCAACCCAAGATTCAATGTATTTATTTTTCTCTGAAATTGTCGTGGCAATTCTTACAGGCACCACCAACAGCCGCTGTTGCTGTTTTTAAATCTTCTAATTTACCGCTCTTGGCAGCAACACTGAGCTTCAATGATTCAGTCATGAATCGATCTTGAGCTTCTTTGAATTTTGCGGCATCTTTCCAAATTTCTGGCTTCGCCTTTGTTTCTCCCTTGTCTGATCCCTCTACGAATGCAGACCATGGCAGTTTAGCTACCGCCTCAATCACTGCTTCATTTTCAATCACCTGTTTTGCATCAAAGGGGGTTTTCCCTTGAGCCATGGCGCCTAATCTTGAAAAATGTGTACCCAAAACAGTCAAGGCTGCTTTTCTGTATTTGATCGCATCTTCTGGCTTTGCAAACTGTGCAGAGGCTGAAAATGAAACCGTCAATGTTAGACAAGTAAGAATATATCCAAAACCCTTTAACTTCATGTTTTTCCCTTTAAATAATGCACGCATTTTAAAATGTTCAGTTCAAAATAACTACGATGCCCCTTTTTAGAACACCATGGTATGTTATCTCAATTTCTTTTTTTAATCCCCTCTGTCTTTTCACCCTTTAAAATAGACTTTTATCACCTTCATCTTACTTTTTATGACCAATCTCATCAAAATTTGGGACTTGCCAACAAGATTATTTCACGGTGCTTTGGTTTTCTTGATCGCAGGCGCTTTCATCACTGTCAATCTTGGCGATGATTGGATGGTATTGCACGGCCAAATTGGTCTCAGTACTTTGGCCTTGATCATTTTTCGTGTATGTTGGGGGATTTTTGGTGGCCACTGGTCACAATTTAAAAACTTTGCTCTTCATCCACGCCAGGTGATTAGTTATTTAAAAGTTTCGTCTTTCACCCAGTCTTCTTATGTTGGGCATAATCCCTTAGGTAGCTGGTCAGCATTGTTGATGATTTTTTCATTAGCCCTACAAGCCCTGAGCGGATTGTGTAGCGATGATCAAATTCTTTTCAAAGGTCCCTTGACCCTTTACTTGAATGAGTCTCAAATCGAATGGGCAAGCTTTTATCATTCAGAAGTTGGACAACCCTTGTTGATCGCTCTTATAGCTACCCATGTTTTCGCCGTTCTTTTTTACAAATACAAACTCCAACATGATCTGATCAAGTCAATGCTTTCTGGCTATAAATCTAGCGACTCTGTAGTGTCAGCATCCATTGACAATCTCAAGTCCAGATTGTTGGCATTAGGCTGCTTCTCGCTCATTGTTTTTCTTTTGTTTTACTTTCTACCCGTTCAGTGATTTTGTAACTGCACAAAATTGACGTACTCAGGATCATCCTTGAAGATGACCCTGAAGTCCCAGGTCCGACTCAATGCGTCTTTGCTTGCTCTAGCATGGTCTTGGCGTCACTGACTGCAAACTCGCCGGGTCCTTCGACATTCAAACTCAGAACCTTTCCATCTTTGACCAGCATGGAATAGCGGTTGCTTCTAAGACCCAATCCACGAGCCTTGAGATCTAGCGTCAATCCAACGGCTTGTGCAAACTCAGCACTACCGTCAGCGATGAATCTGATCTTTCCCGTAGCCTTTTGATCTTTCGACCAAGCACCCATCACAAATGGATCGTTCACACTTAAACACCAAATTTCATCAATTCCTGTTGACTTCAAGCCATCGTGGTGTTCTATATAACCAGGAACGTGCTTGGCAGAACATGTCGGTGTGAACGCACCAGGCACTGCAAAAATGGCTATTTTTTTGCCAGCCACTGCTTTTTGTATGTCAACAGGGCTAGGGCCAATCGAACACCCCTCTGTTTCTACTTCATTGTATTCAGATAAGGTCAACTGGGGTAAGGCATCACCGACTTTGATCATTTTCTCTCTCCTTTAAAATGTGACATGACTAAACCTTACCGATAATAACAAACGGCCCTCTAAGGGGCCGTTTGTAGTTCTATTGATGGATAAAGTGAAGGGTTTTTAAACGGATTCAGCTTTTTCCACCAAGCGGGTAGCTACCCAGTTTTTGGTTTTAGAAATTGGTCTGCTCTCTGTAATCTCAATGGTATCTCCAGTGCTGTACTCGCCCTTTTCATCATGAGCATGGTACTTACTTGATTTACCAACGATCTTACCGTAAAGCGCATGCTTAACGCGTCTTTCAATTAAAACGGTAACTGTCTTTTCTCTTTTGTCGCTTACCACTTTGCCGATCAACGTGCGCTTGAGAGATTTTTTAGCTTCTGTCATCTTGCCATCTCCTTATTGTTTAACTTGCTTTTGAGCAAGAATCGTCTTAGCACGCGCAATACTTCTTCTAGTTTGACGAAGTTGCGAAGTGTTGCTTAAATTTTGAGTTGCTTTTTGCATGCGCATACCGAAATGCGATTTTTGCAATTCTTTGATTTCTGCTTCTAAGGCAGGTACGTCTTTTGCGCGAAGTTCAGTTGTTTTCATTTTGCTTTCCTGTTTATTGACCCAACATGCGGGTCACAAAGGTTGTACGCAAAGGCAACTTGGCTGCTGCCAAACGAAACGCTTCTCTTGCCAACTCTTCGGGTACGCCAACAATTTCGTAGAGTACTTTGCCGGGTTGAATTTCGGCAACGTAGTATTCCGGATTGCCCTTACCATTGCCCATACGAACTTCAGCAGGTTTTTGAGAAATTGGTTTGTCAGGAAATACACGAATCCAAATACGACCGCCACGTTTAACATGACGTGAGATCGCTCGACGAGCTGATTCAATTTGACGAGCCGTTAAACGTCCACGATCGGTAGATTTGAGGCCAAAATCACCGAATGCAACTGAGTTTCCTCGTGTTGCAATACCAGTGTTTCGACCTTTTTGTTCTTTGCGATACTTACGGCGTGCTGGTTGCAGCATGCTTATTCTCCTTTACCGTCCGCAACCGTGCCAGTGGGTGCGGGCGCGCTCACCTTACGGACGCGCTTGACGGTGGTTTTTGGGGCATCGGTAGCTTCAGCGGGTTTATCGCTTCCGTCAACTGGTGCGGCATTGGTTCCTGCAGGACGACGTGTTCCTGCTCCAGCCCTTGCTGGACGATCAGTCGAAGGCCTAGCATCTCTACGAGGACCACGAGGACGACGCTCTTCTTCAGTTTTTGGTTCCATGGCTACGGGGGCATCATTGCGTCCCAACGTATCACCTTTATAAACCCAAACCTTTACACCAATCACTCCATACGTGGTTTTGGCTTCAGAAGTTCCGTAGTCGATGTCTGCTCTCAAAGTATGGAGTGGCACACGACCTTCTCTATACCACTCCGTACGAGCAATTTCAATCCCATTTAAACGGCCTGAGGACATGATCTTGATGCCCTGAGCTCCCAAGCGCATTGCATTTTGCATTGCCCTTTTCATAGCACGTCTAAACATGATCCTTTTCTCAAGCTGCTGAGTAATACTGTCAGCAATGAGTTGCGCATCAATTTCTGGCTTTCTTACCTCTTCAATGTTCACAGCAACTGGAACACCTAAGCGTGCAGCCAATTCTTTTTTCAAGCTCTCAATGTCCTCGCCCTTTTTCCCAATCACAACGCCAGGTCGTGCAGAGAAAATAGTGATTCTTGCGTTTTTAGCTGGACGCTCAATGAGTACCCTAGAAACTGCTGCATTTTTAAGCTTGGCTTTTAAGTACTCGCGTACTTTGATGTCTTCAGCAAGCATGCCGGCAAAATCACGATTGCTTGCATACCAGCGACTTGCCCAATTGCGACTTACCGACAAGCGGAAACCGGTTGGATGGATTTTTTGTCCCATTTCTTAGGCCTTTCAGTTGCCGACCGTCACGTACACATGGCACGTGGGTTTACTAATACTATTACCACGACCCTTAGCTCGGGCAGTGAAACGCTTAAGCGTTGCACCTTGTTCTACATAAATGGTTTTGACTTTGAGTTCATCAATGTCAGCTCCATCGTTGTGTTCTGCATTAGCGATCGCTGATTCCAGTACTTTTTTAACAATACCGGCTGCTTTTTTCTGTGTGAAGGTCAAGATGTTGAGGGCTTGATCCACTTTTTTTCCACGGATCAAATCAGCAACCAAACGCCCCTTGTCGACTGATAAGCGAACGCCGCGGAGGACTGCACGTGTTTCCATAGGTCTCTCCTTATTTCTTTTGGACTTTCTTGTCCGCTGGGTGACCTTTGAATGTTCGAGTCAAAGCAAACTCGCCGAGTTTATGACCGACCATCTGGTCTGTGATGTAAACGGGAACATGTTGTTTGCCGTTGTGAACAGCAATTGTCAATCCAATGAACTCTGGGAGAATCATTGATCTTCTGGACCATGTTTTGATTGGTTTTTTGTCTTTTATTGCGACGGCCTTGTCTACTTTGACCATCAAATGATGGTCAACAAAGGGGCCTTTTTTGAGTGAACGTGTCATTGGTTACCCCTTACTTTTTACGCCGTGATACGATCATCACTTGCGTACGTTTGTTGTTACGGGTGCGATAACCTTTGGTCATATTGCCCCAAGGATCGACTGGCACACGGCCTTCACCGGTGCGGCCTTCACCACCGCCATGAGGGTGATCAACTGGGTTCATTGCAACGCCGCGAACTGTAGGCCTGATACCCATCCAGCGCTTGACGCCAGCCTTGCCCAATTGGCGGAGACTGTGTTCTTCGTTTGCAACTTCGCCTATTGTGGCTCTGCATTCAATGTGAATTTTTCTAACTTCGCCTGATCGCAGGCGAACTTGAGCGTAAGTTCCCTCTCTTGCAAGCAAAGTCGCAGAAGTACCCGCTGACCTTGCCATCTGCGCGCCCTTACCAATTTGCAATTCAATGCAATGGATGGTTGAGCCGACGGGAATATTTCTAATAGGCAGTGTGTTTCCAGCCCGAATTGGAGCCTCTGAACCACTCATAAGTGTTGCTCCAACTTCTAAGCCTCTTGGAGCGATGATATAGCGTCTTTCTCCATCTGCATAGCAAAGCAATGCAATATGTGCTGTCCTGTTCGGATCATATTCAATGCGTTCGACTTTGGCGGGTATAGCATCTTTGTTGCGACGGAAATCAACCACGCGGTAGTGGTGCTTGTGTCCACCGCCTTTGTGTCGAGTTGTGATATGTCCGTTGTTATTTCGACCCGCTTTTTGGAATTGTGGCTCTAACAACGGAGCATATCCCTCACCCTTGTACAAGTGATCTCTCGTAACTTTCACCACAGCTCGTTGGCCGGGTGAAGTCGGTTTCATTTTAATGACGGCCATGATTAAGCAGCCTCCCCAGATAGATTAAGCTCTTGTCCAGGCATGAGTGTCACGTAAGCTTTTCTCACGTTGTCTCTACGCCCCATAGAACGACCGAATCGCTTGGTTTTGCCCTTGGTGTTGACAACAGAGATGCCTTTGACAGACACCTTGAACATCAATTCAACCGCGGCTTTAATTTCAGGCTTTGTCGCATCTTGCAATACTTTAAAGGTTACCGCATTGTTCTTCTCGGCAACCATGGTTGCTTTTTCTGAAACTATTGGGGCGACCAACACTTGCATCAATCGACCTTCGTCAAATTTTTGTGCGCTCATGCGAACATCTCCTTGAGTTGATCTATCGCGGCTTTTGTCACCAAAACCTTCTTGTAATGAACCAATGAAAGTGGATCAGCATAACGCGGCTCCACAACCAATACATTGGGTAAATTGCGTGAAGCCAAATACAAATTATCGTCAACTTGATCTGAAATCACCAAGACAGAGTTCAAGTTCATAGCCTTGAATTTAGCTGCCAACAACTTTGTCTTGGGAGCCTCTACAGTCAGGGTATCAACCACTGCCAAACGTCCTTCTCTTGCCAATTGGGACAAGATGGATGCCATTCCAGCACGGTACATTTTCTTGTTGATTTTCTGCGTGAAATTTTCTTCAGGACTGTTTGGAAAGGTTCTACCGCCTCCACGCCAAATTGGGGAAGAAGTCATACCAGCCCTAGCGCGCCCAGTTCCTTTTTGCTTAAAAGGTTTCTTGGTGGAGTGCTTGACTTGCTCTCTGTCTTTTTGAGCACGTGTACCTTGGCGAGCATTCGCTTGATAAGCGACAACGATTTGGTGAACCAAATCTTCGTTGTAAGCCCTACCGAATACGGTTTCAGGCGCATCAAATTTTGAAGACGCTTGACCTTGATCATTAAGGAGTTCGAGCTGCATCAGTTCGCTCCTTTGTTGCTTGCTTTGATTGCCGGTCTGACGGTTACAAAGCCACCAGCTGACCCAGGAATTGCACCTTTGATCAACAGCAACTGACGCGCTTCGTCAATACGAATCACATCTAAGTTTTGTGTTGTAACAGTCTCATCGCCCATGTGTCCAGACATGCGTTTACCAGGGAAAACGCGTCCTGGGTCTTGCGCCATTGAAATAGAGCCTGGTACATTGTGTGAACGACTGTTACCGTGCGACGCTCTTTGCGAATGGAAGTTATGTCGCTTGATTGTTCCTGCGAAACCTTTACCAATAGAGGTACCTTGTACATCTACTTTTTGGCCAACAGCAAAAACATCTGTCACAGGCACGTTTGAACCAGTCGCATATTTAGCGGCTAAATCAGCTGTAACACGAAACTCTTGAATGATTTCGCCGGCTTGAACTCCTGCTTTTGCAAGATGTCCGGCAATGGGTTTGGTGACACGAGAAGCTTTTCTCTCACCAAAGGTAACTTGTAAGGCTACATAGCCATCATTTTCTTGGGTCTTAACCTGTGACACTCGGTTGTTTGATACATCAACTACCGTGACAGGCACTGCGTCGCCTTCATCGGTAAATAGGCGCATCATGCCTACCTTGCGCCCAAGCAATCCCAAACGGGTACTTTGACTCATTTTTTTCTCCAATACCCCCACCACAATCACTTCAATTGGCAACTGTGTTTTATATGTGAGAGAAGGTTGATAAACTTCTAGTTTTTACTAGAGCCTTATATTCTAACTTAAATCAGTTCTCAATTGCAATAGATGATTTGGCCTAAATATAACATTTAGGCCAAATGTTATATTATTGCAACTTAATTTCTACATCTACCCCAGCTGGTAAATCCAACTTCATCAAAGCGTCAACGGTTTTGTCAGTGGGATCGACAATATCCATCAATCTTTGATGCGTCCTGATTTCCAACTGGTCACGACTTGATTTGTTGACGTGTGGTGAACGCAAAATATCAAAACGCTTCATTCTGGTTGGTAAGGGTACCGGTCCTTTAACAATAGCTCCAGTTCTTTTAGCTGTATCAACGATTTCAGCCGCAGATTGATCAATCAGCTTATAGTCAAAGGCCTTTAGACGAATTCTAATTTTTTGTTTTGAAGACATGGTTTAATTACTCCAACACTTTGGCAACAACACCCGCGCCAACGGTCTTGCCGCCCTCGCGAATCGCAAAGCGCAATCCCTCTTCCATCGCAATGGGGTGGATCAACT
>Ga0209829_10000326_pt1 | contig 44737 bp, 39 predicted proteins | sample C_140205_EF_Meta_FD_187311 | JGI IMG/M metagenome (GOLD analysis project Ga0209829, IMG submission 187311) | Freshwater microbial communities from Lake Croche, Canada to study carbon cycling - C_140205_EF_MetaG (SPAdes) (version 2) | ecosystem: Environmental > Aquatic > Freshwater > Lake...
GGCGCACGCCACACTTTCTAATTCAAAGCTGACCCTGGTGTCAGTTTAGAATTTAATAAGTCTAAAACCCCGTTGCTTGAAAGAGCAACGGGGTTTTTTGTTGTAAAGTAGGCCAACAGAATAATTTGTTGGAAATGAGGAGAGCATGAAGAGCTTGGTTGAGCAAGTAAATTTTGAAAATATTGGTTTTTTAAAAATGTCTTTTACAGACACTGAATTGGCACCGATCAAAGCGGAGGTGGCCAAGATCAGCAAGGACTTTGAGCACAGCAAAAAATACAACCAAAAATTGGCAGGCAACATCAAGAACTCCTATCTGTTGACGGAGTGTGTAAAACACACCCATAACTTGATGGCCCCCATGGTCTTGCAGTTTGATGAAAGATTCAACCGCTACGTTACACAAAACAGCATTGCACCTGAAAGCTCACCCATTTATTTGAAAGAGTTGTGGGTCAATTTTCAACACAAGCATGAGTTCAACCCGCCGCACGATCATTACGGAATCATCAGCTTTGTGATCTGGCTTAAAGTCCCATTTACGTTTGAGCAGGAGGCTAAGGTGTCGCCAGGTCATGGCTCTGGCAAAGATTTATCGGGCAGGTTTTGTTTCCAGTACACCAACAGTTTGGGCGATATTTGTAACCATTTCATTGATGCTGACAAGTCGCTTGAAAATCATGGGCTGGTGTTTTCTGCGAAGATGAAGCATTCGGTGTTTCCCTTTTATTCCTCTGATGACTACAGGGTGAGTGTGGCCGGAAATTTTGCGATCAAAGGTGCTCATGACAAGTAGAGCCGCGGTTGAAATGTCTTCTTTGATACAAGTTTAAAAAAGCGAAAGAACATAGGTTGGCCGCTTTTTTTGGAGAAAAAACTATGCTAGAGCGTGCAATAACGCTTCACCAACAAGGAAAGCTGAAGGAAGCAAGTGAAATCTATGAGGAAATATTAAAGCAATCCCCTAGACATATTGATGCATTGCATTTTTTTGGCTTGATGCACGCCGAGGTACATCAGTGGGACATGGCGCGTGAACTGATTGAGCGAGCTTTGAAAGTCAATGATCAGAGCCCGCACATTTTGAACAATTTTGGGATTGTTTTAAAAGAGCTTGGAAGATTCGATGAGGCCAGGTCAAGCTTTGAAAAAGCGCTTGTTTTGAATCCAAATTATGCCGAGGCTCACAACAACCTAGGTATTGTTTTTCAAGAACTAGATAGGCTAGAGGAGGCTTTGATTCAATACGATGCTGCGATTGAACTAAGGGCCCAGTATGTGGAGGCCTACAACAACCGTGGCAATGTGTTGAACGAGCTCCACAAATTTGAAGAAGCGATATTGAGTTGTGACAAAGCCATCGAATTCAACAACAACTATGCTCAAGCTTATTTCAATAAAGGTATTGCTTTGAAAGGGTTGGGCAAATATAGGGAAGCTCAATTCAATTACGGCCAAGCCATTTCTTTGAAGGGACAGTATCCTGAGGCCTATTTCAATAGCGCGGTTTTATTTCAAGAAACACTTGAGCTCGATGCGGCTGTTGTGAACTATAAAAAAGCAATTGAACAGAGGGCTGCGTATGTTCAAGCGCATTTTAATCTTGGATCTGTTTTGGTCATGCTGAATCAACCCGATGCAGCTTTGCTAAGTTTTTTCAAAGCAATAGACATAGATAAAACTCACGCTGAAGCCTATTTGAATTGTGGAAATATTTTTAAAGCATTTAAAGACGCCAACAAGGCCTTGTCCAACTACAACATAGCCATTGAGCTCAGGGAGGATTATGCTGAAGCTTATGGCAACAGAGGCACCATCTACCATGAGGAAGGTGAATTTGAAAAAGCCATAAAAGATTATGAAAAGGCTTTGAGTCTGAAGCCCCAACTAGCAAAAATAGCCTTCTCGCTGTCGTCTTTAGGCGTGGGCGAACCTCCCCAGAGCATGCCAACGGAGTCTTTGATCGAGCTTTTCGATAGCTATGCCAGTCAATTTGACGATCATCTACTTGGGGTGTTGGTCTACAAAGCGCCAGAAATTTTGGTGGAACAATTCATTAGATTTCAGAAAGATCAAGTAGAAAGTATGCTGGATTTAGGGTGTGGAACAGGTCTATGCGGTGAGTCTTTTGGCCCACATGCTAGGTTGATCACCGGGGTCGATATTTCAGAAAAAATGATTGCTCAAGCAAAAGGGAAAGGAATTTACTCAAAATTGATATGTGCGGATCTTGTGGATTTTTTAGAAGATTCAACAAGTTCCTATGACTTGGTCGTGAGCGCTGACGTCTTTATTTATATGGGGGACTTGGATCGATTGTTCAGAGCAGTAGCAAGTCAATTAAAGCCCAATGGCTTGTTGAGCTTCACCATTGAAAACAGCCAGTCACCCACCTACGAACTCAAGACAACACAGCGCTATGGACACTCTCTCCCCTACATCTTGCAGTTGGCCTCATTGAATGGCCTTTGCGTTCTTGAAATTAAAGATATGCAACTGCGAAAAGAAAAGGAAGTGTTCATATCAGGGTCTGCAATTTTGATGCAACGGTCTGCAGTTGCGTGAGCCATGGAACTACACCAATTTTAGAAATTGACTGGCCCATTCCATGGCGGCAACAGAGTAGGGCATGTTGGACCTCTTTTGCAGAACCAAGGGCAGTGGAGGTATCACACCTAAATGAGGCGCTTGAATTCTGCTTTGAAGATCGTGAATGTTTTCATTCATCAGACCCATTCGCGCATCAATGGTGTTGGCAACCCATCCAGCAAGCTTTAAACCTCTTTTTTCAATCGACTCAAGGGTACTCAAGGCGTGATGAAGGCATCCCAAGCGCAGACCCACCACCAAGACCACAGGCCAGTTCAGATGTACGGCAAAATCAGCCAACAATTCCTGATCGTTCAAGGGCACGAGAAATCCACCCGCACCTTCAGCAATCACCACATCACATTGAGATTGTCTGTTGTCCAAAGACTCTAAAATGGTTGTCATGGACAAGGCGAGCCCCATCTTGTGTGCAACCAAGTGCGGTGCTGCAGGCTCGTCCAAGATGTAGGGGCAGATATCAGATTGAATGTTCTCAAGTCCACTTGCGGCGATGAGACTTAGAAGATCTTCGTTGCATCGCTTGCCCGATGCATTGAGGTATGTGCCTGCAACAACAGGCTTGAACCCACCGACTCTCAGGTGAGGAAAGAGCCCTCTCATTTTCAGGATCAAAGCGCTCGCAACCAGGGTTTTTCCAACCTCGGTGTCCGTACCCGTTACAAAATAATTTGAGGGTGTCATGAAGAATTGAACTTTGATTCAAGACGCATCAACACTTCAATCAATGCTTGAATGTCTTGCAAGGTGTGCTTGGCTGAGAGAGTCACTCTCAGTCTTGCAGAACCATGGGGAACCGTCGGTGGTCGTATCGCGGGGATCAAAAGCCCAAGAGCTTGCAGTTCTTGATCGATCGATACACACAATGGCGTGTGACCCACGATCAAAGGCTGTATGGGGGTCGAGCTTTTAAGGGCATGCCAATGCTGAAGATGCAGGTGTGTCTGCCAGTAAAGGATCAACTCGTGCAGATGAGCTCGCTTCTTTTGTCCCTCAGAGCTCTCGATGATGTCTAAACTCTTTAGAGTTGCCACGGCCAAAGAAGGTGGAGAGGCTGTTGTGTAAACATAGGGCCGGCTCTTTTGAAACACCCAGTCAATGAGGGTTTGGTTGGCACAGACAAATGCGCCCATGACGCCCGCGGCTTTACCAAGTGTGCCGATGTAGAGGAGCCGTTCAGAACACAGATTCATGTGTTCCAGTATGCCGTGTCCTTTGTCGCCCAAGACGCCAAACCCATGCGCGTCGTCAATCAGCAGCAAGCTGTCATAGCGCACGGCCAAATCCAGCAAGCGGTCCACAGGGCTTAGATTGCCGTCCATGCTAAAGACGCCGTCACAGACGATGAGCTTGCGCTTGTTCGGATCGCTTTGTAAAGCGTTTTCCAATGCTTGGAGCTCTTCAACGTCAAAGATCGTTAACTTGACGGTAGACTCCTTGCTGGCCAATCGAATGCCATCAATGATCGATGCGTGGTTGAGTCTTGCAGAGTAAATCGAAGTCAACTCTTTTGGGAAGTCTTGAGTGGAATTGGACAACTGGCAAATTGCCGTGATGACACCCAAGTTGGCCATGTAGCCACTGGAGAAGGTGAGTGCGTGAGCATGGGGTATGTGCGCTCTTTGAAAATCTGCCAACCGATGCGCCAATTGCTCATGGGGCTCTTGATGCCCACTGATGAGGTGAGAGGCACCACTTCCAACGCCGTATCGAGACAAGGCCTCTTGAGCCGCTTGAATCACCTCGGGGTGATTGGCCAGACCTAAATAGTCATTGGAGCAAAAAGTCTTGTACCGCTGTCCATTGAACATCTGCGTGGCGTCGCAAGCTGATTGAGCCACTTTGTGCGCTCTAGAGAGACCCTGTGTTTTTAAGCTCAACAAGCCCTTTTCTGCTTCTTGCATCGCTAAAAAAGGTGGTTGCGGAGTTGAGTTCATGAATAAAGAAGCGAGCTGATTCTAGGGGTTCAGGTGTTCATCTAGGGTGGCAACAAGCGCTGATTTGATGCGTGCACCCATCCAGTGAATTTGTTCGGTGTCCAAAATATAAGGAGGCATCACATAAACGGTTTGTCCAATGGGTCTCAAAAGGAGTTGGTGTTTGAGAGCTTGCTTGAACAGTTGACTTGCAAATTTTGGGTGGCTAGCAAAGGTGCTCGCATTGAGATCAAATGCCAAGATCATGCCTTGTTGGCGAAAATGAATCAAGCGATCATCGTTGTCTACCCAAGAGAAAGCGGCCTTCAGGTCAAGAGACTTTTGTTCATTTTTTATCAAGACCTCATCGGTTTTAAAAATACGAAGACTGGCAAGTGCAGCAGCACAAGCTAATGGATTGCCGGTATAAGAGTGAGAATGAAGAAAGCCCTCGGCCATGGTGTCTGCGTAAAAGGCTTCATAAATGTTATGAGTGGTCAAGCTCAGTGACAAGGGCAAGTAGCCAGCGCTGATGCCTTTAGAGAGGGTTAAAAAGTCCGGCCATATACCCGCCGCTTCAGACGCAAAAAAAGTCCCTGTGCGTCCACAACCCACAGCGATTTCATCGCAAATTAAATGTACTTCAAAACGATCACAAAGCTGGCGCACGAGTTGAAGATAAATGGCGCCATACATGCCCATTTGTCCAGCGCACTGCACCAAAGGCTCTAATATGACCGCTGCAACTTTGGTGTGGTTCAACTCAAGCAATTGCTCTAAATGCTGAGCTGCCATTTGTGCCCATTCTTGTGCCCCAACTCCAGGGGGAGCTTTGCGAAAATCAGGGGTTTGAGCGACATGTACACCTTGAATCAGTGGGGCATAGGCCTGTTTGAACAGGGGGACGTCGGTGACGCTCAATGCACCCAAGGTCTCACCGTGGTAGCCGTTGGCGAGGCATATGAATTCTTTTTTATCAGCTCGACCTTGTATCCTCCAGAAGTGGTGGCTCATTTTGAGGGCGATCTCGACAGCTGATGCGCCATCCGATGCGTAAAACGCATGGCCCAGGTGCCCTTGAGTGAGTTGGGAGAGCTCCTCGGAAAGTTCCACGACGTTGGGGTGAGTCAGGCCAGCAAGCATGACGTGCTCGATCTTGTTCAATTGATCGATGATGGCTTGGTTGATGCGTTCGTTGGCATGCCCAAAGAGGTTGGTCCACCAAGAGCTGATGCAATCCAAATACGCCTCGTTTTGATCTGAATAGAGCCACGGGCCTTTGCCCCTTGTGATGCACACGGGTGGAAACAGCTCGTGTTGTTTCATTTGTGTGCAAGGATGCCAAACTGCATTGAGCGTTCGGGCGATCCAGTCGGAAGGAGGGGTGTTCAAGTTCATGGAGAGGGCATTAAGGAAATTTGTGCTGCCTGGTCGTTGTCAGTTGAAATGGAGGAGGGTTGAAAAGTGGGTTTCAAATGGCCACGACAAAGCGAACATTCGCAATATACTACTTTAAGCTTGGCCCTGATGGGGAGCAAGCTCACAGACGCATGAGCTTGCTTTTTTTCAGCCCCCGAGGCTTTACAATAAGACCTTGGGTTTCGAAGGGTTGAAGGGGGTCAATGTGCGTTACTTGGCCAAACCCATTTGATTTGATCTGCAAGTCCGGTCTTCATTCTAGACCCACCCAATCCTAAAATTCTAAGACCGATCTTTTATCATTGCCCAAACCATGAACACCACAACCGCCGTCAGCCTTGATACTTCAGTTGCGCAAAAGCCTCTTGAAGTGCGCATGAGTTTTCAGCCCAAAGCCGCCTCAGAGCCTTTTGCCGCATCCACCAACGATGAGACTTGGACGCTTGCAGAGATCGTGGCTTTGTTCAACTTGCCCTTCAATGATTTGATGTTCAAGGCGCAAGGTGTTCACCGCGAGCATTTCTCGGCCAATGAGGTGCAGCTCTCAAGCTTGCTGTCCATCAAAACCGGCGGTTGCCCTGAGGATTGTGGCTATTGCCCACAGTCAGCCCATTACGACACTGGCGTAGAGGCCTCAAAATTGCTGGACGTAGAGGCTGTCAAAGCAGCAGCCCTAGAGGCCAAAAAAAATGGGGCCAGCCGATTTTGTATGGGGGCGGCATGGCGAGAGCTCAACGACCGGGATGTAGAAAAAGTGGCTTCTCTGATTTCTGCGGTCAAAGGCATGGAGCTTGAGACGTGCTGCACCTTGGGGATGCTCAGCTCAGAACAAGCCAAAGCTTTGAAGCTTGCGGGTTTGGATTATTACAACCACAACTTGGATACCGCTCCTGAAATTTATGGCGACATCATTTCAACCCGAGTTTATGAAGACCGCCTAAGGACCCTAGCGAGTGTGCGTTCAGCGGGCATGCATGTGTGCAGTGGAGGTATTGTTGGCATGGGTGAGACCCGAGAGCAAAGAGCCGGGCTCGTTCACCAATTGGCCAATCTAGGTCCCTATCCAGACTCAGTGCCCATCAACCATTTGGTGCATGTGCAAGGTACGCCGCTTGCTGAAACGAAGCCCTTGGATCCCTTGGAGTTTGTCAGAACCATCGCCGTTGCAAGAATCACCATGCCCAAAGCGCATGTGCGTTTATCGGCTGGCCGCCAGGAAATGGGCGAGGCGATCCAAGCGATGTGCTTTTTGGCAGGCGCCAATTCCATTTTTTATGGTGACAAACTCTTGACAACGGGCAACCCGGAATGGGAGGGGGATCAAGCTTTGTTTGCCAAATTAGGCATTCAAACGGTTTGACAACAAGGACTTTGTGCAAGTGTTGGCCAAAAAACAAGGTTTTGGTGCGCTGTGGAGGAGAAATTGTGGCCAAATCTGTATAAACTGAAGCCTAAACCATTTTGTACGTATCCTTGGAGAAAACCGATCATGAGAATTTTTCAAAAAACACCCTTCACTGTATGTGCCGCAGTGCTTGCTTGGGGTATGAGCATGGAAGCAGGCACTGCTTTTGCTCAAAGCAATGACACCTTAGCCAAGGTCAAAGCGTCTGGCGAAATCACCATGGGGGTCCGCGACTCCTCTGGCGCTTTGTCCTACACCCTGGGCGACGGCAAGTATGTAGGTTTTCACATCGATGTGTGCCAAAAAATCATTGCCAATGTTGAGAAAGCTGTAGGGAAAAAATTAGAGACCAAGTACGTCTCCGTGACTTCCCAAAATAGGATTCCTTTGGTTCAAAACGGAACCGTCGACATTGAGTGTGGATCTACCACCAACAACGCCGCAAGACAAAAGGATGTGTCCTTTGCGTTGACCACGTATGTGGAGGAAGTTCGCATTGCGGTCAAAGCCAATTCGGGCATCACGAGCATCAACCAATTGAATGGCAAGAATGTGGCAACCACCACGGGAACCACGTCGGTGCAAATTTTGCGTAAACACGAGAGAGCCGCTGGTGTGGACTTCAAGGAAGTGTTTGGCAAAGACCATGCAGAGAGCTTTTTATTGCTCGAGTCTGGACGCGCCGATGCTTTCGTGATGGATGGACAAATTTTGGCGGGCAACATCGCCTTGTCCAAGAACCCTGCTGACTACAAAATTGTCGGTGAAGTGTTGTCCGTCGAGCCCATCGCCATCATGATCAGAAAAGACGATGCCGCTTTCAAGAAAGTGGCCGATGACACCATCCGTGAGATGGCCAAATCAGGTGACTTGGCCAAGTCCTACGACAAATGGTTTGTCCAACCCATTCCGCCTAAAAACACACGTGTGGGTTTGCCAGCCAGTGAGACCACCCGTGCAACTTGGGCCAACCTCAATGACAAGCCCATGGAAGACTATGCCAAGAAATAATTGGGCAGTTGTTGTGTCCATTTGACGCCAAGAGGGCATGCTGAAACACTTAGCATGCCCTTTTGTTCAATGGGGTTTGAATTTTTCAAGGCTTTGACCGATGACGCTTGAGTGGCAGGTATTCTTGACAGATGACGGTGGCGGTCGAACCTATTTGGAGTGGTTGCTCCAAGCCTGGGGATGGACGCTAGGTGTTGCCCTGGCCGCTTGGTGTGTGGCCATTCCCTGTGGTGCTTTGATCGGCGTCATGAGAACCCTGCAAGGCGCGCCAGTGCTGTCTCGCTTGGGGCAAGCTTGGGTGGAGTTGTTTCGAAACATTCCTTTGTTGGTGCAAATCTTCTTGTGGTATTTTGTGCTGCCCAAGTTGTTTCCTGCGATGCAGCAGTTTTCTTCTTTTTGGTTGGTGGTGATCGCTTTGGGCTTGTTCACCTCAGCCAGAATTGCCGAGCAGTTTCGAGCTGGCATAGAGTCTTTGCCCAAAGGCCAGCGCTATGCAGGAATGGCCTTGGGATTCAAGACCTGGCAACTGTACCGGTATGTGCTGTTGCCAGCAGCGTTCAGGATCATTTTGCCGCCCCTGACCAGCGAGTCGATGAATTTGTTGAAAAATTCCTCGGTGGCTTTTGCTGTCTCCATCACCGAACTCACCATGTTTGCGATGCAAGCCCAAGAAGAGACCTCCAGAGGCATTGAGATTTATTTGGCCGTGACCGTGCTCTACATGATTTCAGCGCTCACCATCAACCGTTTGCTCACCTGGGTGGAGGTGAGGCTTCGAATCCCTGGCCAACCCAGTTCCAAGGGCCCGTCGTTGAATGCGGGGCATTGAGATGCTGAACTTAGATGTTTCATTTTTAAGTTGGGATTTGTTCAATAAATTCATCTTAAAGGGACTCCTCTTCAGTCTGGAATTGACAGCGGTCGCAGCCCTGGGGGGCCTCTTCTTTGGCACCTTGCTTGCTCTCATGCGGCTATCCAACTCCAAGCTGCTCAAGGCGCTTTCAGCCACCTATGTGAATGGCATGCGTTCCATTCCCTTGGTGATGGTGATTTTGTGGTTTTATTTGTTGATTCCCGTGCTCATCGGTAAGTCCATTGGTGCCGAGTGGTCTGCCTTCATCACCTTCATTGCTTTTGAGGCGGCGTTCTTTTGCGAGATCATGAGAGCGGGTATTGAGTCGGTGGGCAAGGGACAAAAAATGGCTGCGCAGGCCCTTGGGATGACCTATGCGCAAAGCATGCAACTCATTGTTTTGCCACAAGCTTTTCGCAACATGGTGCCGGTGCTGCTCACCCAAACCATCGTGCTGTTTCAAGACACGTCCTTGGTCTATGCCATTGGAGCCTACGATTTGCTGAAAGGTTTTGTCACGGCCGGGAGGATCTATGGTCGACCTGAGGAGGTCTATTTGTTGGCAGCTGTGGTTTATTTCGTCATGTGTTTTGGCCTGTCCACCTTCGTCAAGCACTTACAAAGAAAGATGAGCTTGGTTTGATCCAAGCCCCATCCATGTTTCAATTTTGCAGGGGATCACATCATGATTGAATTAAAAGACGTCTCCAAGTGGTATGGTCCAATCCAAGTGCTGAGCAACTGCACGACTCGAATCGAAAAAGGCGAGGTGGTGGTCATTTGTGGTCCGTCGGGTTCTGGAAAGTCGACGCTGATCAAGACCATCAATGCTTTGGAGCCTTTTCAAAAGGGTGAAATTTTTGTCGACGGCGTCGCCGTTCATGGCCCAGACACCGACTTGCCCAAGTTGAGAAGTCAAGTGGGTATGGTGTTTCAGCATTTCGAGCTTTTTGGACACTTGTCGGTGATGGAAAATTTAACCATCGCTCAGGTCAAGGTTTTGGCAAGAAGTGTGGATGAGGCCAAGGCGCATGGCTTAAAGTATCTGGAGCGAGTTGGTTTGATGGCCCACAAGGACAAGTACCCCGGACAACTCTCTGGCGGTCAGCAGCAAAGGGTGGCCATTGCTAGGGCTTTGTCAATGGATCCCAAAGTCATGCTCTTTGACGAGCCCACCTCGGCGCTCGATCCTGAAATGGTCGGAGAGGTGCTGGACGTCATGGTCAATCTCGCTCACGAGGGCATGACCATGATTTGTGTGACGCATGAGATGGGGTTTGCCAAAGAGGTGTGTGACCGCGTGATCTTCATGGACATTGGGGGGGTCATTTTGGAGGATTGTTCCAAAGACGAGTTCTTCAACCACCCCGAGCGACGCACCCCAAGAACCAAAGAGTTTTTAAGTAAAATTCTTCAACATTGAACCGCCTCGAGCTCAATCACGCGCCTAGTTTTTTGTATCAACCGCATCCCATCAAAACCACGCCATGCAAACCTTCGACCTGATCCAACCCGATGACTGGCATTTGCATGTGAGAGATGGGGACTTTTTAAAGACCGTCGTGCCCCATACGGCAGAGCAATTTGCACGTGCGGTGATCATGCCCAACTTAAAGGTGCCGCTCACACTAACCCAAGATGCCTTGGCTTACAAAGAAAGAATCTTGAGCAACGTGCCCAAACACTTGAGTTTTGAGCCCTTGATGACCTTGTATTTGACAGATCATTTCAAGCCCAGCGAAATTGCGGCGGCCAAAGAACAAGGCATCGTCGCTTTGAAGTTGTATCCAGCGGGCGCAACCACCCACAGCGACTTGGGCGTTACTGACATCAAACGCATCTATCCCGTCTTGGATGCCATGCAAAGACACGGTCTTCTCTTGTTGGTGCACGGGGAAGTGACAGATCCGAGTGTTGATATTTTTGACCGCGAGGCGGTCTTCATCGATCGCCACTTGGAGCCTTTGAGAAAAGATTTTCCAGCACTCAAAATCGTTTTTGAGCACATCACCACGCAGCAAGCTTGCGAGTACGTCAAAAGTGCCGATCAAGGTCTGGCCGCCACGCTCACTGCTCACCACTTGTTGTTGAACCGAAATGCAATTTTCAAAGGTGGCTTGAGGCCCCATTACTATTGCCTGCCGGTTCTCAAGCGAGAAACGCATCGCATGGCTTTGTTGGAGGCGGCAACGAGTGGAGACGGACGTTTTTTTCTGGGTACCGACAGCGCCCCACATTTGGCCAGCTTGAAGGAGCATGCCAGCGCATGCGCTGGATGCTATACGGCAAGCGTGGCCATGTCCTTGTATGCGAGTGCCTTTGAGGCGGCTGGTCGAATGGATCAATTGGAGCGTTTTGCGAGTTTGAATGGCCCAGCGTTTTATGGCCTGGAGAAGAACACCCAACGGCTTCGTCTACAAAAACAATCTTTTGAGGTTCAAGCCGAGTACCCCTTTGGTGAGGGTGCTTTGAAGCCCCTTTTTGCAGGCGAGACGCTGGAGTGGTCCGCGCATTTGATGGCTTGATGAGCTCCCACCAACGCATGGGGTCCTGTAACAAAGCGCCTGATCAGTCCCCTTTTGAAATTGGTCATGTTTGAAATTGATTGGCAACAAGCTTGGTTCAGAGGATTTGAAGCTCACGGCCAAGCCATTGTCGCGCTTTGGCATGACTTGGGCTCCTTGCCCATGGCCTTGAATCGATATGCCGAGGGCGGTCTGTTGGACCTAGATGCAGATGTCAGTCCATGGCCCAGCGTGAGCCCTCTGAGGGCCAAAGGGGTGGTGGGTTTGCCTCGCTTCGTGCCCCAAGCTCAATTGCCCACTTCAGTGGCGTACGAGAGTTTTATCTACGACACGCATTGTGTGCCGACCAGAGAAAATTTGCATGACTTCTTCAATGCATTGTGTTGGTTTCGGTATCCATTGACCAAGGCTTACCTGAACGCAGAGCAGGCCAAGACACTTAAGCGACTTGGGCCCGCAAGCGAGCGAGGCGCCTTAAGAGATGCGCTCACGCTTCTTGATGAGAACGCATGCTTCGTTTGGTGCGAGAGCGAGATGTGGCATGCCCTACAAAAGCACGATTGGCTGGATGCATTTTGGCGTCAAAGAGATGCATGGGCATCGGTAAGGGTGGAGTTGTTTGGGCATGCTTTGCTTGAAAAGTTGTGCAAGCCCTACAAGGCCATCACGGCCCACGCGGTCCATGTTCAGCCCGTTGTCGCGCACAGGGGTGTTCAAGGACTTCAAGAGCCTTCAGATGCATGGAGAGATGCACAGATGTTGAGCGCCTTGAGGTCGCTCAACTTGAGCAGCAAGCCCTTTCAAGCCCTGCCTGTCTTGGGCGTACCCGGATGGTCCTTGGACAATGCGCAACTGAGTTTTTACGAAGATGACAAAGTGTTCAGGCCCAAGAAACAGGACACCTTGAGGCAGAAGAGCTTAAAAAGCAAAGCGTGACCGACAAAAATGTTGATGTCGAACCTTCAAAGCTTGGCAAGAGCGCGGTTTTGCAGCACTTGGCTTGCGAGTGCCTCGGCCACCTTGATGCCATCAATCGCCGCGGTCAAGATGCCTCCAGCAAAGCCAGCCCCTTCACCCGCGGGATAAAGACCGTACACGTCTGTGCTTTGAAGCGAATCGTCTCGCAAGATCCGAAGCGGAGAAGACGTGCGGCTCTCTACACCAGTCAACAAAGCGCCGTCCAAATCAAAGCCAGGCACCTTTTTACCAAACACGGGCAAGGCTTCACGAATCGCCTCGCTGGCATAGCTTGGTAAAGCCGCAGATAGGTTGGTCAAGTGCACGCCAGGCATGTAAGACGGCAAGACGCCAGCCAACGCTGTGGACGCTTGGTCTTTTAAAAAGTCACCCAACAATTGAGCGGGAGCTTGATAATTTTCGCCCCCCATCTTAAAAGCCCTGGACTCCAACTGGCGTTGAAGCACGACACCGCTTAAAGGGTGAACCCAAGAGGGGCTTGAGGGTGCCCCATGGTGTTGGGTCTTGGAGGTGAGATGCAAAGCCCGCGTGCCTGGCTTTTGAGCTTGAAGTTCTTCTTCAAAGCACAGCTCAATTTGAGCCTGATGGGCTCTAAAATCCTCAGGCTCAATGCCCACCACAATCGCTGCGTTGGCGTTTCTCTCGTTTCTGGAGTACTGGCTCATGCCGTTGGTCACCACGCGCGCGGTCTCTGAGGTGGCTGCCACCACGGTGCCTCCAGGGCACATGCAAAAGCTGTAGACCGAGCGTTGATTTTTGGTGTGATGCACGAGCTTGTAATCTGCTGCGCCAAGCAAGGGATGCCCGGCGTGTTTACCCCACCTGGCTTGATCGATCAGACTTTGTGGATGCTCAATGCGAAAGCCAATGGAGAAGGGCTTTGCTTGCATGGGCACACCAAGCTCGAAGAGTTTTGCAAAGGTCTCGCGCGCACTGTGACCCAAAGCCAAGACCAAGTGATGGCATGCAAGTGTGTAAGTGCTTTGCGTTGTGTGATCAAAGATGAGTGCACTTTCAAGTTGTCTGCTCGGGCCTGACGTGGACGCATCAAGGTCTCGGGTGCGACAGGTTTGAAAATCCAAATCCATCAGTTGTTGCTCAAAGCGTATCTCGCCTCCAAGCGAGATGATTTGCTCACGTAAACTCTCCACCACCTTGACCAGTTTGAAGGTGCCAATGTGCGGGTGTGCCGCAAATAGAATTTCCTCTGGTGCGCCAGCCTTGACAAACTCATGCATGACCTTGCGACCCAAGAATCTGGGGTCTTTGATTTGAGAGTAGAGCTTTCCGTCAGAGAAGGTGCCCGCACCCCCTTCGCCAAACTGCACGTTGCTGTTGGTTTGCAGGATCCCCTTTCGCCACAAACCCCATGTGTCTTGGGTGCGCTCTCTCACCTTTTTGCCTCTCTCGATGACAATCGGTTTGAGGCCGAGTTGGGCCAAGATGAGGGCTGCAAAAATGCCACAAGGCCCAAAACCAACCACCACCGGTCGATGGGCTTGCAGTTCAGGGTAAGAGAGTGGGCTGGCCCCAGCCAAGATGGGTTTGGAGAATGTTCTTTGCAGGTGTCGAATCTGATGGGCATGATCAAAGCTGCCAGGCGTCCAAGCCTGTGGCGGCTCATCCGATGCGAAGTCCGCTGCTGTCTGCGTAGCGAGGTCGGGTGCATACGGGCTCCAATGCACATCGGGCGACCAACGCATGTCGGGAGCAGCGAGGAGTTGAACCACGGGAAAGCTTTGTGTGAGCAAGTGATGTTCAAGTGCAGGGTCTTGAAGGCTCAAGTCCACAATATAGACCACTTGCAAGGGGGATTTTCTGGCGTCAAAACTTCGTTTAAAAATCTTGAGATGAATCACATCTTGTTTTGCAATGCCAAGCGTTTGAAAGAGCAACTGAAGCAGTGCTTCGGGCGCATTGGGGTCCATGAGGTTCAACGCCGGGTTGAGACTTCTTTCTGTCTGTGCCTCGGTCTTTAGCCACTCAGAGGTGTTTAAATTTTGGGCGTCTCGCGTCCAAGTGTTTTGAACCGCAGGGTTGTCAAAAAGGCGTTCAAGGGGAAGTTTGAGTTCTGAGATTCTGATCATGTGTATGTGGCCTGTGGTGATCAGGCAAAACAAATAGGACTCAAGAATAGCATGAATGCCAAGGCCAAGGCTGAGGCGCAGGTTGAGGCTCAGGTTGAGGCTCAGGTTGAGGCCTTCAGCAGACAAAACGAGTCATTCACCTTCAAGCAGGTTCAACGCTCATGCAAAGGCAGGTGTTGTTTTTAAAAGGGACAGGCTAAAAAAACAAACATTCAAGCTCGCAAAGCATGGCTCGAGCATCAAAAAGTCCGCCCAAGGCGAGATAATAGAGCGGTGAAGTTTGCTAGGCCGTCGCTGGCGCGAGAGTGGAAACACTGCGCTGGAGGAACGTCCGGACTGCATAGGACGGCGAAGGAGGTAACACCTCTCCACCGTGAGGTGAGGATCAGAGCAACAGAGACGAGTCGCAAGGGGTTGACTTCTTGCGGGTGAAACGGGCAATCTCTTCGCGCAGCAATACCAAGTAGGCCTACAAAAGAATTCTAGGATTCTTTGCTTGTGGTTCCGCAAGTTCTGTAGGCGGGTAGGTAGCACCGAGCCAAGTGGGCGACCCTTGGCCCAGATTAATGACGGTCACGCAAAGCTTTTGCTTTGTGCACAGAATCCGGCGTATCGGCAAACTTCACAACTCTACCTAGAATTCCATCACAACTGTAGGGGAGTGCTTGGGGCTTTAAGTTGCGCTTTTGCGCGTTCAGACAACTCAAACGCCAAGCCCTGTTCAGCAAGTCTCTCCACGTGCGCACTCAAGGACCGCATGGCTGCAGGCCAGACCCGTTGTGGCACATCGTCGTACGCCTTTTTGACCCACGTCGACAAGTCACCGTGGGGGTCTTTTTGCATCACGTCTTTGATCTTGGCCTCACGTTTCAATCGGTGATTTTTTAAGTTGTCGATGAGATGCACAGGGTCGAAGGGCGCGCCCCATACGTTGCCAAGGACGTGGCCGTGAGCAGGCAAGATGAATTCAATTCGCTCTTTTACACACAGTTGTCGCAAGATGTCCAAAGAGTTCAAGTACGCATTCATGTTGCCATCAGGCGGGTCCACGACGGTGGTGCTGCCGTTCAAGATGTGGTCTCCGCTGAACAAGAGAGCTTCCTCTAAAAGAACCAAGCAGATGTGGTTGGCTGCATGACCAGGGGTGAAGACCGCACGCAAAGTGTGTTCAATGTTGGAGCCTGGACTGCGCAAGATCCATGTTTGTCCGTCGATGCAGGCGCGATCAGGAACGAACTCGCTGTTGGCGCGTGCGGTGGGTGCAGAGGGCAACCCCCAAATGAGGGGTTTGCTCAAGTCACACATGGCTTGCAGGGGTTTGGCGCCAGGTGAATGGTCCGCGTGAGAATGGGTGCAAATGATGTGCTTGATGTTGCCACCCGTGGTGTGGTGAAGGCGTTCAACGTGCTCGGGCAGGGCCGGGCCTGGATCGATCACGATAAAGCCGCTTTCATGGGTGCCGACAATGTAGGTGTTGGTGCCCGGTCCAGTCATCAAGCCTGGGTTGGGCGCAGTCAACCGAGATACATTTTTAAGCAAAGGGGTTGCGCGCTCACTTTGCCAATCCAAGTGATGTTGCAACTGACCCTCTGGACACACCAAGACAAGTTCTCCAAAGGGACTTTCGTGCTCCATGTAGCGCGATACCTTACCCCCTAAAAAACCTGCTCGCGCACAACTTGAGAACCATGGACTGTTCAAGCGAGTGGCATGCATGAGGGCATGTGCGCTGTGAAGGGATTGAAGTCGCTCAAGCGTTTTGATGGTGGGATAGACCAAGTGCAATTCACCCTCTTGGTGCTTTTGCAAAGCCTCAAGTGGGGTCAGCCACAAGGGGTCGAATTGTTCATGCTCATCGGCCAAGGGCTGAAGTCCCTCTGGGCACTCGGCCACGAGGAAAGGTACATCAAAGCGAATGGGCAAATCGCGGTCAGTGATCCAGTGGCACATGACGTGCGTATCGTCCAAGCTCAGCGTCCATTTGAGCGCGTCGATTTGGGCAAATAGATCTTTTGATCGGCTGAGTTGGCCCAGATCTGAGGCCTCAATGCGCGCACCAGATTCGTTGTTGAGCAAAAGAAGGCCCAATTCTTCAAAGCTCTCTCTAAGCGCGGTGCAAGCATGGGTGGCTTGGTCCAGAGACAGTTGGCTCGTCGGGTGAAGATTCAAATAGCGTTTGGCATAGGCTTGATCTTTGGGGTCAATTTTGCCGCCAGGAAAAACATAGGCGCCTGGCGCAAAACTGGCTTTTTGCGAGCGTTTGGTGAGCAAGATTTCAAGTTGGCTTTGGTGCTGATCAGACTCTCGGGTGCGTGCCCAGATGAGACTTGCCGCTTTGAGCGCTTGTGCGCTCAAGTGAGGTGCGTAGAGGTGGTGTAGGGTTCTGCTCATGCCCTATTATGCTAAAAATAAAGGGCGAGGAAAGACGTTTAAATCTTGCGAGCTTAAAAAAACCCAACAGAAAAGCACCATAATACCTAAAAATAGGGGGGTGAACTTTGAGTTCGATGGGCGCCCCTCGCGCGTTTCAACAAAGTTCTTGAGGGAGCTCAAAGATGATGAACAATTTAGAACCTGGCGCTGGCTTCAAGGCCGAGAAGGAGTTCTTGCAGCGCCCAAGCTTCATGGCCCTGTGGGCGTGCTTTGCTTTGTTGATGCTTTTGCCAGCATTGCATCTCCACGCCCTTGCACAGGCCTGGCCCAGCAAACAGGCCATCAAATTGGTGGCGGTTTTCCCACCCGGGGGGTCGGTGGATCAAGTGGCTAGAATTTTGTCGCAACCTTTAAGTCAGCAGTTGGGGCAATCGGTGATTGTTGAGAACAAGGGCGGCGCCTCGGGCACCGTGGGCACGGCACAAGTGATCAATGCGCCAGCGGATGGCTACACCTTTGCCGTGGTGTTTGATACGCATGGCGTGAATCCGAGTTTGATCCCCTCTTTGCCCTACGACACCAAAAAAGATTTGATTCCTTTGGTGTTGGTGGGTACGTCACCTATGGTGATCGCAAGCTATGTGGGATCGGAATTTAAAACTTTTGCCGATGTGATGAACACTGCAAAAGCCAAGAAAAATGTGAGCTACGGCACGATTGGCAACGGCAGTTTAGGTCACTTGGCGATGTCCTTGTTGGGCAAGAACGCTCAAGTCGAATTCACCCACATTCCTTACAAGGGGGGTGGACCGTTGATGAACGACGCCATCGCTGGACACGTGCCCATTTCTATCGGATCAGTTTTTGTGACCAAGCCCCATATCGACAGCAAAAGAATGCGACCTCTGGCCGTGACGAGCTCTAAGCGCGCGGCCGATTTGCCCGATGTACCCACCATTGCTGAAAACGGGTTTCCTGGTTTTGAAGCACCCGCTTGGTGGGCGGTCTTGGCTTCGTCAAAAACGCCGCCCGACATTGTCAAAAAGATGAACGAAGAGCTCAACAAGGCCCTTAAAAATCCTGAGATTGCGTCCAAACTCGATCAGCAAGGCATTGATATCGTGGGCGGCAGCGTGGAGCGCGCAAAAAGCTTCATTGACAACCAGATGGACATCTGGTCCAAGGTCGTCAAAGACAACAACATCAAAGCCGATTGACCCAGGAGCCTTAAGTTTCGGGGTTGACCTCTAAAGCCATCAAGACGCGGGCCACCATGTTGTAGGCGGCAATGGCCGTGGTGAGTTCAACGATTTGTGTGGTGTCAAAGGTCTTTTTCATTTCTTCAAACACGGCGTCTTCAATTTTGACGTCCTGCGTCAATTGGGCGGCGTATTGAATCACCAGGCTCATCGTGGGGTCCAAGGCGGGGTCACGCGCACCTCGCCTGGCATCTTGCGACACGACACGGTGCAAGGCATCGAGTTCTGCCTGGGTGCCACCAGCCGTCAAGAAGTCGGGTGCATGGTGAAGGTATTCATATTGAGCGCCGGTCAGGAGAGCTACCGTGCAGATGCCAATTTCTCTGAGTTTTCGACTGGTCCCCAGACCCGTTCGGACCTCTTTTAAAAAAACATTCCATCCCCGAGCGACAGGTTCGCTCCACAGCAGGGTCAAGTCCAAGTTGATGAACTCCCCGCCTCTTCGGGCTTTGATGGCTTGCACAAGATCTTCAGGTTGAGCTTTGAGCTCTGGGGTCCAAGCAGGTATGCGCATAGCGGGTGCCTTTTTGAGGGTCAATGAGGATGCTGCCGAGGTGGTCAGGTTTTCTTGACATCAAGGATCTCGTGACAAGAAAAGGATGTCGCAGGGCAGACGTTTGAGGAATCCATTGTATAGCGAGCCAAGGGGTGTGGCAGACTCGGCCCCAGGTCTGGGCTCAAAGCCTCAGCTTGTGAAAGACCTTGGCCCTTGACCCTTGACCCTTGACCCTTGATCCAACCGAGGTGTAAAAAACGAACCGTCTTTTTTATACCAAAAGATTGAAATGCATTTTCAACAGAACTAACACCCTTGGCGTCATTTGGAGGTAAAAAAAACGATAATGACGGCCATGCGGGTTCCTTTTACTAAAATGCACGGTACGGGCAATGATTTTGTGGTCCTCAATGAAACACAAATTCGCTACGACCTTCAGGCCAAAGATTATCGATTTTTGGCGGATCGACATTTTGGTGTGGGTGCCGATCAAATTTTAAGTGTTCGATCCAGTCATGAGCCAGGCATCGATTTTGAATACCTCATCCACAATGCGGATGGCTCCGAGGTTGAGCATTGTGGCAATGGGGCAAGATGCTTTTTGCGTTTTGTTCGGCAAGAGGGCTTGAGTCAAAAGAGTCCGGTGGTGGTCAAAGTCAAAAAAGGCGTCATTGAGCTCTCGGACACGAAAGAAGGATATGTCAGCGTGCACATGGGTCCTCCCGTTTTTGATGCGCCTCAAATTCCGTTTGATCCACAACACTCAAAACTGTTGGAGTCCGTGGATGGGTTTCAAATTCGAAGAATCGACTTGGACGGCTTGCAACTCAAAGGTGTGTTGCTTGAACATTTTGACTTTACGACGCTTTCGATGGGCAACCCTCACGCGGTGTGTGTGGTGCAGGATGTGGACAGTTTGATGCTGGAGGCCCTTGGGCCATGGATTGAACACCACCCATCGTTTCCTCAAAGGGTGAACGTGGGTTTCATGCAAATTGTCTCTCGTCAAGCCATCAAGCTGAGGGTGTTTGAACGGGGCTCAGGTGAAACCTTGGCGTGTGGCACGGGAGCCTGTGCTGCTGTGGTCAGTGGGATCGTCAGGGGTCTCTTGGACCCCCATGTCACGGTTCAAGCAAGAGGTGGTCTCTTGGAGATCGATTGGCGTGGCTCCTTTCATGGTGCAACACCGGGTGCTGCCAGTGATGTTGTTTTGACGGGTCCAGCTGTGACCGTTTTTAAAGGTGAAGTGGATATTCAATGACTCAGATCAACGCCATCAATCCCATCACGGAGGACGATATTGCCAACTTTTTGGTCAATACACCGGATTTCTTTTTGCGTCATGCGGAGGTGCTCGCGCAGGTCAGAATGGTCAGCCCTCACGGGCAAAGGGCCGTCAGTTTGCAAGAAAGACAAGCCGACATGCTCAGAGAGAAAATCCGTGCGCTAGAGACCCGGCTCATGGAGATGATCAGAAATGGCAATGAAAATTTGATCTTGACCGATCGCTTGCATCGATGGGCTAAAAATTTGTTGATGGTCTCAGATCCGGTTGCTTTGCCCAAAACCATATTGCTGGAAATTCAGCACCAATTCATGGTGCCTCAAGTCGCGATGAAGTTGTGGCATGTCAAGGAGGCTTTCTTGGACTCTCCCTACACCCAAGATGCCACACAGAGTGTGAAAGATTTTGCTGCCACCTTAAAGCAGCCCTATTGCGGCCCCAATTCGGGCTTTGAGGCCATTTCATGGCTGGAGGATGCAAAGGCGGTGCAATCCATTGCCATGGTCAATTTAAAGCCTTTGAAAGCTTCTGCTCATCCCGTCAGTGCAGCCAGTTCTGCAACGCAAGAGTTGACGGCGACGCACCCGTCTCCAGCATTTTCTACAGCCCATTTGCCAGCAGAGCTTCACGCTGAATCCTTTGGCTTGTTGGTCTTGGCCTCTCCTGACCCGCAGCGTTATCACGCGGGCATGGGGACCGACTTTTTGGAGCGAATTGGCGAGTTGGCCAGTGCGGCATTGATCCAGTTGTGGCTCGAGCCAGTTTGATCGAGCGGGCTGGGTGCTGGCGCACTTCTCAAAGCACGGATAGGGCTTTGGCGACTCTGGTGGATCTGCCAAGCTGCTTGAACACAAGGAAAGGCCTTTGAGCTTATTTTGAACGAACAAGCCCATTTCAAGGATGCCTCAGTGACGACGCCTTTGATGTCTCACCCATGGGTCAAGGCCTATTTAGATCACGTGCGTTTTGAAAAACGTTTGGCCACGAGAACTTGTGTGTTGTATGAGTTGGATTTGCTGAAATTGGCTGATTTTGCGTCTGCCATGTCCCTTGACTTTCCCAGCATCCAATCCCATCACGTTCGCTTGTGGGTCTCCAACATGCATCAAGCTCATCGCAGTGGTCGAGGCATTGCATTGATCCTCTCGGGATGGAGAGGTTTTTTTGCTTGGTGTTGCCGAGAGGGTCATTTGAAAGCCAATCCGGTGCTGGGCCTCAGAGCCCCCAAAGCCCCCAAGCCTTTGCCCAAAGCTTTGAATGTGGATCAGGCCGTTCAATTGGCCGACTATGTGCAGGTGCAACGTGCTGAGTGCAGTGACAGTGCGAAAGAGGAGCTGCAGTGGTTGGAGGCCAGAGACGCTTTGATGGTTGAACTCTTGTATGGCAGTGGACTTCGGGTGGGAGAGATGGTGGGCTTGGATGCACAAGCTTCGGAGCAGGCTTTGGGTTGGATCGATGCTGCGCAAAGCACGGCGTTTGTTTTAGGCAAGGGCAGCAAACGGCGAAGCACGCCCGTTGGACAACATGCCTTGAAGGCCTTGGACAGCTGGTTGAAGGTGCGTTCTAGGTATTTGAAGGCCGATGCCCTCTCCCCTCAGGCCTTGTTTCTGGGTCGAGGTGGAACTCGATTAACGGCACAAGCGATGTGGCAGCGCTTGCGTGCTCGGGCCCAACTCGCTGGGCTGCAAACCCCTGTTCATCCGCACATGCTCAGGCACTCCTTTGCAAGCCATTTGCTCCAATCCAGTGGGGACCTCAGGGGTGTGCAGGAGTTGCTAGGGCACGCCAACATCAGCACCACTCAGGTATATACTCGTTTGGATCATCAGCACTTGTCAAAAATCTACGATCAAGCCCATCCTCGTGCCAAAAGAAAAGACACAAAATAGTGTCTTTGATGCAAGGCGCAATTGAAGTTGTTTGGCCCCTGTTCTTCTCATCGTACCCATCATGAAAACACTCAGACTTAGAGAGGGCAAAGAGAGGTCCTTGCTCAGAGCGCACCCATGGATTTTTGATTCGGCCATTGCCAAAGGGGGAGCGGATGCGGGTGAGACCGTCAAGGTGGAGTCTTTCGATGGGGCTTTTTTGGCCTGGGCGGCTTACAGTCCTGCCTCGAAAATCAGAGCACGTGTTTGGAGTTTTGATGAAAAGCAAAGGATCGACGAGGCGTTTCTTGATGGCTTGATTGAACAAGCCCTGCAAAGTCGAGAGTTGTTTCAAATTCAATCCAATGGCGTGCGATTGGTTCATGGGGAGTCGGATGGTCTGCCCGGACTTATTGTGGACCAATATGGCGACACCCTGGTGCTTCAGGTGCTCAGTTGCGGTGTCGAGCGCTTCAAGTCAATTTTGGTGCAGTCCTTGATGAAGCACACGGGCTTGGAGCGAGTCTACGAGCGCTCAGACACCCAAGCCAGAAGTCTGGAGGGACTGACGCCGAGCACGGGTTGGTTGTCCCATCCGCAGACGCCAAAAAAGGTGTTGCTTCAAATTGAGGAGCACGATTGGAGGCTCAATTTAGATGTTGAGCAAGGTCACAAGACGGGTTTTTATTTGGATCAAAGGGAGTCGAGAAGGCGTTTTGCCGAGTACGCCCATCGTTTGTCTTTTGAGCGAGTCCTCAATTGCTTTTGCTACACGGGGGGCTTTAGTGTGGCGGCCTCTGTGGGCATGCGCCGTGCGGGCGTGTTCTCCAAGGGCGGGCATGTGACGAGCATTGATTCCTCGGCAAGTGCGCTGAAAATGGCCGATGAGAACATGCGGCTGAATGGATTTTCAAGTGAGCACCACACCCTGATGGATGCAGATGTGAACCAATCCTTGAGGTTGTTTTTGCAAGAGTCTAGGCAGTTTGATGCGATTGTTTTAGACCCACCCAAGTTTGCGCCTTCTCACGCGCACGTTGATCGTGCCGCTCGAGCCTACAAAGACATCAACCGATTGGCGCTTCAGCTGTTGAGGCCGGGGGGCGTCTTGTTCACCTTCAGTTGTTCTGGGGGTGTCTCGGCAGAGTTGTTCCATAAAATAGTGGCCTCGGCTGGCGCTGATGCGCATGTGGATGGGTTCATCGCAGAGCGGCTGCAAGGGGCGATGGACCATCCCATGACCTTGAATTTCCCGGAAGGGGATTATTTAAAGGGCTTGGTCGTCATTCGAAAGTGATATGCTCGGGATCTTTAGATTCTTTTGAGCTTGGGGCATTGAATTTCAGGGGCCTCGTCCCCATTTGCTCTTTTGATATTTTGTAGAAAGTATGTCTTCCATGTTAATTCCAGCGACCATCCTGACCGGTTTTTTAGGCTCAGGCAAAACAACCTTGTTGAAACGTGTCTTGTCTGAGGCGCACGGACAAAAAATTGCGGTGATTGAAAATGAATTTGGCGAGGAAAACATTGACAATGATATTTTGGTCCTTGAGAGTGAGGAGCAAATCATTCAAATGAGCAATGGATGTGTGTGTTGCACCATTCGAGAGGATTTGAGAACGACGTTGACCGATTTGGCGGAGAAAAAGAGAAAGGGCGAGCTCAATTTTGACCGAGTGGTGATTGAAACCACGGGGCTTGCCGACCCAGGGCCTGTGGCTCAAACGTTTTTCATGGACGACCAAATTGCTGAGAGCTATTTGCTCGACTCGATCTTGACGTTGGTCGATGCCAAACATGCGGCCCAACAGTTGAACGATCGCCAAGAGGCCAGGCGACAAGTGGGTTTTGCAGATCAGATCTTCATCAGCAAAACCGACCTGGTCACGCCGTCGTCTTTGGATGCCTTGCAGCACAGGTTAAAGCACATGAACCCCAGAGCGCCTCAAAAAGCAGTTCACTTTGGCGAAGTCTCTATCGATGAGGTCTTTGATTTAAAGGGCTTTAATTTGAATGCAAAATTGGACATCGATCCAGACTTTTTAAAGGACGATGAGCACTCGCACCATGAGCATGGAGAGCATTGTGATCACCCCTCACACCAGCATGCTCACACTGAGCATGCCGGGCATACCGAGCACGCAGATCATGAGCACACAGAGCACTGCGATCACCCCTCGCATCAACACGGCCACCATCACCACCATGATGACGACGTCAAGAGTTTTGTGTTCAAGTCCAATCGCGCGTTTGATCCCGCCAAGTTGGAGGACTTTTTGGGTGCCATCGTCAACATTTACGGACCCAAAATGTTGCGCTACAAAGGGGTCTTGAACATGAAGGGGACCGATCGAAAAGTGATTTTCCAGGGTGTTCATCAGCTGATGGGGAGCGATTTGGGCCCTGCATGGGGCAAAGACGAGGTGAAAAACAACAAAATGGTCTTCATTGGGATTGATTTGCCCAGAGATATTTTCCTGCAAGGCCTAGAACAGTGTCTAGTGTGAGTACAATCCGCGCGCTAGCAAAGCTTTCCTGTGCGCACATCTCCTAGCTTGGACAGGAGTTTTGTTGAGCTCCTTTGGTCGGATGATGAGAGCAGATGTGCCCCTGGCTTGGCCTCGTGCACATTCCTTTGAGGAGACACTATGAAAAAAACCAATACAAAATCCAAGGCAAGTCCAGCGCCTGTGAAGGCGGTCGCCAAAAAAGCGGTCAAAGTAGCGCCAAAAGCTAGCGTGAAGACGGCAGCAAAAGTTGCCGTGAAAAAGCCTGCAGTGAAAAAGCCTGCGGTGAAAGCCAAGCCCCAAGCTGCGAAAGCACCGGCCAAGCCTGTTGCAAAAGCGCCAGCCAAAAAGCTAGTTAAGGCGCCAGCTAAAGTGCCAGCCAAGTCACCCGCCAAGTCACCCGCCAAGACCGCCGTGAAGACCGCCGTGAAGGCGCCCGTGAAACCCGCCTCCAAGGCACCTGTTAAAGCGATGGTCAAAACCGCTGCCAAAACCGTTTCCAAACCTGTCGCCAAGCCCGCTCCCAAGGCGCCGCCCCCCCAAGTTGCCAAGTCCAGCGTCAAGTCCGCTCCTAAAGCGCCTGCAGCCCCGACAGCAAAGACCCCAACGGCACACAAGCCACAGGTGATGGCGGTGCCCAAACCTGTCGTGCCTAAATCGCACGAAAACCACCACCCTGTCGTGGCCGGTCAGTCCATCGCCCAGCCGCAATCGAAAAAATCTTCCCGAGGCGCAAAAGCTGCCTCCATGGTCCCTCCTCCCCCGGTGGCAGTGGTCTCTAGCAATGCTGCAAAGTCCAGCTATGGCCCCTCAACCACGCCCTCCTTACCCTCGGTGATACCTGTGACCCCTAAAAAAGACAGTAAATTGGCCAACAATTGGAAAAACAAACCCGTTGGCGAACTCAGTGATGCTGAAATTTTGTCCATGCCAGATACCGAGTACATGAACGACACGCAAATGGCGTTTTTCAGGCTCAAACTGGTGGGTTTGAAAAAGGATATTTTGGCCAATGCAGGCCAAACGACTGAAAATTTGCGTGAAGAGACCGTGGTGGTGCCCGATCCAGCGGATCGAGCAACCATAGAAGAGGAACACGCATTGGAGTTAAGGACGCGAGACCGAGAAAGAAAGTTGCTTAAAAAGATAGAACAATCGATCCAACGCATTGATGGGGGTGACTACGGCTACTGCGATGAAACGGGTGAAGCCATTGGTGTAGGGCGCTTGCTAGCACGCCCGACAGCGACATTGTCTCTTGAAGCGCAACAAAGGCGCGAGCTCAAACAAAAGATGTTCGGAGATTGATGCCCGAGGAATATGCCTCATGCCCTTAGAACTCAAAAAGCCTTGCAACAAATTTAGGAGCAAGGCTTTTTTTGTGCGCTCTCATGGCAGATCGCGTTGTCACTCTGAGCGAGCTCAAAAAAAGGGGCACAGACCTGCAGGAATCAAAAAAACAGTTCATCATCTCAGAAGTTCAGCACCCAAGCTATCTTCATGAACGCCTCATGAGCAGAGCATTCTTTTCAAAAAGCACCACAAGGCGCAAAAAAATCTTAGAAAAAATTAAGTTAAGGCGACACATTCAGTTGTACCTCTAAGTCTTTGATTTTTTACAATAATTATCTTAAAAAAAATCTCCAAACACTTCCTAAGTCCTTGATTTCATTGAATAAACTTCAAAAAAGAGGTTGCGCAAAGATAAAATCCTGATACAGTGCAATAAAGTGCAAAATAGTGGAAAAAAGTGTCATCTTTTCTCCGCGTCTTTTTGCATGCCTCGGTTTGCTCGTCATCAAGGGTGTTGTTTGTGTTTCAAGGTGCTTCATCATTAACGCTAGACGGTAAGGGTCGTTTGTCCATACCGACCAGGCACCGCGACGTTTTGCTCGCGAATGCGCGGGGTCAATTGACCATCACGCGGCACCCTCATGGTTGTTTGATGATGTTCGAGCGTCCCGAGTGGGAGTTGTTTCGCCAGCGCATTGCACAGTTGCCCATGAGTGCCCAATGGTGGAAGAGAATTTTGCTCGGTAACGCCATGGATGTGGAGATGGATGGCACCTCAAGAATTCTTTTATCGCCCGAGCTTCGCTCCGCTGCTAATTTACAAAAAGAGATCATGCTGCTCGGCATGGGCAACCATTTCGAAATTTGGGACAAAGCAGCTTACGAAGCACAAGAGGCCTTGGAGATGCAAAAAGAAATGCCTGACGTGTTCAAAGAATTTTCCTTTTAACGTCAATGACAGACACAGCATGGACGCACACCACGGTTTTATTGCAGGAGGCCGTCACGGCTCTGCTTCAAAGCGAAGCAGGTTGCTATGTGGACGCGACTTTCGGGCGTGGGGGTCATTCAAATTTGATCCTGAGCCAACTGCACCCCAAGGGTCAATTGATTGCGTTCGACAAAGACCCAGAGGCGGTTTTGGTGGGGCATGGGATCCAGGACCCGCGTTTCAGCATTCGTCACCAAGGCTTCACCCACATCAGCGACTTGGGCCCGCAAAGCGTGCTTGGGGTGCTGATGGACTTGGGGATCAGTTCGCCGCAAATCGACAACCCCGCGCGGGGGTTTTCATTTCGATCCACGGGTCCTTTGGACATGCGCATGGACCCCAGCAAAGGCGAATCGGTCAAAGCATGGTTGGAGAGAGCAGATGAACAAGACATCAAAGAGGTCATAAAAGATTATGGAGAAGAGCGGTTTGCTTCATCGATTGCAAAGGCGATTGTTACTCGCCGACAGGAACATGGTGTTCCTCAAACCACCACAGAGTTGGCCCAACTCGTGGCAGTCGCGGTCAAAACCCGCGAGTCGGGCCAGGATCCTGCAACGCGGACATTTCAAGCTTTTCGGATTTTCATCAATCGTGAGCTTGAAGAGCTGCAACAGGCGCTAGAGGCCAGTTTGGAAATTCTGCAGCCAGGGGGACGTTTAGTGGTCATTAGTTTTCATTCTTTGGAGGACAGGATCGTGAAGCAATTCATTGCCAAGCACTCTAAGGAGCAGTTTGATCGGCGAGCTCCCTTTGCACGCCCTCAGGAAATGGCTTTCAAAAGCCTAGGACGCATCAAGCCCTCGAGCGATGAAGTACAAAGAAACCCAAGAAGTCGAAGCGCCATCATGAGAGTCGCGCAACGCTTGGGTTCGATCAACGAGGTGCACGCATGACGCGGTTGAATGTGTTGCTCTTGGCCATGGTGATGTCCACGGCCTTTTATTTGGTCAAAACTCAGTATGAATCAAGACGCCTGTACACAGAGTTTGACCATGCAAGGTCTGAGGCGAGAAAAATCGAATTGGAAAAAGAGCACCTTGAGGTTGAGAGACGCTCACAAGGCACATCACTTCGTGTTGAAAAAGTGGCCAAAGAGCAGTTGCACATGAAAAGCGTGACGCCTGCGATCACGCAATATGTATTGAATCCTGTTGAGCTGCAAGACACCAAAGTGCAAGAGGCCAAATTAGACGTCAATGCGAATGCCAAGGGCAAGATTCAAAACAATGTAGAGGGGGTCTTGTCCCCATGAGTCGAAAAAGCGTTCAATACACTTCAAGTCCCTTGCTGGCCAGCAAGACACCCATTTGGCGCAGTCAATTTATTGTGGCTGCTATCGCTTTGGGGTTTTTGGGATTGGTGGTTCGAGCGGCCTATGTACAAGTCATCGACAACGCTTTCTTCAAGAGGCAGGGACAAGTTCGCTTTGTGCGCTCTGTTGATATTCCCGCAGACAGAGGAAAAATATTGGACCGCAATGGCGCCATCTTGGCCTCCAGCGTCGCCATGCCCAGTATTTTTGCAAGCCCTGAGGAGATAGAGCGCGATCCTGTGAAGTTAAAAGCCCTGGCTAAAGCGGTTGACATGCCTTTGGCCGAGCTACAAAGCAAGATCAAAAATGAAGAAAAGGGTTTTGTTTGGCTCAAGCGCATGGTGGACGAATCGGTTGAGCAAGGTGTGCGTGACTTGAAGATCAAAGGCGTGGGTGTGCGAAAAGAATACAAACGCATCTATCCAGAAGGCGAATCGGTTGCTCACGTGGTGGGGTTCACCAACATTGAGAACGAGGGCCAAGAGGGCGTAGAGCTCACCTTTGAAAAAGAGTTGAAGGGAAGAAACGGCTCAAGGCGTGTGATCAACAACCGTTTAGGCCAAGCGGTGGAAGACATGGGTGAAATCAGAACACCCATGGATGGACTAGATCTTCAATTGAGCATTGACAGCAAAATCCAATACTTTGCTTTCCAAAAACTTAAAGAAGCCGTGATCGAAAACAAAGCCAGTGCTGGCAGTGTGGTGGTCTTGGATGTGAACACGGGAGAGGTTTTGGCCCTGGGCAACTACCCAAGCTTCATTCCCAACAATCGGGTCAACTTGAATGGTGGGCAACTCAGAAACAGAGCGCTCACAGACACCTTTGAACCGGGCTCCACCATGAAGCCTTTTGTTGTCGGGTTGGCCTTGGAGCGTGGGATTGTCAGCCCTCAGACCATCATTCAAACGGGGGGTGGCAAGTACAACTTGTATGGCCACGTCATCAGTGATTCTTCGGCCCACGGCGCCATGAGTGTCAACGAAGTGATACAAAAATCAAGCAACATCGGTACGGTCAAGATCTCACTACAAATGCAACCCAAGGACTTGTGGGAGATTTTTACGCAAGTGGGATTTGGTCAAAAACCACAAGTGCCCTTTCCGGGCGCGGTGAGCGGAAAACTAAGGGCCTTCAAAACTTGGCGACCTATTGAGCAAGCCACCATGTCGTATGGTTACGGTTTATCGGTCAGCCTTTTTCAGTTGGCGCATGCCTACACCATTTTTGCTAGGGAGGGAGAATTCATCCCGGTGTCATTGCTTAAAAAAGAGGAGCGTGCGACTGGGGTCAGGGTCATTGGTGCGAAGTACTCCAACGAAATACGCAACATGCTGCACATGGTCGCAGGACCTGGTGGTACAGCACCCAAAGCGCAGACCATGGGCTATTCGGTCGGCGGTAAAACTGGAACGGCCCACAAAGTAGAGGGTGCTGGCTACGCGGGACACAAATACAGGGGTTTCTTTGTCGGCATTGCACCGATAGAAAAACCAAGGATCGTGGTGGCTGTCATGATTGATGAGCCCACCAATGGTCGTTATTTTGGTGGCGATGTGGCCGCTCCAGTGTTCAGCCAAACCGTGCAACAAACTTTGAGGGTCTTGGGCATTCAACCGGACATGTCTGTCAAGCCGCAGGTGGTGTCCAAAGCTGAGGTGGAGTCGTTTTGATGCAAAGACTGCACACCCCTTTGCAGGCCGCTCAGTGGCTAAAAGCGCGAGCGATGGTCGAACTCCATGCCTCTTCAACAGACTTAACGCCAAGTGCATTGCAAACGGACAGCCGGTGTGTGAACAATGGGGATGTGTTCATGGCCTGGCCAGGTCAAAGCTTCGATGCAAGGCACTACATTGAGCAAGTGTTGGACAAAGGTGCCAAAGGGTGTTTGGTGCATGAAGATGTGGAGGTGCCCTCGTCGGACAAAGTTTCGCTTGACATGAACAGTTCCTGGTTGGATGACCCTAGGGTGGCTTTTTACCCCAACTTGAAGGCCGAACGTGGACGCATTGCGAGTGCCTACTTTGGGGAGCCTAGTGCTCAATTGAAAGTCACTGCTATCACAGGCACCAATGGCAAAAGCACGTGTGCGTGGTGGCTCACACAGGCCTTGAGTCACCTAGGTTGCAAAAGTGCCGTGGCAGGAACCTTGGGTCAAGGGCAAATCAAATCTGAAGATCAACACCCATTGGGTTTAGAGGATTCATCTTCTTCCTTGACCACGATGGAGGCCGTGGAGCTCCAAGCGTGCATGCGCAAGTGGGTGAATGCAGGTGTGACACATTTGTGCATGGAGGCGTCTTCCATTGGACTGAAGGAGGCGCGCTTGGAGGGCACTTGCATCGAGGTGGGGGTGTTCACCAACTTGACGCAAGATCATTTGGACTACCACACCAACATGGATGAGTATTGGGCTGCAAAGGAGTTGCTGTTTTCTCATCTGAAGCCCAAAGCCAGTGTGATCAACCTCGATGACAGCAAGGGCGCCTTCTTGTATGAAAAATTAAAGGCTCAAGGACAAGTGGTTTTGGGGTATTCAACCCAGACGCCAGCTCATCCAAACGCTTGTCTCTACGCAAAAAACCTAAGAGTGGTTTCAAAAGCCAGCATCAGTCCAGCGCACCCTGCTCGTCAATCTGCCTTGCTCTTTGAGGTGGTGTATCAAGGGCTCAGTCATTCTTTTAAATTGGCCGTGATGGGCGAATTCAATGTCAGCAATTTGTTGGCCGTTGTGGGCAGTTTGCTGGCCTTGGGTTACAGCATGGAGGAGGCCATGAAAGGCTGTGAGCAGTTGTCCGCTGCTCCCGGGCGCATGCAAAGCATAAGCCTTGAGCACTCACCGCTTGTGGTGATCGATTACGCACACACACCGGATGCCATAGAAAAAGCATTGTCGGCACTCAAACCCCTGACGCATGAACTTGGAGGCAAATTGTGGTGCGTCATGGGTTGTGGCGGGGAAAGAGACCCAAGCAAACGATCCCGCATGGGTGCCAAAGCGAATGCACTCGCAGACCGCCTGGTGCTCACCTCAGACAATCCAAGGTATGAGGATGCACAAAGCATTGTTGAGCAGATCAAAAATGGTGTCGTGGATCAAGTGAAGGTGTTGGTAGAGATGGATCGACGCCAAGCCATCGCATTGGCCATTCAAGAGGCGTCCAATCAAGATGTCGTGTTGATTGCCGGCAAGGGACATGAAAACTATCAAGACATTCGTGGTGTCAAACATGAGTTCTCAGATGCAGGCGTGGCACTTGAGTTACTGAAGAGGCGGACTTTGGACTTGGCCAAGGGAGTTGGATATGCAAATGCATAAGGACTCGGCCCAGATGAAGCACGCCACCTTTGCTGAGCCAAGCGCAAAGCATGAGCCCATGAACTTGAATCTACATCAGGTCTTGGCATGGTTGCAAGCCGATGAGGAACTGCAAGCGCGAATGATGGGTTCACCTAACCGAGCTTTGCAATTTGATCGCGTGCACACAGACACCAGAACCTTGGTTTCGGGGGACTTGTTTGTGGCGCTCAAAGGTGAAAAATACAACGCCAATTCATTCCTAGAACAAGCCAAACACATGGGTGCCAAAGCGGCGATTTGTGAACACGGCTTGCAAGCCATGAATTGGTTGGGCATTGAGGTGAGCGACACCGCCAAGGCCTTGGGCGTGCTTGCAGCAAGTTGGCGGCGAGACCTGGATGTGCAAGTGATTGCGGTGACGGGCAGCAACGGCAAGACCACAGTGACTCAAATGCTGGCCAGCATTTTAAGGGCTTGGCAAGGTGAGAAAAGCCTGGCGACCGAGGGCAACTTCAACAACGCAGTGGGTGTGCCCTTGACCTTGCTCAGAATGCGAAATTCACATCGCTGTGCCGTGTTGGAGCTGGGGATGAACCATCCCGGTGAAATCATTGAGTTGGCTCAATGGGTGCAGCCGCAAGTGGCCTTGGTCAACAACGCACAACGTGAGCACCAAGAATTCATGGGTTCGGTCAAAGCAGTTGCCATCGAAAACGCACAGGTGTTCAAAGCCCTGACTCCAGAAGGCGTGGCGGTTTTTCCAATGGACGATGAGCACAGCGATCTTTGGACGGGTATGGCCGGCAAGGCCAAAGTCTGTCGATTTGGTAAAAATGAAAAAGCCGATGTGCAACTTCTCAAAAGCGAGTGGGCTGACGGAGCTTGGACCCTCGATGTCAAAGTGGCCCATCAAACCTTCGCCTTCACGTTGAACTTACCAGGTGAGCACAATGTGCACAATGCACTTGCAAGCACCGCTTGCGCCTACAGTTTGGGTGTTCCCATGGCGATGGTTCAAAAAGGCCTTGCAGACTTTCAAGCGGTTCAAGGCAGAAGCAGTTTTAAAGCACTTCGAGTCAAAGCGTTCAATGCGCAATTGGGTCAGGAGCAAGAGCACCACATAGGCTTGGTTGACGACTCCTACAACGCCAACCCCGATTCGGTGATTGCCGCCATCGATTTGCTGGCCCGTTTAGAGGGTCCTAGAGTTTTGGTTTTAGGTGACATGGGCGAGGTGGGCGAGCATGGGGTGATGTTCCATGAGGAGGTCGGTCGCTACGCAAGCCAAGTGGGTATTGACCATCTGATGGGGCTGGGGCCTTTGACGCAACACGCTGTCAAGGCGTTTGAACAAAAGCAATCACGGGATCAAAGGGCAGAGCATTTTGAAGCGATAGAGCCCTTGATCAAAACGCTGTCCGAGCAGTTGCCGGAATTTAAAAGTTTACTGATCAAAGGGTCTAGATTTATGAAAATGGAGCGAGTGGTTGAGGCATTGCTCAGCCAAAGCATGGCAAAAGAGGACATCACATGCTCTTGACCTTGGCGCAATGGTTGCAAACTTTGTCACCAGATTTTGGTTTCTTCAGGGTCTTTCAGTACATCACCTTCAGGGCGGTGATGGCGGCGTTGACTGCTTTGCTCATTGGTTTGGTGGCAGGCCCATGGGTGATCAGGCGTCTGGTGGCCTTGAAAATTGGACAACCTATTCGTGACTATGCCATGCAAACGCATTTGAGCAAAAGCGGTACACCCACGATGGGAGGTGTGTTGATCTTGATCTCCATTGCCGTCTCAACCGTGCTTTGGTCCGACTGGTCAAACCGATTTGTATGGATCGTGATGTTGGTGACGTTTGGCTTTGGTGCGATTGGTTGGGTCGATGATTGGAGAAAAGTCGTGAGAAAAGACCCAGAGGGGATGCCCTCCGGTGAAAAATACTTGTGGCAGTCGATCATTGGCTTGGTCGCCGCTTTGTATTTGGTGTTCAGTATTTCGGAGAGCAACAATTTAAAAGTCATTGAACTCTTTTGGAGTTGGATTGGATCTGGCTTTGATTTGAGCTTACCGCCCAAAGCCGGTTTGATGGTGCCCTTCATGAAAGAGGTGAGCTACCCTCTGGGCATTCTTGGGTTTGTGGTGCTCACCTATTTGGTCATCGTGGGTTCAAGCAATGCGGTGAACTTGACCGATGGTTTGGATGGCTTGGCCATCATGCCTGTTGTGATGGTGGGTTCTGCATTGGGTGTGTTTGCCTACGTCACGGGCAGTTCCGTGTACTCCAAATATTTGATTTTCCCCTACATTCCTGGCTCAGGAGAGTTGTTGATCTTTTGTGCGGCCATGGCAGGCGCAGGGCTGGCCTTTTTGTGGTTCAACACCCATCCCGCTCAAGTCTTCATGGGGGACGTTGGGGCCTTGGCCTTGGGTGCTGCTTTGGGCACCATTGCAGTCATTGTGCGTCAAGAAATTGTGTTGGCGATCATGGGTGGAATTTTTGTGGTGGAGGCACTTTCTGTGATGATGCAAGTCACTTACTTTAAATACTCAAAAAGAAAATTTGGGCAAGGCCGTCGGATTTTCAAGATGGCCCCCTTGCATCACCACTTTGAGAAAAGCGGATGGCATGAAACTCAAGTGGTGGTCCGTTTTTGGATCATCACCATGCTTTTGTGTTTGGTGGGTTTATCAACGTTGAAGTTGCGTTAATGGCATGTTGACCTTAAAAGAACAAAACATCATGATCTTGGGGCTTGGCGAGTCAGGCTTGTCCATGGTCCGTTGGTGTGTGTTTTGTGGAGCAAAAGTTTGGGTGGTTGACAACCGGGCAGAGCCCCCGCATTTAAAGACCTTAAAAGAAGAAATGCCACAGGTGCAATTCATTCAAGGTCAATTTGAAGCGGGTGTGTTGAATGCCGTGCCAGTGCATGCGGTCTTTAAAAGCCCAGGACTCTCGCCTGCCATGGTCGAAGATTTGTGGCAACACGCTCAGTCAAAGGGCCTGTCAACCGGGACAGAACTCACACTGTTTGCTTTGGGTCTGAATGAGCTCAAGGCAAAGTGTGGGTACTCGCCCAATGTGCTTGCCGTGACGGGGACCAATGGAAAGACCACGGTCACTTCTTTGACAGCAGCACTTTTGCGGCGCGCACAAATGAAGGTGGCCGTTGCAGGCAACATTGGGCCCGCCCTCTTGGATACATTGCAAGCTTACCTAAAGCCCTCTTTCATCGAGAACTTGCGAAGTTTTGACCTCCAAGAGTTGGAGGCAGAGATGGCGAAAGAAGCTGAGCCATGGCTTGAGCGCAAGCTAGAGGACGAAGAGCGGTCGAAAGAGAAAGAGCATGCGCCAATGGAGGAGACCCATTTGGGTGATGAGGCCTTGGAGCGTGTCAATGCAGTTCAGATTGAAGCCTCAAGTCCTGAAGAGGCCCTAAAAGCTCACGAGGAAGATGTTGAAGAGGTGGAAGATGTGGAAGATGTGGAAGGGCGAGCCGCCAAAAGCATGCCCTTCGTTTCTGCTGAAGAGCGCACAAGGCAACGACTTCACACTTTGTTTCCTTGGGTGGCCGATTTGCCCCAGGCCTGGGTCTTGGAGTTGTCAAGTTTTCAGCTCAAAGGGGTGACGGACTTTGAACCTACGGCAGCCACCGTGTTGAACATCAGCCAAGATCACATGGATTGGCATCCAGACATGGACGACTACACACAATCCAAAAAGGCTATTTTTGGTGCGAGGACCCAACGCATCTTGAACAGAGATGATCCTGCGGTCATGGCTCTTGTACCCCAGGCAAAGGAAAAAGCAAAATCATCGCCCTTGGCTTCTAAATTTAAAACCAAAGCACCTGCTTTGCCGCTCTACCTTGAGTTTGGCTTTGGCATGCCAGTGCGTGCAGGAGACTTTGGTGTTGAACACGTCAACGGTATGGCTTGGCTGGTGAGAGCGCTTGAGCCATTGGGTCTCAAAACCAAGAAAAACCAGGTTGACGAAGAGTTGGAGATTCAACGCTTGATGCCTGTAGATGCATTGCGCATTTTTGGGCGACACAATGCCAGCAATGCGCTTGCGGCCTTGGCGCTTGCGAGCACAACACAAGCCAAGCTCGCACCGATGTTGTATGCATTGAGAGAATACATTGGTGAGCCGCATCGCATTCAATCGATCCATATCATTGAAGGCGTTGAGTATTTTGATGACAGCAAGGGAACCAATGTTGGCGCCACGCTTGCTGCGCTTGAGGGACTGGGTCACGATCGAAAACTGGTGTTGATCTTGGGCGGGGATGCGAAATCGCAAGACTTCACGCCCTTGATTGAACCGATCAATCGTTTTGCGCGTGCCGTGATTTTGCTGGGTCGAGATGCTGACTGGATTGAAAAATCCATGGCGCTCAGCAAGGTGAAACTCATTCGTGTGCAAAACATGCATGAGGCCGTTCGTGTGGCCAGTTTGAATGCGCAAAGTTCCGATGCGGTGCTTTTGTCCCCCGCTTGCTCGAGCTTGGACATGTTCAAGAATTACGCCCATCGCGGGCAAGTATTTCTAGAGGCGGTCCAAGAGTTGTCAGAAATGGGTGCCATGGAGTTTGCCCAAGCCGGTAAGGACAGGGAGGTGAGACTTTGAGCGCCACTTCCATTTTCAATGGCATCGGTCAAAAATTGTTTTCTTCAAAGGGACAAGGCTCAGGCAAGGACGACTGGGGCAGGGGAGACGTCTTGCCCGTTCGTGTGCACGGCACACAATTCACGGCCACCTCTTCAATGCCTGTTCGCTTCAGCGCCTTTGATCAACCTTTGGTGTTTGTCACCTTGGCCTTGATGCTTTGGGGCTTGGTGATGGTTTACTCGGCATCCATTGCGATGCCCGACAACCCAAAATTTGTGCATTATTCACAAACCCACTTTTTGGTCAGGCACATCATCTCTTTGTTGGTGGCATTAACGATGGCGGTGATGGCGTTTCAGGTGCCTTTGGAAACCTGGGAGCGTGTGGCGCCTTGGGTCTTTGTGCTGTCTTTGGTGCTCTTGGTTGCTGTATTGATTCCCTTCATCGGTAAAGGGGTCAATGGGGCGAGACGTTGGATATCGCTTGGGGTGATGAATTTCCAGCCCTCAGAATTGGCCAAATTCGGCGTCTTGCTTTATGCGGCGAATTACATGGTCAGAAAAATGGACGTGAAAGAAAAGTTCTTCACCTCTGTTGCGCCAATGGGCATTGCGGTGGGCTTGGTGGGCTCCTTGCTTTTGGCTGAGCCAGACATGGGCGCGTTCATGGTGATCGCGGTCATTGCCATGGGTATTTTGTTTTTAGGTGGTGTCAATGCAAGAATGTTCTTCTTGATCGCTTTGATTTTGGTGTTTGCCTTTGGATTGATTATTTTCTTCTCTGACTGGCGTCGTGAGCGAATTTTTGCTTACCTTGACCCATGGAGTGACAAGTACTCCATGGGCAAGGGCTACCAATTGTCACACTCCTTGATTGCGATTGGTCGAGGCGAGATTTTTGGTGTAGGGCTTGGCGGGAGTGTGGAGAAGTTGCATTGGTTGCCAGAGGCGCACACCGACTTTTTGCTGGCCGTCATTGGCGAAGAGTTTGGTTTTATCGGCGTGATGTGTGTGATCGGTTTGTTCATGTGGTTGACCCGACGCATCATGTACATAGGCCGCCAAGCGATTGCCATGGATCAAATTTTCGCAGGCCTCTTTGCACAAGGTGTTGGGGTTTGGGTGGGTTTCCAGTCGTTCATCAACATGGGTGTCAATTTGGGCGCATTGCCCACCAAGGGGCTGACCTTGCCGCTCATGAGCTTTGGGGGTTCCGCCATTTTGGTCAACATCGTGGCCATTGCCGTGGTGCTTAGGGTGGACTATGAAAACCGTATCATGATGCACGGAGGACGTTTATGAGCCGTGTTGCTCAAGCGCTCATCATGGCTGGCGGCACTGGGGGGCATATCTTTCCTGGTTTAGCGGTGGCACAAGGCTTAAAGCAAAGGGGCTGGCAAGTGCATTGGCTAGGGGGTGAGCCACCCAGCATGGAGAGTGATTTGGTGCCCAAGGCGGGCTTTCAATACCATCCCTTGAATTTCAAGGGTGTCAGGGGCAAGGGCTTCATGAGAATGCTGAGTGCACCTTTTGCGGTTGTAAAAGCTTTGGCCAGCAGCATTCAAATCATTCGTTCCATCAAGCCCCAAGTGGTGTTGGGTTTTGGTGGCTACATGAGTTTGCCAGGCGGTCTGGCCAGCTTTTTGTGTCGGGTGCCCTTGGTCTTGCACGAGCAAAATGCCAAGGCGGGAATGGCCAATGTGTTTTTATCCAAACTCACCCCGTTGCGCTATTCGGCTTTCCCCAACGCATTGAAACAGGGGCAATGGATTGGCAACCCTTTGAGGCACGCATTCACCCAAGCACAAGCCCCCCTTGTTCGTTATGCCGACAAGCGTGGTGCACTCAAGCTGTTGGTCGTGGGTGGTAGTTTGGGAGCCAAGGCTTTGAATGAAGTCGTGCCCCAAGCTTTGGCTTTGATGCCTGAAGCAACGCGACCCTTGGTGACGCATCAAAGTGGCGCAAAACAAGTACAAGCCCTTGAAGAGGCCTACAAAAGTGCGGGTGTTCAAGCGACTCTTTTGCCATTCATCGATGACATGGCCAGTGCATTGTCAGAGGTCGATGTGGTGATATCCAGGGCAGGCGCCAGCACAGTGACGGAAATTGCGGCCGTGGGTGTTGCCAGTTTGTTGGTGCCCTTTCCCTTTGCGGTGGACGATCACCAAACTGCCAACGCAGCATTTTTAGTGTCTCAACAAGCGGCATGGCTGTGCCAACAAGATGCATTGAGTCCAGCGTGGTTGGCGAAGTGGTTGAGTGCCTTGGATCGGGAGCAATTGAGCAAAGTGGCACAAAACGCCTATGCCCAAAAGAGTCTCGAGGCGGTGGAGGTCTTGTGTGGCGTATGCCAAGCGCAATTGGGCTCTTCAAGCCCTGATGGGTCGACGCATGTGGGGTCTGGGACATGAAGCACGCCATACAACACATCCATTTTGTTGGCATTGGAGGTGCCGGTATGAGCGGCATCGCAGAAGTTCTGTTGAACTTGGGGTACCGCATCTCGGGCTCGGATTTGGTCAACTCTTCGGTGCTGCAGCGACTTCAAGGCCTGGGCATTCAAACCCAAGTGGGGCACGATGCCCAACACATCGCTGGCGCAGATGCGGTGGTGACGTCCACCGCTGTCAAGCCCGATAACCCAGAGGTGGTGGAGGCGCATCGACTTTTGATTCCGGTGGTGCCAAGGGCCGTCATGTTGGCAGAGCTCATGCGTTTTAAACAAGGCATTGCCATTGCTGGTACCCATGGTAAAACCACAACCACCAGCTTGGTCGCCAGTGTTTTGGCGCAAGCCGGTATGGATCCCACGTTTGTGATTGGTGGAAGACTCAACAGCGCAGGGACCAATGCAAAATTAGGCGCTGGGGACTTCATCGTGGTCGAGGCCGATGAGTCGGATGCTTCTTTTTTGAATCTTTTGCCCACCATGTCTGTGGTCACCAACATCGATGAAGATCACATGGAGACCTATGGACATGACTTTGAGCGATTGAAGGCCGCGTTTGTGGAGTTCTTGCATCGAATGCCATTTTACGGCGCTGCCATTTTGTGCATCGATGATGATGCGATCAAGTCGATCTTGCCACAAGTCAGCCGACCGATCACCAGCTTTGGTCTGTCAGAAGATGCTCAAATTCGAGCCTTTGACATTGAGCCCCGTGGTGCTCAAATGCGCTTTAAAGTTTCTAGAAGCAACGGCATCACGTTACCCGATTTGACGGTGGTGCTCAATTTACCAGGTTTGCACAACGTCAGAAATGCTTTGGCAGCCATTGCGGTTGCCGTAGAGTTGGGTGTGCCCGACCAAGCAGTTTTGGAAGCTCTTGAGCAATTCAAAGGGGTCGGTAGGCGCTTTCAACAGCACGGTCAAATCGGCGCCAAAGGGGGAGGAGACTTTACCCTGATCGAGGATTATGGTCACCATCCGGCAGAGTTGATGGTGACCCTTGCGGCAGCCAGGGGTGCCTATCCCGGTCAAAGACTGGTCTTGGCCTTTCAGCCCCATCGTTACACAAGAACCAGAGATTGTTTTGAGGACTTTGTTCGCGTTTTGAAATTGGCCGATAGGGTGATCTTGACGCAAGTCTACGCCGCAGGGGAGAAGCCCATTGTGGCGGCCGATGCAAAAGCGTTGGTGAGGGGTTTGAGGGTTTCAGGGTTTGAGAATGTGATTTTTGCAGAAACATTGAATGACTTGGTCGAACAAATCACCAACGATGCTCAAGCTGGGGATGTGGTGATGTGCATGGGCGCTGGATCCATTGGGCAAGTGCCGCTGAGATTGGTTGAACGGGTTCAAGGGGTTGCAGCATGATCCATACAATGACAGATGTTCATCTCCAAAACGCCAAGGTGGCCGTGCTGATGGGCGGGCGTTCTATGGAGAGAGACATTTCGATGTTGTCGGGCACGGGTGTCTTGAATGCTTTGAAGCAAAAAGGCATCCAGGCCCTCGCCTTTGATCCCGCCAACAGACCTTTGCAGGACTTGGTCAATGAGCACTTCACACACGCCTTCATTTCGCTACACGGGCGCTTTGGTGAGGACGGTACCGTACAAGGTGCGCTTGAATTGTTGGGCATTCCTTACACCGGCTCTGGGGTCATGTCGTCTGCTTTGGCCATGGACAAAGTCGCAACCAAACGCATCTGGTTGAGTCATCAATTGCGTACAGCAGAGTTCGAGGTCTTGAGCGCAGATGACTTGAGCTTGGAGGCCTTGAGGGGTGTTGCCGCTAAAGTGGGTTACCCCTTGATGGTCAAGCCGCCTCACGAGGGATCCTCCATTGGGGTGAGCAAAGCCCATGACTTGGCTTCCTTTGAAGAAGCGGTCAATGTGGCCAAGCTGTACGATCGCGAAATTTTGTGCGAGCGCTTTATTTCAGGACAAGAGTTGACCTGTCCGATTTTAGGTGAGGGTGCGAGTGCCAGAGCATTTCCTGTGGTGCGTATTCAAGCGCCTGAGGGCGCTTATGATTATCACAACAAGTATTTCACGGATGTCGTGCAATACCATTGCCCCAGTGGCCTGCATCCACAGTTGGATGAACAGGTGCAAGAGTTGTCTTTGAAAGCCTACCGGGCCTTAGGTTGCAGGGGTTGGGGGCGAGTGGATTTGATGCTCGATGAGCAAACGCTAGAGCCTTATCTCTTAGAGATGAACACATCTCCTGGGATGACCTCTCACTCCTTGGTGCCCATGTCGGCCAAAGCCAGTGGTCTGGCTTATGAAGACTTGTGTCTAGAGATTTTGCAAGCGGCCACCTTGACCCAGCCCTATGGCGAAAAACATCGACCGGCTGATGCAACTCGCGAGGGGCAAGCATGACCAGACATGTTCGACCACGTCGTGAAGTCAAGCCTGAGCCCTTGCCCATGGATATCCGAATGATGCAGCAATTCAACCGCATGCTCATGCTTGCTTTGATGGCGATGGGGACGGCTGCTTTGGTTTGGTGGTTGATTCGCTTGCCCGTGTTTGTGATTGCCGGGATCACCATGGTGGGACAAATTGAGCACAACAACGAAGTGACGATACGTGCCAATGTGACGCCTCAATTGAAAGGGGATTTCTTTACCTTTGATTTGCAAAGAACGCAAAAAATATTTGAAACCGTACCTTGGGTGAGACATGCAGTGGTCGAGCGTGAGTTTCCCAACCGCCTTCGCGTCAAACTCGAGGAGCATCAGCCCGTGGCTTACTGGGGACAGGAGGCACAGGGCAGGCTGTTGAACAAGCAAGGGGAAGTGTTTGACGCCAATTGGGGTGAGATCGACCAAGAAAATTTACCTCAATTAAGTGGCCCAGACAATCAGTCTGCGCAAGTGTTGGATGTGTACCAAGTGTTGGAGCCAGAGTTCAAACGCTTGGGACTATCGATCCGAGTCCTGGAGTTGACCGCCAGAGGCAGTTGGAGAGCAAGGCTTCAGAACGCAAGCGTCGTTGAAATGGGTAGAGGCACGAGTCAGGAGATCTTGAACCGAGTGAAGATGTTCACGCTGACGCTGGCTCAGGTGAGCGCGCGTTATGAAAAGAAAGTCACTGCGTTGGAGTCCGCAGATTTACGCCACGATCATGGTTACGCCCTCAGAATGAAGGGCTTGAGCACCGTGGATTTACAAACGAGCAAGAGGTAAGACCGAGGTCTTTATGGCAAAAGAATACAAAGATTTGGTAATTGGACTGGACATCGGCACGAGCAAGGTGATGGTGGTGGTCGCTGAGGTCTTGGGCGGAGGAGAGCTCAAAATCGCAGGCCTTGGTGTCTCACACAGCAGCGGTCTCAAGCGAGGCGTGGTGGTCAACATCGATGCCACGGTGCAAAGCATTCAACAAGCTTTGAAAGAGGCCGAGTTGATGGCCGACTGCAAAATCACACGTGTGTACACAGGCATCACTGGCAGTCACATCCGTGGCATCAACTCAAGCGGCATGGTGGCTGTCAAGGACCGTGAGGTCACGGCGCCCGATGTGGCGCGGGTGGTGGAGACGGCCAAGGCCATCAACATCTCCACCGATCAGCGTTTGCTGCTGGTGGAGCCTCAAGAGTTTGTGATCGATGGCCAAGATGTCAAAGAGCCCATTGGTATGAGCGGTATCCGCTTGGAGGCCAAAGTGCACATTGTGACTGGCGCGCAAAGTGCCGCTGAAAACATCATGAAATGTGTGCGCCGCTGTGGTTTGGATGTGGACATGCTGATGCTCAATCCCTTGGCCTCAAGCCGCTCGGTGCTGACCACCGATGAAAAGGAACTGGGCGTGGCTTTGGTGGACATTGGAGCGGGTACCACCGATGTGGCCATCTTCACTGGAGGAGCCATTCGGCACACAGCGGTGATCCCGATTGCTGGCGACTTGATCACCAGCGACATCGCCATGGCGCTGCGAACGCCCACCAAAGATGCAGAAGAGATCAAGGTCGAGTCAGGTTACGCCAAACAATTGTTGGCCGACCCGGAGGTGCAAGTCGAGGTGCCTGGGTTGGGAGACCGCGGACCTCGCATGCTCTCAAGGCAAGCACTGGCTGGTGTCATTGAACCTCGTGTGGAAGAGATCTTTGCCTTGGTGCAACAAGTCATTCGCGATTCGGGCTTTGAAGAGGTCTTGTCTTCGGGCATTGTGATCACGGGCGGCAGCGCCTTGATGCCTGGCATGGTGGAGCTGGGGGAGGATATTTTCCTCAAGCCCGTGCGCCGCGGCGTGCCCAATTATTCAGGTGCTTTGGCCGATATGGTCTCGCAGCCCAGGGCTGCCACTGTGATGGGGTTGTTGGAAGAAGCGCGCTTGGGCCGTTTACGGGGCTTCAAGGTGGCGCAAAAAAGTGGCTCGGTGAAAACCGCTTTCAGCTATGTCAAAGATTGGTTCGTAGGGAATTTTTGATGATCAAGGCAAAGAACAATTCAAAAAGAGTTCAAGTGACAGACGTGCAAAGACAACGATGGCGATGGCGATGGCAATGGCGCGGGCCGGGTGTGCCGCGAGTGGAGGGTCATTGGCGCATGGGGGCCATGAGCACAGGGTCAAGGCAAGAATTTGAAAGTGGGAGCGGATAGAAGAATTACAAAAAAGTGTGAAGAACAAAAAATAAGACATTCAAAGCCAATTCAAAGCAACTGCAGATTTAGATTAAAAAAACGGGAGAGAGTTATGAGTATAGAAATGATTGAAGTTGAAGGTTTCAACGCAGGCACGCAAATCAAAGTCATTGGCGTGGGTGGGGGGGGTGGCAACGCGGTGGAGCACATGATCAAAAGTGGTGTCAAAGGCGTCGAGTTTGTGTGTGCCAACACCGATGCGCAAGCGCTCAGAACCAGCTCCGCTCACCGTGTCATTCAATTGGGTCAGTCAGGACTTGGTGCCGGCAGCAAGCCTGAGCGCGGTCGTGATGCAGCCGAGATGGCGGTGGCAGAAATTCGTGAGGTCTTGGAGGGCTGCAACATGCTCTTCATCACCGCAGGCATGGGTGGTGGCACTGGAACAGGCGCAGCACCCGTGGTTGCGCGAGTGGCCAGAGAGATGGGGATTCTGACCGTTGGGGTGGTCACCAAGCCGTTTGACTGGGAAGGTGGGCGACGCATGACACATGCAGAGTCAGGACTGAGCGAGCTAGAAGAAAATGTCGACTCCTTGATCGTGGTTTTGAACGAAAAATTGTTACAAGTCTTTGGAGACGACATCAGCCAAGACGAGGCTTTTGCGTATGCCAACGATGTGCTCAGAAACTCGGTCGGTGGGATTGCGGAGATCATCAACGTTGAGGCTTTGGTGAACGTGGACTTTGAGGACGTGAGAACCGTCATGAGTGAACAAGGCAAAGCCATGATGGGAACGGCCAAAGCAAGTGGTCCTGAGAGAGCGCGCATTGCAGCCGAGCAAGCCGTAGCTTGCCCGCTCTTGGAGGGGATTGACATGAGTGGCGCCAAAGGTGTTTTGGTGTTGGTCACGGCGGCCAAAGGCGGGCTCAAACTCTCTGAGTCCAGGGAGGCGATGAGCACGATTTGTAAGTTCGCATCGAACGACGCACACGTGATTTACGGCACAGCCTACGATGAAGAGTTGGGAGATGAGATCCGCGTGACGGTGGTCGCAACGGGCTTGTCCTCGCCAGGTAAAAGTCAAGCGCAGCCCTTCAAAGTCATCCGCACCGGCACTGACAATGTGCCCCTTCAGGTCAATGCAAGCTACCACAACCCGGTCTCAAACCAGCCTCCAGCTCTTTTGCCCACGCGCTTTGATGCGCCTGCGACAAATTTGCCCTCGGTACCAGTCAACCCGTTTGTTGAAGACAGCACACCAGTGAGCATGGCGTCGGTGTTGTCAACACCCTCAGCGCCTGAGCAAAGGGCCAATCCTAGAAGCAGTCAAGCCCAACCCAATTACACCGACATGGCCGTCCCAAGTGTTTGGAGAACCAACCGCGTTCAAGCTGCAGCCAAGGTCGATGCGTTGGCATCTGGGGGCATGGACGATTATGAAATCCCCGCTTTTTTAAGAAAGCAGGCCGATTGATCGCTCAAGAGACGAGACGCTTTACAAGATCCACAAGGCCCGCATGGCGCACAACTTGTGGACTGGTGGTGCTGCATTGAATGAATACAGCAGATGTAGAATGAAGACATGCTTCAACAAAGAACCCTT
>Ga0209829_10000328_pt1 | contig 44690 bp, 43 predicted proteins | sample C_140205_EF_Meta_FD_187311 | JGI IMG/M metagenome (GOLD analysis project Ga0209829, IMG submission 187311) | Freshwater microbial communities from Lake Croche, Canada to study carbon cycling - C_140205_EF_MetaG (SPAdes) (version 2) | ecosystem: Environmental > Aquatic > Freshwater > Lake...
GCATCATGGAGCGCAGTGCTACTCAATTGCCGCTTCAACAGGCACAAATCAGTCGCATGCAAAGCATGCAACAAGAAGCAATTCAACTCCAAGCGAAAAATAGTTTGAGTGAGACCGATTCGGTTCGTGCTTTGCAAACTCTTGCTCAAACTTTAGGTCCCCAAGCGCGCTTGGTTCCGCAAGGAACGCAGGCCACGCTCGAAATTAAAAGCATGAGGCCCGATGTATTGGCGCAATTTTTAATGGACGCGCGTGCAGTGGCACAGGCCACGGTAACTGACGCCAAACTAGCACGTAATAATAACGAGTGGGAGGGCAGTCTCATATTACGCCTCCCATCACGAACGACGAGCAATTGATATGTTGAACGTCAATTCATCCAACACAATGCCCAAACATTGGGCATGGGTGGGTTCAATTGTTGGCTTGCTACTCGGTCTTTTGGTGTTTGCGCCTGCACAATGGCTTGCACATTCGATCGCTTTCATTTCAAAACATCAGTTGACGTTTCAAAATGTAGAGGGCACGGTCTGGAATGGCTCTGCACAAACGGTGATGTCAACAGGCGTTGGCGCCACGCAAGAAATGGTGTTGCCCGAGCGACTTCATTGGCGCTTGGTTCCGCAATGGAACGCCTCCATTCAACTTTTTTTAAAACACGATTGCTGCATGAGTCAGCCAATGTTGTTAACAATCAAACCACTGTTGCAAAGCGTGCAATTTGCGATAGACGATCATCAATCCAGATGGCCCGCCACTTGGCTACAAGCCTTGGGCGCACCATGGAACACCGTTGCACCCTCGGGCTGGTTGGCTGTCAACACCAAGCAATTGCAATTTTCTATGTCTTCGCAAAGTTTTAACATGACGGGTGACGCCACCATTGATTTGCAATCTTTGGGATCGCGCTTAACTACCATCAATCCTTTGGGCAGTTATCAATTGCAAGTACATGGGGGACACACTCCCACCGTTGAACTCAGCACCCTAGAAGGCGTGTTGCAACTTGAAGGTCAAGGCGAATGGTTGGGGCAACGCTTTCGTTTTAATGGAGAAGCCAAAGCATCTGCAGGTAACGAAGATGCTTTGTTCAATTTGTTGGGTGTGTTGGGTCAACGCCGAGGCTCAACTTCAATTTTAAAATTAGGATAAGTATGAAACGATTTCATCGCTTTCAAATCAAAGTTTTAGCAAGCGCCTGTTTGCTGGCTGGCTCAGTCGTGTGGGCACAGGCCCCTAAGCCCTCCGATCCTGTCACGCTCAATTTTGTGAATGCAGAAATTGAAGCGGTTGCGCGCACTCTCTCCAGTTTAAGTGGTCGCAATTTGGTGGTTGATCCACGCGTCAAAGGGACCATCAATCTCAGCACGGAAAAACCTGTGTCCCCCAATGCAGCGTGGAATCAATTTTTAGCCGTTTTGCGTTTGCAAGGTTTTGCGGTGATAGAAACCAACGGTCTTTACAAAGTGGTTCCTGAGGCTGATGCTAAATTGCAAGGCGGCTCTGTTGCTGTTGTACCAAACAACGTTGCGCCCAGTAGCGGTCAAGTGATGACGCAGTTGTTTCGCCTTAATCACGAAAACGCCAATAATTTAGTGGCAGTACTCAGACCCCTCATCAGTCCAAACAACACCATCAACGTCAATCCTGGCACCAACACTTTGGTGATCACCGACTACGCCGATAATTTGCAGCGCATGGGTCGCATCATTGAAGCACTCGATGTTTCTAACGCCAGCGACGTCGAAGTCATTCCACTTAAATTTGCAATTGCCAGCGATTTAGTTCCTTTGCTTACACGGTTGGTAGAAGCTTCAGGGGGAGCAGGAGCAACGGCCGCACAAGGTCAAACCGACACCAGCTACAAAACAACGATTCTTGCTGAATCGCGAAGCAATGCGGTCATTATTCGCGCTGCCAATGCCGCCAAACTATCGCAAGCGCGTGCATTGGTTGAAAAATTAGACAAGCCCAACAGTGCATCGGCCAGTGGCAATATCCATGTGGTTTATCTTAAAAATGCAGACGCCACCAAATTAGCCGTTACATTGCGCGCGGCCATGGCAAGTTCGGGCAACACCAGTGGACTCACAGGCACAATCAATGCACCCACTGCAACGCCAAGCGCACCTGGAGCTCCTGGCACCTCAACCAGCACCACAACCAACGCATCAACAACAGGCGGACAAATACAAGCCGATGCCGCGACCAACTCTCTCATCATCACTGCTTCGCTGCCACAGTATCAACAGTTGCGTGAGGTGATTGACCGCTTGGATCAACGACGCGCGCAAGTGTTAGTCGAGAGTTTGATTGCCGAAGTCAATGCCAGCAAAGCCGCACAACTCGGTATTCAATGGCAAAACATCACAGGGCAACGAGGCGGCACTGTTGGCGTGTTAGGAACTAATTTTGGAAGCGGTGGCAATAATATTTTGTCGCTGTCTACACAAGGCGCCTCAGGCGGTGTTGTACCTGGTACTGGACTCAATATTGCAACTGCTAAATATGTAGATGGCAAATATGTTTTGGCATCGCTTGCTAATTTTTTAGAAACCAATGTGGATGGTAATGTTTTATCAACACCCACATTGATGACATTGGATAACGAAGAAGCAAAAATCGTTGTCGGTCAAAATGTTCCTTTTGCAACGGGTCAATACACCAACAACAACGCCGCACTCGGTTCGGTCAATCCATTTCAAACCTACGAGCGTAAAGATGTGGGTCTCACATTGCGCATCAAGCCGCAAATTAGCGAAACTGGAACGGTCAAGCTCACCGTGTTTCAAGAAGTTTCCAATGTTGTCAAAACGGCTTCTGACACCGCACAAGATCGCGTGCTCAGCAGTGTCAACAAACGCTCCATTGAATCCAACGTGTTGGTTGAAGATGGTGGCGTGGTTGTTCTAGGTGGACTGCTGTCCGACGAATACACCGACGACCGCAATCAGGTTCCTGGTTTGGGTAACGTTCCGTTTTTGGGATGGTTGTTTAAAAATGAAAATCGAGCACGCAAAAAAACCAATCTCATGATTTTCTTAAGACCTGTTGTTGTGCGTGACGCCGCATCGAGCGAAGCACTTACCAATTTGCGCTATCAACAAATGTTAAACATTCAACAATCGATTCAACCAACCAATAATCCTGTTTTAGATGTTGGTGCCTCACCCACTTTGCCGCCCGCACCCACTTCCACACCTGCACCTGCCAAATAAAAAACATGCGTCATCCACTGCCCTACGCATTTGCTCGCACTTACCAACTGTTGTTGGAGGAGGATGGTCGCAGTCTCACTTTGTGGCACAGCAACAATCCCGATGGTGGCGCGTGGAGCGAAATCACACGCATGCATGCGGTGCAAGATTTTCAATACTTAGATCCCAACGCTTTAGCGCAACGTATCAGTGCGAGTTATGCGGGTGCTGAGTCGAGTGCAGCAACGGTGATGAGCGAAGTAGAAGGCGTTGCCGATTTGGCTCGCATGATGCAAGAATTGCCCGCAGTAGAAGATTTATTGGAGTCAGCTGCCGACGCACCAATTATTCGCATGCTCAATGCATTGCTCACGCAAGCCGCGCGCGATGGCGCAAGCGATATTCACATCGAAGCCTATGAGCGTAACTCCAGCGTTCGTTTTCGCATCGATGGCACTTTGCGAGAAGTAGTACAACCGCATCGCGCATTACACGCAGCACTCATCTCGCGCTTAAAAATTATGGCCGAACTCGACATTGCAGAAAAACGTTTGCCACAAGATGGACGAATTTCTTTGCGATTAGGTCAACGCGCCATTGATGTTCGTGTTTCTACTTTGCCAGGCGCGCATGGTGAGCGCGCCGTATTGCGTTTATTAGATAAAAGCGAAAGTCGCTTGAGCTTGCAACATTTGGGCATGCAAGGTCATACGCTTGAGCGGTCCAATCAATTGATTGCGCAACCGCACGGCATCTTATTAGTCACAGGACCTACAGGATCGGGAAAAACAACGACGCTTTATGCAGCGCTTCAACAATTGGATTCCAGCAGGTTCAACATCATGACCGTTGAAGATCCGATTGAATATGAATTACCAGGCATTGGTCAAACACAAATCAACACAAAAATTGATCTCACATTTGCCAAAGCCTTGCGCGCGATTTTGCGACAAGACCCCGACGTCATCATGATTGGTGAAATTCGTGATTTTGAAACCGCACAAATTGCTGTGCAAGCCTCTCTCACAGGTCATTTGGTGCTAGCCACCTTGCACACCAACGATTCTCTCAGCGCCATCACGCGCTTGACCGATATGGGTATCGAGCCATTTTTACTCAGCTCCTCTTTGTTAGGTGTTCTTGCGCAACGCTTGGTTCGCAAAACATGCACCGCTTGCAAAGGCAAAGGATGCGATGCATGCGGACAAACGGGCTACCAAGGTCGTACTGGCATTTACGAATTGGTTGCAATCGACGAGGAATTGCGCACACTCATTCATCAACGCGCACCCGAATCACAATTGCGCACACAAGCGCAACGCAGTGGTTGGGTCTCTATGCGCGACGACGGCGCACGTTTGGTTCAAATGGGCGTTACGTCCCCCGAAGAATTATTGCGGGTCACCCGCGATTGATGCCCCGTGCCAGCCTATTCATTTGAAGCACTCACACCACAAGGCGAGACACGCACGGGCGTGATTGACGCCGATTCACCGCGCTCTGCACGTTCCATCTTAAGAACTCAATCCTTAGTTCCACTTCATGTGAATGTGGTCGGACAAAAAAATACGTCGCCACTCAATCGCGTCATTTGGGAAAAAAGAGTTTTTAGTCAAACCGATTTGGTGGTGTGGACGCGCCAACTCGCATCATTGGTGGGCGCAGGCCTTCCTTTAGAGAGAAGTCTCACCGCACTGAGTGAAGAGTCTTCCAGCACACAACAACGCGATTTAGTGGCGGGGCTTCGCGCCGAAGTCAACGCGGGATCGCCCTTGGCACAAGCGCTGGCACAGCATCCCCAAGAATTTGACGAGTTATATGTATCGGTGATTGCATCGGGCGAACAAAGCGGTCGCATTGCACAAGTGCTGGATCAATTAGCCGATGATTTGGAAGCACAACACCAAATGCGCAACAAACTCACGGCTGCGATGCTCTACCCCGCTATTGTGAGCGCTGTTGCTTTTTTAATTGTGATGTTTTTACTCACCTATGTGGTACCGCAAGTTGCAAGTGTATTTACATCGGGCAACCGAAGCTTGCCTCTCTTAACCATTGTGATGTTGGCGATCAGTCGCTTTGTTCAAAACACGTGGATGTATGGATTGCTCATTGCGATTATTGGCGCATGGGTCTTGCGTATGGCCTTGCAACAAGAATCGTTTCGCGAGCGCTTCGACGCTGCTTGGTTACAACTCCCCCTTTTAGGAAAACTCTCGTTGGGTTACAACGCCGCACGTTTTGCAAGCACACTGGCTTTGTTGGTTGGCGCTGGCGTGCCTATGCTTCGCGCATTGCAATCGGCCGCACAAACGCTCAGCAACCGCGCATTGCGCGCCGACGCCATGCTCGCCATCGACTTGGTTCGTGAAGGCGCGCCGTTAGCATCGGCCTTGTCACAAAACAAACGATTGCCCAGTTTGCTTTCGATGTTTGCACGATTAGGTGAACAAACAGGTCGCCTGCCAGAAATGCTGCGTCATGCGGCCAATCATTTAAGCAATGAAGTGCAACGACGGGCCATGCAGTTGGCCACATGGCTAGAGCCTTTACTCATTGTGGCGATGGGCGCGGTTGTTTTACTCATCGTGTTGGCCGTCATGATGCCCATCATCGATTTAAATCAAATGGTGAGATAACCCATCATGGCTGTCACACTCCTTGGTCAACTCGTCGTCGCCATTTCATCGCGCGCATTGTTTGATTTTGAAGAAGAAAACCAAGTCTTTGAAGATACCGATGATCGCGCTTACATGGATTTGCAATTGTCGCGCCTTGAAGAACCAGCCAAGCCAGGCGTTGCATTTTCATTGGTCAAAAAATTATTAAGCTTCAACGACAGCGAGCATCAACGCGTTGAAGTCGTGATTTTGTCTCGCAACGACCCCGTCAGTGGCATGCGTGTGTTTCGTTCTGCACAACACTACGGCCTCAACATTCAACGCGGCAGTTTTACACGCGGTCAACCGCCTTGGCGTTATTTAAAACCACTCAACGCCAATTTATTTTTATCTACGCACTTAAGTGATGTGCGTGCGGCTCTCAACACGGGCGTGCCCGCCGCTCAGGTGTATCCCAACTCTGCGCATGCGTCACAAGCGCATCCACACGAAGTGCGCATTGCATTCGATGGCGATGCAGTTTTGTTTTCTGATGAAGCCGAGCGCGTTTTTCAATCGCAAGGTTTACACGCGTTTCAACAACACGAAAAAGACAAAGCCACACAACCGTTGTCTGCAGGCCCTTTCAAACCCTTGCTAATGGCCTTGCATCGATTACAAAATGAAGGCACGCCCACCATTCGCATCCGTACCGCATTGGTCACAGCGCGCAGCGCACCTGCTCACGAGCGCGCGATTCGCACATTGATGCAATGGAATATTCAAGTGGATGAGGCCATGTTTTTAGGCGGCTTGCCCAAAGGTGAATTTTTAAAAGAGTTTGAGCCCGATTTCTTTTTTGACGATCAAACAGGTCATATCGAATCAGCTTCTCGACATGTGCCATCGGGTCATGTGGCACAAGGCATCGCCAACGATCACTTAAGCGATTGATTGCGCCGTCGTGCGTTCACGACGCGCTATCCAGATCGTTGAGCACAAAATCACAATCGCACCCAACACTGTGGTTTTACTGGGAATATCTGCGAACACCAACCATCCCACCAACGACGCCCATATCAAATCCAAAAAACGCAAAGATTGCGTTGCCGATACATCGGTCACTCGAATACCTCTTGCCACCATGTAATGGCCGACCGAACCCAACACACCACTGAGTAAAAATCCAAGCCACTGATACCAAGTAGGGTTACTCCAATTGAGGAGCCCCATAGGCAAACTAAACAATGCAATGGCAATCGATTGCCACAACACAATCACGCTCGATCGCTCAGAGCGCGTGAGTGTTTTTGTAATTAAAAAAGAAACTGCAAACATCGGAGCCGATGCCAACATCAACAACGTGTACAAACCACCACCGCCTTGGAGATGCGGCGCCACCACCACCACGACACCCGAAAAACCAACCAACGCTGCAATCCATCGATCCAGTCTCATTTTTTCACCCAAGAACCAAGCCGCGCCGATCATAATAAAAATAGGCCCCGTAAAACTAATCGCAGTTAAATCAGCCATCGTTACATGCGGCAATGCGGTAAACCAAACGATGAGTGCAAGCGTGTGAACGGCACCTCGCCAAAATTGCCCCTTGATGTCTTGCGGTATGTAGGCGCGCCAACCTGCACGAAATAAAAAAGGCAACATCACCACAATACCCAAGCTGTAACGCAGAAATTGTGTTTGATACACATCGAGATTCATGCTGAGCCAGCGCAGCACCGAATTTAAAAAACTAAAAACAATACCGCTGGCCACCATCCACAACATACCGCGCCAAACAGCAGGCAAGCGATGTACGCGCTGACGCGTACGCTTGTGCGCCAACACCATGCGACGTTGAATGAATTGTGAAAACGTTACTGGAGGTTTCAAAATAATTTATAAAAGACTTCTGCCACCCCTTGAGTGTAGACGCAAGAGCTGCGATTGTCTGTCACTGATCGATTACTTTTATGCCCTTGCCAATGGCAACGCATCCCACGACGTGGTGTAGTCGGGGGTTCGTCTGCCCTGCTTCATTGCCCATGGTTTTGTCGCCGCTTGCTCACCCGCACTTGCAATTTGCAAAGTCCCTCGCCCATAACGCGTATTGAGTTGATCCATCGCCAACATCAGCGGTTGTTTTTTAACTGCGTCAGAGTTGCTATCAACCAACATTGAATCGATCCACTGCAATTCATGTTGGTGCCAATGCGAAGGCTGTAAGTCCAGCAGCATCACACCTGCTTTGGCATATTTAAAGCCCGCTTGGTAAATGTGAGACAAGCCCGCAAGTGCCGCTTGCACAATAGCGTGACTGTCGTCAGTTGCACGCATCAACGGCATCACCACCGATCGCGAATACTGCGCGTCCTTGACTCGAAATGGACTCGTTCGAATAAAACACAGCACTCGCAATGCACAACTTTTTTGTCTTCGCATTTTTTCTGCGGCGCGACTTGCAAACTCTGTGACTGCTTGTTGAAGATGTGACAGCGCCACAATCGGCTCACCAAAACTTCTCGTGCAGGCAATTTCTTTTTTATTAGGTGCTGCATCGTCTAAATCAATACACGGCGTGCCTTGTAACTCACGCACTGTGCGCTCAAGCACTACGGACCACCGCGTGCGCGCTAGCGTGAGATCCATGTGCATCAAATCCCACGCCGTATGAATACCCGCCTCGCGCAATTGCGCGCTGATGCGTCTACCCACACCCCACACCTCGCTCACATCGGTGGCTTGCAACAACAAACGTTTTTGTTCGGGTGTACATGCAGACAAATGACACACCTGCGCATAACAATCGGGATACACGCCTGGTTTTCGTTCTGCTGTTTTGGCAATGTGATTGGCGAACTTCGCCAATGTTTTGGTGTCTCCAATGCCCACGCAACACGGAATGCCCACCCACTGCAACACACGCGCACGAATTTTGAATGCGCGCTGCGTGATGTCACCACGAATACCGCTCACATCCACAAAACTTTCATCGATGGAATAAATTTCTTGTCGATGACCCAAGCCCGCTACCAAACTCATCATGCGATCGCTCAAATCACCATACAACGCAAAGTTGGCAGACAAACTCACCAAACCCTGCGTCTCTTCTAATTCTTTGATCTTGAACCAAGGCGCGCCCATTGCAATACCCAATGATTTGGCTTCGTTGCTCCGTGAAATTGCGCAACCATCGTTGTTAGACAACACAACAACGGGTGCATTGTGCAAACTTGGACGAAAGACACGCTCGCACGACACATAAAAATTATTTCCATCCACCAATGCGTACACCACACACCCCTTAATTTTTAAATTGCTTAATCGCCGCAGTAACAACGCCCCATATCTCCAGGGTCTGACCCTCTTTGGGAACAATATCTGCAAATGTAGGATTGGCCGCTTTGAGTCGCACACGATCGGCGCGAATCGCCAAAGTTTTGCAAACAAATTCACCATCAACCACCGCAATCACCACATGACCCGAACGCGGTCGAATGGCGCGATCAACCAACACCACATCGCCATCAAAAATTCCCACTCCGCGCATCGAGTCGCCGCGCACACGCAACAAAAATGTAGCTTGTGGATGACGAATGAGTTGCTCCATCAAATCAATTCGCTTCAGCAAATGGTCTTCGGCGGGCGATGGAAATCCTGCCTTCACAGTGGCAACCGAGGCTTGCACCCACAAGGGCAAATCTGCCAAAGGCAGGGGCTGAGAAATCGGGAGTTTTTTTAACTGGCTCATAAAAATACTGTTTATTTATACAGTATGCCATGATTGCGACAGCATCTTCCTACAATGCCCCCATGCCCCCCGCCATCGACCCCTTATTGCTCGACGCCCTACCCCGATCTTCTGGGGTTTATATCTTCTTGGGTGAGTGCACACTCCCGTTATATATCGGTAAAAGTATAGATATCCGATCTCGTGTCCTCTCCCACCTTCGCAATCATGACGAAGCGCGAATAGTGGCTCAAATCCGAAAGATCGAGTACATCGAAACCGCTGGCGAAATTGGCGCATTGCTGCTGGAGTCGCAAATGATCAAGGTACACAACCCCTTGTTTAATATCCGATTAAGGCGCGTGCGAAGTCTGTGTACCTGGCAACTAATCGCCGATCATAAGGGACGCACACCTCACTTAATCAGCGGACAAGACACGCAACTCGGTATCACGCCCCATTTGTACGGCGTTTATTCATCGCGCCAAGCAGCCACCCAACAATTGCGCGAACTCGCCCAACAACACCAACTGTGTTTGGGTTTATTGGGTCTTGAAAAAATCAATACGCGCGGCTGCTTTGGTTTGCAAATACGCCAATGCATGGGTGCATGCGTCGGCAAAGAAGATAGAAGTCAACACGACGCACGACTTCAACAAGCACTCGAAGATGTACAAATCCATGCTTGGCCGCATGCGGGCATTCATGAATTAGTAGAGCAACAAAATGATTGGGTTCAAAAACATCACATCCACAACTGGCAGTACTTGGGCACACATTGCAGCCGATCGGGTGAAATCAAGCCATTACTTAAAAACAAGGGATTTGATTTTGATGTTTACAAAATTTTATATCGCACAATCATGAAAAACATTCATTAACTATTCGATGGATCTTCTAGAGAATCAATGATCCACGAATACTTTTCAGCCTTAACTTCGACACGTTTTCTTTCGTGTACTTTGATACCTAAGCGTTTTTCTGCATCTTTGGCTTGCTGCGCTTGCTCAAAAAAATGGGCTTTGCCCTCGTCTACTTTATCAATTAACTTAAACTCTTTAGAACGCCATAATTTAACCATATTCATACTTGAAACCTCAGTCATTTGAGCGGCTATGAGCCTTTCTATTAACCGTTATTGGCTTTTAATTGATGCTCCTTGTAGTGAATTTTTTTTCATAAATTGTTCCATCTTTTTCAAAATATTTATTCAACCGTTACGCTTTTTGCTAAATTTCTTGGTTTATCAACATCCGTGCCTCTTGCCAGTGCAGTGTGATACGCCAAAAGTTGCAACGGAACTACATGCAACAAGGCTGAAAGTTGTCCGTAGTGCTCTGGCATTCTGATCACATGTATACCTTCACTAGAGGTAATTTGACTGTCTGCATCTGCTAATACATATAAAACTCCGCCTCTTGCTCTCACTTCTTGCATATTACTTTTGAGTTTTTCGAGCATGGCGTCGTTGGGCGCAACAGTCACAACCGGCATCGCGTCGGTTACCAATGCCAAAGGGCCGTGTTTGAGTTCGCCTGCTGGATAGGCTTCTGCGTGGATGTAGCTGATTTCTTTGAGTTTGAGCGCACCTTCTAATGCAATGGGATAGTGCAACCCTCTTCCTAAAAACAATGCGTTTTCTTTTTGTGCAAATTCTTGTGCCCAAGCTATGATTTGCGGCTCTAGAGCCAAGACACTTTGTATGGCCACTGGCAAGTGACGCATCGCCTTGAGATGAACGACTTCTTGACCTGGACTCAAACGACTTTTAGCTTGCGCCAGCGCCAGTGTTAATAAAAATAATCCAGCCAATTGCGTGGTGAATGCTTTGGTAGATGCAACACCGATTTCTACGCCTGCTCGCGTGATGTATGCCAATTGACATTCGCGAACCATGGCTGAGGTGGACACATTGCATATGGTTAGCGTGTGTTTCATGCCCAATGACTGCGCGTGCCTGAGTGCTGCTAATGTGTCTGCAGTTTCTCCTGATTGTGTGATGGTCACTACCAAGGTGTTTGGATTGGGGACCGATTGTCGATAGCGATATTCGCTGGCAATTTCGACTTGCGTGGGTATTTTTGCAATATCTTCTAACCAATATTTGGCTGTGCACCCACTGTAATAACTCGTTCCACATGCAAGTATCAATACTTGATTTATTTTTTGAAAAACATGATGGGCATTGTGTCCTGGTTGATGTTGCATCAATCCATCGAACAATTCGGGGACGATGGCCTCAACGCCTTCGAGTGTGTCTGCAATAGCTCGCGGTTGTTCAAATATTTCTTTTTGCATGTAATGGCGATAAGGACCGAGTTCGGCAGCACCACTATGCGCATGCACTGTTTGTACTTTTCTTTGAACGGGTTTGTGTTGTGCGTTGACAATCCAGTATTGTGATAACTGAATATCGACCATATCGCCTTCTTCTAGATAAACAATTTGATCGGTAACGCCTGCGAGCGCCATTGCGTCGCTGGCCAAAAAGTTTTCTCCCTGTCCAATACCCAATATAAGCGGTGATCCTGCCCGAGCACCAATCACGCGATGGGGCTCATTACTTGAAATCACTGCAATCGCATAAGCACCATGCAATTGTTGAGTGGCTGTTTGCACGGCCTCTAATAAATCACCTTGATAAAACGAGTCAATCAGATGCGAAATGACTTCTGTATCGGTTTGACTGTTAAATACATAGCCTTTGCTTTGTAACAACGCGCGCAACTCTTCATGATTTTCTATGATGCCGTTATGAACCAATGCGATTTTTGCGTTTTGTTTGTCTTTGCCTTTTCCAAAGCTAATATGCGGATGCGCGTTATGTACAGCGGGTGCTCCATGTGTGGCCCACCTGGTGTGTGCAATGCCTGTTACGCCTTGCATTCCTTGCTTTGCATCGTTAACTTGCTCTTTGAGTTCTGAAACGCGCGATGTGCTTCTTGCACGTTGAATACCTGGCGCTTGTCCCATTTGGGCAAGTGACGCATGCACCGCGATTCCGCAAGAGTCATAACCTCTGTATTCGAGTCTTTGTAAACCTTCGACCAATATTGGCACGATATTTCGAGTAGAAACTGCACTAACGATGCCACACATAGGTATCTCCATTTATGGAATAAAGCTAATATAGATACTTTTATATGAAATAAGTAATTATATTTATTTAAAAAATGGAATTTAATTTCATTTTATGTTAAATTTTAATTTTTATTTCATTAAGTATAAATTTATGAAAGAAATTGGCATCGATTCTATTGATCTCCAACTCTTGAATCAACTCCAAAAGGATGCTTCACTGAGCAATCAAGCCTTGGCCCAAAAACTTCATGTGTCTGCGCCAACTTGCATGCGGCGGGTTGCTCGACTTCGCAGTTTGGGATTGATTGAACGCCAAGTGGCTTTGCTTCAACCCGAAAAAATCGCTCAATTATTGGGGCGTGGCTTACAAGCGATTGTCGAAGTGAGTTTGGATCATCAAAGCTCGGAATTAATGGACGCGTTTGAAAAACGCGCTGTCGCCGATAATCAGGTTGCAATGTGTTGGCGTGTGTCTTCGGGGCCCGATTTTGTGTTGATGATTCAAGTGTCCGATATGCCAGACTATTTATTGCTGGTCAACCGGATGTTTAGTTCAGATGCCAATGTGCGCAATTTAAAAGTTTTTTTTAGCACCAAGCAGTGCAAGTTGGTTCCCAGTATTCCATTGCCGTCATCGATTTAATTTTTTTTAGGTCGCTGCCAGTTTGGAATACTGACTTGTTTGCCTCTTGCAACAGTTAATTGATCAGGAAGTGTGTCTTTGGTGATGGTGGAGCCACCGCCGACCGTGCCGCCTTTGCCGATGGTAACGGGTGCTACTAAAACGCAGTTGCTACCGATGTGTACATCTTCTTCGATTCGTGTGGTGTGTTTATTGGCGCCATCGTAGTTGGCAGTGATACTGCCCGCGCCAAAGTTGACGCGCGCTCCAACAATTGAATCACCCACATATGCCAAATGATTGGCCTTGGCACCTTTGGCGAGACTTGAATTTTTAATCTCTACAAAGTTACCGATGTGTACATCGTCTGCGAGCTGTGCGCCAGGGCGCAAGCGTGCAAATGGACCTATCGACACATGAGATCCAATCTGAACGCCTTTTGATTCTCCATCGATGTGCGTAAAGGCTTGAATGACGGTGCCCGCGCCAATCACAGCGTTGGCAATCCAACAGTTGGCACCAATGCGCACGCCCTGACCGAGCGTGACGCTTCCTTCAAAAACACAGTTGACATCGATTTCAACATCGCTTTCGCAATGCAGTTGTCCGCGTATATCTAATCGCGCTGGATCTATCAAACAAACACCTTGCTCCATCAATGATTGTGCTTGTCGCCATTGAAACGCACGCTCTAGTTGAGCGAGTTGTGCGGGCGAATTAACGCCTGCCACTTGCGCTTCGTCATCGATGGTATGCGCTACAACAACGCAGTTTTGCGCTACAGCAAGCTTCACGACGTCTGTGAGGTAGTATTCTTTTTGTGCATTGTTGTTGTCTAACTGATTCAACCAATGACGCAACAAGTGGGTAGGCGCCACCATGATGCCCGTATATATTTCTTGAACGAGGCGTTGATCTGGGGTGGCATCTTTTTCTTCGATGATGGCCTCGACCACACCCTTGGCATCGCGAATGATGCGTCCGTATCCAGTGGGCTGTTGTAAGTTCAAACTAAGCAATGCCAGATTTTTGCCATCGCAAACTTCAATGAGTTTTTGGAGTGTTGCTGATTGAATGAGTGGTACATCGCCAGATAAAATCAGCGTGCATCCATCGTCGGCAAGCAAGGGCATGGCTTGCTGCGCCGCATGACCCGTCCCTAATTGAGGCATTTGGCGGGCAAATTGCAAGTTGGCGTGCGACTGCAAGGCTGCTTCTACCGTTTCAGCTTCGTGGCCCGTGATAACGACGGTTTTTCGAGGTTTGAATGTCACCTGTGCATCCATTACATGCTCAATTAAAGCCTTGCCTCCCAATCGGTGCAAAACTTTTGGCATACTGCTCTTCATGCGGGTGCCTTTGCCCGCGGCCATTATCACCACATCAATTGCCATCATGTTGATCTTCCCCTTGATAGGTCGAATTATCAGTCAGCTCAGCCCCTTGCGTTTTGGGACTGTATTTTCGTGCTTCAAACGGTTATGGATCGTTTTTGCAGCGTGTTTGATTCTCCACGCATGTACGCTTTTGCAAGTCACCTATAACCAAAGTCCCGAATTGATTTATTGGTGGCTCGATGATCATGTGGATTTTGAAAGCGCACAAAGCGAGCAAATTCGAACAGATTTAAAAAGTTTGCAAATATGGCATCGACAAACTCAATTAAATACATTTGCCAATTTATTGCAACGCATGTCTGTGATGGCTCAAGACAACATCACGGGCGATCAAGTGTGCGCCGTTGTGGATGAGGCGCGCAACACATTGCCTGCATTGATTTCACAGATAGAGCCCATTGCCACGCGTTTGGCTCAAACCGTCAAGGTGCGTCAATTGCGTCAAATGGAAAGAAAATACAGACGAAGCAACAAAACATGGCGTGCCGAATGGATGGATGGAACACCTGAAGAACGACTGTCATTGCGAGTTGATAAAGGGCTTGAGCAAAGTCAGCGTTTTTATGGCCGTTTAGATAGCAATCAGCGTGCATTGCTTGCTCAAATGGCAACAGAGTCACCTTTTAACGCCGATATGAGTTATACCGAACGACAACGCAGACAAAATGCTATTTTGAGTTTGATTCAAGATTGGCAAAAAGAACAATCCAGCAAAGATGCGGCGCAAGACCAAATACGCGCCTTGTTACAAAGTCTTTATATCTCTACTGATGAAAAATACAAAAACTATGCGCAACAACAGTTGCAATACAACTGCATGTCTGTAGCCAAATTGCACAATGCAACTACACCCGCACAAAAAGCGCGCGCTGTTAAAACACTCAAAGGCTATGAGAATGATTTGCGCGAATTAATGGCGCAAAAATAAATTAGGCCTGTAGCGAAGCCCACATTTCTTGATCGCGCTCTGCTGTCCAAATACGCGGATTTTTGATGCCCTTGGCTTCATCGTAGGCGCGACTCACATCAAAGGGTAAGCAATGCTCATAGATGAATACATGACCAAAGATGGGGTCCATTTTTTTTCGCGTGTGCGTCATGGCTGCTTTTAAATCCATGTTTTAAGCGACGGCCTCTTTGCCGCAAGCAAACAAAGTTTCGACCCATCGCTTGGTGTAATCAAGTGCTTTGTTAACGTTGGCAGCCCCTTTCATGGACTCTCCACGCCCTGGAACAATAGCATGCGCTTGCAATGATCGCAATGCTTCAAGAGTTACTGGCCATTCTTCGAGCTGTGCATCACCCGTATAAACGCCCGCTTCGTATTCGACCAAATCACCGCTGAATAAAGCCTTTTCGGACTCGACCCACGCAATGGTGTCGCCACGCGTGTGGCCTGAACCTGGATACCAAATTTCGACTTTGACGCCCCCCCAAATCGATGGTGAGGGATCCTTGTCTGCCTGGCTGTCCGTTGCCGATGACCATGGTGGGCCATGTGAGACCCGGAACACTTTGCCCACCTTGAAACAAGCGTGGGAAACGCTCCATCTCGCTTTTCATGTCTGCCTCACCTCGCTCGACAATGAGTTCATAGGTGCCGCGACTGGCGATGATTTCGGTTGCACCTTCTGCTTGATAAGCGCTTGCACCTAAGACGCGCACTGCGTGGTAATGCGTGAGCAATACATATTTGATGGGCTTATTGCTAATGGTGCGAATTTTGGCGATGAGATCGCGGGCCAAGACAGGAGTCGCCGTTGCGTCGCTGACCAATATGTATTGATCTCCAATGATGACACCTGAATTGGGGTCGCCTTCTGCGGTGTAAGCCCAACAATGCGCGCTGAGTTGCTCGAATGTGATTTTTTTGTCGGCTAGGTCCGATTGACTGGCAAATGCTTTGGACATGGGGTCTCCTTGTTTTTATTAAACGGGCCAAACAGCACCGTATTCATTAAGAATGGTGTCAAGCGCAACGTCGTGTGCTTCGGGTTCGAGATCTGGCAAAAAACCATGGGCAAATCCTAAACCAACGGTAAAGGGCTTGGGTTGCAAAGTGTTCAAGGTTCGATCGTAAAAACCTCCGCCATACCCAATTCGATAACCGCCCGCGCCATAACCGACGCAAGGTACCAACAACAAAGTGGGGACAATAATTTCTGTGTCTTTGGGCTTCGGAATGTTGTATGCGTCTTCTTCCATGGGGCAACCTGGGTACCAAGCGTGAAAGACAAGGGTTTTGTGTTCTTTGTTGACAACAGGCAAGCCAATGAGTCTGCGTTGAGGTTCATCGATCAACTCGCCATCTTCTTTCCAGCGATGAAGCGCAGGTATGGGGTCGAACTCGCCCTTGATGGGCCAATAAACACCGATGACGGTGTCGGGTCGATCAAATAACCAAATGCGCAACACGCGCTGAAGCATTTCGGAGCGCTCGAGTCGGTCTGGCATATCCAAACGTTGTTGAATTAATTCTTTTCTAACGAGTTTTTTGTCCATGCGAGATAATCACATCATGTTTTATACAACCATTGTGTCACGAGGCAAAGCGCTTAGTCGCTTATTGGCCTATTTTTTATGTGTTCTCGTTACAGTGACGGGATCGCTATCTTATGCGCAAAACACGGCCAACTCATCGGATGGTGTGTTTTTAGAGATGTCGCAAGCCTTTCAAAAAAACGACCGTAAACGCTTGCAAACCTTATTACCTCAAGCCAAGGGGCATTTGTTAGAGCCTTGGGCCGCTTACTGGGAATTAAAAGTCAGAATGGACGATGCCAGCACCGGTGAAATCAAAGATTTTTTAAATCGCTACGCTGGCACCTATCAAGAAGACCGCTTGCGCAACGATTGGTTGCTACTCCTGGGGTCTCGCAAAGAGTGGGGAATGTTCGATCAAGAATACCCTCTTTACCGCATGCACGACGACAAGGAGGTGGAGTGTTTTGCTGCATTGGTGGAGTACAACAAAGTAGGTCGTACGATATCTGATGCATGGGTGCATACCGTTAGAACCAATTGGATGGCCATGCGACAAGCCGATGAAGGTTGTACTTGGGCAGCCGAGGCGCTTTACCAAAGTCATAAATTTAATGACATGGATATTTGGCGCAAGGTTCGTTTATCCACCGAATACAACAGGCCAAAAACTGCGCGCAATGCGTTCAAAATTATTTCATCCAATGAATTAAATACGTTTGACGACATACAAAACAATGCGATGCGATTTTTAACACGCGCATCTTCAAAAACAAAATCAGCATTTGTAGCCTTAGCTTTGATCAAAGTCGCATCAAACGATGCGGATGCCGCGGCCAAACAAATGGAGTCTCCCTCCCTCTCGCATCTCAATGCAGAGGAAAAAGCTTGGGTTTGGTCTGTGATTGGCAGGCAAGCTGCGGGCAAACTCAACGACAAGTCGTTTACTTATTTTGCCAAGGCCAATACCAATCAAGGTTTGACCGATGAGATGTTGGCTTGGAAAGTTCGCTCTGCATTGCGCGCTGGTGAAACACCGCAATGGGTCACGGTAGAGGCGGCCATTGCTGGCATGAATTCAGATTACAAACGCGACCCTATTTGGGTTTATTGGCAAGCACGTGCCTTGATGGCTCGCAAACCCACCTTGGCTCGTACACAAGAAGACGCGCGCACATTGCTGCAATCGATTGCAGGCGTGCAAGGTTTTTATGAACAACTGGCTATGGAAGAGTTGGGACAAAAAATTACCAAACCCATCAAACCAGAACCGCTCGGTGCGGGCGAAATTTCTGCTGTGCGAAGCAATGTTTCTTTACAACGCGCACTCAAAGCAATTGCTGTAGGCATCCGACCCGATGGCGTGCGCGAATGGAATTACGCCACCAGTTTGGTTGATAACCAAGGCAAGAGTGGGCGCATGACAGATCGTGAAATGGTCGCTGCAGCACAATGGGCGTGCGAACAATCGGTATGGGATCGATGCATCAACACCAGCGACAGATCCAAATTAATTGATTTTGAGTTGCGTTTTCCAATGCCTTTTAAAAAAGAAGTGATTCAACGCAGCAAAGAAATTAATTTAGACCCTGCTTATGTGTATGGCTTGATTCGACAAGAAAGCCGTTTTATTATGGATGCACGATCACATGTGGGCGCCTCCGGCTTGATGCAAGTGATGCCTGCAACCGCCAAGTGGACAGCCAAAAAAATTGGATTAACGGGTTTTAGACCCGAACACATCACGCAACACGACACCAATATTGCAATCGGTACTGGTTATCTTAAATTGGTTCTGGAAAGTTTTGAAGGGTCGATGCCCATGGCGGCAGCAGCCTATAACGCGGGTCCAAGTCGTCCTCGCAAATGGCGTGAAGGTGCATTTTTGGAGGGCGCAATTTGGGCAGAAAATTTACCCTTTAATGAAACGCGCGACTATGTTAAAAAAGTGTTATCCAATACAACCAACTATGCCGCCATCATCACGGGTGAGCCACAATCTTTAAAAGAAAGACTGGGTCGTGTAGGCCCTAGAAATGCAAGCGCACCACCTGAGAGCGAAGAATTGCCATAAATAAAATGGTTCAGGTAGTGATTTCACTGCTTTGCTGCAAAGCCCACATCTGAGCATAGCGGCCCTCTTGATTCAATAAATCTTGATGCGTTCCACGCTCAATGATGCGTCCACTGTCCAAAACTAAGATTTCATGCGCATCAACAACGGTTGATAAGCGATGGGCGATCACCAATGTGGTTTTGTTTTGTGAAGCTGATTGCAACTCGGATTGAATCGCTCGCTCATTGGCGCTATCCAATGCCGATGTCGCTTCATCAAAAATTAAGATCGATGGATTTTTTAACAGCGTTCGTGCAATCGCCACTCGTTGCTTTTCACCACCCGAGAGTTTGAGCCCACGCTCTCCCACTCGCGTTTCATAGCCTAAGGGCGTGCTCACAATGAAATCATGGATGCGTGCGGCTTTGGCAGCAGCTTCTACTTCTTCGCGACTGGCGCTGGGGTTGCCGTATGCAATGTTATAATACACAGTGTCATTAAACAATACCGTGTCTTGCGGAACAATGCCAATGGATTGACGCAAACTCGATTGCGTAACGTGTCGGATATCTTGTCCGTTAATTTGAATGCCGCCGTTGTTGATGTCATAAAAACGAAACATCAAACGCGCCAAGGTTGATTTTCCAGAACCCGAGGGGCCGACCACTGCGACTGTTTTACCAATTGGAATTTCAAAACAGATGTTGTTCAAAATGGGGCGGTTATTGTCGTAAGAAAAATCAACTTGATTAAACGTGACACACGGTGAACTAGGCAGTTGTAATATAGGCGCGTTGGGTTGATCAGCAATTTCTCGCTCTTTTTCTAAGAGTTTGAACATGCGATCTAAATCGGTCAAACTTTGTTTGATCTCGCGATAAATGACGCCCAAAAAATTAAGTGGAATATACAGTTGAATCATGAAGGCATTGATCATCACCAAGTCGCCCAATGTCATTGTGCCCGCTACAACGCCTTCGGTGGCACGCCAGAGCATCGCCACCAATGCAATAGCGATGATGAGTTGCTGGCCTGTGTTGAGCGCACTCAGCGACGTTTGCGCTTTGACACGTGCACGCCTGAGTTTGTCGAGACTCTCGTCATAGCGACTTGCTTCAAATGATTCGTTGCCAAAATATTTAACGGTTTCGTAGTTAAGCAATGAATCAATTGCACGCGAGTGCGCAGCCGAGTCAAATTCGTTGGCTTGTCTTCTAAAGTGAGTGCGCCACTCGGTAACGGTTACGGTGAAATAAATATAAATGGTCAATGCAGTGAGTGTGATCACTGCATACCATTTGTCAAACTGAACGCCCAAAATTGTGAGCACTAAAAAAACTTCAATCAGTGTGGGCACAATGCTATAAAGCGAATAAGAAATGAGAGATTCAATACCCCGCACGCCTCGCTCTATGTCGCGACTCATGCCGCCCGTTTGTCGCTCCAGATGAAAACGCAAACTCAATGCGTGCAAATGCTCAAACGTTTGTAATGCAATGCGTCGCGCGGCACCTTGCGTGGCTTCAGCAAAAACTAATTCTCTTAATTCGGTAAATCCTGACACGGACAAACGCAACAAACCATAACCAATGAGTAACGCAACAGGCACTGCAATCACCGTTTGTGTTGTCGTTAAAGTCATGTTATCGATCAAATGCTTAAGTAGAATCGGCACGCCCACATTGGATATTTTTGCGCCCACCATGAAGCTCAGCGCTAGAAATACTCGCCACTTGTAATGCCACAAATAAGGGAACAATCGTTGCAGAGTGCCCCAATCGGTTCGCTGCGAAGCAGGTAAAGGTGTTGGGGGCATTTCGGTGGAAGCAGTAGCTTGATAGCGCATCAGTGACAATCGGGTTTGTTTTTATTGCAAGTTAGATTGTGCCTGTGTCTACACATCCCCACCCATTAGCCCCCTCAGTTGCCCTTCCCACCGATCAAGAATTGGTCCTGAAAGTTATTTCCATGCCTGCCGATTGCAATGCTAATGGCGATATTTTTGGCGGTTGGGTGATGGCTCAGGTTGACTTAGCGGGCGCGGTTTTGCCAGCACGCTATGTGCAAGGCCGAATGGCCACGGTTGCTGTCAATGAGTTTATTTTTAAACAACCTGTGAAGGTCGGCGACATTTTGAGCTTTTTTTCTAAAGTCTCTCGTATTGGCAACACATCGATCACGGTCAGCGTTGAAGTGTATGCGGAGCGTTTTTCGTCGCAAGGTCAATATCTGAAGGTGACGCAAGCCAATTTGACTTATGTAGCCATTGATGAGCAAGGCAAGCCTCGCCCGATTCCAAAAAAATAATCACTCAAAGTTTGGAAAAATCGGGCTTGCGTTTTTCCATGAACGCACCAAAAGCTTCACGCGCAGCAGGTTCGCGCAACATTCGACCAAAAATAGCGCCCTCTTCTTTGATGCGCAACAACACTTCTTCTGTTTGACTCGATTTGAGTAAACGCTTGGTTGCGATTAATGCGCTCATCGGTTTGGCGGCTAAACGCGCGGCTTGCTTTTGTGCATATGCATTGACTTCTGAGGGTGGTAAAACGCGATTGACCAAACCCATTTCAAGTGCGGTTTCTGCCAAAAAAGGATCTCCCATGAGTAACACTTCGGCGGCACGGTGATACCCCATCATGCGCGGAACCAACAAACTCGATGCAGCTTCTGGACATAATCCCAAATTAACAAAAGGCATAGAAAAAGCGGCGTTGTCACCTGCATAAACCAAATCGCAATGAAAAAGTAGTGTGGTGCCAATACCGACTGCTGGACCACAAACAGACGCAATCATAGGCTTAGAAAAAGTTGCAATCCCTTTTAAAAAATGGAAGACGGGCGCTTCCTCGTTTGAAGCGGGTGTATTTAAAAAATCACCAATGTCATTGCCCGCACTAAAAATAGTTTCATTCCCTTGAAAGACCAGCACGCGTGTATCTTTGCTTTGCTCAGCCTCTAATATGGCAATCGCCATATCACTGTACATGCTCGCCGTAATGGAGTTTTTTTTGTTGACTCGGTTCAATGTGATAGTTAAAACGCCTTGATCAAAATGGATGAGTATGTCGCTCATAAAAAATCCTTATAAGAATAAGAGGTAAGTTATCAATCGAACGCGTGTTGCACTTGCATCAACACATCGCTACCTGCTCGCGCTGTTTGCATGAGCATAGCGGTTTCTGGCAGCAATTTTGCAAAATAAAACTTGGCGGTTTCAATTTTGGCTTTATAAAACGGATCCGCATTGCCTGCAGCGATTTGTTGCAAAGCAACTTGCGCCATGCGCGCCCAAAAATAGGCGAACACTAAATGACCCGCGACACGCAAATAATCGACAGCAGCAGAACCCACTTCATCCGCATTTTGCAGGCCCTTTAAACCGATCTCAGTGGTGAACTGCGTCATTTGTTGGCCCAGCTGTGCAAGCGGCTTGATAAATACTTGCATCTCTTCGTTGTCGGATTCTTCAGTGACCAACTGCGCAATTAATTGACCAAATTTTTTGAGCGTGGCGCCTTGATTGCCCAACACTTTTCTACCCAACAGATCCAAGCTTTGAATCGTATTGGTGCCCTCGTAAATCATGTTAATGCGCGAGTCGCGTAAGTATTGTTCCATGCCCCACTCACGAATAAATCCGTGACCACCAAAAACTTGCAAACAAGCAGAAATGGAAGTCCATCCGTTGTCAGTGATGAAGGCTTTGACGATGGGCGTGAGAAAGGCGACCAATTCGGCAGATTCTTTTCTAATAGATTCATCGGGATGGTTAAGCTCTTTATCGATCAACAACGCACAATACAAACTCAACGCACGGCCTCCTTCTGCATATGCTTTTGCAGTGAGTAGCATCTTGCGCACATCAGTGTGCTCCAAGATGCTGTCAGCGGGTTTGCTGGGCTGCTTCACGCCCGTTAGACTGCGCGATTGAAGGCGGTCTTTGGCATAGGCCAATGCATTTTGATAGGCCACTTCGGTAAGTCCTAACGATTGCATACCAACACCGATGCGCGCCGCATTCATCATCACAAACATAGCAGCTAATCCTTTGTTGGGTTCGCCCACCAACGTGCCCAAAGCGCCTTCTAAAAACATTTGACATGTAGCACTGCCGTTGATGCCCATTTTGTGTTCTAGTGCGGTGCAATAGATGGGATTGCGTGCGCCCAAGGTTCCGTCGGCTTGCACATGAAATTTAGAAACTACAAATAAACTAATTCCTTTGCTTCCAACAGGCGCGTCGGGTAATCGTGCCAAAACAAGATGAACAATATTGGGGACGAAATCATGATCGCCAGAGCTGATAAAAATTTTATTGCCAGTGAGTTTGTATGTGCCGTTGGCTTGTGGCTCTGCTTTGGTTTTGAGCATGCCCAAATCGGTTCCGCAATGCGCTTCGGTTAAACACATGGTGGCGGTCCATTCCCCGCTAGTGAGTTTTGGTAAATACAAATCTTTTTGCTCAGGCGTGCCGTGCGCATGAAGTGCTTCATAAGCGCCATGCGTCAAACCAGGATACATGGTCCAAGCTTGATTGGCGCTGTTGAGCATTTCATAAACGCATTGATTGACAACAATGGGTAATCCTTGACCACCGTATTTGGGATCGCAACTGAGTGCTGGCCAGCCCCCTTCTACAAATTTTGCAAAAGCCTCTTTGAAGCCATTGGGGGTTTTGACTTCATGAGTTTGGTGGTTGAGTTGACAGCCCTGTTGGTCGCCTACTGTATTGAGTGGAAATAAAATGTCTGATGCAAATTTTCCACCTTCTTCTAATACCGCGCGAATGGTATCGCTGTCGATGTCTGCATGTGTAGGCATACCTTTGTATTCATCTGTTGCATGCAATACTTCATTAACTAAAAACATCATGTCTTTGATGGGTGGTGCGTAACTGGGCATAGCTATTTCTTTCTGACTTCCAAATTGAATGAATGTTGGCCGTAGCGTTGCAAGATGTGATCAAATCCCACTTGCGCACGCGTTGATGTTTTGTCTGTTTTTAAAAATCTAGCTTCAAAATGCAATGCCAAAATCAAACCATGAATTTCAAACGACGTTTGTTTGACATCAATGTCTGACTTTAAATGCCCTTCTTCTTTGGCTTGCATCACACAACGATGAACGGCTTGAAGCCATGTTTTGACTGAACTGGCCAATGCATCGCGCACAGGGCCTGGTCGATCGTCAAATTCTGCCGCGCCACTGATGTACAAGCATCCTGAATCAATTTCGATGGTGGTGCGTTTCATCCAACTGTCAAACAACGCTTTTAAACGCGGCAAACCTCTTGGCAAATGCATGACTGGAAAAAAAACTTCTTTTTCAAAACGCTGGTGGTATTCACGAATCACTGATATTTGTAACTCTTCGCGCGATCCAAAATGCGCAAACACACCTGACTTGCTCATCTTCATCACTTCTGCGACTGCGCCAATGCTCAAGCCTTCTAAACCTATTTGCGTTGCCAAACTCAGGGCGGCATCTACAATGGCCGCTTTGGTTTGTTGACCCTTGAGAAGCAAACGCGTGGCACTGCTATTGGGTGACTTAACGGTGTTTTCTACCAGTTGAAGTCTGTTTTGTTTGAGTAATGTCATGTCTTGCCTTAAAATAGAACGACCGTTCTATTTTATCTTGTTTCAGCGATTTTGTAAAACCTTTTTTGTTGGTTGCCCTGCTTGGCTTGGCATTTTTAAAATAAGTTTATGGAAGTTACTCGGATTTTGGCGATTCGACATGGCGAAACAGCTTGGAATGTGGACACACGCATTCAAGGTCAATTGGATATTCCTCTGAATGCAGCTGGGCAGTGGCAAGCCGAGCAAGCGGGACGCGCCTTGTCGGACGAAAAAATCGATGCGATTTATTGCAGTGATCTATTACGTGCGCATCACACAGCCATTGCGATTGGTAAAGCCGTTGGCGTTGAGCCTATCGTGACACCGATGTTGAGAGAGCGCCATTTTGGAAAATTACAAGGAAAAACTTGGGCTGAAATTGAAAGCGATTTTCCGAATGAATCGCGCATGTGGAAATCGCGTCAACCCGATTGGCAGCCCGATGGGGGCGAGAGTTTGTTGCAAATGATTGATCGCATCGAACATGCGTCCAACACGCTAGCCGCACCGCATCAAGGTCAGCATATTATTTGGGTTGCACATGGTGGCGTGCTTGATATTTTGTATCGACTTGCAACGGTTCAACATGTGCAAGCGCCACGCACTTGGAGTTTACGCAACACCGCTATCAACCGATTGATGTGGGTCAATCAAAAATTACAAATGGTGGGATGGGGAGACGAGACGCATTTAGACAATCAAGCGTCTTCTGCGCCAAACAATCCACCTGCAGACGCAGGCGGCGATACGCCCAAGTGACGATAAGCCGCGAGTGTGGCAATGCGGCCACGTGGCGTGCGTTGCAAATAGCCTTGTTGAATTAAAAAAGGCTCGATCACGTCTTCGATGGTGTCGCGTTCTTCGCCAATGCTAGCGGCGACGTTGTCTAATCCAACGGGACCACCATCGAATCGATGAATCACGGCTTCGAGTAATTTGCGATCCATCACATCAAAACCTTTGGGATCAACATCGAGCATGACCAAGGCCGCTTGTGCAATCGCTTGTGAAATATGACCGTCGGCTTTGACTTCGGCGTAATCGCGAACGCGTCGGAGCAATCGATTGGCGATACGCGGTGTTCCACGTGAGCGCTGTGCAATTTCAAATCCGCCCGCATCATCGATTTTTGCTTTGAGCAATCCTGAACTTCGCATCACGATGCGTTGCAATTCTTCGGGTGTGTAAAACTCAAGGCGCGCCACAATGCCAAATCGATCCCTCAATGGATTGGTGAGCATGCCCGCACGTGTGGTGGCACCCACCAACGTAAACGGTTGTAAATCGAGTTTGATACTGCGCGCCGCAGGGCCGTCACCAATCATGATGTCAATTTGGTAATCCTCTAACGCAGGATACAAAATTTCTTCAACAACGGGTGACAAGCGATGAATTTCATCGATGAACAAAACATCGTTTTTTTCTAAGTTGGTGAGTAGCGCGGCCAAGTCTTTGGGTTTTTCTAAAACTGGACCGCTGGTTTGACGCAAATTAACGCCCAACTCTTGCGCAATGATGTGACTCAATGTGGTTTTGCCCAGTCCTGGTGGACCAAACAACAACACATGATCCAATGCTTCATCTCGTTTGCGCGCAGCACCGATAAAAATTTCTAATTGTTCGCGAACTTTGAGTTGCCCCACATACTCTTGCAACAACTTGGGTCTGAGTGCACGCTCAATGGCTTCTTCTTTGGGATTAACAGGTGCGGCAGAGATCACGCGGGGTGCAGCGTTGAAGTCATCTCCAAAATCATCGGTTTGTATGCTCATTTGGCCAACGCTTTCAATGCCAATTTAATACCTTCGCTCACGCCAACCGTTGGTGGCAGCGCTCTGAGTGCGAGTGCGGCCTCCTTGTCGCTATAACCCAAGGCCACCAAAGCTTGCAAAATATCCAATGCATGATCACTACCTGCATGCGGTGAAGAAACACCGATATCTGCGCCCATTTTGCCTTTGAGTTCTAACAACAAACGCTCGGCTGTTTTTTTGCCAATGCCTGGAATTTTGACCAAACGACCCGCTTCTTGCAATGTAATGGCTTGCGAGAGTTCGGCCACACTCATACCACTCAACACACCGAGTGCCGTGCGTGGGCCCACGCCCGATATTTTGATGAGTTGCCTAAATGCGGTTCTTTCTTCGGTGGTGCCAAAGCCATACAAAATTTGCGCGTCTTCGCGCACCACAAAATGCGTGAGTAAGGTTACTTTTTCACCTACCGCGGGCAAGTGATAAAACGTGCTCATGGGCACGTCCACTTCGTAGCCTACGCCATGGCAATCCACCAACACTTGGGGTGGATTTTTGCCAATTAACACGCCATTTAACTGACCGATCATGTTTTGCCTATCATTGGGGAACTTTTCAGGATTATCGACTTGATTCTTAAACACACATTCACACCACCTAACAACACCCGTCTGGCTCACCTTTGCGGGCCTATGGACGAACATTTACGCAGCATTGAATTGTCCTGCCAGGTGCGTATCACGCGCAGACAAGGGGAATTCAAGGTGGATGGGCCTAAAGCCACGGCTCAAAAGGCCATGGAGATTTTGCAGGCCTTGTATGAGCGTGCTGGCCGCTCCATTCCACCCGATTATGTGCAATTGATGTTGTCAGCAGATGTGCCCATGCCCACTGACAGCGATGACACAATAATTTTGCAAACCAAACGCGACGATTTGCGCGCTCGTACACCCAATCAGAGTTTGTATTTGGACAATATCGCCTCGCACGATATCACTTTGGGCATTGGACCAGCTGGAACAGGCAAAACTTATTTGGCCGTGGCCAGTGCTGTTGATGCCTTGGAGAGAAGCGCGGTGCAACGCATTGTGCTGACGCGTCCTGCCGTTGAAGCGGGAGAAAAATTAGGTTTTTTACCAGGTGATTTGGGGCAAAAAGTCGATCCCTATTTGCGACCCTTGTACGACGCTTTGTACGATTTGATGGGATTTGATCGTGTGCAAAAAGCGTTTGAGCGCAACACTTTAGAAATTGCTCCGTTGGCTTTTATGCGTGGGCGCACACTCAATCATGCATTTGTGATTTTGGATGAAGCACAAAACACCACGCCTGAACAAATGAAAATGTTTTTAACGCGTATGGGTTTTGGCTCTAAAGCGGTGGTCACGGGTGACGTGAGTCAAATCGATTTACCCAAGGGTCATCCAAGCGGATTGGTTGATGCGGAGCATGTTTTGAAACGCGTCAAAGGCATTGCCATCACGCATTTCACCAGTAAAGACGTCGTGCGTCACCCCTTGGTTGCACGCATCGTTGATGCGTATGATGCGCAACGCACACGAAGTGCGGCGAAAGATTAATGCGATGAAATCACTGCCACAACTACAACTGTCATTACAATTTGGAGACGTGCCTTCTATTGCGCGACATCGCAAGGCATTACCGCGCCATTGGGTTACCAGATGCATTCGAAATGCATTGCAATGCGATGCAGAAATAACGGTGCGCATCGTGAACGAGGAAGAAGGCCAATACCTAAATAAAACTTATCGCAAAAAAAATTATCCAACCAATGTTTTAACGTTTGATTACGAACATAAACCTAAAGTGATTGCTGATTTGGTGTTGTGTGCGCCTGTGATTGCAAAAGAAGCAAAAGATCAGCACAAAACTTTGCGAGATCACTACGCTCATTTATTGGTGCACGGCACTTTGCATGCGCAAGGCTGGGATCATGAAACCAGCTTGGCCGATGCGCATGAGATGGAAGCCTTAGAAATAAAAATTCTTGCCGTGTTAATTGGGGTCAGATAAGGATTGATTAATTGTTATCTGATCCCAATTTCCTTTCTGCCCATTGTTTGGATTCTTGACCTGATGTTTCTTCAAGCAATCGCACTTTGACGCTTTTGCCTTTGATGCGACCGCTGGATAGACGTTGCACCGCCTCATGACCAATGTCTTTTGTAACGGCTACATAAGTTGAAAATTCATTGACATTGATTTTGCCTATTTGGGCGGCCACAAAACCTGCTTCACCCGTGAGTGCGCCCAACACATCGCCAGGTCTGATTTTTTCTTTTCTTCCACCAACGATTTGTAAAGTGCGCATCGGTGCGTCCAAAGGTTCAATAGACGTTGCAGATAACGTCGAGAGTTTTTGCCATTCGCTATCGCGTGATTGCAATTGCTCGATGCGCCCCACACTGCCCATTTCGTCCATGCTCACCAAAGTCAAGGCCAATCCTTCTGCGTCAGCGCGCCCCGTGCGACCGATTCGGTGAATATGAATTTCCGAGTCGGGTGTTACATCCACATTGATCACGGCCTCTAATTGCGTGATATCCAAACCACGCGCAGCCACATCGGTTGCCACTAAGACCGAACAACTTCGATTAGAAAATTGCACCAACACTTGATCTCGCTCACGTTGTTCTAACTCGCCATACAAGGCCAATGCACTAAAGCCTTGCGACTGCAACACCGAAAGCAAGGCTTTGCACTGCTGCTTGGTATTGCAAAACGCCAAGGTGGAAGCAGGACGAAAATGGTTCAGCAACAAAGAAACTGCATGAAGACGTTCATCGTCGCGTATTTCAAAAAATATTTGTTTGATTTTTTGTGTGTTGTGTTGACTTTGAACTTTGATGGTTTGCGGCGAGCGCATGAATTGCGAAGCCAACTTACCAATCCCATCGGGATAGGTGGCAGAAAATAACAAAGTTTGACGCTCTGCATTGCATTGTTGAACCACTTGGGTGATGTCTTGTAAAAAACCCATATCGAGCATGCGATCGGCCTCATCAAGCACCAATGTTTTGACAGAGTTCAATCTGAGATTGCCGCGCGCTAAATGATCCAAGATGCGCCCAGGTGTTCCAACCACCACATGCGCGCCGTGTTGCAAACTTTGTTCTTGTCCACGCAAAGCAACGCCTCCGCAAAGGGTTACCACTTTGATGTTGGCAATACTACGCGCCAAACGCCTGATCTCGGTAGTCACTTGATCGGCCAACTCACGCGTGGGACACAACACCAAGGATTGAACCGCGTGTTGAGTTGCAATTAATTTTTCTATCAAGGGTAAGCCAAATGCCGCTGTTTTCCCGCTACCCGTGCTGGCTTGCGCAATCAGATCTTGTCCAGCCAAGGCCAACGGCAAACTTTCCGCTTGTATGGGTGTCATCTGCAAATAACCCAATTGAGTGAGGTTATCCAACGCGGTTGCCGACAAGGATGTAATTGAAAATAATTGAGTTGATGTTTGCATGCCTCAATTATGCGGGGCAAAGTCAAGTCATTAAAAAATTAAATGAGAAGATCTTGATCGCCGTGCGCTTCAACATCGGTGGTCAAAAGCTGAATGCTTGCTCTTAAACCAGGTACCGCTGTGAGCAAAGCCTGCTCCACCGTCAAACGCAAAGACGCAGCACGCCCCAGCGACCAAGACGACGGCATGTGCATGTGAAGATCCACATAACGCCTTTGGCCTGCGCGTCTGGTACTCACATGATCGAATCGAATGATGAAGCTCTCACCGCGTTTGTGCTCAAACTCCGCCAAAACACTGTGAATTTTTTCGATCACTTCAAGCTCCAAAGCCTCGTCCATCAAACCCTGAGATGAGCGCCAAATCAAATGAATACCTTCTTTAAAAATATTAATAGCAACGCCCATTGCAACCACGGCATCGAGCCATAGCCACCCTGTAACCCCAACCAAAGCAATACCCACAATAACGCCGGCTGAAGTCCAAACATCGGTGACCAAATGTTTGGCATCAGCCTCAAGGGCAATCGAGCGATGCTCACGCGCCGCTTCAAACATCACCCATGCCAGCAATCCATTGAGAGCTGAGCTGACCAATGACAAGGCCAAGCCCCATCCGATTTTTGACAACGGTTGAGGGTCGAACAATCGATACGCTGAGGTCCAAATGATTCCCAAGGAAGCAACAATAATCAAGATGCCTTCAAAGCCAGATGAGAAATACTCCGCCTTGTGATGTCCGTAAGGATGCTCCGCGTCGGGGGGCTGCGCTGCTACGGTCACCATAGCCAAACCAAACATCGCACTGGCTAGATTAACCACCGACTCCATTGCATCGGATAAAAGACCGACAGAATCGGTGAGCCACCAAGCTAGAGTTTTTAAGATGATGGTGATGAGGGCGACAAAAGTAGATGCCCATAAGAATGTCTTGGGACTGAATGTTTTCAATAATGATATTTGCTTTAGCATGCTGTTATCGTAAAGCAAAACGATCAAGAAAAGAACAAAATAACCAACGGCTCAAAAAGATCGATCAAATGGCTAAAGAGCAGGATGCTATTCAAAATGGGAATGGTAATAAACCAGAAAAAAGATTTTCTTTCAAGTTCAGGATGCCAGAACAAATAGAAGAAAATAAAATTTAATTTGAAAAATAAGTACAGTATCTTGAGGAATACGAAGCATTAATGAATCTTGAAACTTAAGATGATATCGATGACGGTAATATTGAAAATGTGATGGAAGTAAAAATAAATCATGTGCCTATTTCACAAGCACCCCGAGCACTGTATAACTTAAACAATATGACTAACGGGCACCTTAGTAAAAAGTAGCGTACTACGATTGCCTTTGCAAACCCAATCATTGCAATAGGTAAATTAATTGTAATCATCATTCAAATAAAGCCATTTTTATGCCACCCCATCTATTTCCACGCCATCCAATCATTTAAATATTGGCAACTCACAAATTAATTGCTTCAAAAAAGCGCATCTTCAAAACAATTCAAAAATTAAACGATTAGAAGCCGCTATTTCTACTAAGCGCAAAGAATTCATGTCTAGCTTCAATACTTGGAATAACAATCCAAACAAGATGAAGGGTGATGCTGATTGGTATATTGCAAACAGTCACAAAGAGAATTTAGCCGCACTCAGAAATCAGCTTGAGGAACTCAAAAAATCTGGAAAAAATGGTGGCTTTGCAAAAGAGTCTAGAAATGTGAATCGACAAATCATTTCCACTAAAAATCATGGCGTGAACTTTTCAATCGCTTTTGATAGCCTACAAAAAAATCATGGCGAATCTGCTGCTTCAGCCGTGACTCACGTAGAAAAAATGAAGTTTTATAAAAACTTTTTAGTAAATAGTAAATAATTTACTTATTCAACACCACTCTCGCAAATTTTCTTTTGCCCACTTGAAACACATAAGTTCCTGCATCTAACTTCAAGGCTTTGTCGCTAATGACCACAGAGTCGATGCGAACACCGCTGCCGTCTATGATTCGGTTAGCCTCACTTGACGAAGGCGCTAATCCTGCAGCCTTTAATAAAGCACCAACGCCCATAGGAGCGCCAGTCAAAATCACCTCAGCGATTTGATCGGGCACTCCGCCTTTGCTACGATTGACAAAATCTTGCTCGGCCAAGTCTGCTAATGCAACGCTGTGAAAACGCGCGGTAATTTCTTTGGCCAACATTACTTTGGCATCTCGAGGATTGCGCCCACCTTGAATTTCTTTTTTCAAGGATTCAATCTGCGCTATGGTTTGAAAACTCAGCAAAGTAAACCAACGCCACATCAACTCATCGCTTATGGACATGACTTTTGCAAACATGGTGTTGGCGTCTTCTGAAATACCGATGTAATTATTTTTACTTTTCGACATTTTTTCAACGCCGTCTAAGCCTTCTAACAAGGGCATGGTTAATATACACTGCGGTTCTTGGCCGTATTCTTGTTGTAAATGTCGACCCACCAATAAATTGAATTTTTGATCGGTGCCGCCCAATTCCAAATCCGAATGTAACGCCACGCTGTCATACCCTTGCATGAGCGGATATAAAAATTCATGAACACTGATGGACTGCCCGCCTTTGAATCGTTTGCTAAAGTCATCGCGCTCCATCATGCGAGCGACTGTGTATTTGGCGGCCAATTGAATCATGCCTCGCGCGCCTAAAGGATCGCTCCACTCGCTGTTATATCGAATTTCTGTACGCGCAGGGTCGAGCACCAAACTCGCTTGCTTGTAATAGGTTTGCGCATTTGCTTCGATTTGTTCTTTGGTTAAAGGTGGACGTGTGGTGTTGCGGCCCGATGGATCCCCAATCATGGTGGTGAAGTCACCAATCAAAAAAATCACCTGATGCCCCAAGTCTTGTAACTGACGCATTTTGTTGAGGACCACCGTGTGACCCAAGTGAATGTCGGGCGCAGTGGGATCGAGCCCCAATTTGATGCGCAATGGCTTGGCCGTGGCATGCGATTTGACGAGTTTTTTAATCCATTCGTGCTGCGGAAGCAGTTCGTCGCAACCCCGCAAACTCACAGCCAAGGCCTCCTTAACCTCATCGGGAGTAGAAGTTTGCGATACAGGTGTTTGATTCATATGGTTTTTTACCTTGTCAGGCTGTAATTTGGAGGATATAATGATCCCTCTCGGGCCATTGGGTCGATCCGTCGATTCTAATTTGCTCCTTTCAGTTTTATGTTGTGTGCGGGCAATAAGTCTGCACGGAGTTTTTTTTGCTGTTGTTCCTCCATTCACTGGTCAAAGCCATTTACAACTTGCCACGCACTTATCACAAACGCTGGCTGGCTGGCGTCGCCATCTTGGCATTGGTGGGGGCTGGTACGGCCACGGCTTTGGTTAGCCTTGGACCAGACGCTTCTCAGTTAAGCGTCAAGCTAATCATTGAAGACGTCATTCCTTCCATTGGCAATCAAACGCAAGCGCTGGAACAAACACAATTGCGTTTATATCGATCAGACACCACGCGCTCCAGCGATAGCGCCAGCAGTTTATTGGCACGCCTAGGTATCTCTGATCCAAAAGCAGAAGCATTCTTACGCAGTCATGCTGTAGCGCGTCAAGCCTTATTGGGTCGCGCAGGTCGTTGGGTCAGCGTCGAAGCAGATAACCATCAACGTTTGGTTAAGCTCACTGCCAAATGGACGCAAGACGAGTCGTCGCAATTTCAAAAATTAGTCATCACACAAGACAGTGGTGCTTTATCAATCACACTCAATACAGCGCCCCTTACTGCCTCGATTCGCATGGCCAGCGGCACGATTCAATCGTCATTGTTTGCTGCAACCGACGATGCGCGCATTCCCGATAGCGTTGCAATTCAATTGGCAGATGTTTTTTCGGGTGATATCGATTTCCATCGTGCACTTCGCAAGGGTGATCGCTTCTCTGTGGTCTACGAAACTCTAGAAGCCGATGGCGAACCCGTTCGCTCGGGTCGTGTTTTATCGGCGGAGTTTGTCAACAACGGCAAGTTATTTCAAGCCATGTGGTTTGAAGACCCTAACAATGCACGCAAGGGTGCTTATTACAACCTTGATGGACTAAGTCTTCGCCGCGCCTATTTAGCTTCACCATTGGCTTTTTCTCGCGTCACTAGCGGTTTCAAAATGCGATTCCATCCTATCTTGCAAACATGGCGTGCGCATTTAGGTGTCGACTACGCCGCTCCAACGGGCACACCCGTTCGCAGCGTGGGTGATGGTGTTGTTGAAACAGCAGCGTCTCTCAATGGTTTGGGAAATGTTGTCATCATTTCTCATCGTAGTGGACATTCAACGGTTTATGCTCACTTAAGCAAAATTCAAGTCAAAAAAGGGCAACGCATTGCTCAAGGTCAAACCGTCGGATTGATTGGTGCAACAGGTTGGGCAACTGGTCCGCATTTGCATTTTGAATTTCGCATAAATGGGCAACACAAAGACCCTCAGTTAATTGCTCGACAAAGCGAAGCCGACCCTGTGTTGGCCGCTTCTAAGCCCGAATTCATGCGACTTGCACAATCGGTGCGCCAGCAATTGGTGCAAGCTTCCACTGTGCAAATGACCAGCACACAATAATCACATGTCTGAGCTGTACATCGGCTTGATGTCCGGCACCTCTCTTGATGGTGTAGACGGTGTGTTGGTTAACTTTGACAATACTGGTTTTGAGGTCATTGCGCATCACGCGAATGAAATGCCAAGCACACTCAAACAATCTTTTTTATCTCTAAATCAAAGTGGCGATGATGAGTTACATCGCGGTGCGCTGGCTGCCAATGCATTGGTCCAGGTTTACTCAAACGTTGTTGATCATCTGCTCCAAGCCTCTCGTTTTTCTGCAGGCGACATCAAAGCGATTGGCGCGCATGGACAAACAGTCAGGCATCAGCCTCGATTACACGATGGTGTTGGTTATACATGGCAACTCAACAATCCATCCTTGCTAGCAGAACTCACTTCTATTTCTGTGGTGGCCGACTTTCGAAGCCGTGACGTTGCCGCAGGTGGTCAGGGTGCACCACTTGTCCCCGCATTTCATCAATATATTTTTGGCAATCACAATCAATCGATTTGCGTTCTTAATTTAGGCGGCATCTCTAATATCACCACGCTCATCCCTCAAACCCAAGTGCTTGGTTTTGATTGTGGTCCTGCCAACGCACTCATGGATGAATGGTGTTTTGAACACACACAACAATCTTTTGATCAAAATGGCGATTGGGCTTTTCAAGGAAACATCAACGATCAATTATTAAAAAATATGTTGGCCGATGCTTTTTTTCAACTGCCGCCACCCAAAAGCACAGGACGCGATCATTCAACCGTCATTGGTTGATGCATCACTTAAAACATTTTCCCAACCTTCGTCCGGTTGATGTGCAAACCACGCTTGCAGCGCTCACGGTGCAATCCATCGCGCAATCGATTCAACAATTTGCGCCCGCCACGCAAGAGCTAGTTGTTTGTGGCGGTGGTGCGCTCAATACACATTTGATGCAATCTTTGCAAAATACATTGACAAGAGTTCAAGTGATTGCGTCCGACCAACGAGGCTTACCTGCGATGCAGGTAGAAGCCTGTGCCTTTGCTTGGTTAGCGCGTCAAACTGTATTTGGATTAACAGGTAATTTACAAAGCGTAACTGGTGCACAAGGCACCCGTATCTTGGGGGCTATATACCCCGCTTAATCGTTAGTTAAAAGTTTAAGTAGAAAAAGATGAACCGCATCCACATGTAGAAGTGGCATTGGGGTTTTTAATGACAAATTGAGCACCTTGCAAATCTTCTTTGTAATCGATTTCTGCGCCTAACAAGTATTGATAGCTCATTGCATCGATTAATAAAGACACGCCATTTTTGCTCATGGTGGTGTCGTCTTCATTGACGATTTCATCGAAGGTAAAACCGTATTGAAAACCTGAGCAACCACCACCTTGTACAAACACACGAAGTTTGAGCTCTGGGTTGCCTTCTTCGGCAATGAGGTCTGCCACTTTGGCGGCTGCACTGTCTGTGAAGACAATGGGTTGTGGCATTTCGGTTTGAATGTTTTCGGCGACTGCGCTCATAGGATGCTCCAGGTTTCTTTGAAGAATGTGTAATAGTAACGTAAATTGGTCAACAATACTGTAAGTGCGGTTTTATGACCACAAGCCATAGGTTTGATGGCTATAAAAAAAGCCGCATAGCTTGTGGCCAGCGGCTTTTTGGGATTGCCAGAAAACAGCGTTGATTAACGCTTGCTGAACTGCTTGCGACGACGCGCAGAATGCAAACCAACCTTTTTACGCTCAACTTCACGGGCGTCACGAGTGACAAAGCCTGCGGCTGACAACGCGGGTTTGAGCGTTGCGTCATAGTCGATGAGGGCGCGCGTGATGCCGTGTCTAACGGCGCCCGCTTGGCCTGATTCACCACCGCCGTGCACATTGACTTGAATGTCAAATGCAGCGTCGTTTTGAGTGAGCATGAGGGGTTGCTTGGCAATCATGATGGAGGTTTGACGTCCGAAGTACTCGGAGATGTCTTTTCCATTGACCATGATTTTGCCTGAGCCTTTTTTCATAAAGACACGTGCGACGCTGGATTTGCGACGACCTGTGCCATTGTTCCATTCACCAATCATTGCTGGCTCCTTAGATTTCTAGCACTTGTGGCTGTTGCGCACTATGGGGATGCTCAGCACCACCATAGACCTTAAGTTTTTTGATCATGGCGTAACCCAGAGGACCTTTGGGCAACATGCCCTTAACGGCTTTTTCGAGCGCACGGCCAGGATGTTTGGCTTGCATGTCTTGAAAATTGGTGCCGTATATGCCACCCGGATAGCCCGAGTGACGGTAGTAAACCTTGTCGAGAGCTTTGTTGCCCGTGACACGGATTTTGGATGCATTGATGATGACGATGAAATCGCCAGTATCGACGTGAGGCGTATAAATGGCCTTGTGTTTGCCGCGTAAACGGAGTGCTGCTTCGCTGGCAACACGTCCGAGCACCTTGTCGGTGGCGTCAATCACAAACCACTCATGCTTCACGTCAGCAGGTTTTGCGCTGAACGTAGACATGGTTTTCCTTGAGTGGGTTGTGCAAATCCTTTTCCACGGTCGGCGTTCTTCTGATGAGAACCTCTTAGGTGGGATTTAAACTCCGCCGCGGGATTTGACCTGGCGCTGCGAAGCCCTCCATTCTATCCCAAACTTACCCTTTAAGGCTAGTTTCAAGGCATATTGCAGTTACCATGGATGTATGTTCAGTTATCGCCACGCTTTTCACGCCGGCAACCATGCCGATGTCCTCAAACACACGGTTTTAGTGTCTATTTTATCTCATATGACCGACAAAGCCGCAGGCTTGTTGGTGGTGGACACGCACGCCGGTGCAGGTCTCTACCCCATGGAGATAGGCTCATCCACCAAGGAATCAGAGGTGAGTGAAGGCTTACATTCTTTGCGAACGCGATTGCAATCATCGGGAGAAACTGTAACTGAGGCCTTGCAAAACTACCTCAAAGTGGTGGGCGCATTCAGAGGCCAAGGGGGCTCAGCCATCTATCCTGGCTCACCATTCATCATTCAACATCTGTTGCGTGAGCAAGACAAACTCAAACTCTTCGAATTGCATCCCAGCGATATTCGCGCACTCGATGGTCATGTGGCGCAACTGCGTGCAGGAAGACAAGTGGCCGTGCTGCGAGAAGATGGATTTGAAGGATTGAAAAAATTTATTCCACCAACAACGCGTCGTGGTTTGGTCTTGATGGATCCCAGTTATGAAATCAAATCGGATTACATGCGTGTCACAGAAAGCATCAGCGACGCATTAAAAAGATTTTCAACGGGCACTTATTTGATTTGGTATCCGATCATCCCAAGACCGCAAGCGCACAGTCTGCCCAAAAATTTAATTCGATTGGCGCAACAAGTGCGCAAGCCTTGGTTGCATACAACCCTGCGCATTAAATCGGGTGCTGTTCAAACCAACACAGCAGACTTTGATCCCGATAAACGCCCTAAGCAAGGCGGCTTGAGTGCGAGCGGCATGCTCGTGATCAATCCACCTTACACGCTCAAAGAGGCGCTACAACAATCATTGCCACAGATGGTGCAATGGATGGGTCAAGACAAACAATCAGGTTTTACTTTAGAGGCAGGCGCTTAATAATTTCAGTTGTAGCCGTACTTTGATTCATCGTATAAAAATGCAAACCAGGTGCACCAGCCGTTAGTAGTTGATCGCATAAATCGGTGACCACATCTAAACCAAACGCACGAATGCTGGCTGTGTCGTCACCAAACTCTTGCAAACGCAATCGTATCCAACGCGGTATTTCTGCACCACACGCGTCCGAAAAACGCATGAGTTGTGTGGAGCTGATGATGGGCATGATGCCAGGCACAACGGGTATGTCTGCACCCATGGCGTAAGCATCATCGACAAATCGAAAATAGGCGTCGGTGTTGTAAAAATATTGTGTGATGGCGGAGCTTGCGCCCGCTTTTACTTTTGTAACATAAGCTTGCAAATCGGCATGCGCTGTTTTGGCTTGCGGATGAATTTCGGGATAGCAACCCACTTCGATATGAAAGTGTGACGCTGTTTCTTGACGAATATAGGCCACTAAATCACTGGCGTAACGAAACTCACCAAACGTTCCGTGCCCACTGGGCAAATCACCACGCAATGCAACGATACGATTAATTCCTGCATCTTTAAAAATTTGCAATTGCGCACGAACACTTTGCGCTGATGCACCAATACAAGAAAAATGCGGTGCAGCGCGATGACCATCGGTCAAAATAGCTTGCACTGTTTGCAATGTACCGTCTTGTGTAGAGCCTCCAGCGCCATAAGTAACGCTGAAGAACTCGGGCTTTAAAGCGTACAACTCGCGACGAACTTGCTCGAGTTTTTTAGCACCCTCGGGGGTCTTGGGTGGAAAAAACTCAAAGCTAATCGGCGTGGGTTTTGACACGTGCAACATTAATAGCGGTATGTATCAGGCTTGTAAGGGCCTTGCTTAGACACGCCAATGTAGTCGGCTTGCTCGGTGGTGAGTTCGGTGAGCATCGCGCCTACTTTTTGCAAATGCAAACGTGCAACTTTTTCATCTAAGTGTTTGGGCAACACATAAACCTTGCCGGATTCGTAATTTTTGGGTTGTGTGAACAACTCGATTTGTGCAATCGTTTGATTGGCAAATGAGCTGCTCATTACAAAACTGGGGTGTCCTGTGCCACAACCTAAATTAACCAAACGTCCTTTGGCCAACATGATGATGCGCTTGCCATCGGGAAAGATGATGTGATCGACTTGTGGCTTGATTTCTTCCCACTTGTATTTTTCAACGGAAGCGATATCAATTTCATTGTCGAAGTGACCGATATTGCAAACAATGGCTTGGTCTTTCATCTTGGCCATGAAGTCATGGGTGATGACGTGTTTGTTACCTGTTGCAGTCACAAAAATATCGGCTTTGTCAGCAGCGTATTCCATGGTGACCACTTTGTAGCCTTCCATTGCAGCTTGCAATGCATTGATAGGATCAATTTCGGTGACCCACACTTGTGCGCTGAGTGCGCGCAATGCTTGAGCGCTTCCTTTGCCCACATCGCCATAACCCGCAACCACGGCTACTTTGCCTGCAATCATCACGTCGGTGGCGCGCTTGATGCCGTCTACGAGGGACTCGCGGCAACCATAGAGGTTGTCAAATTTGCTTTTAGTAACGGAGTCGTTGACGTTGATGGCGCGAAACAGTAATGTGCCTTTGGCAGACATTTCATTCAAGCGATGCACGCCTGTTGTTGTTTCTTCTGTGACGCCAATGATGTCTGCAGCTTTGCGGCTGTACCAAGTTGCGTCTTGGGCCAACTTGGCTTTGATCGAAGCGTACAAACAGGTTTCTTCTTCGCTGGTGGGGTTGTTTAAAACCGATGCGTCTTTTTCTGCACGCTTGCCCAAGTGCATGAGCAATGTGGCGTCACCACCGTCATCCAAAATCATATTGGGGCCTTCGTTGGCTGTGCCAGCGGTACCAAATTCAAAAATGCGGTGGGTGTAATCCCAATAGTCGGTGAGGTTTTCACCTTTATATGCAAATACAGGAGTGCCGTTTGCAACCAATGCAGATGCGGCGTGATCTTGTGTTGAAAAAATATTGCATGAAGCCCAACGCACTTGTGCGCCTAAAGCTTGCAATGTTTCGACCAATACTGCTGTTTGAATGGTCATGTGCAAAGAGCCTGTGATGCGCGCGCCTTTGAGTGGCTGTTTGCTGACGAATTCTTGACGAATGGCCATTAAACCGGGCATTTCAGTTTCTGCAATTTTGATTTCTTTGCGACCCCATGGGGCCGAAGACATATCTGCAACTGCATAGTCAGTTGCGGCGAGAGGTTTGAGTACTGCGTTCATGGTGAGCTCCTAAATGGTTCAGAACCACTGCTCACGCGAAGGGACGACGGTTGGTTATCCGAGGTGCTCACCTCACGTTAACAGTGGGTGAGCGCAGTTGGAAATGATGTTTCCGAGCCTCACAAAACCAAGCGGGTTTGCTGCAGCGCTCCTCGGTGCGACTATTGTATCAAAAAAAACTTATCAAGGATTGACAATAAATAGTATTTTTATGTTAAAAATGATAACGCTCAATACATGTTTAGAACACACCAAGCCCATATGCTGTTTACATACCGCGAAAATCTTTTTTAAAAGTTTAAATTGAGTTTGCTTCTTCACTTACAAAACCCAGAAGATTTTTGCTTCGTGGTTTTTGCATGCACAGCCTGTTTGGGTTTCTCGTTAATGACGCCTTGGTTTTGGCATTGGGGATGGGTCGACACAGCTATTTCAACGGCCATTGGAGCGGTATCACAACTCTTTGCTCTTTTAATTTGGCGAAGGGGCCAAGGCTTGGTGTGGTGGTCACAAGTTATTAATCAGATTGTGTCGATTGGCGTTATTTTGTTCAATGCCACTCTTATTGGTCGGGTGACGTAACCTGTCATGACGTGTATGGCGATGGTTCCAATTTACCTTTTTTTACGGCGCGACGCATATAAAGTTATTCTTAGTTATTGATTGCCGTCTTATCGATTTTAGTTGTTTGCTTTTTGCAAATACAAGGGTTTATTGCCATCAAACCTTACGATACGCATCAAGACTTACTCATCGGTACAGTGATGCACGTACTCATATGCGTTGCACAAAGGATTCTTGTTGCGTCTTACGATGCGGCCAATTTACAAACGATTCATTACATCATGCAAAAAAATCCGCAACTGAAAGAGCGCACACTTGATTTACAAAAAGCCTACGCCCATCAGGATAAATTTTGGCGATGGTGAGCCATGACATGCGAACGCCTTTAAATGGCATCATTGGTTTTCAAAATTTGGCACGCGACGAACCCAATTTACGATCAGAAATGCAATCTTTTTTGGATGATGCGCATCATGCCTCCAATCATTTGTTAACCGTTATCAATAATTTATTAGATACCTCACAAATCAAACTCGGAAAGCTTGCGCTGCAATTAAAAGTTGCTAGCTAACAGACTGTTTTGCTACATTCGTTTCCAACCTTGGAGAGTCAAGCTAAAGATGCAGGGCTTTGTTATGAAATGGAAATTGCCAGTGATTTGCCCCAATGGGTCATCATTGACCAAAACCGCCTTTCGCAAATGTTAATCAACCTGTTAGCCAATGCAGTCAAGTTCACACCCAAAGGCGGCGTGACTTTAGAGGCGTCCTACCAAAAAAAGAGGGAAGCAAGGGGCCGCTCCTGATTAAAGTCATCGATACAGGAATTGGGATTGCAAGCGATTTACAAGGTCATATTTTTCAGCCCTTCACTCAAGTGCATGACCCTTTATTCAATCAATAGATTGCACAAGCTCTTCGAGGCAATGGCTTGGGCTTATCCATCACACAAAGTCTTGCGCGTACTCATGGCGGAGAATTAAAGGTTGAAAGTTTTGTCGGTCAAGGTTCTGTTTTTACTTTGCACTTACCTGTTGAGGTCGCCGATGAGCCCATTGGCATGAAAACCAACTTAACTTTTCATGAGCCGAAAGATAATTCGCCCATTCGTTTATTGGTGGTGGATGACGACGACGTAAATCGCTTGGTCTTTTGTACAACCTTGCAACGAGTCTTTATCAACGCTTGGATTGATCAAGCGGCCAATTGCACGGAAGGGTTTGAAAAGATGAGTGCCTTTACGTATAACCTGGTTTTAATTGATTTGGTGATGCCGGATATCGATGGCGCTGAAGTTGTCAGGCGTATTCATTCGCAATCCTCTGAACCATTTTGTAGCGTCCCTGTCATCGCTTTTACAGCCAATTTGTCGAAGAGGCCCTCAATGCTTATGAGGCGGCAGTCATCCAAGAAATTATTCCTAAGCCCTTTGATCGACACATGCTGATTCGCAGCGTGCGCTACCGCACCATTCACAAAAAGGTTGAAGTTCTTTGAACACCGTTATGATGGCGGGTTATTCTTATTCATCACCATGACACAAGCGCTAGAAGAAGTTCGTCGCAGACGAACATTTGCCATTATTTCTCACCCCGACGCGGGTAAAACCACGCTCACCGAAAAACTGTTGCTTTTTTCGGGTGCAATTCAAATTGCGGGGTCCGTCAAAGCGCGCAAAGCCAGTCGCCATGCCACGAGTGATTGGATGGAGATTGAAAAGCAACGGGGAATTTCCGTAGCAAGTTCGGTGATGCAAATGTTATATCGCGATCATGTGATCAATTTATTGGATACACCTGGACACAAAGATTTTTCAGAAGATACATATCGTGTTTTAACCGCCGTTGATTCCGCTTTGATGGTGATCGATGCAGCTAACGGTGTAGAAGCACAAACGCGTCGTTTAATTGAGGTGTGCAGACAGCGCAATACACCCATCATTACTTTTGTCAACAAAATGGACCGCGAGGTGCGCGATCCTCTAGATATTTTGGACGAGGTTGAACGCGAATTGGGCATGCCTTGTGTACCCATGACTTGGCCTGTGGGCCAGGGCAAAACATTTGGTGGAATTTTTAATTTACGAAATCACAACATGGCAGTGTTTGAATCTGGCAGCGAAAGAAGGCCTCAAGATTTTGAAACCATTGCACTGACAGAAACCGCTGTATTGAGTCAACGATTTGGCAATGACTTTGCAGCTGCGATGGAATCAATGGAATTGGCCACAGGTGCTTCGCCCAGTTTTGATCGAGAAGCTTTTTTAGCGGGCAAACAAACACCTGTGTTTTTTGGATCTGGTGTTAATAATTTTGGCGTGATGGAAGTGCTCGATGCGTTGGTCGATTTAGCTCCCTCACCTCAACCACGCAAAAGCTCTTTGTTGGTCAACTACGAACGCGTTGAAAAAATCATTGAGCCCGAAGCGCCTCATTTCAGTGGCGTGGTTTTTAAAGTGCAAGCCAATATGGACGCCAATCATCGCGATCGCATTGCGTTTGTTCGCGTAGCCTCTGGTCAATACAAACCAGGCATGAAACTCAAAGTCCAGCGCAGCAGCAAAGAGTTGCGACCCACATCGGTGGTTACGTTTTTATCGCAAAGACGCGAAGCAGTCGATGAGGCGTGGGCGGGTGACATCATTGGATTCACCACACACGGCGGCGTTCAATTGGGCGACACGATTACCGACGGCGTTGCATTGCAATACACGGGCTTGCCTTTTTTTGCGCCCGAACTCTTTATGACGGTGCTCTTAAAAAATCCGCTTCGCACCAAACAATTGCAAACAGGTTTAGATCAATTGGGAGAAGAAGGCGCCATTCAAGTGTTCAAGCCCGAAGTGGGCGGCGCCATGTTGTTAGGCGCTGTCGGACAACTGCAATTTGAAGTGGTACAACACCGACTCAAATCTGAATACGATTGCGATGTGCGATTGGAATCTAGCTCTTACACAGGTGCCAGATGGATCACGGCAAATACACCTATAGAGTTGCGTGAATTTTTAAATGCATATCCACAACGCATGGCCACTGACGCGGCCAACACCTTGGCCTATTTGTGCACATCGCCCTACGATGTCAGACTTGCACAAGAAAGATTTCCCAAAATCCACTTTCATCCCTTGCGCGAGCATGCAGGCTTATCATTAGGAAGCGCTGGCTGATTGTTTTTTAATGGGTGTCATTCATTCGATCTTTTTGAGCGAGGTCTGGAAATAATTTAAACCAAGCCATCGCAATCAAAATAGTGCCGATGCCACCACTCACCACTGAAACAATAGGGCCCCACAACGCAGCCACACTGCCTGACTCGAACTCGCCCAATTGATTGGACGCGCCAATAAAAATGGAATTAACAGCAGAGACGCGCCCTCTGATTTCATCGGGTGTTTGCAGTTGCATGATGGTGATGCGAGTCACGACGCTGACGTTGTCAGCAGCACCTGTCACAATCAACGCCAACATCGATATCCAAAAATAATCGCTGAGTCCAAACACAATGGTGGCAACACCAAAAATCATCACAGAGGCCAATAACCAATAACCCACTTTGCGCTGCAAGGGCCATCGCATCAAAACCAAAGACATGACCAACGCGCCGATCGCAGGCGCCGCTCTTAAAAAACCCAATCCTTCGGGTCCTGTATTTAATATGT
>Ga0209829_10000330_pt1 | contig 44518 bp, 4 predicted proteins | sample C_140205_EF_Meta_FD_187311 | JGI IMG/M metagenome (GOLD analysis project Ga0209829, IMG submission 187311) | Freshwater microbial communities from Lake Croche, Canada to study carbon cycling - C_140205_EF_MetaG (SPAdes) (version 2) | ecosystem: Environmental > Aquatic > Freshwater > Lake...
TTAAAAATTAACAGGTGTATTTGTCTTAACACTAAAATTTGGTGTTGTATTAGCAACTAAGGATTTAATCTTACCTATAATTGAATCACCAAATAATGATTGAGCTTTATCTAATGTAGCTTCAGTTATAGGCCATCTTAATGTATTCATAAAATAATTTTTTAAATTTAATTGTGCACCATAACATGATGCTAAGAAAAAATTATCACGTGCTATTACAACATTATAATTTGTTGGTGGTAATAATGAAAGACATCCAAACCAATTTTTTAAAAATGATGTTCTACCAAATGATCCCCATAATGTAGCAAGTATACCAGAATATACATTATCCAAACTATTTGATGGAGACCATTCTAAATATTCATGCAAAAATGTATTTTCCCAGGATTTACCACCATCAATATATTTTTGTAAATGTCCCATCATATAATTCATAAACCATTGATATGAATAACCATTATAGTTTAATCCTACATTTGGATACATATCAGCTACTAATAAAACTCCTGTTATATTTACAAAGCCTTGATTTATCCATCCATAATTGGAATTATTTATTACTAGAGTTGTAGATTCCATTGTTCCACGTTTACTTCCATCAACACCATACAAAAACGCTGGTGTAAATTGATCTGGAAAAATATAATTACGACATAATTCATATGTCGTTGCATGTTGATAATAAATAGGATATTTAATCGGATTATCTTTTTGCCAATAATGACTTTGATATACATGATATGCTTCTGGATCACGGATTGAATTAATATATTGTTTAATAAAATCAGGACCATTTGCAAAATTATATACACCGTGACCAGCTAAACCACCTGCATTTCCTAGATATGCACATTCAAGACGAATAGGCCGATTATTATAAGCACTTCCTACAGCAGGAATACGTCCTACAATATTATCATATGCAGCTACAAGTTTTTCTAAACCTACTATTGCTTTTGCCATTACTTCTATACCATATGGTGTATCATATAATGCAGATACTGGTTTTTTTGTTTCGGTATACCAATCAATATTATCTATAATTAATGCTACTTTTGGTCCACAAAATGCAGTTACTTGTAATCCACATGCAATAGATTTTTTATAATTAGTATCTTTGATAATTAACATGTTAGATAATACTGGAGTTGATACAGTTCTTATTGTTTGTGATCCTACTACTACACTCAAATTTTGAGTTATATTTATATATATTAATAGAGCTATTGTAATTGAAATTGCAGCAATATAATAAGATTTCATATATTATTATTTAATAAAAAAATAATTTATAACTCAAACCGAACATATGCTACGCATATTTATAACTCAAACACAAGGTAAGAACCATAGTAACTTCGTCACTATAACTCAAACACAAGGTAAGAACCCACATATGCTACGCATATTTAGAGTTCAAACGCCAACCCCGCTTGACCACTCATAATTCTTAACAAATTATAATTTCTCGCTATAATACTTACATTATACGCCCCATCATCCGTATCCAATTCAAAGTATGTATCAGCCAACACTGAAAAGTTACATGCACCAGATGGTTGATATTCATTAGGATATAAACAGAACGGGTACACATTCAGACCATTTAATGGCATATTTCTGTATTTCATGAAATATTGACGCTGAGTTAATACAGCATCATCATTAAATCTCCATTGACCATTTAGTGTTAATTTAGAATTATTAATTGGTGATTTTGTTGGATATGGAACATCACTTGATGATAATTGATTATTAGTAGACATTGGAATATATGGAACATCTGGATATTTTTCATACAAATATTTATATTTTTGTCTAGATAATTCTGTAATGGGATTATTTTCATCATATCGATCATAATTAGGTAATAAATTATAATATTTACTATTGGTATAATTCCAATATTGTCTGTTGTTAGCATTACTAGTATTAGCTTTAGGTTGAGCAAACCAATATAAATCTTTAACCGGTTGCATAAAGTTTAATTTAGTATTAAAATATGTACCATAGTGAGAATAATTTCTATAATTTTCTTGTTCTATCAAATATTCATGTTTACTATTTGCAAATCTTCTTCTTTCATCTGCTTCTAAATAAATGTATTTTAGTTCCAAACTTAATTTAGGTCTACCTGATGCAGTATATTTAGTTAATGGGTCACTGATAATTAAATTAGCTAATTTTTCTATTTGTAATGTTAATTTTACATCAGAATGTAATAAAGCAATTAATGGGATACTTAGACCCGCATTCATAAATCTATTAAAATAAAAGGGAAGTGGAATTCTAAGTTTGTATTTGGGTAATTTATTAGAATCATATGATGTAAGAATTTCAACATTACCAATCATTTTATTATTACCAGATTTCTTACTTACAGGTAAGTTAATTTCATTCCAAATATTAATCCAATCAGATGTTAACTTTTCTATTTCTACATTATTAATAGATAATTGAAAGTATTGTGAAATGTAATAACCAAGATTTTCAATCCAAGCAAAACGTGGTGGATTATTTGTTTTGTTTGTAATTGTATTAACTTGATTATTAATAGTATTTTGTCCATTATAATTTTTAACTTGATTGTTATATGATTGTAAGAAATTTTGTTTAATTAATGCAACATCTGTAATTAATTGATTATTTTGAACTACATTAGAACATAATGAACTTTGAATATTAATTTGTTCATTGTTTAAGATAGTATTATTATAGTATTCAAATGTATGTGTTTGAGATACATAATTAGGAACAGTATATGCATCTTTAAAAATAGAAGGAGTTTTAATTAAATCAATCTTCTTATTTGCTAATTGTGATATGAAAAAAGTAGTGAAACTATCTAATGTTGTATTTGCTTGTGAAATACCATTTGAAATTAAATCAGTCTGCAAAATCAAATATCCTTTATAATTTGCATAATTTGAACCTAATAATGTAGCTGCATCATTATAAGTATATAATCCGTAAGTTTGTAAAAAGTTCGATGGTGTTGTTTTATTGGGTGGTTTATCAAATGTAGTATATACACCAATTAAAGTAATAGGTGCTGGTAATATATGAGGTGTTATTAATTCTTTCTCTAATAATTCTCTAGAATATACAATGTTTGTATTAGGTACAGTAGTTGTAGGAAGAGCAGGGGAAACTACAATTGGTATATTAATAATTTGATTTATTATAAAATTTTTATTATTAGCTACTATCATTAAATATTTTGTTCCCGGAAAATTTAGAAAATATCGAAATGAGAAATATATGTACATACTATAGGAGCTATACACACGGTTAATGTTAGTGCTATACGCACTGGTCGTGCTATACGCACTGGTCGTGCTAATACTAGTCAAATAATATTTATTATTACCATTTAAATCATCCACAAAATACAGATCAAAATAATTAATCTCTGGAATATGTTTATTATAATTGTTAATTGTAATCATTCCAGTAACAAGACTATTAATATTAATATTATTATCTGGATTTGATACTAAATTTAATCCAATATTAATTGGATAATCTGTAATCTGTATTTTATCCAAATATATTTGATCAGAGTAAAAATATAACTCACCTGTAAAATCAAAAAAAGTATTATTTAACATAATATAATATCCATACATTTTAGAATAATTTACAGGATAAGATCCATAAAAAGTTAAATTTTCACCATCTGAATTATTAGCAGTATTTAAATTAACATTTGTAATATTTGAATCCCAATTACCCAAAGTAATTATATATCCTGATTCGCAGATATAATTAATCGTAATTTGATTGTTTAATAAAGTATGATTATTTTTATAATTTAAAATTCTATTTTGAATATAATTTCCAGTCAAACAATTAATTATGTCTCTCTTGTTAAGCATTAACACACCATCTTTCAATCCTAAAAGAGTATTCGCTTTAACTACAATTTGACCAGTTATTTGAATATTATTATAAATAATATTTACATCTAATTGTGCAACTCCATATGGAATAGTATAATATATAATTGAATCGATATATGTTAGATTTATTGAATCAAAAATAGAATTATATGAAAAAGGAATATTATTGTAACCAAAATTGGGATATATTTGAAAATTATGATTATTTAGTATGGAAATTAATTCATTACTCTTACCATAATAATTACTCTTACCATAATTACTACTTGGTACTTGAACTCTAACATTATAGGATCCTGGCTCAAATGTATCATCTAATTTTACTGGAATAACCAAATTATAATAATTATCATTTGTAATAATAACATTTTGAATAAAATAGTTATCCAAGGATATATTTAACACATTATTTATAAAACGTTGATCTACATATAATACTAAAAAAAATGATGATTTTTGATTAATATTCTTTAAATCATTAATATTTAATATATTGACTTGGTAATTATAATCAAATGTAATATTAACACCACAATTTAAATCAACAATTTCTAAATTATTATAAATTAATTGAATGTTATATTTATGATAATTTATCATATCTGGTATGATAATTTCTTGACAATAATATTTATCACCTGAAAATAATATATTCGGAGAATAGTAAATTGGAATACTATCATTAAAATCAGTAATTTTAAGATTAAAGTATGTATTAATTGTTAATCCAGCAACATAACAATTAATTAATAAATTAGAATTTACCGTAGATATATAATTCAAATTTTGTTTATTTGCATTAAATTGGATATTTGAATTATTTACATTAGATGTTACGTACATATATTTTTCAGGATTTGATATGTAAATTTTATTATTAGAAGATTGTAGTCCAATGTAATATTTAGCATCTTTTTTAAATATTAATGAATTACAATTTATCAACACTTCATAATTTTTTATAATTTTGTTAAAAGTTAGTTTATTAGGAAGAAAAATAATTTCCTTTGGTTTCGAGTTTGGTGGTATTAAACAAACAGTAAATATATCTTGATTATTAAATAATCTGTCATCTTCAATTTTAAAATTTAATATATAATCTTGATTATTAACAATAAGTAAATTTGGTGAAATTAAATTAATTGGATACTCAACTTGGATATCATTAATATTATCACATGCATAATTATTATTTATTGTTTTCCAACTACCTGCATTAAAATAATTGGGTGACTCAGTATTGAAAATTATACCATTAATCTGAATATTATTATTTCGATTATTTAAAACAATATCTGCTAAATTTTGATTAATTAATATATTTGATTGATTTTTATAGATGATTTCTAAATTAGAACAGTCATTCCCATAATTTTTTATAAAGATTTTGTTAGTAGAATCAATATAAATAGGTTTTTTACGTCGAATAAAATAATTATTCGGAATTAAGTTATTCGTAATATTAGTTCTCATTGAATTAATATTAGAATAATTTATTTATATTTGTTTATTTATTAATTATAATTTACATAAATTCTTAAATAGATTTCATTTGATTCCTTATTAATAATATTAAATTCTGATTGTTCTTCATAACCAGAATCATATGAAAATACTATTTTATTATTATCTATATCAATTGAGTAATTTATTATACTATTATTTTTATTTATAATTTGCATATCAATATATGTAGGATCAAAATCAATTGAAAATGTATTTATTTGATCGTACATTCCATCTATATTAATTGTTTTATTTGGTTCTGATGATGTTACTAATATTGGAACATTTTCTGTAGTATTTGATATAATATTTGTTTCTTGATGTATATTTTCTATAGTAATTGGTTGTGTAATATTTATATTTAAATCATTGATAGTTCTATTTTGGTTTTGTGGAACATTTGATATTGTTATATAATATACTCCAATTTCAGGAAAATTACCAATAAATGAATTATCTATTACATTTGTTAAATATTCTTGATTTTCTTCATTTTCTTTATTATAATATACATATAATGAATTTAATACATATGGTAAGTTTGATACTAATGTAAATTTATTGGTTAATATATCATGATCTAGATTAAAATTTAATAATGATTTATCGAAGAATTGATATGCAGGGGTAATAAATACATTGGTTGAATTATAGGAAAAGTAAAAATAAATAGTAGGAATATTTAGATTATTAATTGTAAAATTTACTTTTACATTATCCGATGCATTAGTTATTAAATTTGTTACTGGGATCAAATTATTAGAATTAGAATTATCTGCATAATATACATTTATAGTAGAGTAATAATTCATATAATTTACTTGATTACCATTATAAGATGTATGTAGAGTAAAAGAATATGTCAATGGTGTATTAAAATAACCCCAATTAGTATCAGAATCTAATCTTAATGTTAATTTTGGTGATATAATAAGTGGAGTAGGAATGTTATATTTAATATTATTTGTTATACCCACTGTTATATAATTTTGTAATTTATCAAATTGATATGTAAAACTTCCAATATTTTCATTAAAATTAGTTATAGTAGTCAATAATTTTTTAGTTGGTGTATCATAAATATTGAGAGTACTTATATTAATATTATTATTTTCTAATGTAACAATATATTTATCATCTTCTTGGTGGATACTAAATTCAAAATTTGTAAATGTTACAAGAGTATCTATTTTAATGATAGAATTAATATAAAAATATAAACTTTCAATATTATCACCAGGATTATATGAAAATGTTATTTCTTGATTACTGTTAATTGATGAGGTTGTAATTAGATTATTATTCGCTGATACAGACCAAGAGGGTAAAAGTTGAGATAAATCAATATTTCCAGGATTAGATAATTTAATGGTAAATACATTATTTGTATTTAGTAAACCATATGTTGAACTGATAGTACCAGTAATTGAAAGTGAACTAATATAAATCATTGGGTCTTCTTCTGGTGGTATGGTTTCAGTAATTTCTACATTTACTAATTGAAATAGCTGGTATATATCTATTAATGGTGTAGGAATATCAGATATTACAAAATAATAAGGTACATTATTTGTATTTGTAAAAGTAGCTGAAAATTCTACAGTATTTGTATTTATTACAGGAGCTTTTGTTATTAATGTTAAATTTTCATAATCAGTTGATGTAGCAGAAAATACATATAAATTATTTATACTACTATAATTAGTATTCCATTTAGTTAATGTAATAGTATACGATTGAGATTGATTATCTAAATAAGTAGTAGGAGTTACTTGTGCATTAATATTACCCATTAGAGTTGTAAATTGATAAGGTTTTGATTTAATATATGCATTTTCATATACAGATGTATCAGATAATCTAATGGTATTAGTATTGTAATTAGTATCTGTATAATTATTTAATGTAAATGTTCCATCATTATTAATTAGAATACGACCTAATTCATTTGAACCAATAAATATATATAATATTTCAGGAAATAAAGTTGACCAATTATTGAGTGAACCATTATATCTTATATTAGATATTGTTAATGATTCTATTGAAATTTGTGGTACTAGTTCGAGCGAATTAGTAATTTCATGGTCTATTATAGATTTACTATCTTGCAAGTAAACTGTATATGTTCCTAATGGTAATGAAATACTAAAATTAGATACAGTAATTGAATATTTATTATTTTTATATAAAATTTGATGGACTCCTAATGATTCTACATCAATATATACATATAATGAAGTTGGATAACTATTATTCCATTGATTTAATGTAATATTCAATGTTGATGGAATATTTTGAATTAAATAATTATTTTCACAGTTTATAGTATTTGATAAGTTAATTCCAATATTTGTAATAGTATAAATATCTGATTCAACATATCCTAATTTATCAGTAATAAATACATTAAAATTACCATAATATTTTTCAGTACATGTAAATGAGAAAGTACCATCATTTAATATATTAATTTCTTGCGTATAATGTTCATTATCATAACTAGAATAATATGTTACATACATTTCTTTAAAATCAAATTCTGGAATCCAATTAGATAAAACTACATCAAATGTAGTAGAAGTATATGTAGTAAATGTAGTTCTTGGAGTTACTGATGTAATTAAAAGTTGATTATGGATTGTTAAATTAGATACTAATTGTTTTATAGTTTCATTAACACTAATATATATATTATATATACCCTCTCCTATTGTTGGTTTTAAATTAAATGTAACTTTATATTTATCATCTGTATCATAGAAAATAGAATGAGTACCATATGATTCAATTACATCCAATTGAGTGTCTGAACCTAAATATATATCTATCTTACTAATATTATAACTTGAATTCCAATTATTTAATGTAATTGTAGTATTGATAGTCTTATTTTGAATAATATATCTGGTATTCATAGTTGCATTAACTGGGCCAATTGATGGTATTAATACTATATTGTATGTTTCATAATATCCTTCACCATATGTATCTGAATCAGATAAGGCAATATTTAATTCATCAATGTTATCATTATAATAAATACATGAAAAATGTCCAGTTGATGAAATAGTTACATTTTCCATATAATTATTATTAAAAAATAGATTCATTGTTCTAGGATATTCAGGTTTCCAATTTTCAATAATAAAATCAAATCTATTATCAGTATAAGTTAAAAATTTTGTTGAAGATGGTAAAATACTAATATTAAATTTAGTACAAATTTCAAAGGATGAAATTAATTGATTTACTAAAGGTGTTGCTGAACTTGTAGGATCTACATCACTTAAATATAAATTATATTTACCTATGTCAATATCAGTTGATTGTATAGTTTCAGTAAAATTTATTATATCAGATTCAATCGATTTACTACCAAATGAATACATAACATTAGATATATTAGATCCTAAATATAGATATAAATTATTAATATTATAACTCGAGTTCCAATTAGTTAAAACTATATTGTAATTCAAGCTACTATTGTAATATGTAATTGGATTGGTGTTAAATTTTGCATTTATTGGTCCAATAATAGTTGAAATAGTATATATGTTTGATTCAATATATCCAGAACCATATGTATCTGAATCTGATATGGAAATTGTAAATCCAGGGATTGTATTTTCAATGTCACTGTATATAAATGTTCCATCTGGATTAATATTTGTAATTACAGTATTTTTATAATTATCATGAATAGTAGTGTAAAATAATTGTAATGAATTCGGATATAAATTAGAATTCCAATTATTTAATTGTCCTTTAATGTTAAAAATATTGTATGTTTCTAATAGATTTGATGTTACATTACTAATTTCAATTTGAGATGATATAGTAAATGGTGAAATTACTTGATTCAATAAATATAAATTATATGAACCATTAATTATATCATCTGGAACAACTCCATTAAAATTAATTGAATATTCATTATTATTAAAATTGACTGTTTGTTGACCAAATGAATGTATAATAGTAGATACATCAGATCCAATATAAATATCTAAATTAGTAGGATAACTTTGATTCCATGATGTTAAAGTAATAGTAAAATCTGTACTCTTATTTTTAAATGCATATTGTTTGGTAGTTAATTTTGCACCTATATTACCTAAAATTGTATTTAATGTAATTTGATCAGATTGAAGATAATCAGATGGATCAGATAATTTAATATTAATTTCAGTCAATGTATTTTCTAATAATTTCAATGAAAAAGAACCATCTGAATTAATTATTGTGTTTATAATAGATGTTGTATTATCATAGACTTTGGTGTATAATAAATTTAATGAATTAGGATAGAAATTAGAAGACCAATTCTTGAGTTTACCTGACAAAGTCATATTAGTATTTGTTACAATCGGAGTGGGTGTTAAACTAGTAATATAAATTTGATGACCAATATAAAATGAAGATACAAATTGATTTACCGATGCTCCTACTAAACTTACTTCTGGATCTAAATCTGATATGTAGAGGGAATATGTTCCAGGTAATATTGAATCAGAAATAGTAGTATTAAATGAAATTTTTGATGATGTTGTGCTATGTAGACCTAAAGATGTAATTAAAGTATTTGTTGGTGTAGCAAGATATACATACATATTTTTAGGATAACTAGAATTCCAGATTGTTAATTCAATGGTAAAATCAGTTGATTTATTAACAATTGCGTAATTAGTACTTGATAAACGTGAATTTACAGGACCAGCTATAACATTTAATGTATATATATTTGATTCAATATTACCTGTTCCATATGTTGATCCATTTGATAAACTTATTGTAAAATCATTTAATTTAGTAACTGTAGATGAGATTGTAAATGTACCATCTGATTTAATTGATATTGGAACTATTTTTTGTGAAATAAATAAATTTAATGTGTCAGGATATACTTTTGAATTCCAATTACTAATAACACCATTTAATACAAATATTTCATATGTTTCTATTGGGTTTGGTATAGAAATAATTGTAGAAATTATAAGTTGTTCATATATAGTAAATTCATTAATAATTTCATTGATTACAGTAGTATTTGTTTCTAATGGGTTTTGATCTGACATATATAAATTATAAATACCAGCAGAAATATTAGTAGTTATGTTAGCTGAAAATTTAATATTATTATTAAGTGCATTTACTTTTTGATAACCAAAGGAATATATAACATTTGAAATTGAGGATCCAATATAAATGTACATTTCAGAAGGATATGTTGAATTCCATCTTGTTAATTTAATAGTATAATTGGTATTGGTATTTACGACAGTGTATGGATTAGATAATAGAACAGGATCTACCGAACCAGCTACTGTATTTAATGTAATTATATCTGATTTCAAATAATTATTACTATCAGATAATTTAATTGTAATTCCTGGAAATGTATTTACTGTATTGGAATATGTAAATTTACCATCTGAACCAATAGAAGTTAATACAGATATTTCTTCATTTTGATCAAGTTCAGTATATGTTAAATATAATTTTGATGGAAATAATAATGAATTCCAATTATTAACAGTACCTTCAAGATTAAATGGTGTGTATGTTTTAATAGTATTTGTAATAGTAAGAGTAATTTCAGGTACAATAGCTAAAGATGATATTAATTGATTTATAATTGGTGATATATTTTTTAATGGATTTTGGTCAGATAAATATACATTGATAGATCCAATATCAATATTTGCGGGAATGAGTCCTTTAAATGTTATTGAATTGTTAGATACTGTATGTAGACCAAAAGAATGAATTACAGTAGAAATATTTGAACCAAGATAAATATATAAGTTTGAAGGATAACTTTTATTCCAATCAAATAATTCAATACTAAAATTAGTAGATTTACCTTGTAGACCAAATTTAGGATTTACCAAGAATGCATCAATATGTCCAGGTACAGTACATAATTCAAACTCTGGTGATTTAATATATTTAGAAGGATCCGCTAAACTTATAGTAATTTTAGATAAGGTTGGTTCAAGTGATGTGTATTTAAATGTACCGTCAGATTCTATACTAATTTTTATTGTAGTAACTGAATTATCATAATGTAATGTTTTGTATAAATAGAGGGTGTTTGGATAGAGTGCACTGTACCAATTAGATAATTTTCCAGATAATGTATATTCTTGATATGTTTGAATAGTATTTGGAACAGAGTTCAATGTAGTAATATTTATTTGATTATTTACATTAAAAACGGATACATATTGATTAATTATAGTTAGATTTGAAGTAGTAGGATCTTTATCAGAAATATACAAGTTATATTGTCCTGGTATTACAGAATCTGGAATAATAGTATTAAAATTTATAGTTTTATTTATACCTACTTGATGGTTTCCAAGAGAATGAATTAATTCATTATTATCTAAATATAAATACATACTAGTTGGGTAACCAGGATCCCAATTGTCTAATGAAATAATGTAATTAGTTAACAAGGTTAAAATAGCATATGTATTGCTAGTCAAGGTAGCAGTTATAGGAGGTGGGATAGCATATAATGTAAATTCTGTTGATATAATTGAACTAGATTCAAGTGTAGTTCCATCTCCTACCGCAAATTTCAATCCAGGTAATGTTTGATTTGCATCAGATGAAATAGTTGTAGTAAATGTTCCATCATTTTTAATTGTAATTTCATTTGAGAAAACCTTTGATGTATAAATAGATGTATAAAATAAATTTAATGTGGTAGGATATTCAGCAGGATTCCAATTTTCTATTTTTCCTGATAAATCAAATCCTGATGATACTAATATTTTATTGGAATTAAAATGTGTTAATGAAAGGAGGGGTTTAATTTCAAAACTAGAAATGAATTGATTTACTAATGGTGTTTCTGAACTAGCTGGATCAACGTTAGATAAATATAAGTAGTATGATCCAATATCACAAGTGATATTTTTAGTAAATGATAAACTATTTGTATTGATATTTTGTTGACCTAATGAAAAGACTAAGGTTTTAATATCAGATCCAATATATATATATAATTTTGATATATTATAACTTTCTCTCCAATCTGTTAATGTGATATTAATCGCAGTTGCTGCATTTTTAATTCCATATGGATTACTTGTTAGTGCTGCATTTACATTTATAGGATTTGTTTGTAAGTATGGTCTATTTAATAATATATTACCTATGAGAGCATTATTTTTAAGTACCTGTTTACTATTATTAGCCAAAGGCGCATTAACATTAGCCAAAGGCGCATTATTAGCCCAAAGCATATTATTAGCCAAAGTTATATTATTAACCAAAGGCGCATTAACATTAGCCAAAGGCATATTATTAGCCAAAGGCATATTATTAGACAAAGTTATATTATTAGCCAAAGGCGCATTAACATTAGCCAAAGTAATATTATCATTAGTCATAGTTTCACTATCATTTATCAAAAATACATTATCATTAATCATAGGCTCTGCAAAAGATACATGTGAATTTAACTGAGATATATTTGATAATACAATACTAGATGCAATTGTATAACATGTAGTTGATAATAATGAAGGTAATGAAGTATTTAATGCCCAATTAATACCATCGATTGAGTAGGCTACATTATTACCAGAAGATTGTGCCCCTGTTAACCATTTTTTACCATTCCATGCAATAACATGAGGATAATTTGAAAGAATTGAATTACTAGAAGGAGATCCCTTCCAATTTATACCATCATATGAATATCCTAAAAAATTAGTACCAGAACCACCTGCTACAAACATAGAACCATTCCAGGCTACACTAATAGCACTAGTAGTAAAAACAATATTTCCAGAGGTAGAACCTGTCCAAGTAATACCATCTGTTGAATATGCGATTCTATAAGTACCTGTACCAACCGCCACCCATAAAGTTCCGTTCCATGCAAATTTAAATGCACCTGTAGAAAGTAATGAACTACCTGATGTAGATTTTGTCCAAGTGATACCATCTGAAGAATATGCTACTACACCATGAGCTGTATTATCTGTACCACCAGCTAAAAATATAGTACCATTTGATGCTAATCCATAACAATATTGAGTAATAAGTGCACTACCTGAAGTTGATACATACCAAGTAATACCATCAGATGAATAACATATACTTCCAGTACCACCTACATTTGTAGCACCACCCATAATCCATTTACCATTCCATACAATACTTCCTGGCGATGGTTGACACATTATAGCAGAACCAGAAGTTGATTTAGTCCAATTAATTCCATTTGATGAATACATTACAATTACAGTAGCACCAATACCACCAGCTACCCATTGTCTACCATTAAATCCCATACAATAACAAACTGTCATAAGATTACTTCCAGAAGTAGAATTTGTCCAAGTAATACCATCGTAGGAATAAGCTACGTTTGTTCCATTACCACCTGAATAACCACCTGCTATCATAAAATTTGATAATATTGGTAAAACATTTTTAGATGCTACTGTTGTGCATCTAGACAAAAATATACTATTAGCATTAGGAGAAGAAGCCCAAGTAATACCATCATATGAATATGCTACTTTAGTAGTATTTCCAGATCCTGCTACAAATATAGTACCGTTCCAAGTAATGGATAATGGTCCAAAACTAGGGAAGAGTGAATTACCAGATGCAGAAGCATTCCAGGTAATACCATCATTAGAATAGGCCATTTGATTAGTTCCATAACCTCCTGCAACCCATCGAGAACCATTAAATGCAATTGCTTGACATCTAGTTGATATAATAGAATTACCAGAAGTAGAAGCTATCCAATTAATTCCATCTGTAGAATATGCCATAGTATTACTTCCCTCACCACCTATTACAAATAGTGTACCACTTGATGAAATACTAAGAGTTGTAGCTGTAAATAATGAAGAACCAGATGTAGATTTTGTCCAAGTAATACCATCGGATGAATATGCTACTACACCATGAGCTGTATTATCTGAACCAGTCGCAACAAATACATTACCATTCCATGCTATACCATAACAATATTGGCCTATAATTGATGTACCAGATGTTGATTGAGTCCATGTAATACCATCTGGTGAATAACAAACTATTCCTATACCACCCATGACCCAATTAGTACCATTCCATGCAACACTTCCGGCTATTGGTCGATTATTAGCCATTAAAGTAGAACCAGAATTTGATTTAATCCAATTAATTCCATCTGATGAATATATTAATGTTCCACCACTAACACCAGAACCACCTGCAACCCATTGATTACCATTATATCCTATACAATAACACTCTGCTGAAAGAAGATTACTTCCGGAAACAGATGGTATTATAGTAATACCATCATAAGAATACGCAACTTGGGTAGCATTACCAAGGGAATAACCACCTAATACTGTAAATGATCTAGTTTGATTACCTACTGGAACTACAAAATTTGATAATATTGGTAAAACATTTTTAGATGCTATAGCTGTACAAGTAGTTGTAAATGTAGTAGGAGCACTAGGAGAAGGAATCCAATTAATACCATCATATGAATAGGCAATATTATTAGGTTGTTCTGGAGCTCCAGCTATAAATATTGTACCATTCCATGAAATTGACCATGGTCCCTCTGCACTAGTAAAAAATGAATTACCAGATATAGAAGCAGTCCAATTAATACCATCATATGAATAAGCAAGTTTATTAGATGGAGAACCACCCGCTACCCAGATAGATCCATTAAATGCAATTGAAGTAATATTGGGATTAAAAATATTAGTACCCGAAGTAGATACTGTCCAGGTAATTCCATCAGTAGAATATCCCATTCTATTAGTACCGGTAGATCCACCTGCTACAAACAAACTACCTCCGAATGCTATAACTCTCATTCCAGTAGCTGAAAATAGAGAAGAACCAGATGTAGATTTTGTCCAACTAATACCATCGGAAGAATATGCTACTACACCAAGAGATAATGAATCACCAACTGCTACAAATACATTACCATTCCATGCAATTCCTTGACAACTCTTAATAATAGCACTACCTGATGTAGAAGTATTCCAATTAATACCATCTGATGAATAAATTATAGAATTAGCTCCTTGATAACTACCTACTACCCAATTAGTACCATTCCATGCAACCGCATTTTCCAAAGAATAAATATCTGAGACAAAAAGATTACTACCACTAGTTGATACAGTCCAATTAATACCATCAGATGAATAAATTATACGTCCTTGAATACTTGAATTTAAACCACCTGCTATCCACATTGAACCATTGTATCCTACAAAAGTACATTTATAGCTAATAATACTATTTCCAGAAGGGGATGGTATTAAAGTAATACCATCATATGAATAAGCTACTCTATTAGTACCTTGACCGCCAAATACTGTAAATGATCTATCTGGATAAGGTGGAGGTGCAGAAGATAATACAGGGGGAATAACCGAAGATGTAATCATTGAAACATTAGAAATTACACCTGTACCGTTACTAGAAGGAGTCCAGTTAATACCATCTGAGGAATACGCTAAAGAATTAGTATTTACTATACCACCAGCTATCCATCTAACCCCATTCCATGAAATTGATCTTGCTTGACTTAAAATATTTAGAATTGTTGTGGAGAGAACCCAATTAATTCCATCATGAGATGTTGCAGTTACAGCACCTCCATAAGTAGATGAACCACATGCTACCCATAAAATTCCATTTGATACAACACTACGACCTACAGTAAAAAATGCACTTCCAGATGTAGATTGATTCCAATTAATTCCATTATTTGAATAAATAATAACTCCATTATATCCTATTGCTACCCAAATATTATTATACGCGATACTTGTACATTTAGTACTAGGAAAAAATGTATTACCTTCAGGAATTGCAGTCCAATTCATTCCATCTGAGGAATAAGCTAATGTACTAGCACCCGTTAGTCCGCCATTTTGACCACCTGCTACCCATAAAGAACCACTCCAAGCTACACAATAACATCCTGCTGTAAGAATTTGAGATCCAGAATCTATCCAATTTAATCCATCAGATGAATAAAATAGACCTTGAAAATTACCAGGAGTATCGGCACCTGCTACCCAGATATTTCCATTCCATCCAAAACAGTGGACTGCTGCACTAAAGAAAGTACTAGCAGCAGTTGCTACTGACCAGTTAATACCATCATAAGAATATATAATTTTTGGGGCATAAGTAGGGTCACCTAGAGTTCCGCATGCTAACCACATAGAACCATTATAACCAACTGAAAATGTAACCCATGGAATTAAACCAGTAGCAGATGTAGACTCTGTCCAAGTAATACCATCATAAGAATAGACTAATTGGCCATATGTACCACTGGTTTGATTACCTACTGCAACTACAAAATTTGATTGGATTGGTAAAACTTTAGTAGAAGCACTAGCGGTACATCTAGCAGGAAATAAAATAGCAGCACTACTAGAAGAATACCAATTAATACCATCAGATGAATAAGCACTACTACTATCTACAGATCCAGCAACAAATACACTACCGTTCCAGGCAATTGAAGACGCACCAGAAGGAATTAATGAATTACCGGAAGTGGAACCAGTCCAAGTAATACCATCATACGAATACGCCATTGAATTATTTCCACCACCACCTGCAACCCAGATAGATCCATTAAATGATATTGCTCTACACAAAACTGTAAATATAGCATTACCAGAAGTTGATGGAGTCCAAGTTATTCCATTATTTCTAGAATACACAAGAGTATTAGTTCCTGAACCACCGGCTACAATTAAAGAACCATTAACTCTTATACAATTCCACGATGTAGAAAATATAGTAGAACCAGTATTAGTCCATCTCATTCCATCTAAAGAAGATAAAAGTAGAGGACCTGATCCTGAAGTACCAGCTGCTAGAAATATTGAACCAGTCCATGCAGTTGTATCGCATGAGTAAAAAAGAGTACCCCCTGTAACAGAAGGAAACCAATTCATCCCATCGGGAGAATATATTAATGTTTTTGCTACATTACTTATACCACCTTTCACCCATATAGAATTATTATAAGAAATACTATTGAGTGAATAAGTACCTGATATACTAAGAGCACTACCACTGGGTGATTCAGTCCAATTGATTCCATCGTAAGAATAACAAAGTACATTATCCGTACCATTTGGCTTAAATCCAGCAGCTACCCATAGCGTACCATTATACCCTACACTATTACAATTACCGTATGGTAAATTAAATAAACTATTACCCGAAGGAGAAGGATACCAATCAATACCATTATATGAATACGCTAATGCATTATTACCGTAACCACCTAATACTGATGTTACTACTGGTAAAGATACGGGTGTACTTGGGTATGGTGGTAATATTGGTAAGATAGTAGAAGATTGAACTTTTGGACTTCCAATTATACTCAAACCATTTGTAGGAATCCAGGTAAAACCATCAGTTGAATAAGCTAAAGTATTATTATATAATGCACCACCAACTACCCATCTAACACCATTCCATGAAATTGATATTGCACTATAGTCTATAATATTCTTTATTGTTTTAGATGCGACCCAATTTATTCTATCAGTTGATGTTGCAAGTACAGTACCATTTGCATCAATACCAACTGCTATCCATAAAATACCATTATATGCAACTGAACTACAATTAGTAAAAAGTGCACTTCCAGATGTAGATTGATTCCAATTAATTCCATCGTTTGAATAAATAATAACACCATTACTTCCAGTTGCTACCCATTTACTACCGTCAGTAGCAATACTCAAACATGCACCACCAGCAAAAAATGTATTACCACTAGGAATTGCAGTCCAATTTATTCCATTAGATGAATAAGCTAATGTACTAGCTCCAGTTAATCCGCCGTTTGTACCACCCGCCACCCATAAAGAACCACTCCAAGCTACACACCAACATGCTCCTGTAAGAATTTGAGATCCAGAATCAGTCCAATATAACCCATCAAATGAATAAAATATAGTTTGAAAACTAGCTGCATTATTGGTACCTGCTACCCACATATTTCCATTCCATACAAAACAATAGACACTACCACTAAAGAAATTAGTAGCAGCAGTTGCTACTGACCAGTTAATACCATCATGAGAATATATAATTTTTTGTGGTTTACTTCCAGGTGAAGCATCCTCTTGTCCGGCTACTAACCACATCGAACCATTATAACCAACACTAGTTGTAGACCAAGTAAGGAAACTAGTAGCAGATGCAGAAACCGACCATGTAATACCATTATTGGAATAAGCAACCCGTCCAACATATCCCCCTGGTTCACCACCTACTGCAACCATAAATTGTGATTGAATTGGGAGAATTTTTTTAGAAGCAACTGCGTTACATGCACCGTTAAGTAGACTATGACCATTGGGAGAATTTGTCCAAGTAATACCATCATATGAATATGCAACTTGATAAGCAGATCCTGCAACAAATAATTTGCCATTCCAAGAAATTGTTGTAGGTATTCCTGCACCACCAATAAAGATTCCATTACCAGAAGCAGAACTAATCCAGTTAATACCATCATATGAATATGCCATTTTATTAGTTCCAGCACCACCTGCAACCCAGATAGATCCATTAAATGTAATTGAATTACATGTAGTAGTAAAAATAGCATTTCCTGAAGTTGATACAGTCCAAGTAAGTCCATTATTTGTAGAATATGCTATCGTATTAGTACCAGAACCACCTGCTACCCAAATAGAACCACTAGTAGCAATACAAAAACAATTTGATGAAAATGTAGTAGAATTTGTATTGATCCAAGTCATTCCATCATAAGAATACATAATTAGACCAGCTGTTCCGGATGAACCAACCGCTATAAATACTGTACCATTCCATGCAATTCCGTTACAGTAATAAAAGAGATTACCACCTGAAACAGAAGGAAACCAATTTATACCATCATGTGAATAAATTATTGTTAGATAGTTATGACCTATACCGCCTATTACCCAAATAGAATCATTATAAGCAAGAGCATTTTGAATAACACCCGCTTGAAAAAGAGCAGTACCAGTATTTGATATTGTCCAATTAATACCATCATATGAATAACAAAGTGCTCCACCACCAGATGCAGCATTATATCCAGCAGCTACCCAGATCTTACCGTTATATCCTAGATGAGTAAAAATAGAATCTGATCTAAAAAGACTATTACCTGATGTAGAAGGAATCCAAGTAATACCATCGTATGAATACGTTAATCGATTATCTCCCGAACCTACCGCTACCATAAAATCTTGTGGTGGTTCTATTGGTAAGGTAAGAGATGATGTAATTACTTTTACACTTGTAAATACACTAGCACCACTAGTAGAAGCAGTCCAGTTAATCCCATTTGTTGAATAAGCTAATGAATTACTACCACCACTATAACCACCAGCTAACCATAATTTACCATTCCATGAAATTGATACTACCTCATATAAAATATTTTGGATTGATGTAGAAAGAACCCAATTAATTCCATCATGCGATGATGCAGTTACAGCACCGCTAGCATTAACACCACCAGCTACCCATAAAATACCGTTAGATGCAACGCTTCTACCTAATGTAAAAAGTGCACTCCCTGTAGATTTATTCCAATTAATTCCGTCATTTGAATAAATAATAACTCCATTACCTCCAAGTGCTACCCAAATATTATTATATGCTATACTTATACATTCCGTAACATTAGGAAAAAATGTATTACCTTCCGGAATTGCAGTCCAATTTATTCCATTAGATGAATAAGCTAATGCACTAGAACCAGATGGACCACCATTTTGACCACCCGCTACCCATAAAGAACCACTCCAAGCTACACACCTACATCTAGCTGAAAGAATTTGAGATCCAGAATCAGTCCAATTTAACCCATCAGATGAATAAAATATAGTTTGATAATTACCAGGAGAATCACTACCTGCTACCCAGATACTTCCATTCCATCCAAAACAACGAACTTGTCCACCAAAGAAAGTACTAGCAGCAGTTGATATTGACCAGTTAATACCATCATTAGAATATATAATTTTTTGAGGATAACTAGGTGCACCATCATTTCCGGCTGCTAACCAAAGAGATCCATTATATCCAAGAGCAGATGTACCTCCCGGGATTAAACTATATGCAGATGCAGATTGTATCCAATTATATCCATCATATGAGTACCCAGTTTGTGCGATACCATTTGGATTACTAGATTTATTACCCAGAGCAACCATAAATGTTGATACTTTATAAGTTGGAATTGGTGTTGTTGGTTTTACTATAGGTAAGATAATAGAGGATGAAAGACTAGATATTCTACTTGTAAAAATATCGGTACCACTATTAGCAAGAGTCCAGTTAATACCATCAGGTGAATAACCTACACTATTAGTACCAGTTGAATTATCACCACCAGCAATCCATAAACTACCATTCCATGAAATTGATCTTATTTGATTAAAAAGAGATTGAGATGATACAGACGATGTCCAATTTATTCCATCGGGAGATATTGCAATTATACCACCATTAGAATCGAGACCACCTGCTAGCCATACACTTCCATTAAATGCAACAGTTAAACAACAATTAAAAAGTGCACTCCCGCCTACAGATTCAGTCCAATTAATTCCATCATATGAATAAACAATCTTACCATTGTATCCACCAGCTACCCACCTGCTACCGTCAGTAGCGATACCATTTGCACCTGTTGGAAAAAATGTTCTGCTACTAGGAATTGGAGCCCAATTTATTCCATCATATGAAAAAGCTAGTGAAGCACTATATGTCATATACCCAACAAAAGTACCACCTGCTACCCACATAGAACCATTCCAGGCTACACATCTACATCCACCTGAAAGAATATCAGAATTAGCATAAGCCCAATTGATTCCATCGGATGAATAAGCTAAATTACTAGAAAAATTATATTCTATACCGTAACAACCAGCTACCCAGATATTTCCATTCCATCCAAAACAAAAGACTTGATTACCACTAAAGAAATTTGTTGCAGGTGTAGATTTAGTCCAATTAATTCCATTGGTAGAAGATAAAAATGATATGGGTGCATCAAGATCTTTTCCAAATGCTAACCATAAAGAACCATTATAACCAACACATCGCACATCTTGTGCATCGACAGATAGATCAAATGAAGATGTAGATTTTATCCAATTAAATCCATCATATGAATACGCAATTCTGGCCAAACCATTTTGATCAGCTGAAGTAGAACGACCTACTGCTACTACAAAATTTGATTTAATTGGTTGAGTAATTTTAGAACCAACTGCCGTTAAATTAGCAAATATAGTACTACCATTAAGAGAAGCAAACCAAGTAATACCATCGTATGAATAACCAATACTATTATAAGGAGATGCACCAACAAATACACTACCATTCCAGTCAATTGCGTAGGGTCCTTCAGAAAATAATGAATTACCGGAAGTAGATGCAGTCCAAGTAATACCATCGTATGAATACGCCATTTGATTAGTTCCATAACCACTTGCAACCCAGATAGATCCATTAAATGCTATTGCTCTACACAAAGTTGTAAATATAGAATTACCAGAAGTTGATGGAGTCCAGTTAAATCCATCATATGAGTACGCCAGTCTATTATCACCTTCAGCACCCGCTACATATATAGAACCAGTATATACTATAGAATAAATTGTACCTGTTAATATGAGAGAATTAAATTGTGTCCAATTTATTCCATCTGATGAATAAGCTAATACAGAATAAATATAAGAAAGTCCACCACCTGCTATAAATACAGAACCATTCCATATAATTGTACAACAATCAGCTGGGTCATTAAAAATATTACCACCATATACAGAAGGTAACCAATTAATACCATCATAAGAATAAAAAAATGTTGTATCACCTCTTTTACTTGCTACCCATATAGAATTATTATAAGCAATTCCAACATTAATACCGGCAGAACCAAAAAGAGCACTACCACTAGGTGATTCAGTCCAATCAATTCCATTGTAAGAATATGCAAGATGACGATTATTCAATACACCATCAAAACCACCGGCTATCCATATCGAACCATTGTATTTTACAAAAGTACAACATCCTATATAACTACTAAATATACTATTACCAGATGGAGAACCTATCCAATTAATACCATTATATGAATATGCCATTCTATTAGGTCCTGTACCACCAGCAACTATAAAATTGTCTGTTTTTAATATCGGTAAAACATTTTTAGATGCTACACCAAAAACATAATTTATATTTAATGAATTACCTGAGACAGAAAGATACCAAGTAATACCATCTGCAGAATAAGCCATACGATTATCTCCACCAGATACAGATAAACTACCCGCTACCCAAACAGTACCGTTCCATGCAATAGTTACTACTGGATCAAGAACACCGGGAAAGATAGTATTTCCATTTGCAGATGCAGTCCAATTAATACCATCATATGAATAACATAATTTATTACCACCGTTACCACCGGTACCTCCAAGACCACCAGCTACCCATAATTTACCATTCCAGCCGATTGAGGTACATCCTACATATATATTACTTGCAGAAAACAATGAATTTCCCGAAGTTGATGCATACCAAGTAATTCCATCATATGAATATGCTATCTTATTAGTACCGGTACCCCCTGCTATATGTATTGCACCATTAGATGCAACTGCAAAAACAGCTATATTTATTAATGTAGATCCTGATGTAGATTGAGTCCAAGTTATTCCATCGGAAGAATATCCGATGACACCTAAATTTGAACTAATTGTTTGACCACCACCTATAAATAAAGAACCAGTCCAGGCAACAGACCAACCATATCCAGTAAAAATAGAGCTACCTGAAGTTGAATTAGTCCAAGCTATACCATCAGATGAATAAATTATTTTTTGAGTAACAGACATTACCCAAGTAGAACCATTCCACGCAGTATTAGCTCCACGTGTTACGCCATTTGTAACAAGAGCTGTCCCAGATGTTGATTTAGTCCAAATAATTCCGTCTGATGAGTATCCAACTATACCTGAATAATCAATAGTACTTGTACCAGTTCCAATCCATTGGGTACCATTGTATGCAATTGAATTACAGAAACCAAAAAAAACATTACTACCGGAGGTAGAATTTATCCAATTTAAACCATCGTAAGAATAATTTACTGTACCACCAATACCACCACCTGATACCATAAATGATGATAATTTTGGTGCTATTGGTAATATATAACTAGATGCTATACCAATCAAAAAATTTTTAAATATTGAATTAGCCGAAGTTGAAGGAATCCAATTAATACCATCATAAGAATAACCTAATCTTGTAACTCCATTAATACTACCTGCAGTCCATACAGTACCATTCCAAGCAATAGTTACTACACTACCACCTGAAAAGATAGTATTTCCAGATGTAGAAGGAATCCAATTAATACCATCATATGAATATCCCATTAAATTAGTTCCAGCACCCCCAGCTACCCATAAAGTACCATTCCAAGCTACTGAAAATCCGACTGCAGTAAATACAGAATTACCAGAAGTCGAAGCATACCAAGTTATTCCATCAAAAGAATATGCCATTCTATTACCTCCTGCTCCACATGCTACACATATTGAACTATTGGATGCAACATTATAAATTGTACTGGTAAATAATGCCGAACCCGATGTAGATTTAGTCCAACTTATTCCATTGGAAGAATATCCTAATACTCCAGTATTTGTACTAGTTGTACCACAACCTACAAATAAAGAACCAGTCCATGCAACAGACCATCCATATCCAGTAAAAACAGAATTACCTGAAGATGAAGCAGACCAAGCTATACCGTTAGAAGAATAAATTATTGATTGAATAGCAAATAATACCCAAGTAGAACCATTCCATGCAGTATTAGATCCACGGGTTGTACCATTTGTAGCAATAAGAGCACTACCAGAATTTGATTTAGTCCAAGTAATTCCATCCGATGAATAACCAACGACACCTTGATTACTTGAATTTGCACCACTGGCTATCCAGAGAGAACCATTATACGCAATAGAATTACATGTAAGAGCAAAAAGACTAGCACCTGATGGAGAATTTGTCCAAGTAATACCATCATTTGAATAGGCAATAATACCTCCACCACCCGAATCATAATTATTACCAACCGCTACCATAAAAGGTGGAATAGCAGAACCTTGTACATTAAATGTAGATATAAATTGTTTTACAACATTTGTTGAATCTTTCATATATAAATTATATGACCCTATTGCTATAGTTGGTAAGGTAGCATTAAAATTAATAGAGTATGTACCACCCGATGTAACTGTTTGATCTCCATAATTATATACTATAGTCTCAATATCTGATCCAAGATAAATAGTTAATGTAATAGGATAACTTGCATTCCAATTAGTTAATGTAATAGCATAATTGGTAGATACTCCAATTTTTGCACTAGCACCACTTGTTAAAACTGCATTTACTGGTCCAACAAGAGCAGTTACAGTAACTGCATTTGTTTTAATATATCCACTCGCAAATACAGCATTATCAGCTAATTTAATAGTAGCTCCTGGTAATGTTGTTAATGTAGTTGTGTATGTAAAAGTTCCATCTGAATTAATTGTCGTTGAACCTACAGTAACTGAACCATCATATGTTTTAGTATAAAATAAACTTAGAGATGAAGGATACACACTTTGCCAATTTGTTAATGTACCATTATAAACTGCAGATTGATATGTTAATATTGGGGAAGGTACTGTAGTTATACTAGCTAATACAACTTGAGGTCCAACACGGAATGAAGAAACTAATTGTTTTACATTAGGAGTAGTAATAGTAGTTGGATTTGTATCAGAAATATATAAATTATAATTTCCAGCTACTATATTACCACTTGTTAAATTGGCAGTGATACTTATTGAATAATTAGAACCACTTACAGTAATTGTTATTTGACCAAATAAATAAGAAACATTACTAATACTTGTACCTAAGTAAACAAACAAAGAAGGAATTGAATAACTTGCATTCCAGTTAGTTAAATTAAATGCTATATTAGTAGATAGACCATAAATCAAATAGGGATTTGAAGTAAGTGTAGCATTTACAGGTCCAATAATAGAATTTAGAGTAACTGTATTTGAAAGTAAATATGATGTTGAATCTGCAAAACTAATTGTTGCTCCAGGTTTTGTATTTTCAGTTACAGTATATGTAAATGTACCATTAGAATTGATTGTTGTTGAAACTACAGTAGGAGTATTTGTATAAACTTTAGTATATGTTAAATTTAATGATGTCGGATATGTAGTAGCAAACCAATTATTTAATGTACCAGATATAATTGTAGATTGATATGTTTTAAAGGGTGTTGGATTAGGGGTTACATTTACAAGAGATAATTGATTGGCTATACTAAATGGAGAAATTAATTGATTTACCTTTGTACCTGATAAACCAGTAGCAGGATTTTTATCAGATAAATACAAGTTATAGAGACCTTGGGTAATAGTATTAGGAATTGTAGCGGTAAAGTTTATATTACTAGGGCTACCAGATGATCTAATAGGTAATACATAACTAGATGCTACACCTTCAACATCTCCTATAAATATTGAACTACCCGAACTTGATGCAGTCCAAGTAATACCATCAGTTGAATAAGCTAAACGAGCATTTGTAGATCTACCACTAGCTACCCATTTAATACCATTCCATGCAATACATGTAGGACCATCACCTGTAAATAAAGCATTTCCGGATGCAGATGGAGTCCAAGTAAGACCATCTGATGAATATATTAATGTATTTGTACCAGCACCACCCGCTACCCATCTAGTACCGTTATATGCAATTGAATAACATGCAGTAGTAAATAAAGAATTACTAGATGTAGATCGAGTCCAGGTAGTACCATTATAAGAATATGCCATAGTATTTGTACCCGAACCACCCGCTAATGTTAAAGTACCATTAGAAGCAACACAAGTAATGTATGATGTAAATAATGCAGATCCTGATCCAGATTTAGTCCAAGTTATTCCATTTGATGAATAAGCTAATAGTCCACCACCATCACCACTACCACCACCTATAAATAAAGAACCTGTCCAGGCGGATGTAACCATATTACCAGAACTAAAAATAGTCGATCCAGATGTTGATAAATTCCAGTTTATTCCATCAGATGAATAACCAACCGTTGCTACAGTACCAACTATCCAAGTAGTACCATTCCAAGCAAATTTACATCCACCACCTATTCCTGGAGATAATAAAGTACTACCCGATTTTGTCCAATCAATTCCATTGTATGAGTAACCTAATACACCTTGATAATCCATATTTCTACCACATCCAACCCACATAGTACCATTATATGCAAAACTTACACCAGTTCTAGTAAAAACTGAATTAGCAGAAGCTGAACCAGTCCAATTAATTCCATCAGTAGAATATGCTAACGTGTTTGTTCCTGCTGAACCACCTGCTATTATAAATGGTGATACTGTAGGTGGAGCTTCACCACCAGATGTTCCAGGAGTAATCGTAGCAACAGGAAAGGTATATGCTAATCCAGATGTAAGAGAAGTAGCCAAATACAAATATAATGAACTTATGTTATAACTTGTATTCCAATTGATTAAATCAATATTAAATGGTGTAGATTTACCATATATTCCATATTTTGTCGTAGTTAATGTAGCATTTACTGGACCAATTACTGAATTAACAGTAACAGTATTTGTAAATAATAATCCAGTACCAAATGTAGGTGTATCAGCTAATGCAATACTAATACCAGGTAATAAATTATTTAATTTAGTATATGAAAATGTACCATTGCTATTAATTGGAACTGTAGCTACTGTTACAGTTTGAGTTGAAAGAACAGTAAAAAATATGTATAATGAACTAGGATAAGAAGTAGGAAACCAATTTTGAATGACACCATTATATGTTACAGATACATACGTAGATGCAGGATTAGGTGATGGTGTAACACTAGCTAAAATAATTTGATTACCAATAATTTGAAAGGTAGAAATAAATTGATTTACACTTGGTACTATAATTCCAGCTGGATCTTGATTAGATAAATATAAATTATTAGTAGTTGGTACATTATTAGGAATTAAAGCAGTAAATGATAATTTATTAGATGTTATAGTTTGAGAACCAAATGAATAAATTAAATTATTAATAGACGATCCCAAGTAAATATATAAATTATTAATTCCATAACTAGCATTCCAATTTGTTAAAGTAATATTAAAAGTAGCTACTGTATTAATATTTGCATACGGTAATGATGTTAATGTAGCATTAACTGGACCAATAAACGAATTAAAAGAAATTATATTTGATTTAAGATATCCTGATGCAAAAGTTGTAGTATCAGCAAGAGACATAGTTATACCTGGAATTGTTGGTTCTGTTCCTGTATATGTAAATGAACCATTAGATGCTACTGTTACTTGTACTGTAGTTACTGCATTATTATAGGTTTTAGTAATAAATAAATTTAATGTAGCAGGATAAGTTGCTGAAATCCAATTTGTAATAGAACCATTAAATGTAATAGAAGTATATGTTGGAATAGGATTTATACTAGGTGTTATTGAAACGGATATTTGATTAGAAACACTTATAGGTGATATCAATCGTTTTACTTTAGGTGTGATTATAGTAGTAAGATCTTGATCTGATACAAATAAATAATATACACTTTGACTTAATGCTCCAGATGCAATTGTTGAAGTAAATGATACAGAATATATACCATTACTTAATACAACTGGATATCGTCCATATGTATACGCTACTGATCCAGAAGGACTATTGGAAAATAATAAATATGCATAAATAATTGTTGAATAGGAAGAATTACAGTTAGTTAATATAAAATTGTAATTGGTAGATTTATCAAAAATTGCATACTTATTTGTAGTTAGATTTGCATTTATTGGACCAGCAATTGCATTAAAAGTTACATCACCATCCGTATTAATATAAGAATTTGCATATGTAGTACCGTCACCCAATCTTATTACTACACTAGGTAATCTAGTAAAATTAGAATCAAAATATGAAAATGTACCTGAAGAACTAATTGTTACAGGTGAGGTTGTTACAACACCTGTTGATGTTACAGTATAAAATAAATTTAATGTTGTTGGATAAAATGCAGGAACCCAATTAACTAAACTACCAGTATATAAATTATTTACATATGTTTCAATAGGTGATGGATAGGATGTTAATGTATTAATTGCAATTTGTGGTCCAACATTAAAAGTACGTATTAATTGATTTACATTTGGTGTAACAGTACCACTAGGATCTTGATTTGAAATATATAAATTATATGTACCAGGTGTTATACTACTAGATGGGAATATTATATAAAATGGGATTGTTGCATTAAATTGAATTGAATATATAGAATTACTTAAATTTACTACTTGTAAACCAAGGGAATATACGAGAGTAGATATATTAGATCCAATGTATACATACATATTTGTAGGATAACTAGTATTCCAAACATTAAATCTAATATTTATTGGTGTTACAATATCAAAGATAGCATATGGATTTGATAATAATTGAGAATTAATAGGTCCAGCTGATTCATTTACAGTAATTGTATTAGATTTAAGATAATTAATTGTATCTGCAACACTTAAAGATACTCCAGGAAGATTTATATTTGATGATGCAGGTAATGTATATGTAAATGTTCCACTAGTACTAATTGTTACAGGAATTATGCGTACATTATTATTAAATAATGTTTTAAAAGATAAATTTAATGTAGATGGATAATAATTAGATGCCCAATTTGTTAAACTACCATTGAATATTACTTGAGAATATGTTATTGCTGGATTTGGTTGTGTAGCTACAGATAATACTAGTTGATTACCTACATAAAATGGACTAATTAATTGATTTATTGTAGCAGAACCAACACCTAATGTAGGATCAACATTAGATAAATATAAATTATATTCTCCTGATGTAACACTATTTAATGGTATTGTTGCACTAAATGTAATTTTAAATCCATTATTTACTACATTAATTGCATATGATCCAAATGAATAAATAACAGGACCTGCTATAGTAGATGCAATATATACAAACATAGTAGTAGGGTAACTAGAATTCCATACAGATAATGAAATATTATATGTTGTGGTAAATCCAGTAAGAGTATAATTACTTGATAATAAACTTGCATTTATTGGTCCTGCAATAGTAGTAATTTGATAGATATTTGATTTAATAAATGAACTAAAATAATTACTAGAATCAGTAACTGATAGATTAATATTAGTAAATTGAATATTTGATGATGCTATTACACTATATGTAAATGTTCCATTTGATGCAATATTAACTTGTGTTATTGGCGTTGAAGTACTATTGTAAAATAAGTATAATGAAGATGGATATACCAAAGAAGCCCAGTTAGTTAATGTTCCTGTATATATTGTTGATCTATATGTTTGATTTGGAGATGGATTTGATACTACTGATAAAACAATTTGATTTTGTATAACAAATGTAGAAACTAGTTGATTTATTATTGGGGCATTAGATCCAGTAGGATCTTGATCTGACATATATAAATTATAATTACCTGTTTGTATACCTATGGGAACAGTAGATGTAAATAATATATAATAAAAATTACTAAATTGTACAGTTTGTTGACCAAATGAATAAATAACTGTTCCTGATATAGTAGGAGCAATATACACATATAATCTAGTAGGATAATTAGCACCCCAAGTTGAAAATTTAAATTCACAAATAAAACTTTGACCTAATATTGTATATGGTTTACTTACTAAAATAGGGTTAACAGAACCAAGGACTGCATTTAATATATATCTACCTGAATTAATATATCCACTATTAGAAGATGTAGCTGAATCAGATACTACAAACGTTGCCCCAGGTAATAATGCAATACTATTACTATATGTAAATTTTCCGTTTGATGTAACATTAATTGGTACAGTTATTGAATTATTATTTAATGTAATTATATAATATAAATACATTGTAGATGGATACGTAGAATACCAATTACTTATAGTACCTGTAAATAATGTAAGTGTATTTGTTTGAAACGGTGCAGGTGATGTAATTATATTATTAATAAAAATTTGAGGTGATACTGCATAAGGTGATACTAATCTATTTATAATTGGATTATTTAAATTTGTAGGATTTTGTTCAGTAACATATAAATTATATTGTCCAGGAGTAATTCCAGTAGCAGGTAATGTAAATAAAAAATTAACTGAATATTTATTTTGTGCTAAAGTTACATTCTGAATTCCAAATGAATAAATGAGTGGACTACCAATAGAAGCAGCTAAGTATAAATATATTTGATTTGGATAACTACTATTCCAATTTAGAAAAACAATATTCATACTAGAACTAGTACCAAACAAAGAATATAGATTACTAGATATTACTGGATTTACGTCACCTACTATTGCATTTAGAGTATATGTATTTGTTTTAAGATAACTACTATTGAATGTAGTATTGTCAAATAATGCAAAAGTAACTCCAGGTAGTGTAGTATTTGTTGATGTATATGTAAATGTTCCATTAGATGCAATTGTAACTTGCGATGTTACACTAACATTATTAAAAATAGGATTATATAATAAATATAACGTAGATGGATAAAATGTAGACACCCAATTAGTTATAGTACCGGTAAATATAGTATTGGTATAGGTACTAAATGGAGTAGGTACTGATGTAATATTATTTATTAAAATATTATTATTAATTGAAAATGGTGTTATTAATTGATTTATTAAAGGATTTACGATAGAATTATTTGGATTTTGCTCACAAATATATAAATTATATACACCAGATGATAATCCAGATGCAGGTAATGTAGCAGAAAATGAAATAGTATTATTTGATATAGTTTGTAATCCATAGGAATATATTAAATTACTTGGTGAACTACCAATATAAATATATACATTTGTAGGGTAGCTAACATCCCATCCAGGTAATTGAATCGTATATGTAGAAGTTGTACCAAAAATAGCATATTTTCTAGTTGTTAATGTAGCAAAGACTGGTCCAATAACTGCATTTACTGTAAAAGTATTTGAACTAATATAATTAATTGAATCTGCTATTGATAATGATACACCTGGTAGAATATTTATAGTAGTAGTGTATGTAAATGAACTAGAATTAATTGTTATTGGTACTTTTACGATTACACCAGAATATATTGTTCTAAAAGATAAAATCATTGAATTTGGATATAAACCATCTCTCCAATTTGTTAATGTTCCTACATATGTACTTGATATATTTGTTTGTAAAGGTGATGGTGTTGTTGTTATATTATTAATTACAAGTTGGTTTGCAACATAAAATGTACTAATAAATTGATTGACAATTGAATTAGTTAAATTTGTTGGATTTATTTCTGAAACATATAAATTGTAAGAACCTTGAGTTATTAAATTAATTGGAATTGTAGCTGTAAATGAAATTGAATACACATTTCTGAAATTTATAGGTTGTATACCAAATGAATAAATAACGGTTGAAATATTTGAACCAAGATATACATACATTGATTGAGGATAACTGTCATTCCATGTAGATAATCTAATTGTATATGTTGTAAGATTTCCAAATATTGCATATGGATTACTAGTTAATACAGCATTAATTGGACCAGAAATTGGATTAATAGTTATTGTGTTTGATTTAATATAAGATGTATTTAATGTAGTATTATCTCCAATAGATATAGTTACACCTGGAAATGTTGTATAATTTGCACCTAAAACAGAATATGTAAATGTACCTGATGATGTTATTGGCGTTGATACAACTGTAATTACACCAGAATATGATGAAGTATAAAAGAGCTTTAATGTGCTGGGATAGTATGCAGAAATCCAATTTGTTAATGTTCCATTAAATGTTACATTAGAATATGTTTGAGATGGTGATGGTACAGTAGTGATACTTGCAATAGTAATTTGATTTCCAATATTAATATTAGTAATTAGTTGATTCGCTACTCTAAAAGTTGTAGAATATGGATCTTGATCAGAAAAATATATATTATATACACCTGGCGTAAATTGAGATAATGGAATGGTTGCAGTAAATGCAATATTATAAATGGAATTAGCAATTCTTACAGGGTGTGATCCAAATGAATATACAGGTGAATTAATAGAAGTTCCTAAATATACATACATAGTAGGTAAATATGTAGCATATCCTGTTTGCCAATTTGTTAATATTATATTATAATTTGTTGATAATCCAAAAATAGAATAATTATTAGTAGACAAAGTAGCATTAATTGGGTTAATAATTGATTTTAAGATTACCGTATTTGAACTAATATAATTTGAACTATCTGAAACACTAAATGATACTCCTGGTAAAGTTAATTCAATTTCACTAAATATAAAAGTACCATTTGAATTAATTGGTATTGAAATTATTTCTACATTACTAGTATAAATTGTAGTATAATATAAATTTAATCTTGCAGGATAGAATGTAGGATACCAATTAGTTATTGTACCTAAAATATTGTATGGTAAATATGCTACAATTGGATTTGGAGTAGGGGTAATATTAATTGTAATTTGAGGTCCTACATTAATAGTACTGATAAATTGTCTTACATTAAATGTAGGTATAGTTGGATCATTATCAGATAAATATAAGTTATATGTTCCAGGAGTCAATCCAGATGGTATAGTATGAGTAAATATTACAGAATAATTTGTAGTTACATTTGTAATTAGACGAGCACCAAATGAATATAATATAGTAGATATATCTGATCCAATGTAAATATATAAATTAGTAATATTTCTACTATCTGTATAACTACTATTCCAATTTGTTAATGATATATTATAATTTGTAGGAAGATCAAATATTGCATAATTTGTTGTATTGAGAACAGGTAGAACTGGACCAATTATTGTTCCAGTTAAACTTGAAATAATTAATTGATTTGATTCAACTTGTCCTTGACCATAGATTGGATTATCTGAAATACCAACACTAACACCAATTAAAGTAGTAATATTAATTGTATATGTAAATTCACCTGAATTATTAATAGTTATAGCATTTGATACATATTTATTATTATACAGTTCTTTGTAGCTAATATAAAAGGGTTGGGTAAATAAATTAGGTAACCAATTATTGAGATAACCAGTTAATTGTGTTGATGTATATGTTGTTAATGGTGATGGTACATTATCAATTCTAGTTAATACAATTTGTGAAATAATATTAATATCAACAGGAAGAGCTTGTAATAAAGTGGGATTTGGTTGATTATAATCTACATTTGAAATATACATTGTGTAACTACCAGTAGAAAAATTAGGAATTGTTTGAGTATAATTTACAGAATAAGCATTTCCAATAACAGTAACAGGTTGTGCACCATAATTCCAAACTAAATTATTATTTAAATCTGTAAAATATACATATAAATTAGAAATAGGGTAACTAGAATTCCAATTGGATAATGAAATCTTATAAATATTTGGTTTAGATGGGAGAATTTGAGTGGGTGAAACTAGGACTGCATTAACTGGTCCTATTACAGTGGTAATTTGATAGATAGGTGGGGAATCTGCATGATTATTAAGTTTGACCATATCATTTAAATTATCTATATCATCTAAATTATCTAAATTATCTAAATTATCTATATCATCTATTAGATTATTCATAAATAAGTTTAAATAATAAGGAGTTTCTAAATAACCAGTACCATAGATAGGTGCATCAGAAAATACAAAATTTGTATACGGGTATGAATTAACTGAAACAGTAAAATTAAAATTACCTAATGCATCAATTGTGACTGTAGTTGTAGGAGGAGTTAAATTATTAATTGTAAATCCAGTAAATAAATACAATTGTGTAGGAAATATTGTAAGCCAATTACCAATATTACCTGAATATGTTACCGGTGTAAATGTAGGTGGGGGATAAACGGATGGTGTAATAATAGAAATATAAATTTGTTCAGTAACAGTTAATTGATTTGTAACTTGTTGATCATAATTTAGTCCATTTTGAATAAACATATTGTATATTCCAATTGTTGTAATTAAACTAGCTGTAAAATTAATAACATACTTATTTAATGTAGAATTTAAAGTAACTGGAAATAATCCTATATTAGTTACAGGAATAGAATCAATATAAACAGAAGATGTAGAACCAACGTTAGAATAACTAGCATCCCAATTTGTTAATGTAATTAATAATTCTCTTGATTTATTATTAATCAGAAATGTTGGATATGTTAAAACTGAATTAATACGACCAATTACATTTACTAATGAACCAACACTATTTTGAATAATACCATTTGTAAAATTTGATTTTTCTGATATAAATAAATAAATTGGGTTTATACTTTGCGTGTATAATGTATATGTTAATATATTATTAATATCAAATACTACTGGTGTACCAGAACCGTAAATTGTTGATGGGTTATCAGATCTAGCTGTAAATATATATAATTGATTAGGAACAGTTGAATAAGTATTATAGTTAGGTGAATAATTTCCAATATTAATTCTAATTGTATTTGGTTGAAATGTAATAGCTATATTAGTAATATAATTAGAAGATAATGCAGGAATTATATCAATATAGTTCAAATTAGTTAAATTTGGATTTGAAATTTGAACGTTAACTAATCCTTCACCAAAATTATATGTAGTTGATATTTTATTGTAGGTTAAATATACATAAACTTGATTTACACTAGTAAAACTAGTTCTAAATGAAACTTGATATACACCATTTACTAATACAATTGGATATGATTGACCACTTAAATTATTGATTGGTTTAAAATATGTATGTGTTGATGGATCTGTTATTTTTTTAGTATAAATATACAATTGTGTAATTCCTTGATTGATATACGTATTATACCAATTACCCAATGTAACAGTAAATGTACTAGCTTGACCAATAACTGAAACATATTGAGATAATACTCCAGTAACACCTACTATATTAGTAGTAATAATTGGGTTTGTAGGATTAGTTAAAAAATTTACTGGTCTACTACCAAAAGGAATAGTATTTGAAATTGGATTATATGTTAAATATACATAATTATTACCAAGATTCTTAAATCCTGCACTAAAACTTAGAATAAATGTATCACCTACTTTATTAATAGTAGCACGTGTTTGAGGTGTATTTAAATTTTGAATATCATTACCCAAATTTTGCCCAAGAACATTATTTGCAAAATATACATATAAATTATTAATATCATAGATCGATGACCAAAAATTTAATGATATATTATATGTCTTGGGTACAGTTAATAATCCAGTATAACTATTTATTTGTCCAATAAAAGATTGAGGATCTATATTACTTACTACATTAATTGTTTGTTCTCTTGTAATATTAGGGATTAGAGCAAATACTTTTGCTGTATTTAGATTCGCAACATTATTTACATCTGATAAATATACATAAATAGATTCAGGATTTGTAAAGGTTACTAATGCATTAATAGCATAATTCACAACGTTACTACCAGGGCGAGTATATGTAATAATAGGAAAAGGTCCATTTGCAACATTAGGGATACCTGAAGCATTTCTTAAATTATTACCATCATCTGTTAATGAAAAAAATACATATAAATTGTTAATTCCAATTTTTGCTGACCAACCAATAATAGTAATTAAAAAATTTCTTGGAATTGTGATAATTGCATAATAACTATCTAAAAATCCATCTGAAATACTAGAAACAGTAATTGGGGATGCTACATTAACTGACACTATACTAGTTCCATAAGGGTGAGTTGCATCAATTAGTGCATTAGTTACAGATAAATAATTTTTACCAGGTGTATTAAATGTCATTGATATTGTTGAAGAATATACACCATTATTAAATATAACATCACCAGTAGCTAAATAAGTTGATTCATTTGGTGCATATGTATTATATACATAAAAGTAATTACCATAGTATCTAGACCAATTATTTAAAATTACAATATATGTTCCAGGTTGACCTAAGGTTGCAGTATTTGGTGTTAAAATTACATTAACTGCTAAAGCTGGATTAGTAGCAGATGTAAAGTCATAATAAATAAATGATTCAATAAATGTAGGAAAATAAATAAAATTATAATCTGATTCATTTACTACACCAGGTCCAGGAACATATGGTATAGAATAACTTAATAGAGTAATTAATGTTTGATTGATATTTTGAATATTTTTAAATACATTGAACATTGTTTTTAGAATATTAACTCCATCAGTAGCTGTTTGTTGATATAATAATTGTTGATACATTAATTTATTATCGGTAAAGTCATATTGATATCCAAATGGTAATGAACTATAAGAAATACTAAAGGAAGGTTCAGTTCCACTAATAGATGTTGCAATAATAAATTGAGAACCAGTATCTATATTTATATTAAAAAGATTTGCTTCAGTTGTAAAAAATACATTGTATATTGTCATAATAACATTATATCCATTTTTTTGATATGCAAAGTTTTGATATATATATTTATTTTCAGTTGCTGTTACAATAGCATTTTGAATAAATGTAATTATATAATCAGTAATAGTAGTGAATACATTTTTAGGAACATTTGTAGAATTATTATAATAATAATTTAATCCATATAATATTTGATTTGCTTCACTACCACGAACCAAATAATTATAATTATTAAATGTAATTACAGTATAATCACTAATTAAAACTTTATTATTAACAGTCCAATAATCATATGTATTATGAAATTGAACCCTTTCTTCAAAATTATTATAAGGTCCAATTAAACTTTGACGGAGAGCAAACATTAATCTATAATATTGAGCATATGCAAAATTCTTTTTGATACTTATTGGTGAAAAAATTTTAGGAATCTTAAATTGTTCATATTCTCCAAAGTAATTATATAATATTTGAGAACCAACAGTAACTTTAGAAATATTTATTGTTACTAATGAACTAATAAACATTTCTATAAAGTCATTTATAGAATCAAGATCAGTACTTACTTTCAATCTATTATAAATATCATTAAAATTAATTTCATACACACTATTTTGATAAATAATCTTTTTTGATTTTAATATTAAAAATAAATATTCAGATATTAAATTTATTAATCCACTCTTCCATGATGAAGCAGTAATTTGACCTAAAATATTTCCTAATGACATTGGAGTATTTTGAAAAGAAGAACCAATTAATTCAGTTTGATTTAATATAAAACATTCAGAAATAAAAAAGTAATAAAGTTTATAAATTAAAGATGGTAATACTATATTACCTTCAATATACACATTAATTGTAGTACCAGTTGAATCAATAATTGGAATAAATCCCATTGTATTATAATCTGATAGAACACCTAATGTATAAGGATATTGACCATAAATTAATCCAGTTGTATCAAATGAGTTAGTTACAATTGTTCTTTCATTTAAAAATGCAATATAATTATCATTGTTGCCTAAAATTGTATTAATTGATGCATTAGATGGAACATTTGCTAAATCATTCAATAAATCTTTGATTAATAATAAATTATCAACATGTTTGTTTACTAAAAATGGATGAGTAATATTTTGTAAATGATCAATTGAACCAGTTATAGCTAAAGAATCTATTATAGTATCAAATGCAGTAACATCTGCATTAATATCGGGATATGCAGAATATGTATTTAATCCTGTTATTTTTCTTACAGGATTTCCATGTTGATCAGTAGTATTTACATAAAAATATGAATTAGCAATCGTATTATAATAATAGTTTCTATATTGAATTTTCAATAACATAAATACATACATGAATGATTTAGGACGAGCTACTACTGAACCATTAAATGTTAAAACATTAGTAGGAACTGATTTATAAGGATAGAAACCGTTTGAATCAAACTTTAATTGATGGAAATTTGCAAGAAAATAATCAATACCAGATGATAAGTATTTAGGGAAATAATAACTAATTGGTAATGTAGGATCATCAAAATCTTTAATATTAGGCTTACTGGATGTATTATTTAAAAAAGAAAATAAATAGTTCATATAAAATACAACTGTATTACTGGCATTTTTAATATTATATATATCATGGTAAATTAAGGGAACTAAATTATAATCAACAGATGTATTAAATTTAAAGAATTTATCATAAAATGTTAATGATGTAACGTCGTTAATAGAATAATAATCATCATACAATTGTTTTTCTTGATCTGTTTGTACAATGGTAGAAACATTTTTTTGTCTATAATTCAATATACTAGTAAATAATTGTTTGAATGCAGATATATCAGATTGATAAGGACCCATTATATTACTTAATGAAATATTCAAAAAATTTAATGATATTAATGAACTATTATTATTCCAGTATTGAATATCACTATTTAAATTATCTTTTTCTTGAAAATATGGCATAGTAGATAAAGATGTAAATAATTCATTAATCAATTGACTGTATAGTGATCCTGATTCATATTTTAATGCAATTGTATCTGCAAAATTTCTTTGATTAATGACATTGAAATTATTTAAAAAATTAGAGATCTCATAACCAAGAGAAGAAAAATCTAAAGAGCTAGCACACATGCTATTATATAAATTAATACTATTTGATAATCCAGTAATAACAGGAGCATATTTATATTTATAGATTGTTGAATAATTTAATAAATATGAATTCCATCCATTAAATATATCTAAATCATTCATGCTAATAAGATTTACTTTAAATTGAGTTAAGATTGATGAATATACATCTGAAATAGGATAAGAACCAGATACGTTACTTCCATATTTCAATAAAACTAAAAATTCTTGATAATCTGTAAAACGTTGATTTAATATAGATAATACATTAATAATTTGAATAGGATCTTGATTGGTATCATAATTTATAGAAAAGTTATTATCAATACCATATAATCGTTGATCTAATAAATTATATCTCATACTTACACCCTTTAACCTTTCAACTGCATCACGTGTACCATATGCTGAACGTGTTGCAAAAACTTCAATACCTTGAATTATATCGGGTCTGTTGTTATATTTTATTGTATTATTTGTAGTATTAGTATAGTATTCTGAAATAAATGATCTTCCGGTATAAATATACATCATATCGTAAAATTGACCCATCAAATTGTAATAATAGAAATAAGGTTGTGCACTTCTTTGAACCCATGCTTGATAACTTTGAACAATATGACCTTCCATATTTGGTAAATATGCACCAGTTTGAAATGCTTCAAAAAATGCAAAATCAACTGTATTTATATCAGCAGTAAGATAGTTATTTACTTTAGCATAAAAACTTTGTAATGTCTTATTGGGGTACTGAGTATCTCTTAATATACCACCGTATCCTGCAAAGAACATGTATTTTTGATAATCATAATGTATTGATAAATTAAATAATTTATAATAATCATCAACATAATATCCAGTGGGAAATGCAATAGATGAATTAAAGTTATAATTTGATGTATATTGATCAGTGGCTAATATAATTTTTACTAATTTACCAGAACCATGAATACTATAGACAATAGGATAATTACTGAGATTTAATCCAGGTGCTTGAACAACATTAATATTATGTTTATTTAATAATCTTGATGTAACTTGGAATACATAGGAAATTTCTTGAATTAAATTATTTACAGTATTAGTAAAATTTGTATCATTTGTAATTGTGTATTGAGGAAGTAATTTATAACTAGTATACAAGTTAAGTAAAGTATTATTTTGATTAGATACTTGAATAATATTATTAAAATAGTTATATTGAGTTTTTTGATCATTATTTATAAAAAGAGTTGTTTGTAAAACAGTAGAAAATGTATTGTATAATAATGAACCTAATACTTGTGGTGACATTTGATATATAGTTTTAAAATATGTATCATCTAAATTAACTGGAATATTATAGATATCACCCCAATAAGTTAATAATTCTGTCAAATATTTATAAATATAATAAATTAATAAGGCATCATCTTTTCCTGATATGGCTGCAATGTAATTGTTACTAATAGAACTATTTATACTAACAAATTGGTTATTCCAATATGCTTGTGCATATGGTTTTTGTAAGAAATTGTTATTATGTTCTTCTAATTCTTCTAAATAATGCATGAATGAAAATGTTTGTGGTGATATTTGTACTGTGTATTTTGATACTTTATCTAATAATGTATAGGCATATTCAGTAGGATTTAATATTGCGGGAATTTGTGTAGGATCCATAAAAGGAATTGAACCTTGAGCATTATTTAAGTAATTATAACCATCAGTTCTAGGATAATTTATATTATTCATAAAATAAAGTGATGAATTTACAGTAGCATAATTTTCAGATAATTCACTTGTTTTTTGATAAATATTTTGATATACTTGGGCAGTTTTACTGTATAAAAATCTTGGAAAATATTGTTCTGATAAAAAGGTAATTAAAAATGTATTATCTACTAATAATGGATTTTGATCAATAACATCTTCTTGATATGTTGAATATTTAGTTCCACCATTTCTTATAATTTTAGATCTGGTTTCTTCATAATTTTGCATTAAGATAAACATATAATCACTTTGAGTATTGATGTAATCAAGTAATATATTATTACCATATAATTGTCTAGAAAAACTAGTAGTATTATTGATTACAGGAATTATATTTATTGAATAATTATCTAAAAATGTTGTAATATTTACAACACGTAATAATCCTGAACTAGAATTTGTAGTATAATTAAATACAATTGTACTTAAATCAATATTTTGAAAATTAAATGCATCTTGTATACTAAGAATTAATTTTGTAATATCAATTGTAATACTATTTGTTCCAAGTTTAATTAAATTTAATGGTACATTATAAGTAACTGAATAATAATCAGATATATTAGCAATTGTAACATCTCTTTTATTATAAGTAATAGTAATATTAGTTAATTCTTGTAAAGTAAATGAAATTTCATTATTAAAAATAAAAGATGTTAATGTTTGTAAACCAGATGGATTACCAGCTTGTACATAATTTATAATTTTAATGAATTCATCACTTAAATTTTGACTAATATTTAGTAATGCTGAAGACCATGTATTATTATAATTAAGAGAAAGTGTTTGATATTGATTAATAATATGGGTAGTTAAATAATTAATATATGAAAATTGAGATTCAGAATATCCATTAGTAGCAATATTTGTATTAATTATTTTAGTTAAATATTCTTGATATCTAAATATACCATTTATTAAATTGGCAAAAGATATACTAGCTGAACCTGTAAAATTAAATAATTTATTTTCATAGCCGTAATTTACACTATAATACACATTATTTAAATAATCTTGATTAGTTTGAGATTTAATAACAGTTTTAAAATATACCTTGGATAAATAATTGTATAATACATCATAACTATCTAATAAACTTTGTTGAACACTGGATTGAATCGTTGTAATTACATCGGATGTTAATAGAAAATCAGTTGTATTTACGATTGAACTAATTAAATTTTGTGAAACAGAATTTATAAGAGTTACCTCCAATGTATTTATTGTAAGATCTGAATATATATTTTGTTTAATCAAGTTAATTAATTCATTGGTTGAGTATGATGCAGATGTAGATAAATTATAATTTGGATAATAAGTATTAGATGTAATATTTGTATTAGTATTTATTAAAATTGTATCAGTTGAATATATTTGATCTATTTCAATTGGATGTGCTGTTAATGTTGTAGTGTATCCAGATACAGTAAATTCATCTATCGTTGTAAAAGATCTTCTAACTTGATCAATTTGGAATATACCATATAATTGATTGTAATTATTACTGGGTTTTTCTGTTGAATTTATACCAATTATAAATATAGAACCTACTTCAATTTGAATAGATCTATCTAATGTAAATTCATGGAGTTGATTAATATTTAATTTATAAGATGATATATTAGCAAAATTTACTGGTTCAAATTGTAATGAATTTAATCCATAATACATAAATAAAGGATATCCATTGTTATTTAATAATTTATTTTTAAGAATGTGTCTGAAAGGTCTAACAATTATTTGAAAGGGATCAATATCAGTAACTTGACTAATATTAGCAGCACCAAGAATAATACCATTTCTTTTTACTAAAATATAATTTCTATTAAAAATAGAAAAAAAAGATGTTATATAATCTAAAAGATAATTCTTATTATTAGTTACATTTTCAAATTCCCTAAATGTAATATAATAATCTTTAGTTAATGCAATGGGTAATGTAATAGTATATTGATAATCAACAGGTGATGTAGGATATATAGTATTATAATTAAATACATAATTATTAATTTGAACAGAATTTGTTATTTCAGTATTCATATTGGTAATAATTGTATTTAATGCACCAAGTTCTGGTCTACGGATAATATAACTATTTACAATTTCATAATATGTATTTTGCCATTTTGTATAATATATAATTTCATGATTAGGATCAATTGATTTAATATTTAACAAATTGGCAATAAAAAAGTAAAATTCTTTATCTTGAAATGAATAATTTAAATAATCTATATTAGTTGGTGAAAGATTTAATGTATAATTTAAATTTTGAATAACATGTAAATTATATTGATTATCAAAAAATTGGGAATTATTTTGTAAAAAACTGGTGAGTGAATATTTATCACTTTTACCTTCTGTTAAAAACATTGTTGTATCTAATAAAGGTAGTAAAAGTTGATATTTTTCAATTTGACTATCACGTACTAAATATACTTGCATTGTATTACCCAAATTTAATTTGTATAAATTTTCTTGATATTGATTAATATCATTCATAACACTAAATGTAAATTGACTTGTTATGGAATTTACATATTCTGATTGACTTGTAAATGAATATTCTCCATTAATTTCTGGTAAATCTACAACTAAAACCATATCTGTTAATAAATCACCTATCTTGGGAATAGTAACTTCTAATTTCTTTCCAAAATCACTAATACTGGATAATTTTAAAGTATAATCTTGAATTGAAAATGGTGTATACTTATGATAAACAGCTAAAAATAGTGTGTAGTTCGGATCATTGAAAATAGGATCTGTTGCACTATTTGCGGAAATTTGCAAAAGACCACCTCCCATATTATTTCACTTATAATTATATTTGGAAAAATGTTTATATAATTATCTTAATATATTTTGAAAAAAAATAAATTAAGATTTTTTGTTAATAATTTCTATTTGTTGATTAGTTTTCTTATTTGTTTCAACATGTTTTAAATTATACCGTGAAGTGCCAAATTTAAGAACGCTTTTTTTCAAAAAGTGTTCTTAAATTTGTTAGCACAAGCGCTAAACTCGAAGAGTTTATAGAAATCGAAGATTTCTAACAAGTCAAATTACACCGATGTTAAACTCTTTAAAATATATTCTTATTAATATTGGTAGGTAAATTATGACCATATAAAACCATGTATACTAAAAATACCGCAGCAATTAATGTACTTCTATCTAAAGCTACTTCTTTATTTTGTTGTAATCCATTAACCATACCAAAATATAATATTGCACCTAAAACTACTGAATGAACAATATGTTCTAAACTATCAAGCATTTGTATATATATAATACTAATATTTTTAAATTTCTGAATCGTTATCTGGTTTTTTATCTTTAATTGGCAAATCTTTTGAAGAAGATCCAGTTAATCTTTCTACACTTTTTTTAATATAGTTTAATGGCATTTGTAATGTAGTACCGGCAAATACCGATGTTAAGTACTCCGTACTTAACATCTGGTAAATTTGTCTAGTAGCGTTTGTGCTTATCAAATTTAAGAACTCTTCTTTCAGAAGAGTTCTTAAATTTGGCACTACACGGTAATAAAAATAATAAATCTGAAAAAACAAT
>Ga0209829_10000331_pt1 | contig 44492 bp, 42 predicted proteins | sample C_140205_EF_Meta_FD_187311 | JGI IMG/M metagenome (GOLD analysis project Ga0209829, IMG submission 187311) | Freshwater microbial communities from Lake Croche, Canada to study carbon cycling - C_140205_EF_MetaG (SPAdes) (version 2) | ecosystem: Environmental > Aquatic > Freshwater > Lake...
CGATATGCGGAATGATTGGCACGCCCGCGGCGATCGCCATGCGTGCCGCACCGGACTTGAACTCCTTGAGTTCAAAGCTGCGGCTGATCGTCGCCTCTGGATAGACGCCCACAAGTTCGCCGGCTTTCAATGTCGCGACCGCTGCGTCAAAGGACGCCCCACCGCTGCTCCGATCAACCGGAATATGGTGCAGGCTACGCATGATCGGCCCGGTCACCCTGTGGTCGAATACCTCTTGTTTTGCCATGAACCGAACCAGTCGAGGTGGACGGTGCCGGTAGAACGGCAGACCGGCGAAAGTGAAGTCCAAGTACCCCGTGTGGTTGATCGCCACGACGGCCCCGCCGGTGGCGGGCAGATTCTCCGTTCCGGTGATGGTGAACCGGAGCCCCTGGATGCGCCACAGCAGACGGACACCGGCGATGACAGTCCCGTATGCCGGCTCCACGACGGCCAGCCTAGTGCTGCGGCCAACCGCTAGGATCCCGGTATCCGCATCCCCCAGTAGAGAGGTAATACGTGCAGGTCACCAGTATCGGCCACGCCGGCTTCCGAATCGATACCCGGGCGGGCAGCGTGCTGTGCGATCCGTGGGTCAACCCCGCATACTTCGGCTCCTGGTTCGTATTCCCGGACAATCACGCGTTGGACTGGGCGGCGCTGGGCGACTGCGATTACCTCTACATCTCGCACCTGCACTCCGACCACTTCGACCCGAAGCTGTTGGCCGACCACGTCAATAAGGACGCCGTGGTGCTGCTGCCTGACTTCCCGGTGCCCGACCTCAAGCGGAAATTGCAGGCACTGGGCTTTCATCAGTTCCTCGAGACCGAGGACTCCGTCAAACACCACCTCAGCGGCCCCAAGGGCGACCTTGACGTGATGATCATCGCGTTGCGTGCTCCGGCCGACGGCCCGATCGGCGATTCCGGGATCGTGATCTCCGACGGCGACACAACGGTGTTCAACATGAACGACTCCAGGCCGCTAACTCTCGATGCCCTTGCCGAATTCGGTGGCATCGACGTGCACATGACGCAGTTCTCCGGAGCCATCTGGTACCCGATGGTCTACGACATGCCCGACCGCGCTAAGGAGGCCTTCGCGATTCAGAAGCGTCAGCGCGGTATGGATCGCTGCCGGCAGTACATCGCTGACATCGGAGCGACATGGGTGATCCCGTCAGCAGGGCCACCGTGTTTTCTGGATCCGGTGCTGCGCGATCTCAACGACGACCATGGCGATCCGGGCAACATCTTCCCCGACCAGGTCGTGTTCCTGGAACAGTTGCGTCGGCACGGCAACCACGGCGGTTTGTTGATGATCCCCGGTACAGTCGCCGACTTCACCGGCGCGCAACTGAATTCGCTGACCCACCCCATCCCGGTGGACGAGGTGGAGACGATCTTCACCACGGGCAAGGCGGACTACATCGCCGCCTACGCCGAACGGATGGCGCCGGTACTGGCCGCTGAGAAGGCAACCTGGGCGCCCGCCGCCGGTGAACCGCTGCTGGAGCCGCTACGGGCCCGTTTCGAGCCGATCATGTTGGCCAGCGACCAGATCTGCGATGGGATCGGCTACCCGGTCGAACTGAAGATGGGACCTGAGACCGTCATTCTGGATTTCCCCAAACGGACTGTCCGCGAACCTGTTCCGGATGAGAAGTTCCGCTACGGCTTCGAGATCGCTCCGGAACTGGTGCGAACCGTGCTACGGGATAACGAACCCGACTGGGTCAACACCATCTTCCTGTCGACCCGGTTCAAGGCCTGGCGGGTCGGCGGTTATAACGAGTATCTATACACGTTCTTCAAGTGCCTCACCGACGAGCGCATCGCCTACGCCGACGGATGGTTCGCCGAGGCGCATGACGATAGTTCGACGATCACCCTGGACGGTTGGGACATGCAACGCCGCTGCCCACACCTGAAGGCAGACCTGTCGAAGTTCGGCGTGGTCGATGCAACGACTCTGACCTGCAATCTGCACGGTTGGAAATGGGACCTCAAAACCGGCCGCTGCCTGACCAGCAAGGGCCACCCGTTGCGCTGCTCACCATCATGACCCGACCGCCCCGGCAGCATTACGACGACGGCATGGTGCAACTGGACCGCCATGCCCTCACACTGCGGCGGTACCACTTCCCATCCGGAACCGCCAAAGTCATTCCGCTGCAGTCAATCCAGGACTATCACGTCGAATCGCTCGGACTCTTCACGCAGCGCTTCCGACTCTGGGGCACCTCGGATCTGCGCCGCTGGCTGCCATTGGACACACGCCGTCCCACAAGATCGGTTCTGATCACCCTTGATGTGCCCGGTGTCTGGCCGAGTCCGGCATTCACACCCGCCGAACCGCAGGATTTTCTGGAAATTTTCGACGAGATGCTCGGCCGCTAGGACGATCGGATTCTCATGGCTCCCGGACCAATTGGCGGAGTTCGGAGAATTTCGCATCCGCGGTGTCGTAGACCCGCACGATCGCCTCATCACCGGGTTTGAGGTAGGTCGACTCCCCTAAGGCGGTGTAGCGCGTCGCGCCGATCCCGATCAGCACGGTGTGTGGCCGCCCACAGGCCACCATCAGAGCGCCGACATCCTCCAGGGGCGTGTCAGGTGAACCCTTCTGATTGGCCAGTCGCTCGATAATCCAGTCCAGCAGTACCTCGCCGTAATAGGAGTAACCGAGCAGTGGACTGTCCACGCCGTACTCGTGGTGCGCTCCGTCGGCGGTCCGCAGATGACACAGCAGTCGAAGCGTCGCGGTGGGCCCATCCGGGGTGAGGTCGCCGACCTTGAAGAACTCCCGTGCCACCCCTTTGGATGCTGGCCCCCAGTTCTTCTTGTCACTGATCTTGCGTGCGTTCGGCCGCCGGATCGAACAGTCATTGAACGCACCGAGGGCAAAGGGCCGCAGACTGACGACGATGTCGCCCTCCCAGTCCACGCGGCATGCCAGACCAACTTCAGGTTCAATCTGCAGATTGAGCGGACCGTCGTCGGCCATTGTCTTTGGCACGATCAGTGCGTCGTGTGACAGCGGGAACTCGCCGAGGAAGCTGCCATGGCCGGGGGCGTACCACGGAAAAATGCCTTTGGGGGCATCACTTTTACTTTCCACATTGGAGAAATCGACTGCCTCGCCTGCCTGTTCGAGATGGCCGGCGAAGTTGCCCGCCACTCCGAAGCCGAACCAGTCGCGTGCTTCGTCGAGGTTCATTTCGATCATTGCGGGGGCGTTCACGGTTCCAATACCTCCGTCCCGACGAAGGGCACCAGCGCAGCCGGCACCCGCACACTTCCATCCGGCTGCTGGTGGTTCTCCAGAATCGCGACCAGCCACCGAGTGGTGGCCAGGGTTCCGTTCAGCGTCGCAGCGATCTGTGTCTTACCGTGCCCGTCGCGGTAGCGGGTGGCCAGTCGGCGCGCCTGGAACGTTGTGCAGTTCGACGTCGACGTCAGTTCGCGGTAGGCCTGCTGGGTGGGCACCCACGCCTCACAATCGAACTTCCGGGCAGCCGAGGAACCGAGATCGCCTGCGGCGATGTCGATCACGCGGTACGGCACGTCAATGAGTTCAAGCATCTGTCGTTGCCATCCCAGCAAGCGTTGATGCTCGGACTCGGCGTCCTCGGGCCGGCAGTAGACGAATGCCTCGACCTTGTCGAACTGGTGGACCCGGATGATCCCGCGGGTGTCCTTGCCGTAGCTGCCCGCCTCGCGCCGAAAACACGTCGACCAACCCGCATAGCGCAGCGCCCCGGCTGACAGGTCGAGGATCTCATCGGCGTGGTAGCCGGCCAGTGGAACCTCGGAGGTCCCCACCAGGTAGAGGTCATCGGCCGCCAGGTGGTAGATCTCGTCGGCATGGGCACCGAGGAACCCGGTACCCGCCATCACCTCGGGACGCACCAGGACGGGTGGGATCATCAAGGTAAATCCGTTATCAGTCGCCAGTCGGACGGCCAACTGCAGCAGACCCAGCTGCAACAGGGCGCCGCGGCCGGTGAGGAAATAGAACCTCGAACCTGACACCTTGGCGCCGCGTTCGGTGTCGATCAGCCGCAGAGCCTCTCCCAGTTCGAGGTGATCCCTGGGATCCGCTATCGGACGGGGTTCGCCGACGGTGTCGAGAACCACGAAGTCATCCTCGCCGCCGGAGGGAACTCCGTCGAGAACGACATTGGAGATCGCCAGGTGGGCGGTATGCATGGCCAACTCCGCTTCGGTCTGGCGCGCCTCGGCGTCCTTGACCGCGGCGGAAAGCTCCTTGGCGCGCTCAAGCAGCGCCGGACGCTCATCCGACGTGGCTGATCCGACACTTTTGCTGGCGGTCTTCTGCTCGGCGCGCAGAGTGTCGGCAGCTGAGATAGCCGCACGACGGGCGGTATCGGCCTCGAGCAGGACGTCCACGAGTGCGGGGTCCTCGCCGCGGCTGAGCTGCGACCGACGCACCGCATCCGGATCTTCGCGCACCAGTTTCAGGTCGATCACGCCCTGAACCCTACTTTCGGCCGTGGCAGCGGGCACAGCACAACCCCATAACAGTCCGACCGCATCACTTGTCACGCCACTGTCCAGGCCTGCCACAATGGAGGCGATGTTGCAGCTATCCGAGCGTGACGAGACCACCGCCGAAAAGCCCGAACCGGAATCCGTTCCCCGGCGGGGCGTCGCCGGCACACTGCAGGCCACCTCGACCCGCCGGGCGCTGATGCTGACTGCCCTGGGTGCGCTACTGATCGCGGGAATCGTGACCGCCGCACCGATCGGCGAACGAGGGCCACTGGGCCGGTATACCGCCGCGGAAGGACTGCGGCCGGCGGCAAACCCGACGTTCGCCGACGCCACGGCGGGCAGTTGCATCAATTGGCCGGACAACTCCCCGGATACCGCCGTGATCGTGGACTGCAGAGACGACCACCGCTTCGAAGTCGCCGAATCGATTGATATGCGCGCCTACCCGGGCGCCGAATACGGTCCGGACGCAGCACCACCCGCACCGGCCCGCATCCAGCAGATCAGTGCTGAGCAGTGCGAGCCCGCGGTGAAGCGATACCTCGGCACCAAGTACGACCCCAACAGCCGGTTCAGCATCAGCCTGCTGTGGGCCGGCGACAAGGCCTGGCAGCAATCCGGCGAGCGGCGCATGCTGTGCGGGTTGCAACTGCCAGGACCCGCCAACCAGCAGATCGTCTTCAAGGGCCGGGTCGCCGATCTCGACCAGTCCAAGATCTGGCCAACCGGCACCTGCCTTGGAATCGAGCCGTCGACCAACCAGCCCAACGATGCACCGGTCGACTGTTCGGCACCGCACGCCATGGAGGTCACCGGCACCGTCAACCTGGCCGAGAAATTCCCCGATGCTCTGCCGACAGAAGCCGACCAGGACGCGTTCATCAAGGACGTGTGCAACACGTTGACCGACGCCTATCTGGCACCCGTCCAACTACGCGACACCACGCTGACATTGATCTACAGCACCGTCTCGCTGCCCAGTTGGAATGCCGGCAGCCGCCAAGTCTCCTGCAGTATCGGCGCGACCCTCGGAAACGGTGGCTGGGCCACCCTCATCAACACCGCGAAGGGCCCGATTCTGATCAACGGCCAGCCCCCGATCCCGCCACCGAGCATCCCCGAGGGTCGGCTGAATCTTCCACTGCCACCGGCGATGCCGGGATTCGCGCCCCGGGCAGCCAGCCCCGGTACAGAACAGCAGCAATTGCCGCAGCAGTCCGTTCAGCAGACGACGCCCGCGATGCAACAGGAACCCGTCCCCGCCGCGACGCCGATTCCCCCATCCGATGACTTCGGTGCCGCTACCGCGCCGGAACCCGTCGCTCCGGAACCGGTTCCGGCGCCGGCGTAGTGCCCGTCCGGATGAGCACGGAGCGTTTCGAGGAATTAGTCTCCGAGGCGCTTGATCTGATTCTGTCCGAACTTTCCCGAGCCATCGACAACGTGGTGATTCTGGTTGCCGACCGTCATCCTGAGGCCGGAGTTGCTGGGCATCCACGAGGGAGTCGCGCTGACAGAACGGGATTCGCTGTACGCCGGTGCGCTCCCGGATACGATCACGATCTACTCCGAAAGTCTGCTGGAGATCTGCGACACCGAGGCCGATGTGGTCGAGGAGGTCACGATCACCGTGATCCACGAACTGGCCCACCACTTCGGGATCGATGACGACCGTTTACATGAACTCGGCTGGGGCTGAATCCTTTTCAGCGCACTGGGTCGCCGGCCCACCGGAAGCTATTGACGTACTTCCCCATGTCCTGCGCAAGCTGCAGGTTGGCTCCGGACGGTATGCCGGGACCGGAGTCCGGCCCGAACACCCGATAGGGTCCGATAGCGAACGCGATCAGTGCGACGTCGTTCTTGACCGCCGCCATGCCGATAATCCGCACCCTGCTGTAGGTCGCAGTCGTACTCTGCGGCCAGTCATCGGCGGCTTCGCCGTAGCCGGGCTGATAGCCGACCATCGCGTTGGGGATCTCATAGGCGAATGTCGCGTCCGGATAGGCCTTGCGCAGCGCAGCTTTGGCTATCTCGCGCGCCGACCGGCCGTTCGCGGGAAGGGAGAACAACTGCATGACCCCACCGTCGCCGCCGGTGAAGGTCGCTGTGACCCCCGCGTTACCGGTGGTGACCGTATACGCCGAGCCTTCCGCGGGATAGGCCACCGAGAACTCGCCGCCCGGCGCGGTGAACCGCGGCAACGCCATCACCGGGGTGCCGGTCGGGGGTTCGCCGCACTCCGGCGGGCACATGTAGTGCGCGACCCTCGGCGTGAGCACGATCGCGACCGCGCCGAGTGCCACCGCGACCGTCGTGATGCCGATCCCCCAGCGGCCGAGCAGCCAATTCAACCGTGGACGTTGCAACACCGGCGCGATGTAGGTCTGCGAACTAATCGCGTAGCCGGGATAGGACTGCTCCCCCGCCCTTGGCGGGCCGGCCGAATCGAGGCTCCGCGGCCGGAAGGCCCCCCGCCGCTCCCGGCGCGACTCACGCGAGGACGCACGGGTGGCCACACCGCAGGCCGGGCAGAACGCCATGTCGGGCACGACCATCTCGCAGTGGATGCACAGCAGCGGCCGACTTTCGTCGATCGGATCGTGGTCCTCGTGCAACAGCGCCAGTTGTAGCGCCAGGCGCAGTGCCAGGAGCACCGCGAGCGTCATAGCCAGGTGCATACCGATCATCCAGGTCTCAGGCAATCCGACCATGTCGATGGTTCCCACCGAGGTGTGAACCACGAGTGCGGCGGCGGCGAGCAGAGCGAGGACCAGGCGCACCCGACCCGGATGATCCTCAGTGCTTTCGGCCCCCGGGTGACGAAACCACACCAGTATGCCGGCGATGCCGCCCGCGGCCGCGGCGGTGATCGGAACGGTCACCCCGCACAACCCGGATTCAACCAGGAGACTCCGCAACGGCCTGGTGTGGGCGAACAGGCCGGCGCTGAGAGGGCCGAACAGAAAGGGCCCGCTATCGTCGCTGACCGCTACCGGGGCGAAGAACCTCGGCGCCAGGCGGGTCAGAGTGGCCGCGGCGCTGAAAGCCAGCGCCCCGAGTGCGCCGATCACGAACCCGTCAAGAGCCTCCGCCGATTGGCGGGAAGACCTCGCCAACAGTCGCACCACGATCACCGGCACAACCATCAGAATCATCGCGGCCGTCGGAATGGCTAGGCCCGTGCTCAATTCGTGGCGCAGTGCCAAGCCGGCGGACATCGGCAACCCGTAGGAGGCCGACACAAGTCTCCCGGACACCAGTACCCACCCGATGCCCAACGCGGCGCCGAGGATCGCGGCGAGCAGCAGAGATGACCGCGGGATGTCCCGCCCGACACCGGAGGCGCGCAGATAGAGCCCGAACAGCAGGGGCAGTCCCAGCGCCGCCAGGGCGATACCGGCCGACGGGAGTCGCGCAACCGCGAAGGCAACCAGTGCGAGCGCACCGAGGAGCAGGATGATCCGGAATGGCCGCCTGGACCGGTTCGGCAGGTGCGGAAACAGTGAACTGAAAAGATAGGGCCGCAGCACGGCCTCGCCGGGCGCCGCACCGAAGGTGCCCGGCCGCAGCCATCTGCGCCCGCCGGTCCGCGCGCCGGTCAGGTCCGACCCGCACACCCCGCAGAATTCGCCGGCCGGTACGTCGCTGGCGCACCGGGGGCACCGCGTTCTGGGCACCGCGTCCGGGTCCAGATCGATGCTCACCGCACCAATTTCTGGACGAGGAGGAGGTTCTTGGCCAGGTTGTTGACGTCGGGCGTGCCCAATCCGCTCACCAGGTCATAACCCGGCCCGGCCGCGTCGACCGCATTGCCGCCCAACACGACGTCACGGAAGGCCGGCAGTCGCGCCGCCTCTGCCATCGCGTAGAGCACCGGGTTCAGATCGCCAACCCCCCGGCCGCCATTATCGACGAGATACTGGTTCATCACCGCGGTCATCCCGGCCCACAGGGGCGCCGACAGCGAGGTGCCGCCGCCGACCAATTCCTGTTGGTTGAACACGATCCGCACGCCGGTGAACGGGTCGGCCACCGCCGAGATGTCCGGAGCGAGTCGCATACCGGCGCCCCGGCCTGGGTCCAGCGCAGTCTGCCAGTCGGGTCGTTTGAACAACGACGACACCCCGCCCGCAGTGCCCTGGGACAGCGGCGCGTCAAACCAGGCCTGTTCGGCCAGCCAGGCGCCGGTGGCGTCGGTCGACACCGTGGTTCCACCGACGTTGGTCATCTCAGGTATCGATGCGACCGCATCAAGGCCGACGTCATCGGCGCTCGGCGGGGCCGACCACTCCTGCCCGCCTTTGCATTCCAGACCGGCGAGGTCGCCGCTGGCATCAAATGCAGTCGTCCCGTTCGCCAGTGCTTTAGTCAGCGCCGCACGCGCCGGTGCCAGATCCGCCGCGGTGATCAATTTGTCGCAACCCCAACCGATGGAGAAACTCCACACCGCACCCGGATATGCGCGGTCGGCCTGTTCCATCATCGTCGCGATCTTCTCGTAGGACCCCCCGCCCTCCACTGTCGGGCGGGCGTTGACGAGGACCTTCTTGGCATCCGGCGCGATGGCATGGATGGCCTCGAGGTCCATCGTGGCTTCCCCACGACGGGCCGGCGGTTGACCGCCGACCACCTCGGGCGTGAACTTCGGCAGGTTGAACGTCGTCGAATACAGATCCAGATCAGCCTGATCGAAACCATCGAAGGCAAACACGATGACAGTGACGCCCTTGCCCGTGTAACCACCGTCCCGCAGCGGCCCGATGTTGTAGGTGCGCAATAGGGCCTCTGGTGCGAGACCTTGCGCCGGCACCTCCAGAGGCATGACCGGCGGTCTAGCTTCGCGGTGCGGTGTGTAGCTGAGGATGCGACCCAATTCGGCCACCTCGGCGCGCACGGGGTTGGGAACCGGCGGCTGCTGGGGCGAGGCGTAGAACAGCTGCCCGCGCCGACCGCGATAGTCGTGCACGTCGACACCGAAGGCCTGGGCCACGGCCGCCGGGGCTCCGTCGATGATCGCCCAGCGATCGTCCGGCCGCCAGCGCACCGACAGGTGATGGCGTTCGGCCCAGCCAATCAACACGGCAGGCCGGGCGCTGCCATGCAACGCCGCAGTCACCTGCACGTGGTCGCCGCGGGCCGGGCCGAGATCCGTTGAGTCATCGAGCAGTCCCGCGTACGGACCGGTGATCCGGTCAACCGCGGTCGACGGTGACGGTCCCCACCGACACACCAGCACCAGAAAAGAAGTGACGGTGATCGCGGTAAGGAGTACCGCGATCACCGTTCGCCCCAAAGATCGGGCCGACATCGGCTGCATTCTCAATTCAGCCGAATTCACCCGTTCCGGATCACCCGCCCGTGACGACGTTGCCCGGCAGCGCGGTAGGCGCCGGCCGCGCCTTGACCGTCGGCGAGAAGGAGTTGTTGCCACCCGGGCCCACCGACTTCTCGGTCGGAGACGGAGCATTCGACGGCGAGGCCGGAGCGCTCGAACTGGGCGACGAGGGCGCTTCCGTCGGCTTATCCTTGGTTTCGGTGCTACAGGCCGAAAGTGCTCCCATACCGACAATGGCGACCCCACCCGCCGCGAGTGCGAGCTTCCTGGTCAAACGTGCTGACATCATGGTTTCAATCCCCTGCTTTCTAGGCCCGTTCATGCGGGCCGGCTACGTCAACTATACGTCGCTGCATGGTGTTCCAGCCTGTCGGACGGGTATCGATTGCCGCCGCAGGCGGCGTGAGGAGCGCGAGGAAGCCCGCGCAGCCGCGCCGCAGGCCGGACAGAACGCCATGTCCGGGACAACTCGTTCGCAGTGCACGCACAGAATGGGTCGTCTATCCGAGTGGTCAGGCTCCTCATGCAGCAATGCCAGTTGCACGCAGACCCGCACCGCAACCATGGCAGTAGCGGTCATCAGGAGATGCAGAGCAAGCTGCGGCCACTTCGGCAACCGAGCGTCGTCGATCACCCAGATCGCGGAATAGATCACCGCAACCAGACCACTGAAGCCCAGCAATGCGGCACGCACCTTCCCTGGATGCTCGCCGGCCCGCTTCCCGGGGCGGAACCACAGCAGGATGCCGAGCAGACCGCCGGTCGCCGCCGCAGTCAGTGGGACGGCGACGCCGTAAAGAACAGCCTCGACCAACAGCCGCGGTGCCGGTACGCCGTCGATCAACCCCGACACGAACTGCGGAGCCAATCGTGTTGTGGTTGCAGCCGCGGTGAAGGAGAGCGCACCGAGTGCGCCGATCACGAAACCGTCCAACGATTCCCGGGTTCGCGGTCGTAGCACCCGGATGACGAGGGCGGGCACAGCCATGAGGATCGCCCCGCCCACGGAGATCACCAGGCCGACACCGAGCAGATTCTGAAGCACGAACCCGGCGGCCATCGGGATGCCGTAGGAACGAGCAAGGGCTCCGCCGGTCACGAGGACCCAGCCGACGCCGAGGGCGCCACCCATCGTCGCCGCCGTCACAAGGGCGTGGCCGGGCATATCCCGCAACAGTCCCGACTCCCAGAGATAAAGCCCGAACAACAACGGCACGCCAAAGGCGGCAATGATCACCATCGGGCCCAGAAACCTCAACAGTGCGCTGCAGACCAAGCCGAACAGAAGCAGCAGTATCCCGATTCGGAACGGATTGCGGTAGGACTGCGGCAGGTGCGGGAAAACCGAACTGGTGATCATCGGCACGAGGACGCGTTCGCGTGGCGCGACGGCGAATACCCGCGGCCGCAACACATGAAGCCGGTCCGCACCCGTGCCGAGATATGAGCCACAGCACCCGCAGAATGCCCCGGCGGGAACCACGGAGCGGCACCCCGCGCAGGCGGTGGTCGGCACGTCGTCAGTCGGCACGTCATCAGCAGGCATATCGGAGCTGGATGACTCGCGGTTTGATGACATCGTGATCCTGTCGGCCATCGACCTGACGCCGACCCATCGAGCCTAACGCAGCGCGGGCAGCAGCAGACGGCGCGGCAACTGCGCCGTGATCCTCTGCGATGTTAGGAAAGGGCATGGCAGGCGCAGTTCCGGGGAACGAATGCCGCGAATGTCTGTCCGAGCGACCGCACTGCCACGGCACCCTCATCCGCCATCACGGTCCGCACCGGCAGTGCACCGACGCGGACTGCGCGCATCCGGAGGTGCTGATGCACGCGCTGGAAGTGGACTGCGAAGCGATCAGTTGCGAGTGCGCCGAGTGCGGCGACCACGGCGAGCGTCGCCTGGCGATCTGAGGGCGCTCAACCCATCGGATCCGCAGCCCGCAGCGCATCCTCGACCGGGTGCACATCCGGTTCCGGATAGAACGGCGGGGTTCGCGTGCCCCACTGCACGCAACTCCAGCGACCATCGGTGATCGGTACCAGGATCACCGCTTCGGTATTGGCCAGGTGGTGGTCAAGAACGAAGCTGGCGTCGACTCCGGCCAGGGTCGCACCGGCAAGCCGGATTGCCGCTCCGTGACTGACAACGACGATGTCGCCAGTCCAGTCGTCGTCGTCGAGATACCGCAGCCGGAGTCGGGTGAGCACCGGCAGATAGCGATCAAGCACATCGCGGCCGCTCTCTCCGCCGGGCATGGACACGTCCAGTTCACCCTCAAGCCAGCGTTGGTAGGTGCGGTTGAACACCGCGATGGCCTCGTCATCGCTGCGATTCTCAAGCTGGCCGGCCTGAACCTCATAGATCGCGTCGGCTTCACTTGGCAGAACGGCACATTCGGCGCTGATCTCCTGCGCGGTCTGCGCCGCCCGACGGGCAGGCGAATGCAGCAGTAGTCCGGGCGAGTCGCGTCGGGCGCGGGCGAAGTGACGCGCCTGCTCCCGCCCGAGGTCAGTAAGTTCGGCACCCGGCGGTTTGGTGTCAAGACGGCGTTCCACATTGGCGAGCGACTGGCCGTGTCTAACGAGTATCAGTCGGCCGCTCATGACCTGCCATCGCGCAATCGGGCCAGCCATCTGTCGGCGTCGTCCAGTTGTGGTGGCAGGGCACCGGCGGCGGCACCGGTCGGCCACGACCCCAGATAGCGGACATCCGCACAACGACGATGCAGTGCCTTGAGTGCCTCGGCCACCGCGCTGTCGTCAATGTGGCCTACACAGTCGAGGAAGAACACATATGTACCCAGGCTGGTTCGAGTGGGCCGGGATTCGATGCGGGTCAGGTCGATATCGCGGATGCCGAATTCGTTCATTGCCGACACCAGAACCCCCGGTGCGTGGTCGATCCGCAGCACCACCGAGGTCCGGTCGGCCCCGGTCCGCGCGGGCGGCGGGCCGGGGCGGCCGACGAGCACGAAACGGGTGCGGGCGTTGGGTTCATCAACCACATCGTCGGCAATCGTGGCCAAGCCATAGCGTTGCGCTGCCAATGCGGTGCTCACCCCGGCATCGGCGCGACCGGCGACGACATCGAGTGCCGCGGCCGCGTTGGAGTTCGCCGCTACGAGTTCGGCCCCCGGAAGGTGCGCGGCCAGCCACTGGCGTACCTGGGCGGCGGCAACCGGAAACGCTGCCACGCTTTGAACCTGTTCGGCACTGACACCGAGACGCGTGACAATGCTGAAGGACACGTCGAGGGTGAGTTCTGCATAGATCTGCAATGGCGACCCGACGGCCAGACTGTCCAGGGTGGGCAACACGCTTCCTTCGATCGAGTTCTCGATCGGGACACACGCGAAATCGGCGGCGCCGGAGCGGACAGCCTCGAGTGCAGACTGGTTTGTCTCCGCCGGTTCGGGGTGTATTTCGCCCCCACCCGGCAGCACTCCCGCAGCGGTCATCTTCAGCAGCGCCGCTTCGGTGAACGTTCCCTCGGGTCCGAGGTAGGCGATGCGAGCCACATCGCAACCTTATCGGGTCCGGGCTTGCGAGCCCGGCGAGTCCGTCCCGCGACCACTGACCGCTACGGTGGTTTCGGTGAGCGCCACCCACGGCGAGTTCGTTGAAGCCGACCGACGGGCCATGCGCGTCGAGGTCGCGGTGATGCTGGCGGTGACCTTCGGTGTCAGCGCCATGATCGCGGTTCTGCAACTGGCGGACGCGGTTCTTTCCGGCCTTCCCGGCTACCGAGTGAGGCTCAACCCGAACCAGTCCCGCTACGACCTGATCAACCTGGGCCTCAACCTTGTGTCGGTCGGGCAGCTGTTGGCGTGGGGCGCGCTGGCGCTTTACCTGCTGTGGCGAAGTGGGATCAGCCCCACGGGTCTCGGACTCGGCCGGTTACGTTGGCGCCCAGACATTTTGGGTGGCATCGGCCTGGCGGCGCTCATCGGCGTTCCGGGTTTGCTCTTCTACTTGGCCGCCCGAACACTGGGCTTGAACGCCCATGTGGAGCCGTCGGCTCTGCACAGTTCGTGGTGGCGGATACCAGTGCTCGTTCTGGCGGCGTTCGCAAACGGCTTCGCCGAAGAGGTGGTCGTGGTGGGGTATCTGATCACCAGGCTGCGGCAGATCGGCCTGACCCAGCCCAAATCGGTGGTGGCGTCCAGCATTCTGCGCGGGGTCTACCACCTTTATCAGGGCTTCGGTGCCGGCCTGGGCAACGTGGTGATGGGACTGGTGTTCGGGTACGCCTGGAGTCGTACCGGCCGACTGTGGCCTCTGGTGATCGCCCACGGGATCATCGACTCCGTGGCATTCGTGGGATACGCGCTGTTATCCGGCCGGCTCGGCTGGCTCTCATGACGAAGGGTCGGCCTCCGGCCGAAGATCCGCCAACTGATCGGATTCCGAGAGTCGGTCAGCCCCGGCCGATGCTGCGCGAACCGGCGCAGTTCATCCGGCGTGAACCGCTACGCCCGTCGGCGATTCCCAGACGGCCCGCGCCACCGTCCCCGATTCCCGGACGGCCCCCGCCGGAACGGTCAGTCCCGCCGATGCGTCAGCCACCACCACAGCAATCACCAGCTGGACAACCATCGCGGCCCGCACCGCCCGCACGGCCACCGGCAATGCCGCCGAAGGCGCCGAGGCCGACCCCGCCAATTCCTACGCCGCCCAGGCCGCCGGCAATGGCGAAGAGACCCGTGCGTTCCCCGAGACCCCCTCGCGGCAAACCCAAGAGGAAAGCTCGCTGGGGTAGGCGAGTTCGTTTGGGCACCATAGCCTTTGGTCTGGTCGCGGTGATCTCCACCCTGAGTACCGCTATCTGGGTCGAGGCATCGCTGCGGCGGATCCCGGTATTCGTCGACTACACCGACCGGCCCACCGCCGCGAGTGGCACCAACTGGTTGCTTGTCGGTTCCGATGGCCGAGGAGACCTGAGCCCGCAGCAGCAGGCCGAGTTGTCCACCGGCGGCGACCTGGGCAGCAGTCGCACCGACACCATCCTGCTGGTGCACATCCCGCACCTGGGCTCGACCCAAGCGGCGACCATGGTGTCGATTCCCCGCGACTCCTACGTGGATATTCCCGGCTACGGCACCGACAAGATCAACGCGGCCTTCGCCGAAGGCGGCGCCGCGCTGATGGCGCACACTGTCGAGCAGGCCACCGGACTTCGCCTCGACCATTACGCAGAGGTGGGATTCGGGGGGTTCGGCGGGATCGTCGACGCGCTCGGCGGGGTCGAGATATGTCCACCGGAGCCGGTCTCAGATCCACTCGCCGGCATCGAACTGCCGGCCGGCTGCCAGACGCTCGACGGGCGAAACGCCCTGGGATACGTCCGTAGTCGCGCCACCCCGCGGGCGGACCTGGATCGGATGTTGCACCAACGCGAATTCATGTCGGCTCTACTGCGCCGCGCCGCCAATCCCGCCGTCTGGCTCAACCCGTGGCGCTGGTATGCGGCACCACACGCTGCAGTGGCGGCACTGACAGTCGACCTCGATGCGCATGTGTGGAATCTGGCTCGGTTGGGCTGGGCGCTGCGTGGTTCCCCGGACACCGTCACGGTACCGATCGGCGAGTTCACCGGAAACGACTCGGGTTCGGTCCTGATCTGGGACACCGGGGCTGCCACCGCACTCTTCGATGCGCTGCGAACCGATTCACCCATCCCGCAGCAGGTGCTCGACGCCCAGCCTTGACTTAGGCGTTAGTCCTTGTCCGCCCCGGTCACACCGTTGCGCAACCACGCCTTGGTACGCCCGGGATGGTTGGTGGCGATCCAACCGACCCCGATGTCGCGGCAGAACTCCACATCCTCGTAATGGTCGACGGTCCAGCAGTACATCGCACGACCCTGCGCGGCAGCCCGATCGACCAGATCAGGGTGTTCGCGCAGCGTGGCGATGGACGGACCCACTGCCGTCGCACCGACGGTCGTGGCCGCGCCGCCGCCGAGGTAGCGCGAGGTCTCGCCGAGAAGCACGGTGGGCAGCATGGGAGCCGCGCGGCGCACCCGCCACACCGCTGCTGCTGAAAAGGACATCACCACAGCTCGGGACAAATCCGCTGATGCCGGCGAGGCGATGCCATACCGGTGCAGCAACGCCAACACCTTGCTTTCGACGAGAGCGCCGTAGCGCACCGGATGTTTGGTCTCGATAAAAACCTTGACCGGCCTACTCCAATCGAGAACCAGTCGCAGCAATTCATCAAGTGTGAGTAGGGCGGTATTGCCGTGATCACCATCGGGTCGCGCACTGGTATGCCAAGCGCCCCAATCGAATTGCTTGAGTTGAGCCAGTGTCATATCACTTACGAGACCGGTGCCCGTGGAGGTCCGGTCCACCCGCCGATCATGCACGCAGACCAGGTGCCCGTCGAGGGTGAGTCGGACATCGCATTCGACCCCGTCGGCACCCTCGTCCAATGCCAGTTGATAGGCAGCAAGGGTGTGTTCGGGACGGTCGGCCGAGGCGCCGCGGTGGGCCACAACGAAGGGGGGGTGCTGCCCGTGCGGTTCAGCGGCCGACGACATAGTTCTATGCTGCCGGATCCCGATGCCCAGAATCACCGGCCGACACCAGGTGGGCGTCATCGTCGTCGACGACGTCGACGACGTCGACGGGTGGGTCACTCGCATCGCGACCGGCGATCGGATCCGCCGGCGCGGGATCCGCGGTGAGGTGATCCCGGGGCACCACCGTCCAGCGCTGCAGCGGGCGTTGGACCGCCTTTCGGTCGAATCCGTCGAACACCCGCCATAGCAGCAGCAGGACCGCAAGGCCCGCAAGGTAGGCGATGATCACTGTGACGGTGTTATCGGCGATCCCCTGGGCATCACTGGCTGAACTGGTCCAGATGGCCCACGCCGAGATCGCCGTCGAGAAGATCCAGCCGACCCACCAGAACGTGATTGAGCCGCGCAGTCGAGCGTGGGACTGCTCGGCACGGGCCAGTTCGATCAGAAAAATCGGCGCCCACACCAGATTCACCACCGGCGTCATGCAACCGGCCCACAACTCCCATTCCGATCGCGGATCGTCGTGACCGAGGTAACCGAACACCTCGGCGCGGCGCCCGATCAGCCATGAGGTCATGACCGCTGCGGTGACGATCACCGAAACCATCGCCGCCAGGCTGACCAGCACTCCCATCAACAAGGTTCCGTTGGCGACCAGAGGCGGAAGCAGCACGGTGCGGTTGATGAGCAGGAGCAGGTACCGCAGGATATGCGCCAACGCCGCAAGGCCGAAAACCGCCGCCGCTGCCAGCAGTGTGGCCCTTACCGCGGTGGCGGATGCATGCCGCCGGAGCGGGTGTTCTGCGACGGTCGCGCTTGGCGCGATGCGGTCAACCAATCCCCACCGCGGGATGCTGCGGTACCGGGGGGTGGGCCCCAGCGGTCGACGCCGTGTTCGGGGCGGTGGCGGCGGGCCGGGCCGCACGGCGATCCAGCGATAGCCTGCGGGAAGTTTTGCCGCAACACGTCGCCGCGGATCACTAGCGGCCGAGTAGCCAGCGGGGTTGTTCGTCGCATGTGGCGGTGGCACAGCGGACGGCGCGAGCAGCGGGCTGTTGCACCGCGGGCACCACACCCGGCGGCTGTCCCGCACATTCCACCGTGTCCCGCACCGGGAGCACACCTGAATCACCTCCCCAGCCTAGCCAGGGCACCGGCAGTCGACGACGATCGCCGCCAGCGCGCTGGGAGCGGGCACCCTTGCGGCACAGGGTGCCGATATCGTGATGCAAACGACGTAGCAATATCGGGCCTATCCACAATTTCCACAGCTCTATGCACAACCGCGTGCCCTTGAGGATGCCCTCTGAACAGGTATCAGATACCTGTCAGGCACTTCCGTCTGTGGATAACTCACCGACTGTTCACGGTCCTGATTAACAGGCGCCGAACCGCCGAGCGAAGTGCATTGCCGGGCTAACTAGTCCGCACCGCGGTCGCGACTCGCCGCGCGACGCGCCGACCTCTGGTCGCCGCCCGAGGCGCCCTCGGCCGCCGCTCCCCAAGTACCTCAAGCAGCTATTCTTTGAATGCCGTGGAACCAGCGGCTATGCTCACGTTCGCGCTTCGCCGCTGTGACAAATTTCACTGGCCGACAAGGGGATGGTTGGTTGGACGCGATGGTCGGAACGTTGTGATGGCGTCACAACCTGTCGAGGCATCCGTTGCCCCGGTTTCCCCGTGGACGTGTTCCACGACGTGCAGTCGGTCCTATCAGGTCGCCGCCGTGCGTGCCGCGATCATCGCGCTGGTCTTGCTGGGCATTCTCGCACTGGTCGTTCTGGTCTGAAACGTCCCGATCTGAGACGACCTCTTCGGGGACCCGCGGGCGCCGTTCCCACGCCGGCAGCCTGAGCACTGCCATTGTTCTTGCGGTGTACGCGGTCATAGAGCAATGTGAGTGGTTCAGTGGCTCGTCGACCGCTGCTCACAAGATATCTAGGAAGGAACTTCGTGGCTGATTACACCTTGCCCGAATTGGACTGGGACTACGGCGCATTGGAGCCCCATATCTCAGGCCAGATCAACGAAATACACCACAGCAAGCACCACGCCGCTTACGTCGCGGGTGCGAACGCCGCCGTCGCCAAACTCGAGGAGGCGCGCGCCAACGACGATCACGCCGCCATATTCCTCAACGAGAAGAACCTCGCCTTTCATCTCGGTGGTCATGTCAACCACTCGATCTGGTGGAAGAACCTGTCCCCCAACGGCGGAGACAAGCCGACGGGGGATCTGGCCGCGGCCATCGATGACGCATTCGGCTCATTCGACAAGTTCCGGGCGCAGTTCACCGCGGCCGCCAACGGCCTACAGGGTTCGGGATGGGCGGTATTCGGCTACGACAGTCTGGGCGACCGGCTGCTCACCTTCCAACTCTACGACCAGCAGGCGAACGTGCCGCTGGGCATTATCCCGCTGCTGCAGGTGGATATGTGGGAGCACGCCTTCTACCTTCAGTACAAGAACGTCAAAGCCGACTACGTCAAGGCTTTCTGGAACGTAGTGAATTGGGCAGACGTCCAAACGCGCTTCGCGGCGGCGACCACGAAGACCAAGGGCCTAATCTTCGGCTGATGACATCCGGTACGCACAGAGGCGTCGCGCACCCGCGCGGCGCCTCTTGCGTTTGTCGTACTCGTCACGTTCCGGCAGTCGTGTCCTGTTGTGTGCCCGCGGGTCGTCCTGCATGCTGGTTCGACCAGCCCGCGGAGGTGTTGAGATGGAGAGCAACTCAGGTCGTGCGGTGGAAATCGCCCCCTTCCATTCGCGGGGATGCCTGAAGGGTTTCGTGGTGTCGGGCCGCTGGCCGAATTCCACCAAGGAGTGGGCTCAACTTCTGATGGTCGCGGTTCGTGTTGCTTCGGTGCCAGGATTGCTCACCACTACAACGATTTTCGGCGTGCGCGAGGAACTTCCGGAACTCCCCGCGCCCGGCACCGTGGGTCTGGTCTTGGCCGAGGGCACTGTGGTCGGCCAGACAGCCATCGCCCCGGGTTATTTCGCCCACAGGCAACCGCCCGCGCTGATCCTTCTTCACCCGCCCTCGGAGACGACGCCGTCCCTACCGGAGTGCTCAGGCGCCGCATCAGGATGCGTACTTCTGCCCGGCCTGCCCCATCTAGGCCTTGAGCATCGCGCCGCCTGGGTCGAGGCGGAGGCCGACGGCACGGTGACAAGTATGGTCAGCCGCATCGGAGTGGACCCGATCAGCCATCCGGATACCGCGATTCTGGCCATGCTGCTCGCCGCGTAGCGAGCGTGCTCGGATCACCCGACGAGCCCGGGACATGCGCGAAACTGATAGCAGGCTTAGCGTCGATTGAACTTTCTCAGCAAACTATCATGGGCGTGAGGCCGCGGCAGGGAGTGGTTGCCAATCGAGGTCGCCCAGCCTGGTCAAAAATCGGTTTCGCGGACGGCGCGGGCTGGGCCAAATCTGTCCCAGGTGTCAAATTCTCTCAGGTTTCGCACAGTTTTTACAGTTCGTTGCCTTGTGGAGTAATGCCCAAACGTTTGCCTTCGCCCTGCCCGACGACCTAATTTCGGCGTCGGCCAATGTTTGCGCTTGGTGATTTGGCCACCTTCCCGCTACATTAGGCAGCAAACACGTAGCGGGTCTTTGGAGCACGATTTCGTAGCTGGAGGTTTTCGATGAGTACAACGTTCTCAGCGCGGCTGAATCGCCTGTTCGACACGGTGTACCCGCCAGGTCGGGGGCCGCATACCTCCGCCGAAGTGATCGCCGCACTCAAATTGGAGGGCGTGACCATGTCCGCGCCCTACCTCTCGCAGTTGCGTTCAGGCAATCGAACGAACCCGTCGGCGTCCACCATGACGGCGCTTGCCAACTTCTTCCGCATCAAGCCGGAATTCTTCACCGACGATGGTTACTACGAAAAGCTGGACAGGGAGTTGACCTTCCTCGCGGGCATGCGCGACGACGGAGTTCGTCGGATCGCCGCACGCACCGTCGGGCTGTCCCCGGAGGCACAGCGCGACGTTGCTGCGAAGGTCGACGAGTTACGTCGCCGAGAACATCTCGACGCTTAGTCGTCGACGGCGATAACGGCGCGCCCCCGGGTCTCCCTTCGCCGACAACAGCGCTTCCCGGCGCTAGCCCCCGACGGCGGTAGCGCCTCCTGAGGAGAGCTTCGCGTCGTCGTCGCCTTTGGGCGCCGCGACGCTCCGGTCCAAGGCCCCGTACTGTCGCGCAATTTCCAGAATCCACTCCCGGTCGGAGAAACTCGCCGGCTGACGAAGCCATCCACGGCCGGGGAAGCTGTCTGAACCGGCGCCGGTACCGGCGTGGACCCATCGTGCGACGGCGAGCGCCCGATCGGTCGGAGTGACACCGCTCGGTGGATCCGCAACCCCACCGAGCGCCGCCGTTTGAGCCGCGCCGGCCTCCAGGTAGAGCGAATCCGAAATCAGGGAAAGTTGCTCTGCAACACGGAAAACCAGTGGACCGCGGGGACGTACTCCGATACCGATGTCGGGATGGCGTCGACCCAATTCCCGTCGCAACGGCGCGATCAGGCGGAGTTCCCGGCGAGCGCCGAACCAATCCTCCACCGTCGGGAGCAGCGATCCGGCCGCAACGATCGCCATTGCGCACATCAGCAGGGTGGCGGCGGTGCCGACCCCGACTAGTTCAGTGTTCCCGACCGCACGGATCAGGACGAAGGCGCTGGCCGCGACGATCAGCGCAATACCGACGGTGAAGATGAATAACGCCCGGCCGCGTCGGCTGGGGTTTGCCACCCGCATCCCCACCCAGCACGCCAATGTCAGCACCAGCAGCACATAGAGCAGCGGAACCAGCCAGTGCATGGCCGTGGTGCCAGAGCCGAGATTTCGGGCGAGGTACTCCCTGGGCGTCATCTCGGGCTGGCGCTTTCCGGTGAAGAACAGCACCAGGGTGAACACCGCGATGAGCGCCGCAGCGCAGTACTGAATGACGGCGAGACGGCGGGTGACCGACGGGTTGCGGGTGGAGGCGACGGAGGTGATCATCACGCAACTGCCGGCCGCCGACGCGATCAATGCGACCTGGATCAATCCGACCGAGATATTGGCCTGCGCGGCGTCGACGAGCATTGTCACCGGCGGCCAACTGAGCGCGGCGACGATGGCAAGGCTTCCCAGCGCGACGATCATCGCGCTGCTGACCACCGAGTGCCGGTTGACCATCGCCCACCCGATCCGCAGACCGGTCGCCATCCCAAGCAGACCGGCGATGACCCAGACGATCAACCAAACGCCTCTCCGAGGCGGATCTGCACAATCGAGGCGCGGTCGCTGGGCAACCGGCCAAGCCGATACAGCAGCAGCGCGGCGAAGTCCTCCGCCTGCTGCTCGACATCCTCGCCGCCGGGGCCCATGCAGCCGGTGCGCTGGTTAAGCATGTAGCTGATCAGATCATCACTGGCAACTTCGGCGGTTTCCCGGGCCACCTCGGTGACCGGAATTCCATCATGGCCCAGCACGAGGTGCCCGAGTTCGTGGGCCAGGGTGCGGTCCGCGGTCGGTAAGCCGTCCTGGATCAGGAACTCGTCATAATCGGCATATTGGCGCCACTGCCCTGACACCCCCGCGGGCAGCTCGGCCGTGCTGACCACGATGGGCCGCCCCTGGCTGTCACCGACGGCACCCACCAGGCCGGCCAGCGACACCTCGCCGCGGCGGGGCGCCAGGTCGAGGGTCTCGTTCACCGCCCGGGCGACCCGACTGTCGGTCACTGCAGGAACCGGGCGGACCCGGCGGCTCGAAGGACAAAGCCCACCTTGGCTTGCCGATATCCAAGGAAGCCACCGAGCGCGGTGATGCCGACGATGCCCGCCAGTCCCGGCAGTGCCACCACGGCAACCTCGGCGATGTCCGCGTCTTGCAGGTATGCGGGATATCCCGCCCGTCCCGCCTCCGGCGTCCCGCCTCCGGCCTTGGGCCGCGGCGGGGCGGCCGGCGGCGTGGGACCGGCCAACGGAACGACAACGGCGGGCGTCATCGAACTGCGGAACCGGGGCGGTTCCGCCTTCGCCGGCTGCGGCAGTCCAGAGTGTGAGACGTCCCGCGCGCGAGCGATCCTGCGCGCGATGCGTACTTTCAGCGGCGCGAGGTCGACAGCGCCCGACAGGACGGCACGGGCCGGAACCGGCGGTCCCACCGCAGACAGACCCCAGATGCCGTTTCGGCGCGCCGCGGCGTCAGGCGCAGGCGATCCCGGCAACACCGGCCAGATGATGTGGCACGGCCATGGGAACGGCCACACGACAGGGTCGGTCTCCCCCGGACGAACGCCCCCGGGCGGCACCCGTGCAGCGCCCCGACGGGGCAATCCGCGATGGTGCGGACCGTCGTCGGCGGCGACGCCGGGTGCCGACCGATCTACGCGCGCCGAGCCGGCGGAGGTGTTTCCAGTGGTGCGCGCACTCGAACCGTCATCGGTGCCGCTCGAGGGCTCAGTCGAGGCGGGATCGGCAGCGGCGGGCGCCACGCCGACCGGGGCCGCGCCGAACAGCACACCTGCGGTGATCGCCCAACTGATCACCGCGGCGCGCCGTCGCGACCGGTTCACGAGAATCCCTTGCCATGTGCGGGCGCCGTCGGGTGCCCGGGTTTGCGGAGTTCCTTCGATTGTGGCATACCCGCAGGTAGTGAAACCAAAGCTTGGCGTTGACGATACTGTTGGGCCAACGGTTGCCGAGCACGGTTCGTCGACCGCCGATGACCATGCGAAAAGGAGCGGCCATGGGCCTGTTCATCAAACGGAAGAGCCGTGCGACCAAGCGCGCGGAGGCCCGCGCGCTGAAGAGCAAAGCCAAGCTGGAGGCCAAGCTCGCCGCCAAGAACGAGACCAAACGAATCAAGGCCGCCGAGCGCGCAAACGGCAAGGCGATCAAGGCCCAGGTGAAGGCTCAACGGGTCAGCGATCGGTCAGCGGTGAAAGTAGCGGCCACCCAGTTGCGCACCAAACGTGAGGGCACCTTGCTCTCTCCCAGCCGGGTCCGGCGCACCCTTGCCGTCTCCCGGCTACTGGCACCGGTGGTGGTGCCGGTCGCCTATCGGCTGGCGATCGGTGTCCGCGGCACCTTCGATGAGCGGCGCGCCGACCGCCTCGGCGTTCCGCTGACCGCGTTGGGTCAGTTTTCGGGTCCGGGTGGCAGGTTGTCTGCCCGCATATCGGGTGCCGAGACGTCGCTACGCCTCGTGGTCGAGAGGCAGTCAGGAGACGCCGAGACGACCCAGTTCGTCGCTGCCGTGACTGAACGGCTGACCGCATTGTCAGCCGCGGTGCGGGCGGCGGAAAATATGCCCGGTCCGAGTCGGCGAACTGCCCAGACCTCAATCAGCGAACAACTCGACGGCATCGAAGCCGACCTCCTGGCCCGCCTGGGCGTGCTGTAACCGTGGCAGGACTCCTCCGAATAGCGGCCGCCGCGTGGATGATCATCGCCGTCGCGATCACCGGTACTGGCCCGGCCTCCGCGCACACCGTTCTCACCGCTACCGATCCTGCCGCTGACGCAACCCTGAGCGTCGGACCAAACCGGGTCAGCGCGACGTTCAACGAGGATCTGCAAGCGACGTTCGCAGCCATGACGGTGGTCGGACCTGACGGCAACCTGTGGTCGTCGGGCGAGACGGAGGTTCGCGGCTCAGTGGCAAGCGTCGACGTACGCCCCCTGGGCCCGTCGGGTAGGTACACGGTGAACTATCGGGTGACCTCCGACGACGGGCATGTCGTCTCCGGTTCATGGTCATTCACTGTTACGGTGCCTAGCACGGGCGCACCCGGCCCTTCGGTTTCTGGCACGGCGGAGTCTCAGCGGATTTCCTTGTGGCCGTTCATCATTGGTGCGGGTTTACTGACGGCTGGCGTCGCGACGCGGTTGGTGCGTCGCCGTTCGTAAACCCCAGCCAGACGAGCATCATCGAGAAGGCAGGAGAGTGAGCGCTTAATGGCAGACCAACAGGACCGGGCCGACGCCGGATCCGACCCCGGCCCGCCGGCCAAGAAAGCTCCGGCAAAAAAGGCACCCGCCAAAAAAGCACCCGTCAAGAAAGCTCCGGCAAAAAAGGTCCCCGCCAAAAAAGCACCCGCTCAAAAGGCACCCGCCAAAAAAGCCGCACCCCGTCCTGTGCCGACTGAGCTGACGGCCGCGCCGCCAACCGATGACACCGCCCCGCGCGACGCCCCGGCCACCACCCCGCCGCCAATCCGGGGAGTGGGCCACCCGGTGTCACCGCCGGGGCCGCCGACCCGCAGTGGCCGATACACCCGCGTCCCGATCGCGATCGGTCTGGCCGCTGCCAGTGCCGCAGCGATGCTGATCCGGCGACTTCGGCGCGGCTGACGAACCGGCGCAGCCATGCGAGTCACCTTCCGACCGACCGCCGATCTGGTCGACGATATCGGCTCCGCAGTGCGTAGCTGCGACACCCAGTTCCGTCAGTTCGGCGGCCGAGGGCAATTCGCGGGACCAATCGCGACGGTGCGCTGCTTCGAGGACAACGCCCTGCTGAAGTCGGTGCTGTCCGAACCCGGCGGCGGCCGAGTGCTCGTCATCGACGGCGGCGCCTCCCTGCATGCTGCCCTCGTCGGTGACGTCATTGCCGAATTGGGCCGCTCCACCGGGTGGTCCGGGTTGATCATCAACGGCGCGGTACGCGACGCCGCCACGCTGCGCACGCTTGACATCGGCATCAAGGCACTGGGCACCAATCCCCGCAAGAGTGCCAAGACCGGACAGGGTGAACGTGATGTCGTCGTCGCCATCGGCGGGGTCGACTTCACCCCCGGTGACACCGCCTTCAGTGATGACGACGGGATTGTCGTTATCACCGCGGGTGCCGATCCCACGTTGGAAGTATCAGTCGCCAGCACCTAATGTGACCGGAATGTCGGATGCGTATCCCCCGGCGAAGCCGACCCTACGCAAGATGGCCCTGTTCTGCCTGCTGGCCGGCGTGCTGACCGCGGGATTGCTGTTCCCGGTCGTCGGCAGCCTCGGGATGGCGAGTAATCACGCATCGGAATCGGTCACCCAGGGCTCGGCGGATATCGTCGGCGGTGCGGTACCGGCGGTCTCGACCATGGTGGATGCGGCCGGCACCCCGATCGCGTGGCTGTATATCCAGCGCCGGTGGGAGGTCAGCACCGACCGCATCGCCGACACCATGAAACTGGCCATCGTGTCCATCGAGGACAAACGCTTCGCCGATCACAACGGCGTGGACCTGCAGGGCACGTTGACCGGTCTGGCCGGCTTCCTCAAAGGCGGGGGCGATACCCGCGGCGGATCCACTATCGAGCAGCAATACGTCAAGAACTTCAACCTGCTGATCAATGCCCAGACCGATGACGAACGCCAAGCCGCGGTAGAGACCACACCCACCCGCAAACTCCGCGAGATCCGAACAGCGCTGGCCCTCGACAAGGCACTCACCAAGCCCGAGATTCTCACCCGCTATCTCAACCTGGTCCCGTTCGGCAACGGCGCCTACGGCATCCAGGACGCGGCACGCACCTACTTCGGAATCGATGCGGCACAGCTCAATTGGCAACAGTCAGCACTGCTTGCCGGTCTGGTGCAGTCGACCAGTGCCCTGAACCCCTACACCAATCCGCAGGGTGCTTTGGAGCGTCGCAACCTGGTTCTGGACACCATGATCGAGAACCTGCCGGGATACGCCGACGAGCTGCGCGCCGCCAGGGATCAACCATTAGGCGTTCTGCCGCAACCAAATACCCTGCCGCAGGGCTGCATAGCAGCCGGGGATCGGGCCTTCTTCTGTGACTACGCCCTGGAATACCTGGCGCGCGCAGGTATTAGCAAAGAGGACGTCTCGCGTAACGGCTATCTGATCAAAACCACACTGGACCCGAAGGTGCAGAACAGCGTCAAGCAAGCGATCAATGCGGTCGCCGCTCCCACGCTGGACAGCGTCGCCAGCGTCATGAGTGTGATCCGGCCGGGCAAGGACGCGCACCGAGTGCTGGCGATGGGTGACAACCGCAGTTACGGACTCAAGCTCGAGGCCGGCCAGACCGTGCAACCGCAACCGTTTACCCTGGTCGGTGACGGCGCCGGATCTATTTTCAAGATCTTCACCAGTGCCGCGGCGCTGGACATGGGCATGGGCATCAACGCACTGCTCGACGTTCCCCCGACGTTCCAGGGCAGCGGCTTAGGCAACAGTGACACCAAGGGCTGCCCTCCCAAGACCTGGTGTGTGAAGAATGCCGCGGGCTACCGCAGCCCACTCAGCATGACCGATGCCCTGGCACTGTCGCCCAACACCGCGTTCGCCAAATTGATCCAACAGGTCGGCGTGGGCAGGACCGTCGACATGGCCGTCCGACTGGGCCTGCGTTCCTACGCCGACCCGGGGACCGCACGCGCCTACGTGCCGAAGAGTGATGAGAGCCTGGCCGATTACGTCAAGCGGGAGAACATCGGCTCGTTCACGCTCGGCCCCTTCGAACTCAACGCACTGGAGTTGTCGAATGTCGGCGCCACCCTGGCATCCGGCGGTATGTGGTGCCCGCCGACACCGATCGAGAAGGTCCTGGACCGCAGCGGCAAGGAGATCAGCGTCCCGACCGCGAAATGCGAGCAGGTGGTACCCGAAGGACTGGCGAACACCCTGACTAATGCGCTGGCCAAGGACACCACCATGGGCACCGCCGTGGGTGCTGCGGGATCCGTCGGCTGGCGCTTGCCGATGGCGGGCAAAACTGGAACCACGGAGTCGCACCGATCATCGGGATTCCTCGGGTACACCAACCAACTCGCAGCCGCCAACTATGTATTCGACGACTCACCCAAGCCCGCGGCGCTGTGCGCATTCCCGCTCCGCAAGTGCGGCGGCAGCGGAAATCTCTTCGGCGGAACATCGCCGGCCCAGACCTGGTTCCTGGCGATGAGTCCAATCGCCACGAACTTGGGGCCCGTGGCGCTGCCGCCCACCGATCCGCGCTACGTCAATGGCGCCCCGGGTGCAGCGGTGCCCAGCGTGGTGGGTCTTAATCTGGATGCCGCACGCAAGCGCATCACAGACGCGGGCTTCCAGGTGTCCGCACAGCCGACCCCGGTGAACGACACCGCTTCGAAGGGTTCCGTGGTGGGCACCACCCCGGCCGGTCAGGTGTTGCCCGGGTCCATCATCACGATTAATACCAGTACTGGAATCGCCCCGGCACCGCCGCCACCGGTGTATCGCGAACCCACTCAGCAGTATGACCCGGGGTACAACAACAACGACTACAACGACTACAACGACTACAACCAGGCACCACCGGCACCTCCGGAGGCTCCGCCGGTCGAGGGTGGCCCGCCACCGGATGTCAACGTCATTGAGATCCCTGGCCTGCCGCCGATCACGGTGCCAGTACTGCCTCCCCCGCCGCCACCCGCGCCGGCGCCGGAACCACTGCCGCCACCCCCACCGCCACCGCCACCGGCGCCCGAACCGTTGCCGCCACCGGTACCGGAACCGTTGCCGCCACCACCGCCGGTTGGCGACATCCCGCCTCCTTAGCACCAGCAGGCCAACACCGACCTGCCCGCATCGACTGCGGCGGCGTTTTCTATCGTTGCCCCATGAGCACCTCTTTCGACGCTGACCACGTCACCAAACTGGCACTGGAGGTTGTGGCCGAGCACAACCCCAAGGAAGTCGCCCTACCTGAGTTCCTCGGCGCCTGCTACGACGCGGGCCTGTCCTGGGTTCACTTCCCAGAAGGCATGGGTGGGCTGGGCACCTCACGCGGACTACAGGCCGTCGCCGACGCCGTCCTGCAGGGTGCCGGCGGTCCGGTGCCACTCGGACTCAATCCGATGGGCTACGGCATGGCCGCGCCGACCGTGCGTGAACATGCCCAAAGCGACGACCTCAAGAAGTTCTTCCTGCGGCCACTGGCCACCACCGAGGACATCTGGTGCCAGTTGTTCTCCGAACCCGGTGCCGGATCCGATCTTGCCGGGCTGGCCACATCCGCGGTACGCGACGGGGACGACTGGGTGATCAACGGGCAAAAAGTTTGGACCAGCCTGGCCCATAAGGCTCGCTGGGGACTACTCCTCGCGCGAACCGACACCGACACCCCCAAACACAAGGGGTTGACGTACTTCGTCCTTGATATGCACTCCGCCGGCGTGGAGTGTCGGCCCCTGCGGCAGATGACCGGCCAGGCGGAGTTCAACGAGGTGTACATCACCGATGCGCGGATCCCCGACACCCACCGCCTCGGCGGCATCGGCGACGGCTGGCGGGTAGCGATGACCACGCTGATGAACGAGCGCAGCGCGCTGGGCGCAAGTGGAAGTCGGCGCGGAGCCGGCACCATCTCCGAAGCAGTGCAGCTGTGGGCGTCGCGCCCGGATCTGCACACCCCGGTGCTGCGTGATCGGCTGACCCAGCTGTGGCTGCGCGCCGAGGCCCAGCGCCTCACCTCCGAGCGATCCCGCGCATCCGCCACCTCCGGTGACCCCGGTCCAGAAGGCTCCATCGGCAAGATGGTGGGTGCAGAACTCAACCAGCGGATCTACGAGTTCTGCATGGATCTGCTTGGGCCGGAAGGGATCCTATACCACGGTTACGACATGCACGGCGCCCACCGAGAGGGCGACTGGCGTGGTCCAATCCAACAGCGCTACCTGCGCAGCCGAGCCAACACCATCGAGGGCGGCACCTCCGAGGTGATGCGCAACATCCTCGGCGAGCGGGTGTTGGGCCTGCCCGGTGACCTGCGTGCCGATGCGGGGATGCCCTGGAAGGACGTGCCCCGTGGCTGAGTTCACCTTCAGCGACGAACAGCAGCAACTGCGCGGCGCGGTGCGCAAGTTCTGCGCAGAGAATTTCGCCGAGCCCACCGTCCGCCGCCTGATGGAATCCGACGTCACCTACGACCCGGCGGTATGGAACCGCTTGGGATCCGAACTCGGCGTACTCGGGATGTCGGTTCCCGAGGCCGACGGCGGAGTCGGTGGCTCACTGGTGGATCAGGCGGTCGCTGTCGAGGAGTTCGGTGCCGCACTGGGCTGCGGACCGCTGTTCGGAACGGTCTATCTCGCCATTCCGGCCCTGGTGGCATGCGCGGGTTCGCCGGCGCGCGATGAACTGCTGGCGGCCCTCGTCGAGGGCGAGCACACCGCCGCGTTCGCAGTCAACGACTCCGCCGGGGCCTTCGATCCGGAACGGATCGGCGTCACGGCCACCCCGGACGGTGACGGGTTCGCCCTCACCGGAACCGTCGATCGGGTCGTTGACGGTACATCTGCTGACGTCCTTCTGGTGGCGGCCAGGGCATCCGATGGCGTGGGTCTCTACGCGGTCGGCACCAAAGACGAAGCTGCGCAACGTACTGGGCTGGTCACGATGGACCTCACCCGCCCGCAGGCAGACGTCGTCTTCTCAGGGGCGCAGGCGCAACTCCTGGCCGGTCCGGCCGACGCCCACCGGGTGATCACCCACGCACTGCAGGTCGGTTCTGCTCTGCTCGCGGTTGAACAGGTGGGCGCAGCGCAGCATCTGCTCGACCTGTCGGTCGACTATGCCAAGTCCCGCTTGCAGTTCGGCCGTCAGATCGGATCATTCCAGGCGGTCAAACATAAGCTTGCCGACATGCTCGTCGATCTCGAACACGCCCGGTCGACTGCGTACCACGCCGTGTGGGCATTGACCGACGGCAGTGACGATCCTGCGCTGGCGGTCAGCATCGCGCAGGCCACCTGTTCGGCCGCGTTCAGCAGGATCGCTGCCGATTCCATCCAGGTGCACGGCGGCATCGGCTTCACCTGGGAACACCAGGCACACCTGTATTTCAAGCGTGCCGCCACCGATGCCGCTTTACTCGGCAGTGCCGAGCAACACCGGACACGGGTAGCCGAACTGGTATTGGACAGCGCGACCCTCGATGAACCGCCGCGGGTGGCAATCGGTATCGCCTAGGGGACCGCGGTCGGGGGTCTATCGGTGGTCAGACTCCATGACCGCGTCGATCGCCCGGTAGATCCGCTGCTCGCTGATGGGTTTGGGGGTACCCAGCTGCTGAGCCCACAGGCTGACCCGGAGTTCCTGGATCATCCAGGCGATATCGCCAACGTCATCGGCGCTCGCCCGCGCAGGGGAAAGCGCCTGCAGCAGTTCGTCATAAGCAGCTTGCGCGTTCTCGACGCGCGCCAACCGATCCCGATCGGCGGTAACCGCCTGCGGTAGTCGATCGAGGCGACGTGCGATGGCGGTGAGATAGCGGGTCAGATCGGTCAGGTGCGCGGCTCCGGTGGCGGTGACGAACCCCTTCGGTGTCAGGGCAGCCAGTTGGGCCCGGATATCGGCGATCGCGTCGATCTGTGCTGCCGGCGGACGCGCGGGCAGGGCGATCTCCCGCAACGCGATCAGCACCTTCTCGACGCGGGCCAGAATGTCACCGGCTGTTGCCGCCAAGCCGGCACCAACTCGTTGTCGGAGATCGTCGAACTCGGCCCTAGTCCACACCGGGGTCGGGATCAGTACGTCAACCGCGGCATCGACACAGTCGTTCAGCAGTTCCTGCAGAGACCCATCCGGATTGGTTCCCAGCATCAGTCGCCTGCGTGAATCGAGGCTCTTGTCAAGCGATTTCACCGGCGAGGCCGTGCTGAGCCGCAATAGTCGGCGCAGCCCGCTTCGCATTGCGGCGTCGCGTTCGCCGGTGGTGGCGAATACCTTGACCCCCGCTGAGTCGCCGTTATCGACCAGACCGGGATAGCCGCGCACGCTGTGACCGCCGACATCGCTCTGAACGGTTCGTGGCAACTCGAGCAGATCCTCGGGCCAACCGCGCAACCCGCTGCGCTGAAGATCGCCGGCGACCGCATCGGCGACGGCTCGGCTGGCCTGGCCGGCCAGACGGGTTTGGAGCGCCTCGAGATTCTTGCTGCGCGCCACCTCTATACCGTCAGGCGCCTCGACGGCGAAAGTCACCCTCAGATGTGCGGGCAACCGATCCAGATCGAACGCACTGATCGGCACCAGGACCCCGGTCCGACGGTGCAGTTCCCGCTGCAGGGACTCCAGCAGCGATTCGGTCGTCGGATCGAGGTCAGCCAGGACCGCCCGGGCGGTGTCGGGGGCGGGAACGAAATTGCGCCGCAGGTCTTTCGGCAGCGAGCGGATAAGCGCGGTGACGAGTTCCTCACGCAGCGCCGGCACCTGCCAGCTGAACTGATCTCCACCCAGACGGGCCAGCACGCCGACCGGGACATGGACGGTGACACCGTCGTCGGAATCACCCGGAGAAAACCGGTAGCTCAGCGGCAGCGCAAGATCCTCGGCCTGCCAATGGTCCGGACGGTCGCCGTCGGCACCCTCAACGCGCAGTAGGTCCGCCCGAGTCAAGGTCAACAGATCCGGCGTGTGATGGCGCTGCTTTTTCCACCAGCCGTCGAAGTGCCTCGCCGAGACCACCTCGGCGGGAATTCGAGAGTCATAGAACGCGAAGATCTCGTCGTCGTCCACCACCAGATCCCGGCGCCGAGCCCGCTCCTCCACCTCGGCGAGTTCAGCTCTTAGCGCGGCATTCTCGGCGAAGAAATGGTGCCGGGTCTGCCAGTCGGCGTCGACCAAAGCGTGCCGGATGAACAACTCCCGCGCCAGTTCCGGGTCCACGCCCGCGTAGCCCACCCGCCGGCGCCCAACCAGAGGCAGTCCGTACAGGGTGACCCGTTCGAAGGCCTGCACCGCACCGCGCTGAGCATCCCAGTGCGGTTCGCTATAGCTGCGCTGAAGCAGATGTCCGGCGACTCGTTCGATAGTCTCGGGTTCGATACGTGCCGCGGTCCGGCCGTACAGGCGACTGGTCTCAACCAGATCGGCCACTACGATCCAGCGCGGCGGACGCTTGGTCAGCGCCGACCCGGGCGCGAGCACAAACTTGGCGTTGCGAGCGCCGGCGTACTCGCGGGTCTCGGCCTCACGTAGACCCACATGCGAGAGCAACCCGGCCACCAGTGCCGCATGAACGCGCGCCGGATCGGCAAGTTCCGCGTTGGACGCCTCGCCGCCACGCAGTCCGATTCCGGCGGCAATGCTGCGCAGCTGCCCGGTGAGATCCTGCCATTCCCGGATTCGCAGATAGTGCAGGTACTCCTCGCGACACATCCGGCGAAACGCATTGCCAGACATCGCCTTTCGCTGCCCAACCAGGTATGTCCAGAGGTTCAGGTAGGACATGAAATCGCTACTCTCATCGGCAAAACGGGCGTGTTTCTGACGCGCCGCCTCCTCCCGGTCCGCGGGCCGTTCGCGCGGGTCCGGAATGGACAGCGCAGCCGCTAACACCAGAACTTCACGCAGGCATCCCTCGGCATCAGCCTGCAGAATCATCCGGCCCAGCCTCGGGTCGACGGGCAGTTGCGCCAGTCGCAGGCCAGTTTCGGTGATGACACCTGCGTCGTCGAACGCTCCGAGTTCCTGAAGTAGTTGCACGCCATCGTTGATGCTGCGCCGCTCCGGCGGATCGAGGAACGGAAAGTTCGCCACGTCGCCGAGTCGCAACGCGGCCATCTGCAGGATCACCGCGGCGAGATTGGTGCGCAAGATCTCCGGATCGGTGAATCGCGGCCTGGCCGTGAAGTCCTGCTCGGAGTACAGCCGGATGCACACACCGGGTGCGGTACGGCCGGATCGACCGGCACGCTGCGCGGCCGACGCCTGGGATATCTGTTCGATCGGCAGCCGTTGCACCTTTGTGCGTCGACTGTAGCGCGAGATCCGAGCAGTTCCGGGATCGACGACGTAGCGGATGCCCGGGACCGTCAGTGACGTCTCAGCGACGTTGGTGGCCAACACGATTCGCCGCGTCAGCCGACTGGTGTTGGGCCTGAACACCTTCTGCTGTTCGGCGGTCGGCAACCGCGCGTACAGCGGTAACACTTCAACCGACTTGATCGCACCACGCACCGCCTCCGCGGTATCGCGGATCTCGCGCTCGCCGGAGAGGAACACCAGTACGTCGCCGGGCGGCTCGGCTGAGAGTTCCTCAATGGCATCAATGACGGCTTCGGTCTGATCGCGAGGCTCGACCCGCACCACCTCATGGTCGGGATCATCCGGGTCATCGCCATCTGTTGTCACCGGTGCGAGTTCCAACGGGCGGTAGCGGATCTCGACCGGATAGGTCCGGCCGGAGACCTCGACGATCGGCGCTCCGGAGAAGTGGTCGGCAAACCGTTGCGGCTCGATGGTCGCTGAGGTGACGATGACCTTCAGATCGGGCCGGCGAGGGAGTAACTGATGCAGGTATCCGAGTAGGAAATCCACGTTGAGACTGCGCTCGTGAGCCTCATCGAGGATCAGGGTGTCGTAGCCCAGCAGACGCCGGTCACGCTGGATCTCGGCGAGCAGAATCCCGTCGGTCATCAACTTGATCAGTGTGCGATCCCCGGCTTGGTCGCTAAAACGCACGGTGTATCCGACCGGCTTGATGCCCGCCCGCCGGTCCGTATCCAGCGGCGAGCCCAACTCGTCGGCGATCCGCTCGGCCACCGTGCGGGCGGCCAGCCGGCGCGGCTGGGTGTGCCCGATGGCACCGCGTACACCGCGCCCCAGCTGCAGGCAGATCTTGGGCAGCTGGGTGGTCTTGCCGGATCCAGTCTCCCCGGCGACGACCACCACCTGGTTCTCGCCGATGGCGGTGGCCAGTTCGGCGCGGAACTGACTGACGGGAAGGTCCGGGTAGGTGATCTCGGGCACCGCTGCGGCGCGGGCAGCGATTACGGCTTCGGCAGTGCTGAACTCCTTGGCGAGTTGCCCCAATTTCGCTGCGCTGACCGGTCCCCGGAGAGCTTTCAATCGACGGCCGAGACGCGCGGCGTCGCGGATCGTCAGCCCGTCGAGCCGGGCACGCAACTTGCGTACGTCATCGGCGGACGGCTGGGACACTGGTGCCAGGGTAGTTGGGCCAGCTGAAGGGGTGTACCGATGACGACTGCGCTGATCATCGGCGGCGTGCTGCTGCTCGGCGTCGGAATGGTGTCCAGCCAGCTTTTCCGGCTGAAGGACTGGCTCAACCGCCAGCCGGCGGTTCCCAATCCGCACCCAGACATCGGTTCGGACAGCGAAGGGAACGACACCAACGGCGCCCCTCCCCCAGCGGCCTGAGCGACGATCCTCAGCGCGGCGGATCCCCACGCCAACTGAAACTGTTGACGTACTTACCCATGTCCTGGGCGATCTGCAGGTTCGCTGGAGACGGTGGCCCCGGTCCGAAACTCGGCGTGAACACCCGCAGCGGTCCCACTGCCGCGGCGACCAGTGCCAGATCGTTCTTCACCGCGACGATGATGATGATCCGTAACCGGTCGGATTTGCTCGACGCGCCCAACGGTTGAAAGTCGGCGACCTCGCCGTAACCCCGGTGGAAACCGACTGTCGCGTTGGGTAGTTCGTAGGCCGCCGCGGCGTCGGGAAACCCGTCCTGCAATAACTCTTCGGCGATCTGTTGGGAATCGCGGCCCCGCGCGGGCTGGCTGAACAGTCGCAGGGTTCCGCCGTCGCCCGCCGTCCACGTTGCGGTCACGCCGTCGGGTTCGGTGGTGACGTCGTATGCGGCGCCGGGGGCCGGGTAGGACACCGAGAACTCTCCACCCGGCGCGGTGAATCGCGGATTTGTCGCCACCGGTATTCCGGTCGGCGGTCGGCCGCAGTCCGGGGGGCAGACGTAACGGGTAGGCACATCGGTCACGTGATTGTCCACGACGGCCAAGACCATCATGGCTGCCATCAGTACCAGCACCCAGACTCCGAGCGTGGCGAGGTACTTCGGTCCCCGCACCCGTCGCGCGGTATAGCGACCCGCAGGAACGGCATAGCCATCAAACGAATCTGTCTGCGCTGCTTCGTCTTTCGGTCTGATCATCGGGCAACCGACCGCACCAGCAAGATGTTCTTGACCAGGTTTTCGATATTGGGACTACCCAGGCCGGTCACCATGTCGTATCCCGAACTGCCGGGGCTGATCGCGTTGCCGCCCAGTTCGACGTCCCGGAAACCCGGCACCGCAGAGCCTTTGGCGACCTGATAGAGCAGCGGGTTGAGGTCGCCCAGTGGCACCAGTCCGCCGGCGTCGAGGAGTTGATTGATCACCGCGGCCAGCCCGGCCCACACCGGAGCGGCCTGGGAGGTTCCGCCGCCGGTGACCACCTCCTGCCGGAAGACGAACTTGACCCCGGTGAACGGGTCGGCGACCGCAGCGATATCGGGCACCAAACGCCGGTCGGGCGGACCCGCGGCGGACTTGACGTCCTGCCACGGCGGCCGCGGAAACAATTGCGAGGCCCCGCCGGCGGAGCCCTGCGTGAGCGGTACGTCGTACCAAGACTGTTCGGCCAGCCAGCGGCCCTTGCCGTCGGTGGAGAGCGACGTGCCACCGACCGCGGTCATCTCCGGTACCGAGGCCACCGCGTCCAGTCCGACGTCATCGGGACCGGGCGGCTCAGACCAGGTTTGGCCACCTCGACATTCCAAGCCGGCCAGATCCCCGGTTGCGTCGAACGCGGTCGTCCCGTGCTTGTGAGCCTGGGCCAGTGCGGAACGCACCGGAGCCAGATCCGCCGCAGTGATCAACCGGTCACAACCCCAACCGATCGAGAAGGTCCATATCGCTCCCGGGAACTGACGGTCCATCGACTCCATCAGTCGGCCGAGTTTCTCGTAGGTGCCGCCGCCCTCGACCGTTGGACGGGCGTTGACCATGACCAGTTTGGCGTCGGGCGCTACGGCGTGGATCACCTGCAGATCCATCGTCGACTCGCCGTTGCGCTGGCTGGGCATGCCGCCCACCACCTGCGGCGTGAAGCGGGGCAGGCCGAACCAGTCGGCGAAGCTGTCCATATCCAGCTGGTCAAACCCGTCGAAGCTGAAGACCACCACTGTTGCGCCTTTGCCGGTGTAGCCCTCTTCGGTCAGCGGTGTGACGTTGTATGCGCTCAGCAGCTGGGTCGGCAACAGGCCACCGTCGGGCACATCGCGCGGCGGGGTGGGCGGCAGGCCCTCGCGGTAGGGGGTGTAGCCCAGGATCCGGCCGAAGCCGACCACCTCACCGCGGGCGGCCGACGGGATAGCGGGCTGCTGCGGTGAGGCGTAGAAGACGTCGCCGCGCCGGGCCCGGTAGTCATGCACTGCAGCGCCGGATGCGGTGGCAACGTCCGCGGGAGAGCCCTCGATGACCGCCCATCCGTCACCGTCTCGCCATCGCACCGAAAGTCCATGGGCGCCAGCCCATGCCGTCAACTCAACCGGACGATCGGGTCGGGTCAGAGCCGCGGTGAACTGAACCCGATCGATGAGGGAGGGGCCGAGGTCAGCGGACTCGGCGAGCAGGCGGCCGTACGGTCCGCCGATGGACTCGGTCGACGCAGGGCTGCGTGAATTGTCTGGGAGACACAAGGCCAGACCCAGAACTACAGCACCGAACAGGCCCGCCACCGGAAGTGCGCGCCGGTGCCGCGTCGTCATCCGAACAGCATCATCGGTTCTTTCCGAGTAGGACAAGGGCCATCAGACCCGAACGGTCAGCTGGTCGTAGATCAGCGGCGCTATCTTCTCTGCCATATAGAGGTGACCGACATCGGTGGGATGAACGCCGTCCTGGCCGATCAGCTCTGGGCGGCCGATGAACCAGCCCTGCGCGATCGGGTCGACGAACCCCGCCCCGACCATCGCAGCCTGCTCGCGCAGCAGGTCTCGAATTTTCAGCACTGCCGGCGGCGGCGAGGCGGTCGGCCACGGCGGGCCGATCACCAGGAGCTTCGCCGCCGGTGCGGCGAATCGGGCGAGACTGAAGGTGTCGGCAGCAGACGACGGAAACTTCTGCGGGTCCACCGCCTCGTCGTTGCGCGATCCGAAGTAGACGATCAGATCGTCGTTGCGCCGGACGGCCCGCGCCGTCAGATCTTCGAATACGCTGCCCCGGCTCCCTCGTTGGCCGTAACCGGCGCCGCCCTCAGCGGCAACGTCGGCATCGACCTCGACACCCTCGCGGGCCAGCAGTGCCCAGGCGAGTTCCGGCCACGAACAGGGGCCATTGCCGCCTTCAACTGATCCTGCGGTGTAAGAGTCCCCGATGACGGCGATCTTGCTATCGGTGGAACCGAGAGCGGTGGACGCTGACAACACTGCCGCCGCCAGGGCGGTGACCGTAATTACGTTCGCCGCCAGGACTCGAAAACCCGCCCGCCTCAGGCTCATTCACACCTCACTCGCTCAGCTCCCGGCGCGCACCGACGTTTGCACCTGTCGTGCCTTGCCCGCATCCTCCAAGGGCTGAGCACTCGTACCGACCACCTTGTCACCGTTGTCCACGCGGTCGGCACCGGCAGTAGTTTTGGTTGCGGCATTGATCTCCCGGAAGTCCACCATCCGACGCATCCAGCGTCGGATGGGCTCTTCGACGAGGTGGTACAACAGCATCGCCGCACCAATCGCGGCTGCGATCAGTCCCACCACGGCTAGTTTGGCCACCGGCTTTTCCATCACGATGGTGTACTGCTGCACGGCCCAGTTCCACGCGGTGTGTACCGGTTCATGAATCATGTAAAGGCTGAACGATATCTGACCGCCGTAGACCAGCAATCGAGTCGATAATAGAGTCGGAAGCACGCCCACCCCGATCGCCAGCGTCACCACCAGTGGCATGAACATCAGGGCCACCAGCCCACCCGAATCGACCATGCCCGCAACTGGGCGCGCGTCGAAGTAGTACAGCAGCGCGACCATCGTGAGCACCAGAAGCACCGAGAGATAGCCGGCACCGCGTCGCGCGGTGTCGCCGAGTCGAAGCCGCCGAACCGCCGCACAGGCCAATGCCCCGGCGATGAACTGCGCGATGATCCGCGGCAGCCAACTCCACGGGGTGTAGAGCACACCACTGCCCAGTAACAGGACCGTCGGCGGCAGCGCAGCGAGGAAGGCCAGCATGAACAACGTTCGTGCTCGAGACACCGCCGCGATCCGGAAGATCACCACAGCCAGCACGCAGAAGACTAGATAGGCCAACCACTCCGCGCTGATCGACCAGGCCGGCCCGTCCCAACTGGTCCGGTCAAAGAATGGTTCGAACCACAGCTGGACCATGAACAGTTGGCGCACATAGTTGATGGCGGTGAGTTTGTCGGCGTCCGGTGACGGCACATCGCCGACGTGCAGGGTGAAAATGATCCACGCCGCGGCGATATGCATGGTGACCAGATAGATCGGCAATACCCGGCTCAATCGCAACCACAGGAAATGCAGACTGGCCCGCGTCGACCAACACGGACCCATACGGTCCAGGTAATTCCAGGTCAGTACGAATCCGCTGAGGATGAAAAACAAATCAACACCCTGGGCGCCGGCGTCGAACAGCGGTGCCAGGTCGTCTTCGAGTCGCGGCGAGGCCTGCCAGATCAGCGGTCGGAAATGGAACAGCACCACCCACAGCGCGGCAACGATCCGCAGACCGGTCAACGCTCTGATCGTGGGCACGACACCTATTGTCCGGCGCGAATTCGATTGCCGGTCGCTGCGACACGGCCGTCGGCACCGCCCGCGGGGATCTAAAGCACGTCGAGAATGTCGTTCTTCAACGCCTCAGCCTGGGTGCCGAACACCGCCTGCACGGAGTTACCCACCTCGATGACCCCGGCCGCGCCGAGCGCTTTCAGCCGGGCCTGGTCGACCTTCGTCGGATCGGCGACCTCCATTCGCAACCGCGTGATGCAGGCGTCGACGTTGACCAGGTTGGCTCGGCCGCCGAATGCGGAGATCAACTGCTCGGCCTTGCTGTCCGCCCGCGCCGGAGCAGTTGCGACTGCGGTTGCCCCCGCCGGTACGGCGGTTGCCGCATTGGCGCCGGCGCTGAGGTTGGCTTTCTCCTCCTCCTCGAACTCTGACTCGACCTCGCGACCCGGGGTCCGCATATTCCACTTCACGATGGCGAACCGGAACAGGAGGTAGTAGAGGAAGAAGAACACCACGCCCATGGCGACCAGCAATGGCACGTTCTTCGCCGCCGGCGCGGTGCCGTACAACACCAGGTCCATCAGACCGGCGGAGAACGAGAACCCGAGGTGGATGTCGAGCAGGTAGGCGATCGCCAGCGACAGTCCGGTGAGGATCGCGTGAATGACGTAGAGCGGGAACGCCACGAACATGAAGGCGAACTCCAGCGGTTCGGTGACTCCGGTCAGAAACGCCGTCAGCCCGGCCGCGGAAAGGATTCCGAAGGCCACCTTTTTCTGCTTGGCGTTGGCCACGTGGATCATCGCCAGCGCCGCACCCGGCAGACCGAACATCAGAATCGGGTAGAAGCCTGCGGTCAGATGCCCGCCAGTCGGGTCGCCGGCGGTGAAGCGGGTCAGTTCTCCGGTGACAACTGTGCCATCAGGCTTCGTGTAGCTGCCGTAGAGGAACCAGATGAACGAGTTCAGAATATGGTGCAGGCCAATGGGAATCAGCATTCGGTTGGCGAACCCGTACACGAATGCCCCGAGTGCGCCGGCGCCGCCGATGAACTTCCCAAGCCCGGTGAGGCCAGTGTTGAAGATTGGGTAGAAGTAACTCATACCGAAGGCGACCACCAGGCTCACCAGTGAAACGATGATCGGCACGAACCTCCGGCCACCGAAAAAGCCGAGGTATGGCGGCAGCTTGATGGTGTGGTAGCGGTCGAACAACACGGCGGTGATGAGTCCGACGATGATGCCGCCAAGAACGCTGTAGTTGATCTGCGCCTGTTTGCCCGCTTTGTCGAGCACATCCTCCAGCACGAATGGCGACATTGTTTTAAAGACCGCCTGCATCACCAGATATCCGACGACGGCAGCCAAAGCGGTTGAGCCATCGGCCTTGCGGGCGAACCCGATCGCGACACCCACGGCGAACAACAGGGCAAGATTGTCGAACAGCGCGCCGCCAGCGGCGCTCATCGCCTGGAAGAAGGGGCCGATCACCGGGGCTTTGATGCGGCCCAACAGGTCGTCCTGGCCCAATCGCAGCAGGATGCCCGCTGCCGGCAGCACGGCGATCGGCAGCATGAGGCTCTTGCCCAGCCGCTGCAGCTGCGCAAAACCCGGGATGTTGAATCCTGACTTCGGTTGCGCGCCTGAGGCTTTGGTTAGTTCAGTCATATCCGGCCGGGCCTTCCTTTATCGCAGCTCAGCGGCAGTTTAGACCTCATTCCATGACGTGAGAGTCGGTTTTGGCCTCCCGGGTCCAAGCTGATCTCTATCCTTCTTCACACACGACCTCTGCACGAAGGAGTTTCAATGGGTTCGACACTGGTGCTGGCCCCGGTCAACGGCCGTGCGCTTGCACTGACTGATGTTCCGGATCCGGTCTTCTCCCAGGGCATGGTGGGGTACGGGGCCGCCATCGACCCGCCCCTGCAGGTGGTCGATGCGCTGGCACCGGTGAGTGGGACACTTTTGCGACTCATGCCGCACGCCTACGTGATCATGACCGCCGAGGGCGTCGGCATCCTGGTGCACCTCGGCCTGGACACCGTCGCACTTAACGGTGCGGGTTTCACCGCTCACGTTTCCCAGGGCGACACGGTAGCCGCAGGCCAGCCAATCATCTCCTATGACGTCCCGGCGATAGTCGCTGCCGGATACAGTCCGGTGATCCCCGTGGTTGTGATGGACGAGCGTGAGGCGTCGAACGTCACCGTCGGACCCGAAGTTGGTGTGGGCGCCGACATCGTCTCGGGTGCAACGCTTTTCACGGCAATCAAGTAGCGTCGACAAATGGAAGTAATCATCCTCGGTGACGCCGCTGAAATCGGTAGTGCGGCGGCTGATTCGATTGAGTCCCTGGTGATTCAAAAGCCAGATGCCGTGCTGGGACTGGCCACCGGGTCGTCGCCGCTGTCGATCTACGACGAACTCGCTGCCCGTTGCGCGGCTGGGCGGATATCGTTCGCCAAGGCTCGGGGTTTTACCTTGGATGAGTACGTCGGCCTGCCCCCCGATCACCCCGAGCGCTATCGCAACGTCATCGACACCGTCTTCGTCTCACGAGTGGACTTCGCACCCGGTGCGGTGGCCGGCCCCGACGGCCTGGCCTCCGACATTCCGGCCGCCTGTGCACAGTACGAGGACGCCATCCGGACGGCAGGAGGAATCGACCTTCAGATCCTCGGAATCGGTACCGACGGGCATATCGGCTTCAACGAACCCGGGTCTTCGCTGGCCTCGCGGACCCGAATCAAAACGCTCACCCGCCAGACCCGGTTGGACAACGCGCGCTTCTTCGGTGACGACGTCGACGCCGTCCCGACCCACTGCCTGACCCAGGGATTGGGAACGATCATGGACGCCCGGCACGTCGTACTGGTGGCGACCGGTCGAAGTAAGGCCGAGGCGGTTCACCAATTGGCGGAGGGCGGGGTTTCAGCGCTGTGGCCCGCCAGTGTCCTGCAGCACCACCCGCATGCCACGGTGTTCGTCGACGATGCCGCAGCGCACCGACTGCAGCTTGCCGACTACTACCGGGAGACCTACCGGTCCAAGCCCGACTGGCAGGGTATCTGAGGTGCTGCTGACCGCCGGCACCGTGCTGACCGGCTCAGAGTTGTTGCGGCCCGGCTGGATTGAGGTGTCGGGTACCGGTATCTCCGCTATCGGCGCCGGATCACCACCGCGCCGGCCTGATCATGACTTGGGCGCAACCACGGTAGTGCCCGGCTTCGTCGACACCCACGTCCACGGCGGCGGGGGCGGCAGTTTCTCAGCCGGTGCCGAGCAGACCGTCGCCGCGGTGTCCCTGCACCGCCGCCACGGCACCACCACGATGATCGCCTCACTTGTCACCGAGGCTCCTGAGGATCTACTACGGCAAGTTCGCGATCTCGCCGAACTGGTTCGCGCCGGCCTGGTCGCCGGTATTCACCTGGAGGGTCCCTGGCTGTCGGCGGATAGGTGCGGCGCGCACGATCCGACGTTGTTACGCGACCCCGGCCCGGCTGAACTCGCCCGCGTCCTCGACGCCGGCGAGGGCACCATCCGGATGGTCACGCTGGCCCCGGAACGGATTGGCGGCCTGGCGGCGATCCGTCAGGTAGTCGAGGCGGGGGCGGTCGCCGCGATCGGGCACACCGAAGCCACCTACGCCCAGACCCACGCCGCGATTGATGCCGGAGCGACGGTGGGAACTCACCTGTTCAACGCAATGCGCCCGATCCATCACCGCGAACCCGGACCGGTGATCGCACTGCTGGAGGATCCGCGGGTGACCGTCGAGGTGATCGCCGACGGAGTTCACGTCGCCGCCGCCCTATACCGCCACGTGACCCACAGTGCCGGATCCGAACGGGTGTCACTGGTGACCGACGCGATGGCCGCCGCCGGAATGGCCGATGGCGCCTACCGAATCGGTCCGTTGGCTGTCGACGTGACCGACGGCGTGGCACACCTGGCCGGCACCGAGACCATCGCGGGCAGTACCGCGACGATGGACCGGTTGTTCCGGTTCGCCGTCGCTCACTGCGGCCTGCCTCGGGACGAGGCGCTGATGGTCGCGGTGTTGCAATCCTCGATCAATCCGGCGCGTGCGCTGGGACTGCCCAGCCCAGCCCTGCAACCTGGCGCGCGGGCCAACCTCGTGGCACTCGATGACCAGTTGGCCGTTGCGGCAGTGCTGTGTAGCGGAGCTTGGGTGGACGAATTGGTCTCAGGCGCCTAACGATTGGGTTGTACCTCGGCAACGTCTCGCGTCCTGACTGGCTGCGCAACGTAAGACTGTGGTCTGGTGAAAACCGATGAATACCTCCACACTTCGTAAACCCGGCCTGATTATCGGTGCTGCGGCGACCTCGGCGCTCGTTCTCCTCGGCGTGCCATTGGCTATCGCGGCTCCGACTGCAGTGCCGCCATCCGACAGCCAGGGGTACGTGGATTCCACCGCCCGCTGCACCAAACCCGACACCGCAGTCATCTTCGGCACCACCGAAACGTCTCGGGTTGCAATCTGCAATACGCCTGGCGGAACATACGAGTACCGCGGCGTTCGCGTCAGCGACGGGGCCAAGCTGATTGTCACTGCGTCGCAGACCTCCGATGGCGGCTACGTCGCCGTGAATGATGATGTGACCTACACCGTCACCGCAACATCACTGACTGTCAGCGCGGGCGGGAGAACCATCCGAACCGAGTCCTGGTCCGACTTCAACTCGCCGCAATCACCCGCGACAGCTACCACAGGGACGACGAAGACCACTACACCCAGTACCAGCACATCGCCGACGACATCCGGCACGACCGCGTCCGGAACATCGTCGCCGACGACATCGGCTACCGCGGCAGCCTCACCGAGTGCGACCTCGTCGTCGCCGAAAACATCTGCGGCGCAACCCAGTTCCGCTGTGCCCCTGCCGCCGCCGCTGCCGGCCGAGGCCGGTAGCGGGTCGTCGTCCGGCAACTAGCCCGGGCTCCGTGAAGATAGAGCTGGTAGATAGCGCAACCGCCGCTACTCTTGCCCAGGTCCTTCCCGTGCTGCTGCTGACCCTTGCCGTCGAGGTTCGGCGACATCAATTGCATCTGGCACTGTCCCGCTGGCTAATGGGAACGTTCTTCGTCGCCTTCGGTGCGATCGAGACCGTTCTGGTGCTCTCGATTGACGGCGCGATCTACCCGTTCCAGCCCTTCGACGCAGCCTCGGCACTCATTATCTTCGGTCTGATGGCAATCCTGTTCAGACTCTCAGTGTCCGAAGCGCCCGACGAGCAGATCGCTGGCGACGGATAGCTGTCCCAGCCTGCTGATGGAAGAATCTCGGCTCGCGGAGGACATCGCCGACCAACGCCTCCGCGTTGGACCGCCATTCCCATGACAAAGATCAGTGCCAAGGCGGCCAGCAGGGCGACGCTCACCGGGAGATCGTAAGAGAAGCCAACCATTCGGCGGCCGCGGGCGTGATCGATTTATTGACAGTTTGTCAGTTATTCGCGCAGACTGAGTTGCGTGACGACGGCCGCACCCACAAAGAGGGCCCGTACCCGGTCCGGCCTGCTGGTGGCACTGCAGGAACTGCTGCTCGATCCCGATGTCTCGACCGTCTCCGTCCCGCAGGTGGTGGGCCG
>Ga0209829_10000333_pt1 | contig 44386 bp, 50 predicted proteins | sample C_140205_EF_Meta_FD_187311 | JGI IMG/M metagenome (GOLD analysis project Ga0209829, IMG submission 187311) | Freshwater microbial communities from Lake Croche, Canada to study carbon cycling - C_140205_EF_MetaG (SPAdes) (version 2) | ecosystem: Environmental > Aquatic > Freshwater > Lake...
AGCGTCTTATCTTGGAGATGCCTCGAATGTCGGCAGTAGCAGTGCACCGGTAACCGTCACAGTGACAGCGATCAACTCACCGCCCTCATCAATCAACCTGAGCTATACCCCGAGCGTACCGACATCGTCTAACACCCCGATCACAGTGACCGCCTCTGTTTCTGGATTCCAGAATACCCAGGGACCAATCCCCACTGGGTCCGTCACCTTTTTTGATGGAAATACACAAATCCAGACGGTTCCACTCAACAATGGCGTCGCCTCCATGCAGAAGACCTTTTCATCCTGAGGTCATAGTCTCGGAGCAAGCTACACCAGCACCAATGGGTATGCTCCAAGTAGCACTCAAGGAATCGTTCTTATCATTCCGTAGCTGCGAACGATCAATAACAGGCGTTGAGACCTCTTCGAAAGACATGATGGGCTGCCCCTAGGGCATTTACGACAGACCATGTCCTTGATACGATTCAAAAGGCAATATACCGAATCGTCACGCTGTTACGATCGACTGATGTTTGAGGTTAAGAGCGTGGTCCCAAAAAGGACTTCTTACGCCACATCAACCCTTCTCCCATTTATCGAAGAGAATGCCATGAGCCTTTCTATCTATTTGCTTCGTCACGGGGAAACAACCGCCAGCGCTACCGGCGGATACTGCGGCCGCATTGATCCAGACCTAACCCCCGAAGGCCATCTGATGGCCGCCGACTTTGGTCTTGCCTACCGCGAACATCCCTTCAAGGATGTCTACGTCAGCCCCCTTTTAAGAGCCCGTCAAACAGCAACTCCCTTTTGCGAGGCCTCTGGAAAGCCCATGAAAATCCGCGATGGCCTCGCCGAAGTCGCTTTTGGCGAGTGGGAAGGGAAATCCAATGCGTGGGTCAAGGAACACTTCACCGAAGACTATTCAAAGTGGTCCTCGGATGCCGGCTGGAATTCCCCCACCGGTGGTGAACGAGGGATTGATGTTGCTCGAAGGGCACTCGACGTCCTCGATGATATTCAGCAGGAACATGCCTCGGGTGATGTCCTGCTCATTTCCCACAAGGCCACCATTCGAATCCTCATCTGCGCCCTTCTCGGCATTGATATAGGCGGCTATCGAGATCGCATCGGCATTCCGGTCGCCTCCCTCGCCATCGTTGATTTCCTTGATCACGGCCCTCGCCTAAACCGCCTCGGTGACCGATCGCATCTCCGTCCTGAACTGAGAAGCCGAGAGGGGACCTAAATGTATCCATGGAAGGCTCTTTTGATCACCCAGGAAGCGCCTTTCTTTGAAGGTCACGAGTGCTTTCGATGAAGCGCGAGCGATGAATGCGGAAAACGCTTGCAATCGGGGGGGGATTGAGCTCAAATGTGTCACCACTGGGAACTGACCCAGTCCTTCTTAGGTTGTTCTACGCAGCCGCGTCGAAGATGCCGAACTCCAACATTACCCCCCTCCTTTCCGAACGACGGAGATTGCCGTGAGTGAACATATCCTTCAGATCAGTGATGCTGAGTTTGATGAAAAAGTACTGAAATCAACCTCACCCATCTTGGTAGACTTTTGGGCCGAGTGGTGTGGACCTTGCAAAATGATTGCGCCAATTCTCGAGGAGATCGCCGTTGAATACCAGGGTCGACTGACTGTGGCCAAGGTCAACATCGATAATAATCCCGGAACCCCGCAACGTTATGGCGTCAGGGGTATTCCGACCATGATCCTTTTTAAGGACGGCGAAGTCCTCGCGACTAAGGTAGGTGCTCTTGCCAAGTCGCAATTAGCGGCTTTCATTGACGCTAACCTTTAAAACTCTGGAACCTGCCGGAACTTCCCCGCAGGTTTTCCCCTCCCATCTTTACAGAAACAAGACCTCCCCAATTCAGTCCACTCGGTTGCTAGCCCAAAGGCTCTCATCCCGACCTGTCACTCTGGCAGGCTCAACAACCGACCACTGATTGGATTTTTGAATCCTCCACCTCATCATTTCACTACCCTCTTGTCATCCATGAACCTGACCGACCTCAAACGCAAGCCCGCTGCTGAACTCATCGAAATCTCCGAAACCCTCGAAATCGAGGGCGTCGCCCGAACCAGAAAACAGGACCTGATCTTCTCCATCCTCAAGAAACAATCCAAAAGTGGTGAAGACATCTACGGGGATGGCGTTTTGGAAATCCTCTCCGATGGCTATGGATTTTTGAGATCAGCCGACAGCTCGTTTCTGGCGGGCCCTGACGACATCTACGTCTCACCGAGCCAGATCAGAAGATTTAGCCTCAGGACCGGCGATACGATTTCCGGCAAGATTCGCCCTCCCAAAGAAGGCGAACGCTATTTCGCCATGCTTAAAGTAGAACAAATCAACTACGAGCCGCCAGAAAATGCCAAGCATAAGATTCTCTTTTCGAATCTGACCCCGCTGTTTCCTAAATCACGACTGCAGCTTGAGATTGGCAATGGAACCACCGAAGATCTGACAGCGCGGATCATGGATCTCGTGGCACCGATCGGTAAAGGACAGCGTGGCCTGATCGTATCGCCGCCGAAGGCCGGCAAGACCATGATTCTTCAGCACATTGCCCACTCTATTGCCGAAAAATACCCCGAATGCTACCTCATCGTGCTGCTGATTGATGAACGCCCGGAGGAAGTGACCGAAATGCAGCGAAGTGTCCGCGGCGAAGTGGTCTCGAGCACCTTCGATGAACCTCCAGCTCGCCATGTTCAGGTGGCTGAAATGATTATTGAGAAGGCTAAACGTCTGGTGGAACATCGCCGCGACGTGGTCATCCTTCTAGACTCCATCACCCGACTGGCCAGGGCTTATAACACCGTCGTGCCGGCATCCGGCAAGATCCTGACCGGTGGTGTTGACGCCAATGCCCTCGAGCGACCAAAACGGTTCTTTGGTGCGGCCCGAAACATTGAAGAAGGCGGCAGCCTGACCATTATTGCAACGGCCCTGGTCGAAACCGGCTCCAGAATGGATGAAGTCATCTATGAAGAATTTAAAGGGACCGGCAACAACGAACTTCACCTTGAAAGAAAGATTGCCGAAAAAAGAATTTATCCGGCGATCAACATTAATCGTTCGGGGACCCGCCGAGAAGAATACCTCGTGCCGGCTGATGAGCTTCAAAAGTGCTGGATTTTAAGGAAGATTTTACAGCCGATGGATGAAATGGCGGCCAGCGAATTCCTCTTGAGTAAGCTCAAGGAGACGAAGACTAATCAGGAATTCTTTGAGATGATGAAACGGTAGCGAGGGGAAAAAACAGCCATCGAGCCAGGCATAGCGATCGAAACAGCCTGGCTCGTGCTCCCCATCATGGATTATTTCAGCTTCGCTTCGAGATAGGCTTTGAGGTCATCGCGAAGATCCTCATAGGCCGTGTACTGATCCTGCGAGAAGGTCGCCTTCAATTCCTCATCCTTGGCTGCCATGACCGATTTTCCCTTGGCCATCTTCGAAAACTGATTCTCATCGCCCTTAAGAATGGGCTCCATCTTCTCGGCATACTTGATGTTAATGGCCTTGATCTTCGTCATCGTGGCCTCATCAAGATGCAGCTTGTCCTTCATGAACGTGTTTTGAAGGTCAGCGCGCTGGGCTGGGGTGCTGTTCATCAACCCACCCTCCGCGGAGGCGTTGCTAGCCCCAAGCGTGAGGGTCAATAGGACGACAAGAGGGGTTAGACGCTTCATCATGATCAGTCTCCTTGAGAGGGGAAATGGGTTTAATTCGATGGCATGGGGACCAGGTCGATATCCGTGCGACGATTTTCGGCCCGCCCTTCGGCGGTCATGTTATCGGACTTCGGCTGATATTGGCCATGCCCTGCTGCCGTCAACCGACTCGGGTCAACCCCTTTTTTCTGAAGGTATTCAACGACCGATGCCGCGCGGGCCGATGAGAGTTCCCAATTGGTCTTGTACTTACTCTTAAGATGGTGCCCGACAGGAACACTGTCCGTATAGCCTTCAACCTCAATCCGATGATCCGCATCGGCATCTTTAAGGGCGGGCAGCAGCTTGTCGAGGGTCTTTTTGCCGTTCCCGGTAAGCGCTGCCTGCCCAGAGGGGTAAAGCAGGCTGTCTTCGATCGTGATGCGGAGCCGGTCCTTCAATTGATGGATTTCCACCTGATCAGACTGAACCTCTGATTGAAGGGTGTCATTCAGTTGATGCTCACGATCAAAGGTCGACTGCATCACACAGCCATCCAGCATGAGTGCAGCGATGAGAGGGGGCAGGTATCGAATCTTCATAAAGAGGCTCCTTATCGGGGTAAAAGTGGGCATCCTCAGGGTGCCATGGATTTCTTCTCAGGGACCACAGCGGGTTTGGCTGCTGAGCTGGGCGTTTCGCCGTCACTCGATGGCTCAGGGTCGCTCGCCGCCTCGTCCGAAGGGGCCTGGGGTTCAGGTTTTGGGTGTTTTTCAGCCTTCGGCACAAAAACCACCCCGTGGACGTTATATTGCACTTCGTGCATTTCCCCATCCTCTTCGTAAGCGGCCTGAAACAGCTTGGCACCGTCCTTCATAAAAGAGGAGAACTCCACCTGCTCAATGGTGGGGTGCGTTGTTCTGAAGCTTTTAAGAACCTCCGCCGGGACCTGATAGTGGGTCAGCGAACGGCCTTTGAAAGAACAACCACAGAGGCCGAGTAAGAGGCCAATAAATGAAAGCCGTCTCACCACCACGTAAAATTTTCGCATCATGAGGGAAAGGATCGCAAAGTCGATAGATCAAAAGCGAAGGGTAGCCGCATGTAAGAGTAGCAGAACCCTCTCATAAGGATGTATCTTAGACAGAAAAAAACCCGGCAAGCCGGGCTTTTTTGACCCGATCAGGATCTTAGAACGAATTTCACCACACCGACAATGCTAAGAATCAACACCAACGTGAAGAGGACTCCTGCGACGAGGTAAGGGGTCGCAGACCCGCCTTGAAAATCCTTTTCATGACGGGAAGACGTCTGCACGCCAAACGCGGCCGCGACAACGCTGCCGATGACCTGCAAAATTGAAGGTTTGTGATCAGCCACGTGATCTTAGGCCTTTTCTTTCCGTTTGTTATCAAAGATCTTGTAACCGATGGCCAGACCAACGACAACGATGACGGTGAAGATGGAGCGAAAACTTGCACTCCCGCTGTAGATTTCCTCTTCGTCTACATTACCCCAAAGATTTCCACCACCGCCTGGTTTGATATCTTCACCACCCCCCATCGTCAGCATGTAGTTCCAGACAAAGTTCATCGGGATAATGGTCGCGATGCTGATACCAATGGACATGATGAGAAGATCAATCGCCCGGTTAATATCAGGGTTCTTCGTCAGGTTTTCACTGATTTCAAGGTCATTAAAATAGAGCTTAACGATCACATAACCTGGACCAATCAGAACCACCGCAAGGCCAAAGAGGTCCTTGACAACCAAACCGCCACCGTCTGAATAAAGACTGAAGGCAACGATCAGAATGATGCTGAACACGCCAATGCCAGACCACATGAGCATGTCTGCCTTCCCAAACTTAAAAAGATCTTTGATCATGGTTGCTCCTTATTGTTTTTTGAAGAAATAGAACCCTTCGAGTCCGCCTTTCAAGATGAGTTCATTTCCTTCCATCTTGTAGACTGAATAATCAATCGTTCGCCCTGGACGGCCTGGGTCATCGGCGACGATCTTGCCCTCCAGCACCTGGTATTTCCACTCATGACGGTCTTCCGTCTTAAAGTGACGATTGTAGCCGCTGGTCACAATCGTCCCGTCGGAACGAAATTCCCAGTTCCGGTTTTCATCAATCTTCGGCTTGGTCAAAGACGCGGCAACGGATTCGAGCTTCCAGTTACCAATCAGTGGGGAATTATCGGTGAGGGTTAAATCCGCCCAGGCGGTCGAAACACATCCCAGCATCAGGCAAAGTCTGATGTAGCGCTTGTTGATCTTATTCATCGGTGTACCCGGAGCGAAGGTGAAAGTTGCAAATCGCAACAGAGAACTTGAAAAGAGATTGGCGACCCTGCAAAACATAGGGGATTCTTACATTTTTTAAATCGCCATAGCAAGGTAACCGACATTCTTAAAGTCGCCACCGATTCCTTGGGTTAAGAAGACAGCCTATAATAGATTGATTTGAGGCGGCCCTATCGCCCTGCTGTTAGACACCATGATTCAAGACTTCGCCCTCAAGACCCAGACCATTAAGTCCCTCCTCAACGAACGCATCCTGTTCCTAGATGGCGCCATGGGGACCATGATCCAAGCCTACCAACTGGCGGAGAAAGATTATCGTGGGGCGCGTTTTGCGGAGTGGCCCAGCGACCTCAAGGGAAACAACGACCTCCTGTCATTGACCCGTCCCGACATCATCAGCGCCATCCAAACCGCCTATCTCGAGGCCGGTGCCGATATCGTCGAAACAAACACCTTCAATGCTAACCGGATCAGCATGGCCGATTACGGCATGGAGGAACTGGTCTACGAGCTGAATGTCGCAGCGACACAAATCGCGCGGCAAGCGTGCGACCTGATGACCGAGAAAACGCCCTTAAAACCCCGCTTTGTGGCCGGTGTCCTTGGACCCACCAGCCGAACCGCCACCCTCTCTCCTGACGTCAACGATCCAGGTTTTAGAAACGTTCATTTTGATGAACTCGTGTCCACCTATCTCGAATCAATCAGAGGGCTGGTCGATGGTGGTGCCGACCTCATCCTGATTGAAACCGTGTTTGACACCCTCAATGCGAAAGCGGCCGTCTTTGCCGTTGAGTCTTTTGCTGAAACGCATGCGCTCCCGTTGCCGATCATGATCTCTGGGACCATCACCGATGCGTCAGGTCGCACGCTTTCAGGGCAGACCGTGGCCGCCTTCTGGAACTCCCTCAAACATGCTCGCCCAATCTCCTTCGGTTTTAATTGTGCACTGGGCGCCCAACAACTCCGGCAGCATATTGAAGAACTCTCAGGGATTGCCGATACTTATGTATCCGCACATCCCAACGCGGGGCTTCCGAATGAATTTGGTGAGTATGACGAGTCCCCTGAAGCGATGGCGGCTGAGCTCGCGGAATGGGCTGAAGCGGGCTTTGTTAACATCATTGGAGGCTGTTGCGGAACTCGCCCCCCCCATATCAAGGCCATTCATGACGCTCTAAAGGGTTATGCGCCGCGCCGGATCCCCAAGATAACGCCCGCCTGTCGGCTGTCAGGGCTTGAGCCTCTGAATATCACCAAAGACACTTTGTTCGTCAATGTCGGTGAAAGAACCAATGTGACAGGATCCGCCGCGTTCAGGCGCCTCATTCGGGAGGAGCGCTACGAGGAAGCCTTAGATGTCGCCCGCCAACAGGTTGAAAATGGCGCCCAAATCATCGACATCAACATGGATGAGGGGATGCTCGATTCGAAGGCCGCCATGGTGCGCTTCCTGCACCTGATTGCTGCTGAACCGGATATAGCTCGGGTTCCGGTTATGCTCGATTCATCCAAGTGGGACATTCTTGAAGCTGGACTCAAGTGCCTTCAAGGCAAAGGCATTGTCAATTCCATCTCGATGAAGGAAGGCGAGGCCGCTTTTCTGCATCAAGCCCAAAAGGTGCGCCTTTATGGGGCCGCTGTCATCGTCATGGCCTTTGATGAGGTCGGCCAAGCGGATACGGTCGAACGCAAAGTAGCCATCTGCACCCGGGCGTACCGGCTGTTGACAGAGACGCTCCAGTTCCCCCCAGAAGACATCATTTTCGATCCCAACATCTTTGCCGTTGCGACCGGCATTGAAGAACACAACCGCTACGGTCTTGATTTCATCGAAGCTGTCAGAATCATCAAAGACACCCTCCCCCACGCCCTCATTTCAGGGGGTGTATCCAATGTCTCCTTCTCCTTCCGCGGAAATAATGCCGTCCGCGAGGCCATTCACGCGGTCTTCCTCTACCATGCCATCCAAAACGGCATGGACATGGGCATCGTTAACGCCGGTCAGTTAGCCATTTTTGAAGACGTCCCTCGGGCGCTGAGGGACACCATCGAGGCGGTGATTCTCGCCCGTGATAGCGAGGCGACAGAGCGCCTATTGGATCTCGCCGAACGTTTCAGGGAGGATGGCCAAAACAACAGCGAGAAGAAGGAAGATCAAGCCTGGCGGAGCCTTCCTGTTCATCAACGCCTTGAATATGCCCTCATCAAAGGCATCGATGAATTCATCGATCACGACACTGAAGAAGCACGTCAATCGGTGCAGCGGCCGCTTCACGTCATTGAAGGCCCCCTGATGGATGCGATGAACATGGTGGGCGATCTCTTTGGGGCAGGCAAAATGTTCCTGCCGCAGGTCGTGAAATCGGCTCGCGTTATGAAAAAGGCCGTTGCCTACCTGATGCCTTTTATGGAAGCTGAAAAAGGCGACCATCCAGCCCCTCAATCGAACGGCCGAATCTTGATGGCCACCGTCAAGGGCGATGTCCATGATATTGGTAAGAACATTGTCGGTGTTGTCCTCCAATGCAATGGCTTTGAGGTGATCGATCTTGGCGTCATGCAGCCCTGCGACAAAATCTTAGAGGCCGCCAAAGCCCATCAGGTCGACATCATCGGCCTTTCGGGTCTCATCACCCCTTCGCTCGATGAAATGGTTCATGTGGCGAAGGAAATGCAGCGCCTCGGCTTCAGTATTCCCTTGATGATTGGCGGGGCCACCACGTCAAGGGCTCACACCGCGGTCAAAATCGAGCCCCATTACCAACAGGGCCCGACGCTCTACGTCACCGATGCCTCGAGGGCCGTGGGCGTTGCCGGCAGTCTTCTCAGCCAGGATCTTAAGGCGGATTACGTCGCCAAAATCGCCAAGGAGTACGCGGAAGTCAGGATCCATCACGCCGGCCGTAAGGCTAAAACCCCCATGCATTCTCTCAGCAATGCGCGCCTTGAAGGCTACCAAGGAGACTGGAAGAACTATCTGCCGCCAACCCCCAAGACCCTTGGTCTTCAGACCTTCGATCGATATCCTTTGACTGAACTGGTCCCCTTCATAGACTGGTCTCCGTTCTTTCAGACCTGGGAACTGGCGGGGAGCTATCCAAAGATCCTCGAGGATCCCATCGTGGGCGAGGCGGCTCAACGCGTATTAGCCGATGCTAAGACCATGCTGAACCTTTTGATCAAGGAAGAATGGCTCACGGCGAGGGCGGTCATTGGTCTTTTTAAAGCGCATTCTGTCGGCGACGACATTGAGGTGTTAGCGGACACCACACCCGACAACCCATGGACTGTCCTTCATCACCTTCGTCAGCAGGGGGTCAAACCCCCAGGGCAGCGTAACTACGCACTCAGCGACTTCATTGCTCCGAAAGACAGCGGCTTAGTGGATTACATAGGGGGCTTTGCGGTCACTACGGGCCTGGGTATCGAACCCCATCTCGATCGTTTCGCCAAGGATCACGACGATTACAGTGCCATTATGCTCAAAGCCCTAGCAGACCGTCTCGCTGAAGCCTTTGCAGAATGTATGCACCAAAGGGTTCGACGAGAATTCTGGGGCTATGCAGCGCATGAGGCGCTCACCCATCACGCGCTCATTGAAGAAGACTACCAAGGCATTCGTCCCGCCCCAGGCTATCCTGCCTGTCCCGACCACACCGAGAAAAAAACCTTGTTCAAGCTCCTCCATGTCGAGGCAGAGGCGGGTATCACACTCACGGAATCGTTTGCCATGAGCCCAGCATCCTCGGTCAGCGGTTGGTACTTCTCGCACCCTGATGCGCGTTACTTCAATGTCGGAAAAATAGGGCGCGATCAGGTTGAGGATTATGCTCATCGCAAGGAAATGCCGCTCAAGGACATGGAACGCTGGCTGGCCCCCCATCTCTCTTATGATCCAGACTAAGCCATGGCGGCACCCATCCGCCTTTTAGGAACCGAGGGGTGTCATCTGTGTAAAGAGGCAGAGGCATTACTGCGGGCAGCCCTCAAGCACCGAGAGCCACTCCTGACCGTCGAGATCATTGACATCATCGATGATCCACCGCTCTATGAGCGCTTTGGCACCAAGATCCCGGTCATCCAAATATCCACACTCGATCCTCCCCTCACCTGGCCTTTTGATAGCGGGGAGATTGAAGCGTATCTGAACCTTTTCTCCTCATCTTAGGGACGATCATCATGAGTAACGGCTACCGTATCGAAAAAGACAGTATGGGTGAACTCAAGGTCCCCTTGGATGCCCTCTATGCGGCACAAACGCAGAGGGCTATCGACAACTTTCCGGTCAGCGGTCTCCCGATGCCGGCCTCCTTCATTCGAGCAGTGGCCTTAATCAAGCAGTGCGCTGCCGAAGTCAACCAAGAACTCGGCCTTCTAGACCCGCTCTTGGCCGCAGCGATTCAATCCGCGGCCCAAGACATCGTCGAGGGACGACACCTCGATCACTTTCCCATTGATGTGTTCCAGACCGGCTCTGGCACCAGCACCAATATGAATGCTAATGAAGTCATTGCAACGCTCGCCTCACGGGAGTCGGGCCAACCGATCAGTCCCAACGATCATGTCAATATGGGACAGAGCAGTAATGACACCATTCCAACAGCGATTCATCTCAGCGCCGCCCTTGCGTGTAAAAACACGTTATTACCCGCTCTTGATACCCTGGCCGACGCCATTGAGACCCGGTCCCGTGAGCTCATCGCGGTGGTCAAAACCGGGAGAACGCATCTGATGGACGCAATGCCCATCACGTTCGGCCAAGAGCTTCAAGCTTGGGCGAGCCAAATTCGGCATGGCATCGATCGGATCGAAGCCACGCTCCCAAGAATCCATCGCTTGGCGCAAGGCGGCACTGCCGTCGGGACCGGTATCAATGCACACCCGGAGTTTGCCGAACGGATCGCCAAAAGCTTGAGCCATAAGACGGGTCTTAAACTATTACCCAATCGAAGTTTTTTTGAGAGCCTAAGTGCTCAAGACGCGGCCGTTGAGCTGTCTGGACAACTGAAAACCATCGCCGTGAGTCTGATGAAGATCTCCAATGATCTTCGCTGGATGAATTCAGGACCGCTTTGTGGATTGGCCGAGATCCAGTTGCCGGCGCTACAACCTGGGAGCTCCATCATGCCGGGAAAGGTCAATCCAGTCATCCCAGAAGCCGTGGCCATGGTCGCCGCCCAAGTCATTGGAAATGATGCCACGATCACCATCGCCGGCCAATCAGGCGCTTTCCAGCTCAATGTCATGCTACCGGTGATTGCCTACAATCTCCTTCAGAGCATCGAATTGATTGCCAATGCGTCAAGACTCCTCGCACAAAAGGCGATTTTAGGGTTTGAAGTACAGCACGAAAACCTAGAGAGATCACTCGCGATGAACCCCATTTTGGTCACCGCACTTAACCCGGTGATTGGGTATCTGAAGGCAGCGGACATTGCCAAAAAGGCGTTTAGCACGCAGCGCCCCATCATTGAGGTGGCGCTGGAAATGACCACGCTTAAACGGGAGGCGCTCGAGCGTCTTCTGGACCCCTCACGACTGACGGCAGGGGGCCTTCAAGGCGATTGACACGTTTGGAATCGGAAAGAATTTAGGCGTGATCGTGCCAACGGCGTTAGGAGGCCTACCGGCAGCATCCCGTGCAGGGACTCCGACGCTTTTTGGACGGATTCTTGGGCTTTTGATTCTCCTGGCAAACAGTGGCTGCCACGATGGAATCCGTTCGAGCCGAGAGGACCTGCTGGACCTCTCGATACTTCAGCCAGCGCTTCGTCTTGATCTTCGCTATGCCACCGCCAACAACTTCACCGGACACATCCTTTATCCTAGCCCTCGAGCTTTTTTACTAGCGCCCACGGCGCACGCCCTCCTCAGCGTTGAAGAAGACCTTAAGCGCCAAGGCTATGGGCTTCTCATCTATGACGCTTACCGGCCCCAAAGAATCACCCAGGCCCTCTTTGACTCCGCCACACCTCAACAGCGTCGGGAGGGTTATGTCGCGGACCCATCAAAAGGATCTAGACACAACCGGGGCTGTGCCGTCGATCTTGGACTGTGGGACCTTCAACAACAACAAGTCGCCCTCATGCCTACCGGTTTTGATGAATTTAGCGAGCGCGCTCACAGTGATGCGTCTAAGGGGCCAACCGAAGCCCTTCTAAACCGCGAGCGGCTTCGCTCGGCGATGGCCAAGGAAGGGTTCAAGGAGTTACCCAACGAGTGGTGGCATTTCGATGATCGGGACTGCGACAGCCACCCGATCAGGGATTGGGTCTGGTGGGACCAGACGCCTTGAAAGGTCTTCGGTCTGCCTGATTTCAGTGAAGGGCAGATTCCGTTGAAGTGGTTGAACGAACCGTCTTCTGGGTCACGATGGGCACCGGGGACTGAATCGGGCGATCGATGGGCTTGGTGATGACGGGGTAGACCCCACTTCGCTGGTAACTGAATTCGCCCAGAGGCCGATTAAAGGTGAACCCTGCAGGCCCCACCACCAACGCATTACTGGCTCTAATGAAGGCATCATTCGGGGGTGAAAAACTGGCTATCCCAATCATAGGCGAGGTGGCGACCAAGAGGCCTACACCGCCGACCGTCATCACCAGACCAAAGGGGCGCAGCAGCAGCAGATCCGAGATGACCCAGGGCAAAGAGAGATTTCGGCCCCGTCCATAACCGTAGGAATCGCCATAATTTCCAGTATCATCGACGGTGCTGGCTGAGGTCGGTGGATCGGCCATGACCTTAATCGGCAGGGTCATCGAAGAGAGGAAAAGGACCAAAATCAGAGCGCTAAACTGTCGCATGTCATGTGTTTCCATGGCGGCTCTCCGCCTAATTTGACTCAAGGGGCCGATCTATAACGGCACCTGTCAAGTTTACAGGAAATCAACTAGATCAGTGCTTGTGCGCCCCTTCGGGGCCGCTGATCAGAGAGCTGTCAGCCTCTTTGGCCTCCCAGAACGAGAGCCCTTGCAAAGGCTCAATCGCTTGATAAGGCGCCTTTTCAACGCTTTTCACCCAATCGACAGGAACCGCAAAGTAGCCCCCGGCGTGTCCCGGAGCCAAGAAAGTCGCAAGCCCGACCAGGCGTCCCTGTCGGTCAAACAGTCCGCCACCACTGCCACCCAGGGTAAAGAAGGTTGAGGTTTCAATAATTTGAATGCCCGCCATGGCTTTTATTCGGCGGAGTTTGCCTTCTGAAAAAGAAAGCCCGAGAGCCCTTGGATACCCATAAAAGGCCAATGCTTGGCCCACTTTGAGGTGCTGAATAGATTCAAGAGGCGCCGCCTTGACAGGAAGCCCAGGGACCTCCAAGACACAGACATCATGGACGATATCGACCTGTTGTCGGGTGACTTTATAGGCTTCTCCCCCTCTAAAAACAGCCACCCGACCGCCGCTTCGTACCACATGACAGTTGGTGGCGACGCGATCCTTGGAGACGGCTACGCCGGACCCAAAATAGGAACGCCCATCGGGATGGATACCTCGAATCTGAACGACATGTGACGCGACCTTCATATCAGGGGCAAGCGCCCATAGCGGGGTCGACATCACCAGCCCTAGAAGCACGATAAAGCATCGAACGATTGAATTCATCCGCTCTCTCCCATCACCTCCTCTTTGGAGGGGTCTTTAAATTTGTCAGCATTATGGCGCAAGAGAACTCTCAAGATCGAGCCCTGGAATCCCCAGGGCCTGGATCATCTTCGCGTTCTCACCTTCTTCATAACGCGGCAAGGCACCCTCACGCTGCCAGAGACGAAAGGCCAACGCCGCAGACAGGACCCGAATGGGGTAATCTCTAGGAAGATGCTGCAAATAGGGCTGAATCGTATAAAAATCCCGCGCGCCGTATTGCGCCATGATCGATTGGAGCCCACCGTTTTTCGGGCCGATGTTATAGGCGAGGAGCCCAAGAAAGAGATCACCCTTCATCTGATCGAGGTATTGCCTGAAGGTTGCCGCCGCCAGATAGATATTCTGGGTGGTCTCCATGGGGTCGGGGACTTTGACCTTCAGCTGTCGAGCCACTTCGGCGATCGCCGCCTTCGGCGTGGCGGTGATCTGAAAAAGACCACGGCCGCCATCGGCACTATCACGGGCTACAAAAGACGATTCGGTCGCACCAATCCCTACCAGGATCTCTGCATTAATGCCGTTCTGCCGCGCGGCTGTTGCAATGACTTGAAGAACCGGGGTTGATCGTTCTAGTATTTTTTTCATCTGTAACAGATCGGTCCGCCGATAGGCCGCATAGACCTGGTGTCCAATATGATCGCGGCCGGCTTGTTCAACCCCACCCACCAAGGTTCTAAGGTGTTGAAGATCCTGTTGGTAACTCGGCCGCCCGGCATAGACCAGCGCACCCAGTAACATCAAAAACGCCCCGAAGGCCGCGCGCGAGGGACCCCTTAGGAGCAGGATCTGTCGGCAGTAAAGCCAGGCCCATAGGCTGATGGAACCTGCCATGGTAAGCAAAAGAACGGTGCCTGCAAACGGCAGTAGACTCATGGTCAGATCACTGCCCCCAAACCAGTTGGCCGCCTGCCCCAAGATGGAAATGGTGGCAATGAGGCCTGCCGCGGCCAGCGAGAGATATTCTGCGGCCATAAAGGCCAGTCGCTGCCCATAGGGCTGTCTCGATGGCCCCCGCTTGAAGGCAGGCTGCCGTGCGGCTGTGGGCTTTGGGCGCGGCTTTCTTGGAACGATGGATGACTTTTTTGGATTCACGAAGCTTATGACAGAGGACATTCAGGGTGGCACCCGTTAAACAACAGGTTACTATGGAACACTTATGAAGCCGACTCCCATCAACGACAGAAGCTCCCTCCCATGGGAAAGGTGCGCGATGAGCTTCCTCTTTTTAGCTCTGGCGATAGCACCCGCTGTGGGTTACGAGGTCCAGTCCCTAAGCTTCGACTGGGCCATACAGCAAGGGCACCGCCTTGAATTCTATCGGCAAGATGACTTTGGTGCAGCCGGCGATGCCTGCAACGTCTGCCTGACCCCGCTCCATGTCAACTGTCCGACCTCCTGCTACCGGAACATTAAAAACGTGAGCTTTATTTGTTCAGCCTCGACCCGAGGGATCAGCCTAGGCCCTTACAACCGAACCGATCGCAACTTGATGATGAATGCCCTCTTCATGAACGAACAGGTCATCTTTGCGAATGCCTTTGGAGAAGAACCCATTGAGATCCCCAAGATCAGCTCCCAGTCAGGAGACAGCGACGATCAGTACGCCATCGACCTCGAGGGGCTTGAAGGGTTTAAGAATATCCTCGAGCGGGCGACGGCTCAGGAACTCAATCAGTTTTCGGTCAGGATCGGTACCGAGATTCTCACCGTGCCGCTGGAACCTAAAGCAAGAAGTGCTTTTTACTATTTCCTAAAACAATGCCCGGACGGCTAGGACCCGAGATCTTCATCCAAAGACAGGCTGAGACCTGAACGATTGCTCCGACGCTGAACCAGCCATTTGAGTCCAAAAGTAAGCATCAGAAAGAGGATGGTTGCCACGGCCAAGATGGTCGCCGTGTGTCCAAGATCCATGGCCACCGTGCCAGCACCCACCAGACTCGCGGTGAGACCGAGCGGCAGAAAACCAATAAAGCTCCCCAGCCAAAAGTCACGGTGACTCACCGGACTCCATCCGAGGAGAATGTCATTGTAGAGTCCTGCCAGAGGCAACTGACGGACCATCAGCACGGAAAACCAACCCGATCCCATCGGAGCACTCAGGGACTTTAGTTTCGGGAAGCGCTCGAGCAGTGTTTCCGGCCGCGTTAGACGCGCGACGAGAAAAAGTCCGTAGGCCCCAACAAGGCTCCCAATCTGACTCCACAGAAATCCAAACTCAAAGCCGAAGAGCCAGCCTGCGATGATGCAGAAAATAAGTCGTGGCAACCCGAGTGTCGTGCCAAGGGCGGTCAACAGCATGAACACCAAAGGCGACCAGATGCCAAGCAGGTCAGAGGTCGAACGGAGAACGCTGCCGTAGATCATCCAATCCTTCCAGGGCAGTGTCAGCACCAAAGGACTCGCGATCAAAAGGAGCCCCAGTAAAAGGGCAAGAAGTTGTTTCATGAAGGGGGACAATCGATCACCATCAATAAAACCGGGATCAACCAGGATCGCGGCGGCACCAGGGAAGGAGATTAACAAAATCAGAGAGAACCTGCCCAGCCTTCTGTGGGGGAGCGCCAGCATGGATGGGCAGGTTCTTTAAAAGAAGCACTATTTCTGGCCGCATTCGCCTCCCCCCCTCCCTTTCAGGGTCGAGATCGACTATCTTAGGCGTATGCTGTCTATTTGAGACCTAACGATGCCCTTCTCCCCGGAAACTGAGGACCAACGGCCCCTGATCGATCCGGCGCTCATCCCGAGCAGTGAGCCTCTGGAGAGCCCGGGGCTGAGTGCCATGGGTCACCCCACCGATCATTTCGACCCGACGCGCTTTGGGGATTGGGAAAAGAAAGGGCGTTGCATCGATTTCTGATCAAAAGGATTCCCATGGCCAGACCCCCGCCACTATCGCCTCACCTTGAGATTTATAAACTGCCATTGACCGCGGTTCTCTCCTTCAGCCACCGCCTCACTGGCGTGATGCTGGTCCTCGGCCTCATGATGATCGCCCTGGTGCTCCTGCTGGCCGTGGGCTGGCCCCAGGGATTTACGAGCGTGCAGCAAGGGCTCATCAGCGCCCCCGGACAGATCCTCTTTTGGCTGTTCATCTATGCTCTCTTTTTTCATTTATGCCATGGTGTCCGGCACCTTCTTTGGGATAGCCTCCAGGGTTTTGAGGCCCACCGGCAACTCAATATCGGGGTCTTTCAAATCGGGGTTTCGATCTTTCTGACCTTCATCACCTACACCTTTGGGCAACCGGACATGGCGCCATGACCAAGGTTTCTAGCGTTAGACCCAGAACCTTATGGGCCCTGGAGCGGATCACGGCCCTTTGCCTGATTCCCCTTGGCCTGTGGTTCGCCCTCCATCTACCCAGGTTTCAATCACTCTCCCGCGAGGCCTTTGTCAGTTGGTGCAAAGAACCCCTCCATCTCGCGCTGCTGGCCGCTTTCCTGATCATTGCGAGCCTCCATGCAAGGCTTGGACTGGATACCATCATCGAGGATTACGTCAGCGATCAACGCCTCCGCCGGCATGCCCGCTGGCTTTCAGGTCTGCTGCTTAACGGCAGCCTGTCGATGGCCTTGCTGGCCCTTGGGGCTATGACACTCGGAGCGCCTTCCTGATGAGCGCCTATCCACTGATTGAACATACCTATGATGTGGTCGTCGTCGGCGCCGGTGGTGCAGGTCTTAGAGCCTCTCTAGGACTCGCTGAAGCGGGGCTTCGAACGGCTTGTATCAGCAAAGTCTTTCCAACCCGAAGTCATACCGTCGCGGCCCAGGGCGGCATCAGCGCAGCCCTTGGCAACATGGGCGAGGATGACTGGCGCTGGCACATGTACGACACGGTCAAAGGTTCCGACTGGCTAGGGGACCAGGACGCCATTGAATTCATGTGCCGCGAAGCGATACCGGCCATCATAGAACTCGAGCATTACGGGGTCCCCTTTTCAAGGACCCAGGATGGACGGATCTACCAACGCGCTTTTGGCGGGATGACCACCCACTTTGGCGAAGGTCAAGCCCAAAGAACCTGTGCTGCCGCAGATCAAACCGGACACGCCATCCTTCACACTCTTTACCAGCAATCCTTGAAGCTGTGCGTCGAATTCTTTGTCGAGTATGTCACCTTGGATCTGGTGATGGAGGACGGCCATTGTCGAGGGGTCATCGCCTGGCGTTTAGACGATGGATCACTCCACCTTTTTAAAGCCCATCAGGTGATTTTGGCGACCGGCGGATATGGCAGAGCCTTTCTGTCCTGCACCTCCGCGCATACGTGCACTGGCGACGGTAATGCCATGGTGCTGCGTGCTGGCCTCCCCCTGCAAGATATGGAATTTGTTCAATTTCATCCGACCGGGATCTATGGATCCGGCTGCCTGATCTCCGAGGGGGTTCGTGGCGAGGGCGGCTTCCTCACCAATCGCGAGGGCGAACGCTTCATGAGCCGCTATGCCCCCCATGCCAAGGACCTTGCCTCAAGGGATGTCGTGAGCCGGGCTATCACCATCGAGATTCAGGAGGGTCGCGGTTGTGGCCCAAATGGCGACTACGTCCACCTTAACCTGCAGCATGTTGATAGAGCGATTATTGATGAACGGCTCCCTGGAATTGCTGAAACTGCAAGAATCTTTGCTGGCGTTGATGTCCATCAGGAACCTATGCCGGTCCTCCCGACGGTTCATTACAACATGGGCGGGATTCCGACCAACCTCAAGACCGAAGTCCAAACCCTGCTGGCCGGTCAGGCAACCTCTGTTCCAGGGCTTATGGCTATTGGCGAGGCCGCCTGCGTCTCGGTCCATGGCGCCAATCGGCTAGGATCAAATTCCCTCCTCGATTTGATCGTTTTTGGTCGCGCCGCGGCCTTAAGAGCACGGGCAACGATCACCGATGGAACGGCTCATGCCCCCATACCTAAAGGCTTGACTGACCCCATCATGGCTCGATTGGACCGCTACCGATACGCGAAAGGATCAAGACCGACGGCAGACATTCGCCTGGCCATGCAACGGACCATGCAGCACCATGCCAGTGTCTTCCGCTCCGAAGTCTCCCTCACTGCCGGAATGACCCGCATCAAGGCTGTGGCGGAACAGCTTGAAGATATCAGAGTGACTGATCGCTCACTGATTTGGAATACCGATCTGGTGGAAACCCTGGAGCTTGATAATCTCATGGCCCAATCTGTCGTCACCATGGCGGCAGCCCTCCAGCGCACTGAAAGTCGGGGCGCCCACGCAAGAGATGACTATCCTGAACGTGACGACACCCATTGGCTCAAGCATTCTCTGGTGTTTTTAGACCCTGGCCAGGAGGTCCGTCATGACGCGCGACCGGTTCAATTACAGCCACTGTCGCTTGACGTGGCGGCCATCCCTCTCGCCAAACGCTGTTACTAAGGGATCAAGACCATGGTTCAGTTCACCTTACCAAAAGACTCTAAGGTCCTAAAAGGGATCCAGCACCCCCCGATCATTCAGAAAAAGGGGCTACGCCAGATTGACATTTATCGTTACGATCCTGATCAAACCAGCAATCCAAGGCTCGATCGATACCAGATTGATTCTGAGACCTTAGGCCCCATGGTGCTGGATGCCCTCCTTGGCATCAAGGATCAAATCGACAGCACACTGACTCTAAGGCGTTCCTGCCGGGAAGGCGTTTGTGGTTCTTGCGCGATGAATATTAATGGTCGCAACACCCTGGCCTGCACCGAACCGCTCGCCAAGCATCAGGGACCCCTCAAAATTTATCCCCTGCCGCACCTGCCGGTCATCAAGGATTTAGTCACCGATCTGTCTCAGATCTACCGCCAATACGCCTCCATTGAACCCTGGCTGAAACCCAAGGCAATCCCCGATGATGGTCGTGAGCAACCCCAGATGCATGATGATCGGCGACAGCTTGAAGGGCTAGTCGAGTGCATTCTTTGTGCCTGCTGTTCAACCAGCTGCCCGAGTTATTGGTGGAACGGCGATCAGTACCTTGGCCCATTAGTGCTGCTTCAAGCCGAGCGCTGGCTGAAGGACAGCCGTGATGGCGCCACCCAGGAGAGACTCCATGCGCTCGACGATACCTTCAAACTCTACCGCTGCCATACCATCATGAACTGTACCGACAGCTGCCCCAAGGGCCTCAATCCGGCGCAGGCCATTGCGCGGATCAAGTCGGCGATGGTGACGACGAAAAAGGACCTTCGTTGAATGAAAAATCACTCCGCTGGGGTTGCCGGCGGGGTCTGCGGGAACTCGATACGCTGTTGCTTCGTTATCTCGATGAGCGCTATGGCGAGGCGGATGAGGGCGAGAAAAAAGCCTTTGAGGCACTTCTTGAATGGCCCGATGATCAGCTCTGGGAAGGCATTATCCTCCGTCTTCCTACCGAGAAACAGGTCCCTCCCCTGCTGCTGATAGCCCTTCGCCAGGACCACGCATTCAAACCAACTGAAATGTATCCTTCATCCCCCTCAAAAGGCTAAAGATGTCCTCTTCGGGAACCTCATCCCGAACCCCGAGCGAGGCCCTGATGAGAAGATCATCCGTTCTCAAAAAGGGATTGGTGGCGCACTCTAGAGAAAGCCTTGAGGGGACCGTCGGCAGATCGTGCCGGCGGGCTTCAATCACCGATTTCATTCGAATTTTCAGGGCTTCATTTGAAGGATCGACGCTGAGCGCAAAAGCGCCATTACTTTGGGTGTATTCATGAGCACAATACACATCAGTTTCTGGTGGGAGATCTTTGAGTTTTTTGAGGCTCTGAAAAAGCGCCAGGGCACTGCCGCCTAAAAGGCGCCCACAGCCTAGGGCAAAAAGCGTGTCACCAACAAAAACGGCCGCATGCGCTTCAGACCAGAAGGCGATATGATGGCGGGTGTGCCCTGGAACCTCGAGCACCTTTAAGGTGGATGCCCCAAGCGTCACCAGATCGCCTTCTAAAACCGCACGATCAAGCCCCGGAATCGTTTCATCTGCAGCGGCCTTGCCGATAATCAAGCAGCCCGTCGCAGCCTTGAGGGCCACATTCGCGCCCACATGATCGCCGTGATAATGCGTATTGAGAATAAAGTTCAAGCGTAATCCGCGTTCTGACAACACGCTGAGGACAGGTTCTTTGACGGCAGGATCCACCACGGCCGTCGATCCTGTGGCCTGATCATGGAGAAGGTAGACGTAATTATCCCGAAGTACTGGGATTTGGATAATGTCGAGGGAAGATGGGGTCATCGCGTTCATTGGGCCTCGCCGTTGCTACCGAGAGTGGGTGTACACTCCCTCATGATGTAACACTCTGACTGATCGTTCAAATGAGGCACGGCGTCCATGATCTTCTGGCGAATCAAATCACTCAAAGATATCCTCGAAACAGCCGAAAGGAAATCTCTGCATCGGTCTTTGGGGGCCATTCAGCTGACCTTACTCGGGGTTGGCGCCATTATCGGGACGGGTATTTTTGTGCTGACCGCCGAAGCTGCTCAGAAGGCAGGGCCTGGAATGATGATTTCCTTTGTTCTTGCAGGTTTTGTCTGTGCCGTTGCCGCCTTGTGTTATTCAGAGCTCTCGTCCATGGTCCCCGTTTCAGGATCAGCTTATACCTACACCTATGCCGTCCTCGGTGAACTGATAGCCTGGATGGTTGGCTGGGCATTGGTCCTTGAATACGCCGTGGCCTCTAGCGCGGTCGCTGTGGGATGGTCCGGCTATTTCGTAGGTCTTCTCCACAGCTCGTTCGGCATCGACGTCCCATCGGCCCTGGCCAACGGACCCTTTGCCGGTGGCCTTATTAACCTGCCCGCTGTCATCATCAGCCTCCTGGTCACCTGGCTATTGATTATTGGAACCCGAGAAAGTGCGACCATCAACGCCATTCTGGTCGCCGTCAAGATCACCGCTCTCACCGTCTTCATCGGCCTCGCCTGGCCCAGCGTCAAGCTAGATAACTTCCACCCTTTTCTCCCCTTAGGATCGAATGGGGCTGTGGCGGCCGCAGCCTCTATCTTTTTTGCTTATGTGGGCTTTGATGCGGTGTCAACGGCGGCTGAGGAGACCCGTAATCCGCAGCGTAATGTGCCTATAGGATTGATTGCATCCCTCGGGATCTGCACCATTTTTTACCTCCTGGTCTCGGGGGGCGCCGTTGGTGCTATCGGCGCTCAACCCCTGTTCGATGCCCAAGGCCAGGGGTTGGATCCAGGCTCGAGTCAACTCGCCGCGCAATGCGAATCACTCCTCGCCATAGGCCAACAGCCATTGGTCTGCTCACGCGAGGCTCTGGCCCTGGTGATGCGGCAGATCGGCTATGATCATTTTGGGAACCTGATCGGTCTCGCCGCTTTTTTAGCGCTACCTTCGGTGATCCTGATGCTGCTGTTTGGACAGACGCGCATCTTTTTCGTGATGGCCCGCGACGGGCTTCTTCCAGAACGCTTGAGCACGGTTCATCCTCGTTATAAGACCCCCCACGTGGTCACCCTGATCACGGGCGTCGGGGTCACCCTATCCGCCGCCTTCTTCCCGGTCGGTCGACTCGCCGACGTGTCCAATTCAGGGACGCTGTTCGCTTTTTTTGTGGTCGCTCTGGCGGTCATGATTCTGCGCGTTAGAGAAAAGGATCGTCACCGCCCCTTCAGGACGCCCGTGATTTGGCTGGTAGGGCCCCTTGCCATGGTGGGCTGCGCGACGCTCTTCATGTTCCTTCCTTCAGAAGCTCAATTGGTTTTTCCCATCTGGGGATCCTTAGGGCTTTTACTCTATTATTTCTATGGATACCGTCACAGCCATCTAGCTCACGGCATTCCCGGTGAATCAGGTGGTGGAGACCTCCTCGTGGAGGGTCGCCCCCTGGCTAAAGGTCTTAAAGATCCTGGCGAAGAGGGCTGAGGTTTTTTAGCAGGCGCCAGGGAGCGTGGTTTATGCTGGGATAACACGATGGTAGAGGGGACTCACTTCATGCACGGCTTCAATCATCGCCCCAACGTGCTCCGGATTGACGTCAGGCCATACCCCATGCCCCAAATTAAAGACATGGCCTGAACCATGACCAAAGCGATCAATGATCCTCAGGACCTCCTCCTTGAGGGCTGGAATCGGAGCATAAAGAGCTTGTGGGTCAAGGTTACCCTGGAGGGCGACCCGATCACCGACCTCTGAGCGAGCGGCCCTGATATCCGTCGTCCAATCAAGACCCAGGGCATCGTAACCCGTATCCGCCATCGCCGAGAGCCACTGCCCCCCCCCTTTGGTAAAGAGGATGGAAGGAATCACCCGTTCATCGACGGGGGCTCCAATCCCTTTGAGCGCGGCTTCGGCGTAGGGGAGTGAAAAAGTCTGGTACTGGGTCGGCGTCAAAATCCCGCCCCAAGTATCAAAAACCATAATCGCATCGACCCCGGCAGCGATCTGCGCCGCAAGGTACACCGAGACGGCCTTGGAAAGGGTTGCCAGCAGCCGATGGAGGACCTCCGGTGCGTCGTACAGCATCGCTTTAATCTTCCGGAACTCCCGGCTACTGCGGCCTTCGACCATGTAAGTCGCCAGAGTCCAGGGACTCCCCGAAAAGCCAATCAAAGGCACCCGTCCATCTAATTCCCTCCGGATCAAGCGAACCGCATCGGGAACGTAACGCAGCGCTGTTTCAGGATCTGGAACACCCAGACGATCAACATCAGCTGGGGACATGATCGGCGACCGAAACTGGGGACCTTCACCCTCGACGAATTCAAGACCCAGACCCATGGCATCTGGAATCGTCAGGATATCGGAAAAAAGAATCGCCGCATCCAGTCGGTAACGCGCCAGAGGCTGCAAGGTCACTTCGCAGGCCCATTCTGGTGTGGTACACAGATTCATAAAGCTGCCCGCCCGTTCCCGGACCGCCCGATATTCCGGAAGATAACGACCCGCCTGTCGCATCATCCAGACCGGCGTCCGCTCAATCGGCTGGCGCTTCAAAGCACGTAAAAAGACATCATTCTGAAGGGGGGCATTCATAGGGACACTGTTATTCCTTGTAGGGTGGATGACCTTGAGATCAACGGGATCCCTGTGGTCTGTGCAAGGCGATAGCGGATACGAGGGTTTGCTTGATGAGGCCACTTTCAACACTCATCGGCAAGTGCGCCTCACCGATTCGTTTCAGCAGAATGAGGCGCAACTGACCCTCGACGTTTTTCTTATCGACGGCCATGTGCTCGAGGAACTCTTCGGGACTTAAACCTTCAGGGACGGTGGTGGGAAGATGCGCCCTGATCAGGAGTCGCCTGATGCGATCGATATCGGCGACCTCAAGGTAACCGAGGCGAGATGAAAGATCCGCCGCCAAAAGTGTGCCTATGGCAACCGCCTCGCCATGCAGCACCGCCCCATAACCGAGACCGGTCTCAAGAGCATGACCGAAGGTATGTCCCAGATTCAAGGTCGCCCGCTCACCGGTTTCCCGTTCATCAAGAGCCACCACCATCGCTTTATTCTGGCAGGAACGTTCGACCGCCGTTGCAAGGGCTTCAGGATCCCGAGCCACGAGGGCCTCCATATGGGCTTCGAGCCATTCGAAAAATTCAAGGTCGCGGATGAGTCCATACTTAATCACCTCAGCAAGTCCCGCGGCGAGCTCCCGGTCATTAAGCGTTGACAGCGTGGTCATATCCGCAATCACCGCTTTTGGTTGATAAAAGGCACCCATCATATTTTTCCCAAGGGGATGATTGACGGCCGTTTTACCCCCTACTGACGAGTCGACTTGCGATAAGAGGGTCGTGGGCATCTGCACAAAGGGGATGCCCCGTTGGTAGCAGGCGGCGGCAAAGCCCGCGAGATCGCCAATCACCCCGCCACCGAGTGCAATGAGATGTGCCGTCCGACTGAATTTTTTCTGGAGCAACCGATCAAAGATGATCATCGCAGAATCCATCGTTTTAAAGGCCTCACCATCCGGCAGAATGATCACTTCAAGCTGACGATCCTCATAATGTGCGCTCACCTTGGCTAAATAGAGAGGCGCCACCACTTCATTGGTAACGATCATCACTTGCCGGGAAGCAATATGACGGGTCATCAGCGCATGATCATCGAAAAGATGCTGGCCAATCGCAATCGGATAACGGCGATCAGCTAATTCAACCATCAGGTTTCTCATCACTTTGACCTCAACGCGTTGCAATGAGCCTTTTCATGGGCCTTTAATATCTGCCGCACCACACTCCGGCTGGAAGATTGACCGGTATCGACCACCAAATCCGCCAATTTGCGGTAGATTGGTTCTCGTTCTTCAAAGAGGTCTTGAAGTCGCCGCTTCGGGTCCACGGTCTGCAGCAGCGGCCGATTGGTATCTTTATGGGTCCGCTCTAATTGCTTCTCGACGGGGCAATGAAGGTAGACGACGTAGCCCCGATCCATTAAGAATTGCCGGTTAGTTTCAAGAAGAACAGCGCCACCACCGGTGGCCAGAATGATCTGAGGCTGACGGGTCAAGAGATCGATAACCTCCATCTCCCGCTTTCTGAACCCAGATTCGCCTTCGTACTCGAAGATCATCGGGATCGTCACGCCGGTTTTGCGCTCGATTTCCTTATCGCTGTCGAGAAACTGGGTTTCAAAGGCCTTGGCCAGCAGCCGGCCGATGGTACTTTTCCCAGCCCCCATGGGGCCTATTAGGAAAATACTGGAAGAAAGACTCATGCCTTAATGCAGGTTAAATCCCGATATTAACATGACGACGATCCAAACTTGAGCAACTTGGAATCCGGCCTTGTCATGTCGCCTCGGATCGCCAAGATCCCAGGCGAGATGACCTTCCCTAAAGGGGGGACCTGGGGGTTTCGGTTCTCGCTTCACAGAAATCTTTCGGCGAAGGCGCTAAAGCGCCTTAGCTTAGGGGGTCTCCCTCTTCACGAGCCTTGGGAAACGCTCTCTCACCCCGCCCCTTCGGTTAAAGAGAAGGTCAGGAACTGCCTTGGCCGCATGGATGTCTCGGTCATGGTGCGACCCACAGGGGGGCACATCCATTCCTTGACGGAGAGCGGCATCTCCCAAACCCGATGGCCGCAATGGCTTTTGGCCTTTCAGGTCGGCGCAAAGGTGTCGTCGTCTATCCATCCACTGCTTCAACGTCCACCCTCTGCATAGAAACCAGCATGATCATAGGATGACCCACACCATCTGTCTAAATGAAGGGAAACGCCCCAACCTGCCTCTACCCCCCTTCTAGAATCGGGTCGCGGCTCGAACGGTGCTTGACTCAGCCGGTTTTTTCTATCCGACATAGCCTGATCGTCGATTAAAAAAAACCGGGGTGAACCCCGGTTTTTTTAGATCTAAAGGGCGAACCCTTAATTGCGTGTGGCTTTGCCTTATTTAGGCGCTGCCGCTGGGGCTTCTTGTGGCGCAGGGGCTGCTGGTGCTGCCTCAGGCGCGGGTGCCGCTTCAGTCTTTGGAAGTTCCTTTCGGTCAATCTTCGCCTTGGCCTGAAGACCGGTGATGTAATCCTGCAGCTTCTTGGTCTGCACCATGTTGCGGATTTGATCCTTCACTGAATCAAAGGGCGGCGGCGCCTGTTCGCGCGATTCTTCACGCACGATCACGTGCCAACCAAACTGACTCTGGACCGGATTCTGGGTGGTTTCACCATCCTTCATTGCGATAACGGCATCTGAGAAAGGCTGCACCATTTGCTGTGGATTAAACCAACCCAGTTCACCGCCTTTATCTTTAGAACCTGGATCCTTGGAGAGCTTTTTCGCCAGTCCTTCGAACTTTTCGCCCTTCGAAAGCTTTGCGATGACATCCTTCGCGGCTGCTTCGGTTTCTACCAAAATATGCTTGGCGCGATATTCCGCATTCTTCATCGGCCCAATGCGGTCCTCATATTCTTTTTTGAGATCTTCATCGGTGACCTTAACGGTTTCGATGAAGCGCTCTGCAGCAGCCTGCGACATCAGCATACGCTGCGCGTTTTCAAGCTTCGCCGCAAACTTTGGGTCCTTGGCGGCATCTGAACTCCCAAGATCCTGACTGAGGAGTTCGCGCTTGATGAGCTCTTCAACAATCTTGTCATCCGGAATCTTGTTGGCACCTCGCCGTTCATTCACTTCATCGGCGAGAATATCAAAGGCGCTCTTGCTGATGGGCTTGCCATTCACCGTCGCCACCACTTCCCCCGTGGCGACCACTTGTGAGCCTGTTGAAGGTGATTTATCGCAGCCTGCTGCCAATAGAGCGAGCGCACCTGCTAAGACCAGGACGTTTTTATTCATTCGTCAATACCTATGGTTTAAAGAAAAAAAGAACTATGGACATCGCGATCACGATGCTTCGGAAGGGGCGCTCGCCTTGATCACCAAGGCGTGAATATCAGTCCGCATCAGATCCCCGAGAGCCTTGTAGACCAACTGATGGCGCTGAACCAGCGTCTTTCCCTGAAAGGCCTCCGCAACGATGATAGCAGTGAAATGGCCGCCGCCGCTTTGGATAGCACCCGCGTGCCCCGCGTGCGCGTGACTGTCATCAATGATCTCAAGATGCACGGGATGGAGCGCATCATGGAGACGTGTTTTGATCGTTTCAATACGTTGATTCATGCGGGTAGGACCTTCTTAAAGGGATTAATACGAACTTCGGCGAAGACACCCGCTTGCTGATAGGGATCCGCGGCTATGAAGGCCTTGGCCTCACTAAGACTATCAAACTCTGCAACGATGAGGGTTCCCTTAAAGCCAAGATCCCCAGGATCCTCTGTTTCAGCAGCAGGGAAAGGGCCAGCGAGGATCAAACGCCCAGCCTCCTGAAGCGTCCTGAGCCTTGCTAAATGGGCCGGACGGTTTTCAAGCCGAAGCGCCAGCGTTCCGGGATGATCTTCGGCCATGATGGCAAACAACATCCTCAATCCTCTTTGATGGGCGCTGTCGCCGGGGCAAGGTGTCGGGCCAAAAAGACCGATTGCAAAAGGACAAAGGCAATCGTCAAGCCGAGCATCCCAAAGAGCTTGAAATTGACCCATACGCTTTCTTCATAGTTGAAAGCCACGTAGAGATTGATCGCGCCAATCACCACGAAATAGACTGTCCAAGCAAGATTAAGCCGGCGCCAAATCGCTGATGGCAATTCAATCTGGGAACCCATCATCCGCTGAATAATGGGTTCTCGGCCGATCCACTGGCTGCCCAGGAAAACGACAGCAAACAACCAATTGAGAACGGTTGGCTTCCATTTGATGAAATTTGGATCTTTAAGAAACCAGGTCGCACCGCCAAAGACGACGATGAGGACGAGCGATACGAGGTGCATCGTTTCAACCTTTCGGGTCCTGAACCAGGTGTAGCCGACCTGAATGACCGCGCCCACCATGGCCGCCAGCGTGGCCATGTAGATATCACCGAGTTTATACGCCGCAAAAAAAAGAACGATCGGAAAAAAATCGACCAGGAGTTTCATAGGTTCGAGTGGGCCCTAGGGCGTTATGAAATAAGGTGCGTTAAAAAAAGAGGTAGTGACTGTCTATCAGTTCGATAAGATCCATCTGAACGTCACTTCAGCCAAGAAGACAGACATCCAATTTGTGGCATGATTATAGCCCAGATGCCGACCTGATTCGGCAACTCCTTTTAAGGAGCTGATTATCCGCCCGCCACCACCCAAGAGAGAAGCCTCTTCCATGGATCTTCAAACCACCACTGAACTCGAAGCGGCCACCTTCAGGCGCCTGGTCAGCCACCTTCAAAGTCATCCTGAAGCGCAGAACATTGAATTGATGCTGCTGGCCGATTTTTGTCGCAACTGCCTCGCTAAATGGTACAGCGCTGAAGCCAACGAACGAGGGATAAATATCGATTACCCCGAAGCTCAGTCGCTCATTTACGGGATGCCCTACCCTGAATGGAAGGAGCGCTTCCAAACGGAAGCAAGCCCAGAGCAACTTGAGCGCATGCAACAACGCCAGCGCGAGCAACAGCAAGCCGCCCAGCAATAAGCACCCTTAGACGCCCATGAATATTAACCAGAGGTCTTCGGCAGGCCGCCTCCAAGGCCCTGTCATGATCGACATTGAAGGCCTTAGCATCACCCAAGATGAACACCTAAGACTTGAACATCCCGCAACCGGCGGCGTCATCCTCTTTGGGAGAAATTATGCGTCCCCATCCCAAATTCGGGCACTCATCGCCTCCATTCGGGCCATCCGACCTTCCCTCCTGATGGCTGTCGATCATGAAGGGGGCCGCGTTCAACGGTTTCGTGACGGCTTTACGACACTGCCGGCAGCGGCGGATTATGAACGTCTTGATGATCTTCAGCTGGTGGAGGATGCGGGATGGGTCATGGCATCCGAATGCCTTGCGGTCGGGATCGATTTTAGCTTTGCACCGGTCCTTGACGTTGAATCAGGGATCAGCCAAGTGATTGGCGACCGGGCTTTCGGCCGCGATCCGGCCACCGTATCCCGCTTGGCGGGGGCCTTTGTCCGAGGGATGCGGAATGCCGGTATGGCCGCTGTCGGCAAACATTTCCCAGGCCACGGCGGGGTGATCGAAGATTCCCACCTCGCCTTGCCTGTCGATCATCGGACCCTCAACGAGCTGAAGGACTGGGATCTTCTCCCCTTTGCCGACTTGATCACTGCCGGTATCGAAGGCATCATGCCGGCCCATGTCATTTATGATGCTGTAGATGCCCAACCGGCCGGCTTCTCCTCCTATTGGATTCAAACAGTCCTTAGAGGACAGCTCGGATTTAAGGGGGCCATTTTCAGCGATGATCTCTCCATGGAAGGGGCCGCTTTTGCCGGTGGCCCGATCGATCGCGCCATGCTGGCCCTTGAAGCGGGCTGCGACATGGTCCTCGTCTGCAATGCCCCTCGGAGTGCCGAAGCGGTTTTGGAGGCCTTAGGCAGCCCCTCACCAGACGATTTGAAAGGGGGGCGGCTTGACCGGCTGCGCGGCCATCGATCGCGGGTCCCAGAGGACCTCTTTAACCATCCCCGTTGGCAATCTACAGTGCAGCGACTTCAATCCCTGAGCGACCATTGAATCATGACCCTACTCGAAGAAATACGACGCGTTGCGGATGAAGCGACCTGCCTTTACCCGCACGCTGAGGTCCATGAGGCCATTAAAGCGATGGCTGAGAGGATAACGATAGAACTTCAAGATGCGCACCCCATCATCCTGACCGTCCTCAATGGGGGTATTTTTTTCGCCGGGGAGCTCCTCCTTCATCTTCCTTTCCCCCTCGAGGTGGATTCGCTAAAGGCCGGGCGCTATCAGGGGGCCACCGCCGGAACCACGATGACCTGGACCTTGCGCCCGAGCCTTTCACTCAAAGACCGAACCGTCTTGGTGGTTGATGACATCCTCGATGAAGGCATCACCCTCAGCGAGATCATAAGATTCTGCGAGCAAGAGGGTGCCAAGGACATATACTCAGCCGTCCTTGTCGATAAAATGATCGGCAAAGAAAAGCCCGCCACGGCCAATTTTGTAGGGCTTGTCACAGAGAATCACTATCTCTTCGGGTATGGTCTCGATTATAAGAACCACCTCCGTAACTGGCCCGGCGTCTATGCCTGCCAGACGGTTTATTAATACCTGAAGCTTGGATCACCTTATCATGACATCACGCACAGCCATCCTCGGTGGGACCGGTCTTACCCATCCCGAACATTTCGAGATCGAACGCCGCAGCGGGGTTGAAACCCCTTTTGGAAAACCCTCCGCAGACCTTCTCTACGGCACTCTATTTGGCCAATCCGTCGTCTTTCTGGCACGTCATGGCAACCCGCATGTCATCCCGCCCCACCGGATCAACTACCGGGCCAATCTCTGGGCTCTCAAGGAGGCCGGCGTCGAGCGTGTCCTCGCTATTGCGGCGGTCGGGGGTATCACTCAGGCTATGGGCCCTTCGGTCATTGCGATTCCAGAGCAATTGATCGACTATACCTATGGCCGTGATCATACTTATTTCGAAGAGAATCTCGACCATGTCACCCATATTGATTTCACCGAGCCTTATACGCCTGCCCTTCGTCAGTCGCTGATCGATGCCGCCGAACGCGGCGGTATCGCCATCGTGGACCGTGGCGTTTATGGCTGCACCCAAGGACCTCGACTTGAAACCCCCGCCGAAATCCTCAAGATGGAACGGGATGGTTGTGACCTCGTTGGGATGACCGGGATGCCTGAAGCGTCGTTGGCCCGTGAAATTGAACTCGATTATGCCGTCTGTGCCGTCGTCGCTAACTGGGCCGCTGGCAAGCAGCCGGGCGCCATCACCATGGCGGAGATTGAGGGCAATCTAAAGTTGGGCATGGCACACCTCGGGCAACTGCTTCAGCACTGGCAACCGGGGACTTGAAACCATCGGTCAGCCAAAGGGCACGCCAAAGATCCAGCCCTCCTTCAGAGCGAGATCTCTGATCAAGAGGTCTTGGGGCGGACCCCATAAGGCTTCGAGTTGTCCGGTTCGGTCCAAAGTCTCCAGCATCCGCGAGATAGCGTAGGCGTCTTTTTGATCTGGGCTTCCAACGATCTCCCCCTGCACCCTCTTCCACAAAGAGGGATAGGCCTCAAGCAACACAGAAACCCCTTCAGGGACTTCAAATCCATCCATCGGCCAGACATGGACGCGGCGTCCTAGACGCTGGCGAATGTGATGAAGCCACGGCAGTCCGGCGTGGGTTGATTTGGCGACCGATCCTTGAACATCGAAGTGAAAAATCGATTTGGCACCGGCCACGATTTCAGTCTGGCGCCGCCAGCGCGATGACCCGAGCCTTATATTCTGAGGCCTTTGAGATTCGACCGACACGCCCTCAAGATGGCAGGGCCAGGCCTTTACAAAATCATCCAGCCATTCATTCCAACCAACCCCCAAGGAATAGGCATCAAGATAGGCCATAGGAAATGAAAAGCCGTGGTCAATGCCCACCAACGTCGGCCCGCCATTGGAGAGGATCTCGATCAGCCAATAGGCCAGACTCCGACGGGACCAGTGCTGCGGGCTGCCCGCCTTAGGGCGTTGCTCCACGGGCACCTCGTCGGGCTTCGCTGAGAAGGCCCGAAGACCTCGAAGCCCTTTATCGGGGAGCCCGGCGCCCGAATAATCGATGCCAATGTAGCTATTGAAATGGGCCACTGCGCACCGGTTTTAAAAGTCGGTTCGTTCCTGAGGGGTCCAGATCAACTGATCTTCGGCAATCCCCAAACGCCTGACACGGCTTAAGAGCTCCGCCTTAAGGGCCGGAGAAAGGTGACGATCTCGAAGAAGAATCCAAAAGTAATCCCGATCTGGCCCCATCACTAAGGACCAACGATAGTCCTTCTGATCCAAGGCCACCACGTGGTATCCCCCATAAAAAGGGCCAAAGAAACTGACCTTCAAGGAGGCTACTGTTTTATCCCCAAGGAAAAAGGCATGACCAACGGCCTCCTGCCACGCATTAGATTCAGGGTTAAACCCTCGATTAATGACTGTGATACTGCCGTCTCCATCGTCTTTATAAGTGGCACTGATGTCGGTCAGCCCTCGCTCAAAGCGATGATCGAGACGGGCGATTTCATACCAGACCCCGGTGTAGCGGCTCACCTCAAAGGGGGTCACCGCGCTGACCCCCTGGGGGGGACCCATGGAGCATCCAGCCAACGAGGCCGTCAGAATGAGCCACAGTGGCCAAGGTTGAGGCGGGAAAGTGGTCACAACCGCCTCTTGGGACAATAGATTGAATGGCCACATAGGGATGCCTCAGGTTCACTCAAAAAGAGCGATTAAACCATGTCGATCGATGGCGGGACAAACCCTCGACTTGAAGGCTAAAACTGCACTATGGCATCATGTTAGATCTTCGTGCCTAGGCCAAAGTGGTTCACCCCTGAAGGCCCCAGCAAAGACAACCCTCACTCTCACCGAATCCCAAGGACACTCTGATGCCAGGTCGCAATCATCTCTATATTCCAGGCCCTACTAATATTCCAGACGTGGTCCTGAGTGCCATGCATGTGCCTTCCGAGGACCATCGCTCACCCAATTTCCCGAAACTGGTCACCCCACTGCTTGAAGACCTTAAAAAAATCTTCCTGACCGACAAGGGGCAGTGCTTCATTTTTCCTGCGACCGGAACCGCCGGCTGGGAGATTGCGCTCACCAACACGCTGTCACCCGGCGATAAGGTCTTGGCGTACCGCTTCGGCCAGTTCACCCACCTTTGGATCGACCTCGCTAAGCGTCTTGGCATGGATGTCGAATTTCATGAGATCCCCTGGGGTGAAGGGGTTCCCCTTGATCATCTGGAAGATCGCCTCAAAGCGGATCAAACCCATGACATCAAAGCCGTCCTCATATGCCACAACGAGACCGCAACGGGCGTCACCAGCAACCTCTTAGGCGTTCGCAAGGCGCTCGATGCGAGTCACCACCCGGCTCTCTTCTTTGTCGACGGCGTCAGTTCGATCGGTTCGCTCGAATTTCGTTTCGATGAGTGGGGCATCGACGTGGCCTTGGCAGGGACACAGAAAGGCTTCATGCTTCCTGCTGGCCTTGCCCTGCTGGCCTTCAGCCAGAAGGCCCTCGCTGCCCGTGAACATGCGACCTGTCCCCGAGCTTTCCTCGATATTCATGACCACATGGTGCATAACCCCGGTGGCTATTTTCCTTACACCCCGTCCATTCCGCTTCTTTATGGACTCAAGAAAGCTATCGAGCTGATGTTAGAGGAAGGGATGGAGACTATTTACGCGCGCCATGCCCGACTGGCCGAAGGGGTTCGTCAGGCGGTGGCCGCCTGGGGCCTTCAAACCTGCTCCAAAGGCCCACAGTGGCACTCCAACAGTGTGACCGCCATCTTGGTTCCGGAAGGTTTTGATGCACGTGATGTGATGCATTACGCCTACCATCGCTATAACCTGTCCTTGGGCGCGGGGCTTTCTGAAGTCCTCGGCAAAGTCTTCCGCATCGGCCACCTGGGCGATCTGAATGAATTGATGTTGTCGAGTGCCATCGTCGGATCAGAAATGGCCATGCGCGATGCCGGCATCGAGGTGACCCCTGGCAGTGGTATCGCCGCGGCTTCTGAGTACTGGCGAAAAACAGCGGCCCCACTCGCCCCCCGCGGCTGAGTGTTCTTCAAGGCGTCTTCTTCATCAGAAGACGCCTTGTGGTTCGTTTGATCCCCTTATTGTTTCATGGCGCGCGGAGGTTCTGGTGACCAAACCCAAGGTGTTCTTGACGCGGCGTTGGCCTTTAGCCTGTGAAAAAAGGCTTCTGGACCATTTTGATGTCACTTTGAACGAGGATAATCACCCGTTGACGCCCGCCGAACTCAAGGCGGCGCTGCGCGACTATGATGCCGTGCTGCCCACCGTCTCTGACGCCCTGCCTCAAGAAGTTCTCTCCGTAGAGCCTCTTCGCTGCCGAATGCTGGGAAATTTTGGCGTCGGCTTCAACCATATCGACCTCGAGACCGCGAAAGCGCGCGCCATTACCGTCACCAATACCCCCGATGTCCTGACCGAATGTACAGCCGATATAGCCATGCTTCTGCTCCTCATGGCCGCCCGTCGAGCGAGCGAGGGGGAACGATTAGTGCGTTCGGGGCAATGGGCCGGATGGCACCCCAATCATCTTCTGGGTACTCAGGTCACCGGGAAGACCCTAGGGCTCGTCGGATTCGGTCGAATAGCAAAAGCCATGGCGACCAAAGCCCATTTTGGGTTCGGCATGCCTATCCTGGTGTATGCACCACGCCCCGTGCCCATCGCTGATCTTGAGCGCTTCGGCGCCCGTCAAATGGAGAGCCTCGAAGCACTCCTTGAATCCTCGGATATTGTCAGTCTCCATTGCCCTGGCAGCGCTGCGAATCGTCATCTGATCAATGCAGAACGACTGGCCATGATGAAGCCTGAGGCTATCTTGATCAACACCGCACGGGGTGACCTTATCGATAGTCAGGCTTTGATTGAGGCACTTCGGCATCGTCATCTGGCGGCTGCGGGCCTTGATGTCTATGAGGGTGAGCCACGACTTGATCCTGACTTTCTAACCCTCGACAACGTCGCCCTCCTCCCCCATCTCGGCAGCGCGACCCTGGAAACACGGACCGCGATGGGGATGAAGGTGATTGACAACCTTGAGGCGTTTTTCAAAGGGGCAATCCCGACTAACCGAGTGGCCTAGATCAACATGACAACGCCTGATGAGAGGCATAGTCAGCGCATAAGCTCACCCTTTGAAGCCCGCTGGGAGAGGATTCGGGAGCCTTTCACGCTCGCGATGACCCCCCACCGGCTGTCCTCGGATGCCCTCTTTAATCTCGGCGCAACGGCCATCGGCCTTGCCACCTGGCTTCAACAAAAAACCACTAAAACCCCCTTTTTCTTAGGGCTCAATGGTCCCCAAGGATCCGGTAAAACGACGCTTGCCGCGGCGCTGTCATGGGTCCTTGAACACCAAGATGGGCGCCGCTGCGCCGTCCTTTCTCTCGATGATCTTTATAAGACACGCGCTGAAAGAGCGGTTATGGCGGCAACTATCCACCCTCTTTTGATCACCAGGGGGGTTCCCGGCACCCACGATGTCCACCTTGGCCTTCGCGTGTTTGATCAACTGATGGCCGCAACAGCTCACAGCGAAACCCCTTTGCCACAGTTCGACAAGCACCGAGATGATCGCTCACCAGCCAAGGATTGGCCGCGCTTTAAAGGGAGGCCCGATATCGTTATTTTCGAAGGCTGGTTCGTGGGCGCCTATCCTGAAAACCTATCGGCATTGGATTCACCGGTCAATGACCTTGAAGCCCTGGAGGATTCAAAAGGCGATTGGCGCCGTTATGCGAATGACGCCTTGGCAAGGGACTACCCGCCCCTTTTTGAGCGCCTTAACGCTCTCATTGTTCTTGTTATTCCGGCCTTCGACAAGGTGTTCGAATGGCGCTTATTGCAGGAACAAAAACTCAAGGACATGGCACTTCAAGACCCAAGGGGTGTCATGGATGTAGGGGCCATGAACCGGTTCATTCAGCATTTCGAACGACTCACCCGCCATACCCAGCGGACCCTTAAGGAATCCGCTGACATCATTCTCGAGCTGGATACCCAGCACAGAATCACCCAGACATCGCTCAACCGCCTCAACGAAGGCAATCCCTCCCGATAAGCCCTCTAAGTCTTGATGCCCGTCCCCCGCCGCAAGAGCCAATAGGCCCAGACCGCAAGGAAGACGACAACCCCTGCAATCACCGCCAGGGCTTCAAGAACGGGGATATCGGAGACCCCGATGAAGCCGTAGCGAAAGGCGTTCACCATATAGAGCACAGGATTACCAAGAGACACTTTTTGCCAGAACGGCGGCAACAGGTTAATTGAATAAAACACCCCGCCCAAATAAACGAGGGGGGTCAAAACGAAGTTGGGAACAATGGAAATAGCATCAAAACTGTTGGCGTAAACGGCATTGATAAAGCCCGCCAGTGCAAACAGCCCGGCAGTTAAGGTAAAGACGCTGACAATCACCCAAGGATAGAGAAAACTGAGATTGGAGAAGAGCATACCGATCCCGGTCACCAGAGCCCCGACCGCAAGCCCCCTAAAAATACCGCCACCCACATAGCCTAAAAGGATTACCGAGGGGGGAACCGGCGCGGTGATCAGCTCCTCAATGTTTCTTTGAAATTTGGCGGAGTAAAAGGAAGCGACGACGTTGCTGTAGGCGTTAGTGATCACCGACATCAGGGCGACGCCCGGCACAATGTAATCCATATAGGATATGCCATCCATAGGACCAATCCGGCTCCCGATAAGATTGCCGAAGATCAGAAAATAGAGCGAGGTCGTCACCGCTGCCGGTAGGACTGTTTGCGGCCATATCCTCATGAAACGAAAAATTTCTTTGCTGAGGATGGTGTTAAAAGCGATCAGATGGCTTCTAGTGTACATACAAGGGTTTAGTAAAAAATACTCAGTAGCGTGGAATCATAAACTTTTGGCCATCGAGTTCTGCCACAAGATGCTCGGCTTCAATTTCGATCAGCAATAGACCGCCTGGAAGAAGATCCCCCACCTTAAGTTTTTTCAAATTGATGATAACGAAACGCTCCTCGGGACGTTCAGCATAAGCGAACATCGTAATCCTAAAGTCGGGGACTCGACTTTGAAAGTCAGCAGGTAAGTCACGAAGTGCCGGTGTACCAGGGCGTCGTCCCGGATGCGGTCGTGGAAGGCCGCTCTCTTGCTGCTCGTTGAAAGGGGCAGGCACTCCGGTCTCATTTTCGAGTTCACGGTCGATCTCCTCTTCATCCAACGGGGGGCGGCCTGGGGACCTCCCGATCGGAGGTGACAAGGGGATTGGGGCTCTCATGGCCTGGGGCGGCTCGCTCATAGGGGGCGCTGGAGGTGTCAACACAGAGGGTGAAATCGGCGGAGGAAGGTTGGGTTGCACCTCAAGGGGTAAAGGCGCTTTCACCGTGACCTCTCTTGAAGGGGGCTGGTCGCCTTTGAGTGCCGCCGTCGACTCGGCCATGGTCGATGCCGGCAGAGAATGCTGCGCCCCGCCATCGAGATTTTCGCGTGTCTTCTTTCCCTCACGATAAAGCCAAATTCCAAGGCCTGTGACATTTGACAACAGGAGGAAACCCACCAGCCAATAGACCCAACGAGGGGTCTTCGGGGGCAATTCTTGCGCAAGGCTTGGAAGACCTGGCACCTTGCCGGCTTGACGATCTCTTTCTGATTTTCGAAGGGCATCAAGGATAAAGGACACCGGATTAGCCTCCCTGCGCCTTCGGATAGGTTGGAATCAACCTTGGAACGTCCGCATCGTAGCCATGACCTTCTATGCCCATCAGCGTCAGAACGCCAATAATCCCATCAGGCCGAAGTTCAAGTTCACGTTGGAAGGCCTTGACCTTCTGGACCAGGTCCTCATCATAGATCACCGCGTGATCTGGGCTACCGATCACCCCTAACTGCTGCCGAATCCAAAGCACTAAGGGACTCGACATCATAGGTTTCAAAGACGCGAAGGCCTTCACCGGGGGTTTCCAAACCACCGTGGCACGCCCAGTCCAACGTGAGAGAACTGGAGCGACATGAAACGTTTTTGTCCCTTGGCCATCGCTGAAGACCGGCTGGCCATCGCTGACCCCTGAAAGGACGACAAACCGTCGGCTTCCATCGGCTTGAGTAAATTCGAGAGCGGCGGGAAGATTTAATTGCAAAAGCTGCTGCCAGGCGATCTGTAGCGGCTGACACCGAAGCTCAAGGGACTTGAGCGACGCGCAAGGATCTGAGGACGCCGCAGGCAGCGTGAAATGCCATGCCATGAGAAGACTCATGAGCGCCTCATGACGCCCCTGACCCGCCGTTGCCATCCAGCCGGCGAACTCATCGCCCTCAACGAATGGAGGATCTCCCGAAGCATCAGGCGCAGCTGTTCCCCCTGCAGGTCCTTCCTCCTGAAGTTGTGACGGTGACCTTGGCGGTTCAACGTTGCCTTTCATCGTCACGGGATACTCCTTCAGGAGACCCTTTAGCTTCTCGAAGAAGATCCCCTGAGGCTCCCTAGCGACAACAATCAAAAGTCCAAAGAGGGAGATCAATACCATCGCGACAAATACCTTAGGCCAACGCTTTTGGGCGCGCACCCCCTTTCCGAGAAGCTCATAGCCTGCCCGTTTGGCTACGGCGCCATCCACCCGGTGGCGCCCCAATGCGTAAGCACCCAATAGTGAACGATCCGCGATCAGATTAATAAGCCTTGGGATACCCTTTGATCTTCGATAGATGGCCTTGACCGCCGCGCCTAAGAATATGGGGTCTTGAACCCCGCCCACCCGAAGACGATGCACGAGATAATCTCTGGTTTCTTCAAACGACAACGGCAAGAGATGGAATCGAGCGGTGATTCGCTGCGATAACTGCCTCAGGTTTGGCCGATCCAGCACCTGATTTAATTCCGGTTGGCCCACCAGAATGATCTGCAGCAGTTTAGCTTGATCGGTTTCAAGATTCGTCAGAAGGCGGATCTGCTCGAGGACATCAAAGCGAAGATTCTGCGCCTCGTCAATAAGAACGATGATGCGTCGCCCTGCGGCATGGGCATCCAATAGATAGCGATTGAGAGCATCGATCAGCTGTTTAAGGCTAGCCTTAGGCCCTTGATAGGCAATATGTAATTCATCACAGATGCCCGCCAGGAGCTCTCTAGAATTGAGCCTTGGATTAAAGATTAGGGCGAGTTCGACGTCTTCTGGCAATTGATCGAGGAGCGCACGGCACAGCGTAGTCTTACCCATACCGACCTCGCCACTTAAGACGACAAAGCCACCACCCACACTAATCCCATAAAGAAGATGGGCGAGCGCTTCCCGGTGCTTGGGGCTGAGATAAAGGTACCTTGGATTCGGCGCGATCGAAAAAGGCGGCTCTCTCAGGGCAAAGTGGTGCGTGTACATACTAGGCGACTGCCCTCACCCATCCCTTTGAAGATCCTCTCCTTAGCACCCATCTTACAGCGTGATAGGGAATGATCAGATCGACTGAAACCAACGACTTAGTGCTTATGGCCACACATCGAAGATCCGCAACCGCCTCCAGTCATGGCGGGAGGAGACTCCGAGGCCATCGACTTCATAGACGAGGTCTTGCCATGGACGGCGGGTGCTGATACGAGCTTTAAAACCTTGAGGCTTCCGCAGGAGGGACAGGCCGGTGCAGGCTCACTCATTTTGTGCAAGACAGTATAGCGATCGTCGCAGGCGCTGCATTGGTAATCGTAGGTGGGCATAAGGGTTGTCGTTCGAGAAGGTTAAAACGTTTGGGGTGAGGATCAGAACGGTTTGACGGTCGCCAAGAGAACCATGGCAATCAGAAAAAGAACCGGAACTTCATTCATCCAGCGGAAGTAGACATGGCTTCTAAGGTTTCGGTCATGCTTGAAATCCATGAGCCAGAACCCGCATTGAACGTGATAAAGGACCAGAAGGCACAAGAGGGTCAATTTAGCGTGCATCCAACCCGCCCCACCATAAAGCTCCCACGCATATTGCACCAGCATGGTCACCCCAAAGATCAGGGTTAACAGCATCCCCGGGGTCATGATGCCCCAGTAAAGTTTCCGCTCCATGATCTTGAACCGTTCACGGCTGATGGCGTCTGCGGCCATCGCATGATAAACAAAGAGTCTTGGCAGGTAAAAAAGGCCTGCGAACCAGGTGACCATGAAGATCAGATGGAATGCCTTGAGCCACATCATCAGGAGATCCTCACGCGGGTTAAACGACCTTTATCAACATAGAAAAACCCAGACCCATAGCGGGTCCGGGTCCAACAAGCGCGATTCAGTGCTTAGTCTTCAAGTTGCTGAATGCCGTCGAGGAACCACGTTGGCTGCCGGCTCGCCCGGGTGCGGGTGAAATGCCACACTTCACGAACCTGTTCCGGCCGCCCATCGAGATCTTCACGCATCATCACGTCAAAGAGGACCGTGACTTCTCTCTGCGGGCCCACATCACGGACTTCCAAAATTTCGGCATCGACCTTCAAAAGATCCGTCTGATTGGGCGCTGCACCACGGGATCTGATCTGATCTTGAAGCTCACCAAAGACCTTGTCCGTCGTCAAAGACCGAAGTTCAGCAAGGTCTGCATCATCCCAAGCCTTTTGCATCATCCCATAGGCGGCCTTGGCGCCTAAAAGGAACCCCGCCACATCGAAATCGGCGGGCATCACCGGCGCTTGCTGATTCGATGCCCCACCAACGCCTGCTGGCATCTTTGAAAGGAGATCGGTATTAAAGCCAGGGCCCTGGGCGGCATCTTGCGCCTCTCGGTGGTAGACCCCACCATGATCAGAATTCGCTGCAGCACCGCCTAAGATCCCTCCGGAGGCAGGTGAGACTGAGCCGTTCCGGCGCGCGGCTAGGAGTTTCATAAGGAGGAAGGCGATCCCTGCAAACACCAAAATATCCATGAAATTGATATTTTCGAAACCGCCGCCCATGAACATGGCCCCGAGAAGGCCGCCAAGCATCATCCCTCCGAGAAACCGTCCAAAACCACCGCGCTGGGACATGGCATCGCGGATACCTTGATTTTTCTGTTGCGCTGGCGACATGGCAGGCTGGCCTTGAGCGCCAGGTCGGTTCATTCCGGAACCCATAGGGCTCTGATTCCGCTGGTATGGGGTACTGTAGGAAGGCCGGCTACCAAAAGACTTGCCGCCGCCCATGCGGGCTGCGCCGGCATCGCCGATACTCACTCCAATAAGACCCAGACAAAGCACCAAGCTCAAAAACAATTCAATTTTTCGGTTCATGATCTAAAAATCTCTGTTTCAGGAAGAACATCCAGTAACATGGGGTTGAGGACCCGTCCTTTCAACCCCGCTGTTTTGACCCTGTTTGAAGCCTCGAAGTTTCATCTCTTCGATGAAAACGCCTCACTAACCGGGCTCAAATAACGATTGCAGCAAACTACTGTACCATTCCCTTGTCGAATTATCCGGTACTCCTGCTCTATAAAGAGGTCTTCAATGAATACGTCACAAACCATTAGCCAACGCCGTCCGGCTCAAGGCCTCCTGGCCACGCATAAGGTGTTAAGAAACACTTATGCTTTGCTGTCGATGACGCTCATGTTCTCAGCGGCTTGCGCCTACGCGAGCATGCTGCTCGAACTCCCCCACCCCGGCCTGTTAATCACCCTGGGCGGATATTTTGGGCTGTTCTTCCTGGTCAACCGCTTCCGGAACAGCGCCTGGGGGCTCGTGTGCCTTTTTGCCTTAACGGGTTTCATGGGCATGACCCTCGGACCCATTTTAAACGCCTATATCGGACATTACGCCAATGGCGCGCAATTGGTCCTGATGTCGCTCGGAGGCACGGGCATCACCTTTGTTGGCCTTTCAGCTTATGCCCTGATCAGCCGTAAAGACTTTGGATTCATGGGCGGCATGCTCAGCGCCGGCATTCTGGTGGCTTTTATTGCAAGCCTTGCCGTGGCCTTTATTCCAGGCCTTGAGGGGGGATCCGTGGCCATTGCCGCCCTGTTTGTCCTCTTGATGGCCGGGCTCATCCTCTTTGAAACCAGCCAGATCATCCATGGCGGCGAAACCAATTACATTCTCGCGACCTTGGGCCTCTATGTGACGATCTACAATCTTTTCACCAGTCTCCTGCAGATCTTCGGCGTCCTCGAGCGCGATGACTAAATGGGTTTTTCCCAATTTAGAGCTTGGTCAACGGATAGCATTCGCTAGGACGGCATCCAGTACCCATCAGATTCAGGGTTTCTAAACCACGGGGCGATGGGTTTAAAGGGCTTAAGAGGACCTTCTTCTTGAGCCCTTTTTTTTACTGAATGTTCAAAAGACGGCCAGTTTTAAGGGGTGTTAAACCAGGATCTCATGCCTTTTTTAGCACCACAAGCCCAACTAAAACGGGTCCTTAAAGCCTGTGGGCATCCCACGCCTGTGCTATTCTTTATGCTCGATTGTCCGCCGACAAGAAAATGCAACTCCCTGATTTCTCTAAAATTACTGTACTCGTGGCTGGTGATCTCATGCTGGATCGCTATTGGCATGGCGGCACCTCTCGAATATCTCCAGAGGCTCCGGTTCCCGTGGTCCTTGTCAATGAAATCGAGGAGCGGGCGGGAGGCGCTGGGAATGTGGCCCTCAATGCAAAAGCCCTCGGTTGCGCCATCCGGCTCCTTGGCCACTGCGGTGAGGATGAGGCCGGGCAATCCCTGCTCAGGCTCCTTAAGGGTGCAGGGATTGAGTGCGATATTCTCTCCTCACCATCCCACCCCACCATTACCAAGCTTCGGGTGTTAAGTCGCCATCAGCAGCTCATCCGACTCGACTTTGAAGAACCCTTGACGGCCGATCATGCAAGACGTTTCAGTCAACGGTTTCAAGCGGCCCTGCCAGGCGTTGATGCCATCGTGCTCTCTGACTACGGCAAGGGAACCCTCGAGGATCCTCAAGCACTGATTCAGTCAGCCTTGCGCCTTGGGAAGCCCGTCATCGTCGATCCCAAAGGCTCTGACTTTGAAAAATATCGGGGCGCCACCTTGATGACCCCTAACCGGAGTGAATTTGAAACCGTCGCTGGGATCTGTCACGATGAAGCTGAGCTTTACCGTCGGGGCGAAGCCCTCCTCGCGACCTATGATCTTGGTGCCCTCCTGATCACCCGAAGCGAAGAAGGCATGACCCTCTTCGAAAAAGGGCAACCACCCTTTCACCTCCCCGCCAAAGCCCGGGAGGTCTTTGACGTCACGGGCGCCGGTGATACGGTCATCGCCTTCCTTGCCTCCGCCATCGCTGCTGATCTTTCCTTGCGAGAGGCTTCCATCCTCGCCAATACAGCAGCGGGCATCGTCGTCGGAAAATTAGGGACCGCGACCGTCTCGATCGATGAAATCACCCAGGGGCTTGAAGGACCTAAAACCGCTCATCGCGGGATCGTCACCGAACTGGACCTCAAGGGTTTGATTCAAAGTGCCCATAGCCTCGGTGAAAAGATTGTCATCACCAATGGATGCTTTGATATTCTCCATCCAGGCCATGTCGATTATCTTCAAAGGGCGCGGGGGCTGGGTGACCGTCTGGTGGTTTTAGTCAATTCAGATGCCTCCGTCGCGAGACTTAAGGGTCAAGAGCGGCCGATTCATTCGCTAGAACATCGTCTGACGATGTTGGCCGCTCTCGAGTGTGTTGATTGGGTCACCGCCTTCGAAGAAGACACCCCCGAACGTTCCATCGATATGCTCGAGCCCGATATTCTTGTCAAAGGCGGCGACTACACCGATATCTCTCACATCGCAGGCCATCAGGGCATCTTGGCACGAGGCGGTGAGGTCAAGATTCTGCCGTTTGTCGAGGGGCATTCGACCACCGCCTTGATCCGAAGGATCAGCGAAAGCCAAAAAAACCAAGCGGCCTCAACCACTTTCCCCCCTGCACATCACTGATTATGGCTGAACGCGTCCGGAAAAATACTGAAACCGTTGAATCTTTGAAGGTACCGCCCTTCTCCGTCTCGGCCGAACAATCGGTCATCGGCGCCTTGATGCTTGATAAGCAGGCTTTCGACAAGGTGGCCGATTATCTGATTGAAGATGACTTCTACCGACGCGACCATCAGCTTATCTACAAGACCATCACCATTCTCGCTGAAAAGCAGTCCCCGCTCGATGTCATCACCCTCTCAGAGTCCCTTGAAAAACTAGGCTGGCTCGACGATTGTGGTGGTCTAGCCTATCTTGCAACACTCGCCAAAGAGACCCCAAGTGCTGCCAACATCATGGCCTATGCGGAAATCGTCCGCGAAAAATCCATCCTTCGCCAGCTGATCACCTCCGGCAATGAAATCGCCGATCTCGCGTTCAGTCCCAAAGGCCGGGAGACCGTCGAATTGATTGAATCAGCGGAACAGACCGTGTTTCGGATCGCCGACCAATACCGTCGCAAGGGAACCGGTTTCACCTCGATTCGCCCCCTCCTCAGTAGAGCCATCGACCGCATTGAAATGCTCTACCACAAGGAAGGATCGATCACCGGCGCCAGTACGGGTTTCAGTGATTTTGATGAAATGACATCGGGGATGCAGCCTTCGGACCTCATCATCGTGGCAGGCCGGCCCTCCATGGGTAAAACCACTTTTGCGATGAACATTGCAGAGCACGTAGCCATCAAGGAACAGGTTCCCGTCGCTGTGTTTAGCATGGAAATGCCCGGCGAACAGTTAGCGATGCGCATGATTTCATCCCTCGGCCGAATTGATCAGCATCACGTCAGAACCGG